>Ga0181594_10000576_pt1 | contig 34123 bp, 26 predicted proteins | sample 071ome_18_FD_145603 | JGI IMG/M metagenome (GOLD analysis project Ga0181594, IMG submission 145603) | Coastal salt marsh microbial communities from the Groves Creek Marsh, Skidaway Island, Georgia - 071413BT metaG (spades assembly) | ecosystem: Environmental > Aquatic > Marine > Intertidal zone... | reverse complement strand
CCCCTGACTGGTGTGAGAGTGACCTCGACTGCTATTTCTTGGATGTCTGCGTCAACAACACCTGTGTACCACCTCCTGCTGAGTGCCTTCAGCACAGCGACTGCGAGGCGGATGAGGTCTGTAATGGAGGGAGCTGTCTCTTTGAGCCGGCGGAGTGCGAGACAAGTGACGCCTGCTTCCTCGATGGAGAGCTGTGCGTTTCAGAGCGGTGCATCTCGATCGAGCGAGAGAGCGCGGGCTGCGTTTTTGATGAGGACTGTGGCCCGCTGGCGACCTGTGAGGCTGGGAGCTGTGTGGCGCCCGTGATCCCTGAGACCTGCTCAGTCGACAGCGACTGTGGGCACTACCAGCTCTGTAGCGCTGGGAGCTGTGTCTATGAAGCTGACCGAATCGAGGACGATGATGACCTCGCGAACGCTGAGCCTCTGAGCTCTAATTTATACAGCCACCTTACGATTGAGGAGGGCGATGAGGACTGGATCTCAGTAGAGGTCTGCGCGGGGGGCACCTTAGACGCAGAGATCCGCTTCGTAGACTCGCTCGGGGACATCGATCTAGCGTTATATGACGCCTCTGAGCTGAGGCTTGTGGGCTCAGGGAGCGTGACGGATCATGAGCGTGTCACCTATCAGAGCGACGTCGCTCAGCTCCTGTATGTCAAAGTCTATGGTTGGTCTACGGCGACCAACAGCTATGACCTCTCGATCCGAGTGAGTGGCTGTGGTGGCTTTGAGCAGGATGAGCTTGAGGAGAATGACCGCCCGAACGACGCCCCGATCCTCACGCCGGGTCTCTACAGCGGGCTCACGATCACTGAGCGTGACAGCGACTGGTACGCCACGGACGTCTGCGCGGGCGGGACCCTCAGCGTCAACTTATTGTTCTCTGACGCGGTAGGTGACATTGACATGAGGCTCTATAATGCTCAGCAGAGCTCGCTTATCTCGTCGACCTCAGGGAGTGACGATGAGGCGCTCAGCTACACCTCAACGAGCGGTGAGCGCCTCTATTGGCGTGTGTATGGCTTCTCTGGCGCTGAGAACAGCTATGAGATGAGCGTGACGATCGAGGGCTGCTCAGGGGCGCCATACCTTGAGCCGGATCGTTTAGAGGATAACGATCAGTACACAGGCGCAGAGCTCCTCACCCCAAACCTCTATGGTGACCTTACGATCTCTGGCCGGCGCGATGATGACTGGGTCACCTTTGACATCTGCGCGGGGGGCACAGGTGAGGTAGAGATCGTCTTCGACGACCTAGAGAGTGACCTTGAGCTTGAGCTCTATGACGGCGACCTCAACTACATTACGGGCTCGCTGCTCACCTCCTCACCAGAGCAGGTGAGCGCGATGAGCTATATCGACCAGCGCTTCTATGCCCGAGTCTATGGCTACCGAGGTGACCTAGGGCGCTACGACCTCTGGGTTCGTGTCGAGGGTTGCCCTTAAGGCTCCTCAGTCTCCTGAGCGCTCTGCGGTGGCGCTACGGCTGTCTCGTGAGTCGCTGGAGAAGAGGCCGTTGGCGGGGTCTCCTCTGCTCCTTCGGTCGCCTCTGAGTGAGGCGTGTCATCTGAGTTCTGGTCGAGGAGCGGGATCAGCTCTTGAGCTTCGGCGAGCAGCGCTGAGACGTGCCCCTCGCTCAAGACGTCTCCCTCAAGCGTAGGGCGGAGCTTGAGGGCGAGGGCGAGCTTGTGGACCGCCTCCTCTCGAGGTGGCTTCTCTGGCAAAAGTGAGAGGTCATCAAGCTCAGCGCCTTGGTCGATCGCGAAGAGCGCGCAGGCCTCATAGTACGCTGCGAAGGCGTTTTGGGGGTTGATCCCGAGCGCCTTGCGGGCCGCTTTGAGGCTGGTGGACATGTCGTCAACGAGGAAGTGCGCTGTGGCGAGCTGTTGCCATGGATAGTCGTCGAAGGTCCCTTTTTGGATGTCCCACTTGATCGCCTCTCGGGCGCTCTTGGTCATGCCTTCATAGTCCTTCAGCTCATAACAGCAGTAGGTCATCGCCTTCCACGCGTGCTGTCTGAAGGGGAACTCTTCAAGGTACGCCTCAAAGTGCTTTACAGCCTCTTGATGCTCACCGAGCGCCCTATAGCAGTAGCCGATATTAGCGTGCATCGTGACCCCGTTCGGCTCGCTCAGCAGGCTTAAAAAACCATCGAGCGCCTCTTGGTACCGGCCCCGCTGAAAGAGGGTGTTGTAGCGCTCTACCCTTGAGCGGGGGAGCGGGCTCACAGGCTCACTGCTCATTAGGTTCGCTCCGTTCTGTTTGGTCTGAGGGGTGAGCGGTGGGCTGGCTCACTGAGGGTGTTGAGCTCTTACTACGCCAGACGCCTCCTTGTTGGAAGAGCCCCCACGCCCATTGTACCCACTGTAAGAGCCGGTTCGCTAGCCAGAGTGACCACAGGAGCATCAAGACCTGCCAAACCCACAGCGGGAGCGTGTAGATGCTCGCGCTTGGGAGCTGACCCTCGACGCGGTCGACATACCAAGTCAAGACGCTCTCTCGTGAGCCACCTCCTGAGACTTGCATCGCGACCTCTCCAAGCAAGTTCACCTCGACCGCGTGATAGATGACGCTCAAGAACATGAGGGTCCCAAAGGCGAGCGCGAGCTGACCGAGGTTGAACAGATAAGGGTGCAGTCGGTCTGCATAACGAGCGCGTAGCTCAAAGGCGCTGAACCAGATGACGACCCCGATGATCCCCGACTGAAGCTGGGTGAAGCCTAGCAAGAGCAACAGCCACGCGCCAAAGCTCAGCGGGCTGAGCCCACTCCGGCTCAAGCCAAGGGCCAGCAGCCCGCAGAACAGCAGAAATCCATAGATTAAGACCGCTGGTCCCCACTGAGGGCCAGAGGTCCAGATTAACCAGCGACCGTTTGGCTTCTCGAGGATCAGGCGAAGGTTGACGAGCTCACCATCGATCCGGACGTCAGGGGAGGTGATCGTGGAGAGCGAGGAGGTTGGCTGGCGCCACGAGACCTTGAGGTTGGTTCTCCCTGGGTTGAAGGGGAGCCGAAGCGTAGCGCCCTTCAGCGGATCACTCCGCTCTACACCGCTCACAAAGAGCCTGACCTCTCGCGCGTCCCTCGGGAGGGTGAGCTCACGGGCGCCCCCTCGAGAGGCCTTGAGGGTGAGCTCTAGGGTGACGCTCTGGAGTCGCGCTCCCGTCTCCACCCTCAATGACGCATTTTGGATCGTGGACGCAGGCCCCTTGACCCCGGTAGGTCGGGTAAAGGAGAGCGTCACCTCTTCGCCAGGCCAAGGGCTCCATCGAGCGCCTTGGACGCCCATGTCAACCTTATCTGGGCTTAACCCTGTCCAATCACACTGCCAGATGAGCCCACAGCTTAAGGTCCACGTCTCACTCCAGCGCTCAGCGCGTGGAGCGCGGAGCGTGAGCCTCTCTCGTGGGTTGAGTTCGCTGATGAAGGTCATGGTGGACTGACCCTCAGACAGCTGGACTCGCGCGCCCTTATCGGTGAGGCTGACCTCTGGGCTCAAGAGTCGCTCTCCCTCTAACAGGGGCAGGGTGAGCGCTTGGGCGCTGAGGTTCCCTGCGTACGGGCGAGTGATGGTCGTCTCGACCTGCCATGGGAGCCCTATGATGAGCGCGCGCGTCACGGAGTACCACGCCTGCTCTTGTCGTGCGAGGGGGCGCTCCTTGACGCGGTCTTCACGGTGGTCTTGTGGTCTAATCCTCCGTAGCTCGATGTTCCCCCCAACTTGAGCACCAGACGCGCCCTCGACACGCCAGCCATCCAGCTCCAATGAGAGCTGATAAGGTCGATCAAAGAGCGCGATGTTTACGCTGTCGAGCGGGGCGAGCGTCGCGTGTGCAGTGATGACGTGTTGACCTCGTGGGACCCGCGCCACCAAGCTGAGCTCATCGCCCCTCAGCGCGCCCCGCGTAGGGAGCGCGACGCCACCTAAGCTCACCTCACGCCACCGGACTCGCTGGAGCGCGCCGGGCAACGTGAAGCTCGTCGCTTGCTCCGCGTGTACCTCCGCGCTTAGGGTCAGCTCATCGCCCTTCACGGTCAGCTGGAAGTAAGGGAGGTATAGGCAGTCTCCTGTACATTCGCGCTCAGCTCTCAGGCGTTGACCGAGCTCATTGAGGAGCGCCCTCGGTGGAAAGAACCCACTTGAGGGGACCACTGTTGGGTCGGGGCGTGAGGGGGTTACGGATGTCAGAGGAGGTGAGGGGAGCGCAGGGGCTTGCTGTTGGATGTTCTGTGGGATGTTCTGTTGGATGTTCTGTTGATACTGAATTGGGAGCTCGACAGGCTCCTCAGCGCGCGCGCTCCAAGGGGTCATGAGGAGCGTTAAGGCGCTCAAGAGCGGGACGATGAGCGCAGGTGAGACGCCCTCGTGAGCGGACTCTTTGAGCCCTCCATCTTGCTGAGCGGGTCGTTGTTGTCTCCATAACCAGCGCGTTAACAGCCCAAATAGCCCAAGGATCAGGAGCGCGCGCGCTGTGTGTAGCAGGCGCTCCCAGCCGGGGGTGATCAAGGTGAGCGCGATGACGCGCTCAGGGTGAACAGGGCCGGTGATATGAAGCTGGTATGAGCGCCAGCTCCAGTTGGGTAAGCCTGGCCCAGTCTGCACAACAGCGTTTGGATCGAGCTGCTGGAGCGAGCGTTTGCCCTGCTTCTTGCTACGACCTGAGCGACCCTGATTGCTCGGCTCTTCCTCATAGCTCATGTATGGCATCATCTTGGAGCGGGGAGCGTGGTTGAAGAGGTAGGCTTCGTTCGGCTCGCCGAGCTGCGGGTGAAGGGCGGTTCGGAGGTCTTGGTGTGCGACCCACAGCACCATCATCGCGAGTGACCCCATCAGGCCCGTCGCGAAGAGATACAGGAGCCCGCGTAGCTTCCCCTTGATCACCTTGATGAGGGCGCCCGTCGCACACAAAAGAAGCCAGGTGAGCTCTGGCGCCATCGCGACGTTATGATAGAGCGTCATCATCAACAGCGTCGCGATCGCGGTGAGCGTACCAAAGAGGCGCTTGAACACCACGACGGTGAGGAGGATCAAGAAGAAATCAAGCATCCTCCAAGACTCAAGCCACGCGCCCTCGCTCCTATCCACGCCTTCGGCATAAAGGAGGCGGTAGCCTGGCGGGAGAGAGAGGGTGAGGTTGAGCGATGAGACGGGGAGCGACCAGCCGACCGCGTCTAGCGTTCGACCTCCCTGTGTGGAGCGAACCTCAGCTTGGACATCGATCTGACGCGAGCGGAGCTCAACCCCCTCCTCACCGCTCTGAGGGTCTTGTGTGATCAGGAGCGGGGTCGCCTCTCGAACCATGTAGGCGCGTCCAAGGTGGCCCGCTTTACGGTAATTGAGCCTGCCACCTTGATTGAGTGAGCCCGAGAGCAGGTCACGGCTCACGAAGCCCTCCCCATCAAGGTCGAGCCAGACATGCCTCTCGAGGGTCAACTGGTTCGTAGAGGGGCGAGTGAGCCCCCTGTTCAGCTCCTTGATCTTTAGCGTATCGCCTGGGGTCGCGATGAAGGTGAAGTCGCCCCCTTTGAGCTCAGGCGGGAGGGAGGTTTGGTCTGGGTCTATGATGTCGAGCCCAGAGAGCGAGACGCTCCGAAGTTGCTCACGGTGACGCCAAACCCAGACCTCTTGAGGGGGCGCCTCAGCTCCTTTAATGGTCGGCACAACCAGCTCGTCGCTGGGCGTGTGGATGAGGCTCGTGAGCTTGAGGTTCGCTCGCCCTGGCTTCAGGTAGACCCTCAGCTCCTCCCCCCGACGCTCAGCGGTCAGCTCGCTCTTGAGCTGGACGAGGGTGGAGCCCGCGAGCTCTAAGCTACGGAGGCCAACCTCTCGCGCCTGCCCAGATGTGTTCAGCTGTATGTGTGTCTCAACGCGGAGCGGGACCTCGTCATAGAAGACGCGAAAGACCTGTATATGCAGTGAGTCTCCTGCGCCCTCAGATTTCAGGCGCTCACCTCCGGCACGGAGCCACAAGCGCCCTGTGGCGTCCCGCTCAACCCAGCGCTCCTGAACGCCTGCCCCTCTCAGGTGGGTGAGGCCGACCGTTTGAGGGGCCTGGATCCAATCGGGTCGCTTGTCCCAGCGCAGGAGGCCTTGGATCAAGTGCTCGCCCTTGGGTAGCTTCAGCTGAGGGGCGCCGGCGTGCGTTGAGACGGGTGACCTCCTCCAGCCCTTGTCACGCGCTGACCTCACCTCGACCTGCTGTGGCCAAGATGAGCCCGCATGCGGGAGCGGTAAGAGGCCCTCATGATCGAGGCGACCGGTCATGAGGAAGCTCGCGCCCTCTGCGGTGAGCTCAACGCTCAAGTAGGTAGGCCAAACACAAGACGCTTGGGCGCCTCGAATCGCACAGCCTCGAGTTGGATCTTGCTGGTGCACCCACTCAATCCATGGTTCAAGGGCTGGGGGGACTCCGAGCTCAGTAGGCACATCTGAGCGAGGGGGCGTCGCGTAGCTGATGGAGCTGATCAGCGCCAGCGCGCTGAGAGAGAGCCACATCAAGGCGTGGTCGCGTAGGGGTCGCTGTTTCCATCGCGTCATCATTATAAACCCTTTCGCTTAGCTTAAGAGCGCCTCGACAGCTTGCGTGAGCTTGTGGAGCTGATCGTGAGCGCGGGCGCGAGCCCCATCAAGTGGGCTGACCCCTCCCTCTGCCTCTTCAGTCAGCGTGGCGCGCGCCTCAAGGTACACCTTAATCTTAGGCTCTGTCCCCGAGGGGCGCACGATCACCCGTCCACCTCCCGCGAGGCGATAACGTAAGACATCTCCAGTCATTGGCGCTGGTAGCTCAGCGAAGTCTGTCTGCTCTGTCACCTCAAGCCCCGCGATCTCCTTTGGCGGAGCCTCTCGCAGGCGACGCATCCAGCCCGCGATCTCCTCCTTGCCCGCAGCGCCTGGTCGGACGCGGTTCACTTGGCTACTCACAAAGACCCCATATCGTTGGTAGACCTCGTCCATTCTATCCCAGAGGGTCTTGCCCTCCGCCAGCGCACGCGCGGCCATATCTGCGACAAAAAGCGCGGCGGAGACCCCATCTTTATCGCGGACGAGCGCCCCAACTGAGTAACCGATGGCCTCCTCATACCCAAAGAGGAACCGCCCCCCTTCAGCCTCATGAGCGAGGGCGGCGTTCGCGATCCACTTAAAGCCAGTCAGCGTCTCACGGCTCTGTACCCCGTTCGTCTCCGCCATGACCCCAAGCAGGCTAGAGGAGACGATGGTGGTCGCGACGAGCTGTTTGTGGCTGAGCGGTTCACCCCTCAAGGGGAGGACCTCAAAGAGCTCATGAGCGATCAGCGCTCCGAGCTGATCACCAGTGAAGGCTCGCAGGGCGCCGTCTTGATCACGGGCGACGACCGCGAGCCGATCAGCGTCTGGGTCATGGGCGAGTAAGAGGTGGGCGCCCTCCGCCTCAGCGCAGGCGAGCGCGAGATCAAGCGCGCCGGGCTCCTCCGGGTTCGGGAAGCTGACGGTAGGGAAGTCAGGGTCGGGCTCACGTTGCTCTTGGACGAAGCTGAGCGCCTCAAAGCCTCCGGCTCGCATCACCCGCTCATACCAGCTCGCCCCAACGCCATGCATCGCGGTGTAGGTGACCTTGAGCGCTGGAGCGAGCGCTGGGCTCCCGAGGCGAGCCTCAAGGAGGGCCTGCTCATATCGATCCCCCTGTGTGCCACTCAGCTCATGGATGAGCCCTGAGGCGCGTAGCTCATCAAGGCTCGGGCGAGGGTAGCGCGAACCATCTCCTACCTCGTCGATCTGTGCGCTGATGAGCTTGTCATGTGGAGGGATGATCTGGGCGCCGTTCCCCCAGTAGACCTTAAACCCATTATCCTGTGGAGGGTTGTGGCTCGCTGTAACCATGACCCCAGCGACCGCCTTGAGGTCACAGACCGCGTGGGCGAGCAGAGGCGTGGGAGCCTCTTTGCTCGCGAGGTGCACCTCAAACCCTAAACCTCCCAGCGCGCGCGCCGCCTCCTCTGCGAAGCGTGTAGAGCCGTGACGCGCGTCAAAGCCAATGACGACCCGCTGTCGTGTGTCAGCTCCGTTGTGTTGTGCGCGTAAATGTAGACCTAGGGCGAGGCTCACCCGGCGGACGAGGGCGGAGCACATGGCGTTTGGACCAAAGCTCACAGGGCCACGGAGCCCAGCGGTCCCAAAGCTCAAGCGTCCACCGAAGCGCTCTTGAAGGAGCTGGCTCGCCTCTCGATCTCCCCGAGCGAGGAGCGCACGGAGCTCGCGTTGGGTGTTGGGGTCAGGGTCGGACTCTGCCCAGCGTAGCGCGCGCTCTCGAAGCGAGCTGAGTCGCTCATCTGAGGTGAGGGTGGAGGCTGTTTTCGCTTGATTCTCTGACATAGGTACACCTGTGGGAGGGGGGTCATCTAGCGTGGTGAGCTCGCTTTAGAGCTGAGCTACGTCGCTGAGGCTAACCCAAGCGCGCCTAAATGACTAGTACGCACAGCTCAGATGCGTGTAAGTGTGATCGGGGTCAACTTTGAGATTGGAGGGGGTCATGAGCCTCATGAGGTTGTTGTTGTTTATGTGTGGGCAGGTTGGGGTGATGTTGCTCGCGAGGTATTTTTTTCAATGGATCTTGATCTATTCGAGCCAAACACAGGGGGGCGCGACGGAGGTGTTTACCTTGTTCTCAGCTTCTTTAGTTGGGGTCGCGCTCCTTGGCTTTCGCGCCTTTGATGGCTTCACCGACCCGATCGCAGGGACCCTCTCCGACCGCTGGGTAGCGAGCGGACGAGAGCGACGTAGCCTGCTCTGGTATACCGCTCCGCTCCCCGCGGTCGGGCTCGCGCTGTGCTTTATGCCCAGCTTCGAGATGACAGAGGGCCTGAGGTGGCTGACCTTACTGATCGGGATGTTTGTCTTTTTTATCGGCTACACCGTGTACGCGATCCCGTATTGGAGCTTAACAGGTGACTACAGCCGTAGCGATGAGGACACCTCTCGCCTCTCTACCCTGCTCGGGGTAGGTCTCCTGCTCGCGACCGCTGTGGGCTTCATCCTCACCCCCCTCCTCATCGAGCGCCTCGGATACCTATGGAGCGGGGTCATGATCGCGGGGGTGAGCGTCCCGCTTATGATCGCTCCTTATTTCGCGGCCCCTGAGCGACAGCCACCCTCCTCAACCCAAGAAGGCGCGCCCCCTGAGGTCAACTTTAAGGCGGTGCTTGAGGCCTTAAGGAACAGGCGCTTTAGATCAGTCTTGAGCCTGTTTGCAGGCTCTCAGATGTCTCTGACGGTCATGACCTCTGCCGCGCCTTTTATCGCGATCGACCTGCTTGGGGGGAGCAAGGGGGACGTCGCGAGCCTCCTTGGCCCACTGCTTGGGGTCGCGATCCCAGCGTCTATCTTCACCCCTTGGCTCTCGCGTAGACTTGGCTGGGAGCGAGGGGTCGCGTATGCCTGTGGCGCGCTCTCGGTGGTTTATTTAGGGGTCGGCGCGCTTGGGGTGACGCTCATCCACAGCCCAATGGTGACGGCGATGTGCATCTTCGCGTGTGGTGGACCGATGATCGCGATGCTCTTGGGGCTTGAGGCTGAGGCGATCACCTCCTGCGCGAGTGAGGCGAGCGGTGAAGAGGAGCGGGCCAAGGTTGGCGTCTACTTTGGCGTATATAACCTCGTGGTGAAGGCCTGCAACGGGGTCGCGATCGCGACGACCGGCGTCCTCGCGGACTGGGCTCGCTCAGGAGAGCCTCTCGCGGTCAGGCTCATGGGGCTCAGCGCGGGTGGGATGCTGATCTTAGGGCTCACCTGCTATGTGCTGATGAGACCCAAGACGAGCGGAGCGCGCGAGACGGCGCTCACCGAGTGATCGACATGATCACTCAGGCGAAGCGGGCCTCGAGCTGAGGGCCAACCACGGTCCCAAGAGGCTCACCGAGCAGGGCCGCGATCAGCGCGCCCTCTTGGTGAAGGTTAAAGATACGGATCGACAGGGACGAGGCTTGACAGAGGCTAAACGCTGCGCTGTCCATCACCTGTAGGCCTTGGCTGAGGCAGTCAGCGTGGCTGAGCTGAGCGTACCGACGGGCGCTTGAGTTGACTCGAGGGTCAGCGTCATAGACCCCGTCGACCTGGGTCGCCTTGAGCACCTCATCCGCGTCGAGCTCAGCGGCCTTGAGCGCCGCACCGGTGTCAGTGGTGAAGAACGGGCTCCCTGTGCCTCCTGCAAACACGCAGACCTCACCCCGCTCAAGGGCCGCTCGAGCGTCACGATGGGTGAACAGCTGCATCACCCGAGGCATCTCGAGGCTACAGAAGCTTGAGACACGAGCGCCAGAAGCCTTCAGCGCGTCAGTGAGCGCGAGGGCGTTCATGACCGTAGCCATCATCCCCATTGTGTCCGCCGTGGCGCGGTCCATCCCCGTCGTGGAGCCTTGGACTCCTCTAAAGATGTTCCCACCGCCCACGACCACCCCAACCTCAACCCCTTGGGACTGCGCTTGGGCGATCTGAGTAGCGTACGCGCTGAGCGCCTCAGGGTCGATCCCAAACTGGCCAGCGCCCATGAGGGCCTCACCAGACAGCTTGAGTAGGACCCGGCGAGTCATTATAGGCCCGCTGTAGCAGCGACCTCAGCCGCGAAGTCGGTCTCTTCGCGCTCGATCCCCTCACCCAGCTCAAAGCGTGAGAAGCGTCGGATCTGGATGTTCTCCTTGATCGTCGCGGCGACCTCGGTGACGTGATCTTGGACGGTCTTCTTGTCTTCCTTGAAGAAGCCTTGGTTGACGAGGCAGACCTCGGTAAACCACTTGTTGATCTGGCCGTCGACGATCTTCGAGACCATCGCCTCTGGCTTCCCTTGCTCGATGAGGCGAGCGGCGAAGATCTCGCGTTGCTTTGCGATCTCGTCTGCAGGGATCTCACTTGAGTCAAGGTAGCTTGGGTTCATCGACGCGATGTGCATCGAGATGTCCTTGAGGAGCGCCTGGAACTGCTCACCGCGAGCGACGAAGTCGGTCTCACAGTTGATCTCAACGATGACGCCGATGCGACCACCGTGAACATATGAGCCAACGCCACCCTCTGCGGCGATCTTACCTGCGCGCTTACCAACCGCAGCGAGGCTCTTCTTTTGGAGGTACTCGATGGCCTTATCCATGTCGCCATCGGTCTCCTTGAGCGCCTTCTTGCAGTCCATGATGCCCGCGCCGGTCTTGCTGCGCAGCTCTCCGATTGTCTTAGCTGAAATAGACATAGCTGTCTCCTAAGCTTGAGTGTGATGAAGGGGGGAACTTAGTTCGCTTGCGCGCGAGCCTCAGGCTGGATATCGCTGACTGGACCAGAGACCACAGAGACCTCGATCTCACCTGCGTCTGTAGCGCTGTCATCACCCTTACCTTGGTAGTTACGGCCCTCGTTGACGGCGCGCGCGATGCGACCGGTGAAGAGCTGGATGGCGCGGATCGCGTCGTCATTACCAGGGATCGGGAAGTCGATGTCGCTTGGGTCGGTGTTCGTGTCGACGATCGCGATGACGCTGATGCCGAGTCGGCGCGCCTCAGCGACCGCGATGTGCTCCTTGTTGACGTCGACCACGAAGATCGCCTTGGGGAGCTCCTTCATGTCACGGATCCCACCGAGGTTGTTGTTGAGCTTCTCGTACTCGCGAGAGAGGGTGAGGAGCTCCTTCTTGCTGAGCGTCGTGCTCTGGCGGAGCTTAGCGACCTTAGGCTCGAGGAAGCTCGCGACCGCCTCAAGGTCAAGGAGCTCTGCGTTCGCGTAGATGCGGAGCTGGTTCGCTTCGCCGTCGGTCAGCTCTGCGCCAGGGACGCGAGCGAGGAGCTTTTGGAGCTCAAGGATGTCGAACTCTGTGATCATGACGGTGGTGCTCTTCGTCATGTCAGCGATCTTCTTCTGAGCCTGTACAGGCATCACGAGAGGCTCGAGCTTGCGGAGGCGCTCGATCGAGCCCTTCACGGTGCGGAAGTTGGTGAGCGTGCCACCGAGCCAGCGGTGGGTCATGTGGTGCATACCACAGGCCTGCGCCGCCTCAACAACCACGTCCTGCGCCTGCTTCTTGGTCGCGACGAAGAGGATACCACCGCCCTGAGAGGCCTGCTTGTGGACGAAGTTGTACGCCTTCTCGAAGCAAGGGAGGCTCTTCTCGAGGTTGATGATGTGGATGCCGTTACGCTCACCGAAGATGAACGGAGCCATCTTGGGGTTCCAGCGGCTGGTTTGGTGACCGAAGTGTACGCCGGCCTCGAGCATCTCTTGAAGGGTAATGTTGGACATAATGTGTCTCCATATTTGGGGTTGACGTTGTGCTCTCGCGGCTCTCAACACCTCACCTGCTCCCAACGGACTCCACAGTCAGGAGACGTCAAGCTCAGCTCCAGCGCGCGTGTGACGGGGGGGGAATTAGCAAAAAAACGCCCCCAACGCAACAGAATAGCTCTTTAAAAGTGAACTCTAAAGGCCGAGACCACCCTGTGTCAGGATCAGATATGAGACGCTCGCGCCTATGAGCAGAGAGATGATGGGGATCAGCCAACGTCTCCAGCTTGGGTCGTCTTTGAGGTTCAGCTCGACCTTCGTCTCTTCACTGGTGGTCGAGGCGCTCGAGCTCCGCGGCTTGCCGAGAGGCTGAGAGGGGATTAGAGGGGGAGCGGGGGGAGCGGGGGGCTGGGCGTTCAGCTCCGCGTCACGTCGCCTCAGCTCAGCGAGGGGTTGCTCACCTGAATCCAGCCGAAGGGTAGACAGCGCGTGGCGGTCACGCACCTGAGAGCTTGGCGTGTCTGAGACCGTGATGGTGGGCGCTGGGTGAGCGTAGGAGGGGGGAGGGGGAGCGAGGCGCTCAGGAGCTGGAGGTGGCGCGCTCACCTCGCCGAGGTTAGCGACGATCTGATCGAGCTCTTGGTTCAAGGCCGCCATATCATTGGGCTCAAGCATTAAGGTCTTGATCGGTGTCGCTCTTGCCACAGCGGGTGTCTCTGTTTGGTTTGGTTCTGGCAGTTTAGAGTCGAGGCGGATGGAGTCTACAGGTGGCTCACCTGCGGAGAGGTGACCTTGAGATGTAGGGAAGGCAGGGAGCGTGCTCGACTGGATAATCGGAGCAGAGCGGCGCCTTGGTGGCTTGATCATCTGGGCAGGGGCCCGCTCAAGCGGAGGTGGAGTGTACTGGGCTAAAACCGAGTCAAAGAGCCCTTGAGGGAGGCTCTCAGTGATCGGCTCTTGCTCAAGGTTATAGTGACGCTCAAGGATCGAGTTGAGCTGCTTGAGGACCTGCGTCGCCTGAGGTCGCTGGTGAGGCTCTTTAAGGAGCAAAGTCTGTGTGAGCTTCGCGAGCTCAGGAGGGCAGCTGTTGAGCAGCGGAGGCTCATAGTTCACATGAAGCCAGCAGACCTGAAGTGGAGAGGGCAGGCGCCTGATCTCAGGGGGCAAGGCGGGGTGCTTCACGTAAATCGGGGAGCGCCCGTCAATCATATGGAAGAGGAGGAGGCCTACGGAGTATAGGTCAGCGGCTGTCGTGAGCGGCTCGTCGATCTGGAAGCGCTCTGGGGACATATAGGTGGGCGTCCCAACCAGCATGCCCGTGCGAGTTAAGTTCAGGGTCTCGTCACGAGAGAGATCCTTAGCGATCCCAAAGTCCAAGATCTTCACGACCCCCCCGAGCTCTAGCTCATCTACCATGATGTTCGCGGGCTTGAGGTCCCTGTGCACTACCCCCTCACGGTGAGCGACCTCCAAGGCGGAGGTGACCCCAAGCGCGATGTGTATCGCTCTCTCAGGGCCAAGCGCTTCACCCTTGAGGAGCTCAGACAGCGGGACACCATTGACGAGCTCCATGATCACATATTGACGTGAGCCGAGCTGAGGGCTTGTCAGCCCGGTCGCGAAGACCTTCACGATGTGTGGGCTCTTGAGCTTCAGGACACAGCGTATCTCTTCATCGAAGCGGCGCTTTGACTTCTCATTGCTGTGTTGCTCCTTGAGGACCTTCACGGCGCATGGCCTGCCTCCAGCCTCTTGGTCAAGCGCTCGATAGACGATCCCCATCCCACCCTTGCCGATGACCTCTTGGATGAGGTATCGGCCACCTAAGATCGTGTTGGGTGGTAGATTAGACATAAGTGAACCGAGAAGCTCGAGGGGGACATCATCTTGGAGCGCGTTGTAGGGCTACGCTTGATCTTCTGACTTTACCTAGAGATGTCAAGGTGATTATCACGAGGAGGCTTGAGTGAGCGACGTAATCCCGTGTAGGAGGAGCGCTTAAGGAGCAGGACGCTTAAGGAGAGCTTCGTAGATGAGTGAGATAAGACCTGAGAGCCCACGGACGCTCGTGTGCTTTGACTTTGACCTGACGTTAACCGATGAGCACTTGTTTCGTGTGGTCACTCAGATGGTTCGAGCGGGCGCGACGCGCGAAGAGGCGTGTATGAAGGCGATCAGCTACCTTGATCAGCGTGGTCCAAGGGGGGGGGAGCGCTTGTGGTCGACGCTCTGTCAGCTCTTGATGAAGGGGCATGGCCTCGCGGTCTGTAGCTTCACGTCTTACCCAGAGCTCGCGATGGCGCTCTGGCAGAGAGGGATTAAACAGCTTCGCGCGCGGGGGGCGAGCCGAGAGGCTACGGCGTGGCTGAGTCGCCCCATCGTCGTCTATGGTGACCCAGACCCTCGCCTGCGACCTCCCCTCCCTGTGCAGGGAGCGTATTTGGTAGAGGTGAGCTTTGGGCTGATGGCCTCACAAGGTAAACAGCTCCACATCGAGCGGGCTTTAAAGGTCGCGAATGACCGCTTATTGAGCAGCTTTGATCCCGAGGGGGCCGGCGCGCTACCGTGCCTCATCGCGCCTCCAAGCGGGGCGCTCAGAGAGCCTTTTAGCCGTGTCATCCTGTTAGATGATGACCCACGCAACATCGACCACGCCTTGAGGAGCGGGCATGAAGGGATCTTTGTTGACCCTCCGGGTCAAGGGGGAGACGAGCACCTTGACCAGCTCGCGCAGCTCCTGGAGCTGGACGCGTAACAGCGCCCTGGCGATCGCTTAGGGTGGCGCGCTCTGCTCAGGGGCGTGATGGACACGCCAGTGCATCATGACGCAGGTCGCGGCGGTCGCGACATTTAAACTGTCGATGAGCCCAAAGAGGGGGATCTCCACCACGAGGTCGGCCGACCAGCGGAGCTCATCGGGGAGCCCCGCGTCCTCTGACCCCAAGATAAAGAGGGGCCGTGGAGGGTAATGAGCTTGGTGATATGGCTTGCTGTCGGGGGTCTGCTGAACCGCGACGGGCTGGTAGCCGAGCTCCCGCGCGCGCTCGATCATACTCAGCGGGTCGGAGATCACCTCAAGCGGGATCGCGAGCTCAGCGCCTCGAGTAGGGCTGAGGGATAAGGCGCTCGCGCCGATCAAGAACAGCCGCTCAAAGCCTGCGGCCTCAGCGCTCCTTAAGGCGACGCCTACATTCACATCAAAGCGCGCGTTACAGAGCGCTAGGGCGGCGCGGACACGTGGGACGTTAGGCAGGTCGTCATAAGGCCGAAGCCCATAAGGGGGTCGGGCTGAGGGAGAGCTGAGGCGCTCATGTGGCCCCAAGCGACCCTCAAGGACTGCGCTATGATAAGCGCCCTCTTCAGCCCGTTGGGCGAGCCAGCTGACCCCTGTGTCAGGGTCTAAGGTGAGCGCCTTGAGGACCTCATCGCCTTGTGGGAGCCCGCGCGCTGCGCTCATCCTCAGCGCGGGGGAGGGAGCGCGCGCGAGCGCATACAGCGTCTGACGCTGGGCGCTCGAGAGCTCATGAGCTTGACGAGAGAGGAGCTGAGGGAGTCGCCACGCGGCGCTCAAGCACTGCGCGAGCGCCAGGGGCTCCTGCTCAGCGAGAGGCAGGCGAGCTTGGAGGAGCGCGCAGAGCTGATCGCTGTCTTGGCTGTACCGAAGCGCGAGAGGGTCCCCCTCTTGAGTAGCCCTCGCGATGTAGGTTGAGTTTGGGTGTACTTGAGCGCAGAGACGCAGGAGCTCATCGAGCGCAGGGTGGCGCTCGAGCGCACGCTCTACGCTCTTAAGAGGTGGGGTGAGCGCTCGCCTTAAGCAGAGCTCCGAGGCCCTCTGCACCACCTCCCTTCGCTCATCGCTGAGGGCAATAAAAATGTCCTCCGCACAGGTGATCGGTGAGAGCGCCGCTCTCCTCACCTTTGGGTGAGGGTGCTGAGTGAGGGAGGAGAGGAGCGGAGAGGGCTCCTCGGAGAGCGTCGTGATCAACCGGGCGAAGAGGACTAGAGGCTCCTTGAGCTCAAGCCATTGAGGGCTGGACTTGAGCTGAGAGAGCTGGGCTTCCAGTAGGGGGAGCGCGCGGTGGGGCGGGAGCTCAGAGAGGAGTCGAGCGGCGCGCCGACGTGTCACGTCAAGTGGCGCGCAGAGCGCCTTAACGACGCGCTTAATCTCAGCCACGCTACCCCCTCGAATGAGCGTCGCTCGCGCCTGATCTCGCTCCTCATGGTCAAGACCAAACAGCGCGCTCTCGACGCGCTCAGCGTTTAAAGAGCTGCTCGTCATAGATCACTCCTTAGCGGACTTAAGGTCACTGACACGCCACGCCTCTAGAGACTCGCCGAGCTTGAGGAAGGTCCTCCATCCTGAGGGGGTGTACACGAAGCCATTGAGGCGAAGCCCTCGCAGGTCATGACCCTCATCGTGGGGAAGGTAGCGCACATGGTAGAGTGGAGGGCGCTTAGGGAGCGCCTCAAGGAGCTTGAGGTCGCCTGGGGTGTTCTGTTTACCACGGCTTGGCCCGACCCGGCTGACCTTGACCTTCGTGAGCCCTGAGCTGAAAGCGCGCGCGAGCACCTTGGGGGCCTCGCTCAAGAAGGCGGGCGCGAGGACCTCCTGGTATCGCTTGATGAGCCCAGCCACTTGAGGGCTTGGTGGGCCTCCCTTTGGCTGAAGCATCGCTAGGAGCTCAGCCTCACTCATGAGGAGTGGCTTGAGGCGCTGAGCGCTGAATTCATCGACCACCTTAGGGTCACCCAGCTGAAGCCGTGAGGCCCCTTCGCTGAGCGAGGCCATCTCTAGCTGTAAGCTCACGGGCTCAAAGGGGAGAGGGGCCCGCCGAAGCTCAGAGCCATCGGAGCCGAGACACGCGTTTAAATATAGCGCCAAGGTGATGAGGGTCAGGTTGAAGAGCTTCAGAGAGATGCGCGAGGCGAGCACGGTGGGCTCCTCCAGTCAAAGAGGCGCATAACAGCCGAAGAGGAGCTGAGCGCTGAGGTTACAGATGGCGTGAAAGATCGCAGGGGTGAGCGTGTTCCCATAGGCGCGCCTCATCCAGCCGAAGAGGAGGCTTGGGAAGAACACCGCTAGGCGGGCGGGGTGCGGGATCGTCGCGAGGTGGGCGAGCGCGAAGAGGGCGCTCGTGAGCGTCACACTGGTGAGGTTCACTTGGGCGCCCCAGAGCGTTCGATCTTCACCAACCAGCTCATCGAGACGACCTTGGATATAGCCTCGATAGAACAGCTCCTCTGGGACCGCGACCAAGAGGAGCTGGGTCGCGAGCGTGAGCAGGAGCCACCACCAGCCTCGACGCTGTTCACCTTGCGCCTCACCCGAGCTGAGTAAGCCTCCGAGCTTGAGCCGGTCAGGCTCCAGTGGGGCGCCGTCGAGCGTGAGCTGGTAGCGGAGGCTCATCTGTGGAGCGGACAGGGTCACGCTCCCTCGCCCTGACCCTGTGACCGTCAGCTGGTCATCGTGCGGGTCACGCTCGAGCTGAACGCCATGGCTACGCGCCCTGACCTGCGCGCCTCGCCACCCCTTCAGAGTGAGCTCTAGCGCGCGCTCTTGGGGCAGTAGCGCCCATTGAAGTGTGAGCCGATCCCGCTCGGCGAAGAGCCTGACATCACCAGACCTGATCGGGCTCATAGGTCGCCCACGTAGCTCCTCCCCCCACCGGCTCAGGGCGCGCGCGTCGACGTGGGGCGCTCGCCCTTGGGCGCCTTGCCAGAGGTGGTAGCCCAGCGCGTAGAGAGGGAGCACGAGCAAGGAGAGCTTGAGCGCGTGACGCGCCGAATGAAGCACAGCGCCGGCTCCTATCCCAAAGTGGACAGGGTCCTCTCCACGCCTCGTGAGGACCTCGGTGGGCAGGTACATAAAGGCGAGCGCGCTGATGAGCGCCCCATAGCCCGCGAGGAGGGCGACGCTCCCCTGAAGCCAGCCGACGATTAAGGTGATCAGGGTCATGAGCAGGTAGACCCCGATGGTCTCACGCCACAGTGACTGTGGGCTCAGCTCGCTCTTAGGTCGCATCGAGGTCGACCACGCTCCCCTCACGCGCCGCGAAGCTCACCGAGAGCCTGTCTTGGGCGAGGCGCTCGAGCTCCGCGACCCCTTCATCATCTCTGTTGGGGTCATGGTGGAATAAGGCGAGGCGCTTAGCCCCCGCCCGCTCAGCGAGCTCGACCGCCTCCGTCCACATACAGTGACCCCAGCCTTTACGGGGAGGACCGACATGTCCGTGGTACTCATCTTCGGTATATTGAGCGTCATGGATCAGCAGATCGACCCCTTGGCAGAGCTGAACCATCTCCTCATCCAGCGCCTCACCCCCGTGCTCGACATCAGTCGCGAAGACCACGGAGCGACCGCCCGCCTCGACTTTATACACGACCACCCCATCAGGGTGGCTCTGCTCAAGAGCGGTCACCGTAAAGGGGCCCTCTGTGAAGGGCTCGCCCACGGTGACATCTGTGATCTCTTTGATCCCCCCGAGCACGCTGAGTGGGACAGGGAAGGTGGGGGGGGTCATCTGTAGGGCTAAGACATCTTTAAAGTGCCAGCCGTCACGTGACACCCCCTTAACCTTGATGTTAGAGGCGGGGTTGAAGGCGGGCCCAAAGAACGGGAGCCCTTGGATGTGATCCCAGTGGAGGTGAGTAAACAAGAGGGTCGCGTCCAAGGGCTGAGGGCCAACGGAGTCCCCGAAGGCCTTGAGGCCTGTCCCGCCATCAACAATGAGGTGCTGTCCTTCATGCTCAAAGGAGACGCAGGTCGTGTTACCACCGGTCTGCACAAAGCGCTCCCCGCTCACCCCGATACTCCCGCGAACCCCCCAAAAGTGAACTCGCATCCGCGACCACCTCCTCGATATGTTACGCGAGGCGCTGACCTCGCTGTGCTCTATTAAAGCTGAGCGTAGAGAAAGCGCACACGCTCTGCAAGCGCGAGCCAAGGAAGGGAGCGCATAGAGGCAGTCACGCTCAGCGTATCGCGACCTTAAGCCCGGCGCTCGCGTTCCAAAAGCCTCGGTCACTACGCCCATCCTCTACGCCAGACGCGCGGGTACCAAAGCCATCAAACTCAATGTGATCAAGCCGGTAGCCTCCCTGTAAGGTGACCCCTAAAAGCGCGCTGAACATGAAGCTGACCTGCCCCTGTACAGACAGCGCGCTTGAGCCCACCATCTCGCCTGAGTCTGCAGGGTCCTCTCTGATGAGGAGGTGACGAGAGTAGGCGCCCCCGATCGAAGCGGAGAGCTGATCGGTGAGCGGAAGTTGAAAGCCCAAGGTGACCGCAGGGCCGAGCGTTAAGCGGTCCACAAAGTAGGTAGGGCGTTGAAGCGGGACGCTCTCTGTTTGCCAGCGGAGCCCCATCCCAAGGTCTAAAGCAGGGGCGCGCTCACCCTCTGTGAGATGCCAGCGATAGCGACCTCCTAAGAGGGTGTGGGTGTGGTTATAAGAGAGCGTCTGGTCATCTTGTAAGGCCGGTATCTCTAGCTGAGCGCCTAAGCCTAGCTCGGAGCGGAACATCACCCCATAAGACTCTGTGCCCCAGAGGTCCCCTCCAAGGGCGACGACCGGGAGCGCGTCGACCCTCGCTTTTATGCTCACGTCGCTCGACTGGAAGTGAATCGACCCTGCGCTGAGCCCTGTCGTGATCCACAGCGCGCTCCGTAAGCGAGCAACTGAGACTTGATCTTCCCCTTCGCTTATCCCCATATTGAGCTGTGCGTAGAGCGGAGCCGCCCAGCCGGTGAGCGAGAGGAGCAGTGAGCCGATCAGCTGACTGAGCCCCTTTAACTGCGCGTCTAGCGCGAATGGGCGCCTCTGGTGAGCGTGGGTGATATGAACAGTCATTCGGCTCCTCTTTCCTCAATCCACACACAAAAGTGATGACTCTATGAGAGCACCATCTCAGCTGTATTATCAAGCGCGAGCGACCTATCAACCAAGGATGAGCGTGGGTCGCGCTCCTCTGGGCTGGGCGTCAACGCTCCTCTTCACCTCGCTCTTCACCTTGCCCTTCACCTTGCTCGCGCCGAACGTGACGTGTGCAGAGGAGGGCGCGCGGGCGAAGATTGAGCGCGCGCTCGACCCGTTCTTAACCAACGCTAAATATCGAGACGCCGATGAGCGGGTTGAGTATGCGGATGGGAGGGCAGAGGTCTGGGTGCTCGAGAGCTTAGAGCAAGGTGAGCTCGCCAAGAAGGTGTGCCAGGGGGCTCGCTGGTTGATCGGGGGGCGTCTAAAGCGGAGCACGGGCGCGAGGGGGGCTTTTCTAGCGATCCCACAGCTCAGAGAGCTCTCGCTCATATTCTTTAAAGTAAAGACAAAGGTGAACCCAAACCTTGAGGGTCGCTATGTACAGATCAGGAGCGCGATGACCGCGGCGCGCTTCACCTTGTCTAGAGAGCGCGCGCTGATGCTTCACTCAGAGCGAGTCTTGACCTTACTGCAAGGGCCTCAATGTGAAGAGCAGGCGCGCCAGCTGATCGACGACCTGTGGATCTCACCCGAGGTGGTGAAGTCCCGTGAGCTTTTACAAGCGATTCAACCTAAGTCGAAGTCCTTAGCGCCTGTGACGACTCAAGCGCCCTAAGGAGAGCAGTGTAGACACGCGCTCAACCTGCGCTGTGCGCTCGATGCACGTGGCGTTGAGCCTCCTCAAACTGAGGCAGGATGTCGAGGATACGCCACATCGCTTGATGGAAGATCTGGGTGAGCGCTTGGTGGTCGGGGGCCGCGAGCGCGTCATAATACGCGCCTCGCTCATGTGCAGGGATCACGATGGGGGGGTAGCCGTGAGAGACGAGGAACTGATTGGTGAACAGGCGCGCGAGGGCGCCAGGCATCCTGCGGAAGGGATAGACGTACATCAGCTTGTGGTGGAGGCTCGCGGCGTAGCTCAAGACCTCTTGAGTGTCAGGGTCGAAGCTCTGCACCTCTCTGTAGAGCTCTTGGAGGAGCCGTTGCACCGCGGTGTGCGGGCAGATCGCTTGATGGTAATCGCGATGGACGGGTGAGTTAAGGCGCTGTTTAGCTCCCTCTTGAGGGGTGTACTGCATGAGGTGCTTATGGAGCTCTTTAAGGCGGGTGAGGGTTAGCTCCTCTGGCCCGCGTTGACCCCAGGTCCAAGCTAAGTTGATCGCGTCACGGTATACCCTAATGTCTTCAAAAAGAGGGCGTAAATAAGAGGGGCGCTCTTGATCTCGATGATAGATCGCGACCTTGATCTCGTCTGGGTTAAGGCTCCTACCTTCGAGCTGATTATCATGGAAGATCCACGCCATCATCAGGGTGTCTGGGAGCGCCTGACCTGCCCCGCTCTGCTCCTTGTTACGGAGTCGGTAGTCTTCAAGTTGCTTGATTAGGCTCGCTTTATCTCTCGTGCTCATAGGGTAGGTCCTCTCTGCTCTAGGTGAAGCGCGCTCCGTGAGCGACACCAAATCTATATGCAATTGACAGGCCAACTGTGGGCACTCCTTGGAATTAAGCAGGAGAAACATGAGCACTCAGACCGCCACAGCTCACGATCTAGCAGGATTATGCAATGATAACATGCTCTTACAGCGTTGGTAGGGGCGCGTCTCTAGGGGAGGCTGAGCTCGGCTAGAGCAGACCGGGCCAAGCGCGCCCCGCCCGATGAGGGGGGAGCCCTGTGGACATGGGGTCACGACACCTCAGAGGATGTAGCCTCTAGGTAGGGTCTAGAGACCTCACCTCTGAGCTGTGACCTTCTCAGGCTAAAGTGAGTAGCCGTAGCGCCACTCAGGGTGCTGGGGCGCGTCACCTTTAACGAGATCGAAGAAATGGGCCGCGATCGCTCGACAAATGGGACCTGGCTCCCCTGTGCCTACCGCGCGATCATCAATCTCACGGACTGGGGTGACCTCAGCGGCGGTGCCACACAGGAAGATCTCATCCGCGATGTACAGCTCATCTCGGGTAAAGAGGCGCTCAATGACCTTGTACCCTAGGTCATGCGCGATCTGGATCAGCGAGGCGCGGGTGATCCCACCGAGGATGCTTGAGCCGTACGGAGCGGTGTAGATGACCCCATCCTTCACCATGAAAAGGTTCTCGCCTGAACACTCGGAGACGTAGCCCTGTGTGTCGAGCATGACCGCCTCATCATAGCCTGCCTTAAGCGCTTCGCGCTTGGCGAGCACTGAGTTGACATACTGTCCACAGATCTTGCCCTTCACCATATTCACGTTCACATGAAGACGATTAAAGGAGCTGACCTTAGCTCTGATCCCCGACTTCAGCCCCTCGTCTCCTAGATAGGCGCCCCACTGCCACGCCGCGATCGCGACGTGCACGGTGTTGCTTAGGGCTCCCAACCCGAGCGCCTCAGAGCCCAGGTAGATGAGCGGGCGCAGGTACCCGCTCTTGAAGCCGTTTTTGACCAGCACGTCGACACAGGCCTGCTCGATCTCAGCGACGCTCCACTGTGGCTCTAAACCGAGGATGTGAGCGCTCTCGAAGAGCCTCTTAATGTGCTCTTTGTGACGAAAAATATGGGAGGTCCCGTCCGTCCTCTCGTATGACCTGATCCCCTCAAACGCCCCATAGCCGTAGTGTAAGGTGTGGGTCATGACAGGCACTCGAGCCTCATCAAATGGGATCATCTCTCCATCCATCCACACATAGTCAGCTTTCACTGTCATCTCCGGTTCCTCACTCTCTGCTGAACACGATCTGTATCCCTTAGCTCCAATCCTTTACTCTTGACGAAGAATCGGAGATAAGAGGTTGTGTACGTTGTCATAGATCCAACAGGAGCGCAAGGTGCAGGATCACTTACCATCCCTCAAAAGCCTGACGTGGCCGAAGGCCTCTGAGAGCCTCTCTACGCTCGTAAGCTTCGCGCTTATGGGGTCGCTCGCGGGCGGGATCGTCGGTGGGATCGACGCGATGGGGGCGGGCGGGGCGTTTGTCCTCTTCGGCGCGATGGGCTTACACGCGGTGCTTGGGAGCCTCATTGGGGCCTCAATTGGCTTCGTTTACGGGCTGTTTCCGAAGGAGCTTGGTGTAGAGGGCTTCATCAATAAGATCCAATACGCGCTCTCTCCCCCACCTCAAGCGAGCTACTTTACTCGAGGGCAGATCATCGCGTGGCTGTGGTGTTGGGTGTTCTTCGCGAGCTCGTTCTTCCCAATCTTTGCGGCCGGCTCAGAGTCCATCGTCTCTAGCGTCCGTAACCCGCTCTGGGCGAGCTTGATCGCCTCGGTGATCGTGACTATGACCTTAACCTTAGTGGGCTTACTCTCATCGGCTTTATCTGCGATGGGGGGGAGGGTCCTTGAGGCGTGGATGGGTCAATTGCAACGGCTCACCTCAGGGGTCACCGCCTCGATCCCACCGATTTTGATGCTGTTCTCCATGGCGGTGGGAGGCTACCTGCTCTTGATCGCCTCTCGCTTCGCCTTTCAGTGGATTAAGGGTATCGATGAGGTCCAACTTGTGATCGTGAGCCTCTTTGGGCTCGCGGTCGTGATCGCCCTCGCGGGTTGGGGGCTCGCGAGAGCGATCTTGAGCGCCCGGTTCTCTTCTGCAGTGTCTGCCATCTTAAAGGTCGCGCGCTTGAGTGAGACGATGATGCTCCCCGCGTTACATCTGTTCTTAGGGCTCGCGTTGCTCGCTTGGCAGATGTTGAGCTGGATCGCCTCTCAACCTCCTGAGTGGGGGGCGCTCTCTGTTAAGCCTGCGGTGATCTTTACTCTGTTCTTGATCCCACTTTTCTTAGGAGGAGAGTACTTAAAGCCCTTTGTCCGCTACACTCCGAAGTGGCAGACCGCGACCTTAATCCTGACCCTGCTCATCATCGGGTGGGGGGCGGCCTCGGCGGGGCTCTCTCAAGACACAGCGAGGGCACAGCTCTGGAAGAACACCTCCTCAAGCGCGGCCTTCTTAACCTCTCTGCGAGACGCCCTTGACAACGACGGTGATGGCTTCGCGAGTGGGCTTGGCGAAGATGACTGTGACGATCGTAACCCTAGCGTCTATCCTGGGGCGCCAGAGGTCGCAGGGAACGGGATTGACGAGGACTGTGATGGGCTTGATCTCCCCCTTAAGACGCTTGAGGTCTTGACGAGCTCTGCGCGACCCCTGGCACGTAAAGCGAAGCCTAAGGTGAAGGCGCCCTCCATCCGCCCCTTATTCTCAAGGCTGTCAGGCCCCTATAATGTGGTGCTCATTACGCTCCCTGGCTTAGACCGAGCGCAGCCCTTCAGCTTTGGTGGCCTTGAGGGTCGCGGGCTCAAGCTTGAGCGTCTCTACGCGACGAGCCCGGAGTCACCAGTGAGCGTCTTTAGTTTGCTCGCTGGACACTATCCATCTGAGCTCGTGCGAGATGAGCGGCGCCCTACCTCCTTTAGTAAAGCGACGAACCTGTTACCTGAGGTGCTGAATCGGAATGAGTATGTCAGCGCGGCGTGGGTGTCCGACCGTAAGGTGAAGGGTAGGCAAGGCTTTAATCAAGGCTTCAAGGTCTGGCGTGAGGTCCCTGAGGCTCGTGGCCGACGTGATGGGCTTAAGAGAGTGATCAGCGAGGTCAAAGGCTACCTTGATGGCCTTAGGCTCTTACCGCGTCAGCGTCACTTCCTTTGGGTCCACAGCGCTGAGCTCCTTAAGGCGCACAGCGAGCGCCCTAGCGCGCGTAAGGCCAAGCGCCTCGCCAAGACCTATGAAGAGGTAGACAGACAGCTCCGTGAGCTGATCGATCACCTCGAGCGCTCACCACGTTGGGAGCAGACCGCGGTCGTGATTATGGGGATGCACGGGCACTCAGGTGGGGAGCCGAACCCCGCGCTCTCAGCGCGCGCTCTTGAGAGCGTGGGCCTGATCTACACACCTCAGGTGTTCAGTCGAAGCCTTAAGGGCAGGGTGAGCATGATCTCGATCACCCCTACGCTTCTCGACTTCGCGGAGATTGAGCGCTATGACCCCTCGCGTGACAAGATGAAGATCAGGGCGTCGGGGATCGCAGAGCTCGTCTTAGGCGATGACTTTAAGGCTCAGCCCATCTACGCAGAGCGCCTCGCGAGAGGGATGAACCTCAGCGAGCGAATCGTCATCTCACAGGACGGCTGGGGGCTTACTCTGAACCGAAACGCGCTCGTTGATCGGCTCGCGCCGATCGATGATGAGCGTGGCCCTAGCCGACATGAAGAGCTCTTTGGGCGTCTGGGTGAGCTCAAGAGGGCGCTCAATGAGATGCAAGTGCGCCCGATCCGCGCGATGACAAAGTTAAACCGCTAACCCCTCTCTTCTGCATCTGACGTTCGCTCTATGGAGGACCACATGCTCTCATCTCTCAGCGCTCATCGTGTCACCCCCCCGACTCTACATCGTAGAGCGCGCGGGCTCTTGTTTGTCGCGTCGTTGCTCATGACGCCACTCCTGATCCATCTCGCGCGCTCAGCCTCTTCATGCGCGTATGCTCAGGCGCCCAACGCGTGGGAGGTGATCGTTAACTCCGCGGATGTGTATGCGGGCCCAAGCAAAGCATACAGCGTGCGTGGTCGCGCGTATCTAGGGCAAAAACTTCAGGTCGTAGGCTCCTCACCACGGCAGGACTGGCTTCAAGTGATCACGCCAGATGGTAAAAAGGGCTGGGTGCTCGCAGAGTCACTCCGTAACCTGAGGCGAGATGTCAACCAAGACCCAGGCCGCTTCCGCCGACAGACTGAGTACCAGTATGACGCGCAAGGGCGCAGGATTACCCCCACGGGTCAGGCGGTAGGGAGCGGTCAAGGCTTTGGGCGTGGACCCGCTCAGCCCACCCCTCAGGGGCAACCTGCTCCCCAGATGCAACCTAACCCTCAGATGCAACCTGCGCAGGGGGTCGCGATGGGGCTCCCTCCTCAGGGGATGAGCGCTGGACGGAGGGCGCTGGCGATCCGCGTCATCCCCGCAGGGCTGAGCCTCACCTCGCGTCGCTTCACGAGTGACGTCAAGTTACTCAGCCCGCTCGCGCAGATCGAGAGCGAGTCACTGTTATACCAGTATGGCCTTGAGGTCGGCTATGAGGTGAATCAAAACCTCTCTATTCAGCTCAAAGGGAGCGACGCGCGTGGCGCGAAGGTGACGCTCCCCGCTCACCCTGAGCGCCCTGAGTTTGTCCCCGCCTCACAGGTATCGACGAGCATGACCGTAGCGGGCCTCTCCGTTCAAGGTGGCGTGCCTGTGGGTAAGCTGTGGGTGGGGGGAGGGCTCGGGGCTCAATACATGCTACACGCCTTCAAGGAGCTTGTCTTTGCGCTCCCTGACCTCACGGGGTTCACCCCTCTACAGAGCCACAGCTACCTCTCCGCGACCGCAGGGGCGAGCGTTAAGCTTAACCTCAACACCTTTGATATGGCGATCAACGGCGGGGTGCTCTTACCGCTCTCCATGAGCGCTGACCCCTATGAGCTTGGGCCCTGGGAGGGGCTTGGGTATTACGGAGACCTGAGCCTTGGGCTCATGTTCACCGATCAGCTCGGGGCGGGGCTGTATCTAAGCGCGCAGTATATGGGGGTCGACATCAGCGCGACAGGCGCATACTCCGATAGAACCTATATTTACAACGATCAAGCGCAAAACACTGGTAGCCCAGAGACGTATAACCGCGCGAGCAGCTCAGACGTCTCGGTGAACGGGGGGCTCTACCTTCAGATCAAGCTCTAAGGGCGAGCGCTGAAAGTGAGGATGAGCGTCCCGTCAACAGGCTGGCTGAAGGGCTGATAGAGCGTGAAGCGCTCAGGTGAGGCGCTGTAGCTGAGCGTCCTTGTCTCAGCTGACTCCGGGCAACTTGCTGTGAAGCTCAGCGCCCCTGGTTCTGTCGTAGACTCTACTCGCCCTCCAAAGCTGATCTCCATAGGGAGCTCGAAGCTCGCGCCTTGGACGCTCACGGCGTGGCTTGTCCCCTTCATATCAAAGGCGAACTGTCCATCCTCGTCATGTGAGATCGCCCCTGAGCCCTCAAACCAGCTCGCCTCTGGGTCAATGGTGATCGGGCCTAGGTTCGGTTGCTCAAACCAGATCTCGACCTCAGTCAGCGGGAGCGAGGCGGTTGGGAGCTCGCCACCCATCGCGCTTGGAGCCTCGCCGATACGGTAGCTCCCTCGCACAGGCTGAGCGAGCGACTCGGCGTCGCTTGGAGCGCACTCCCCTGGGGTGTAGCCTGACTGATCAAGCGGGTGATCACAGCGCCTCTCTTGGGGTGGGGGGCTCACGTACACGAACTGGTAGCACATCTCATCTTCGGTGAAGGGGCCATAACGTCGGGTTTGACTTGAGTCATTCTCGAAGAGGCAGGTGGTCTTGACGAGGTCACCTGGGCTTAAGGTGAGCCCTTGGGCGTCATAGGCGAGCTGGAAGTTAAAGTCCCAGCCTGTCAAGCTGATCAGGTCCTCCCAGTCCCCTGTCATGCCTCCCGCTCGTTGGATCTGCGAGCTGATGTTCACTCCGAGCTCATGCATATGGGGCATCAACGCTTTTACGCTCAGCTCCTCTTGCACTTCACAGTAGCCGGTCACCTCTGTCCGTGACATCGCAGGGAGGCTGAAGCCCTCGGGGCCAAAGGTCATCATGTCGATCCGCGGTGACTGAGGGGGGGTGTGGTAGAGCTTCACCCCACTTGAATCGATGAGGTCCTCTAGCCCTGCGCTGTTGTTGTAGTGGAGCTCAAGCATGTAGCGCTTATCACCACCGCTGACGAGCGCGCCCTCTGTAAAGTGGAGGGCGCCCTGCCCTGGCGCCCACGCGTAGATCGCGGCCCCTAAGCCAGAGCCACAGTTCACCTCCTGACCATCCTCGGTGAAGTCAACCGCCTCGCTCGCCTCATATAAGACGATGTGATGAACGACCCGAGCGTTATCAATGCTCGGCTCGAAGCGCACGATCCCACGCTCTTCTCCCGACTCACCTGGCCCCGAATAGAGGAAGCAACGATACTGGTCAACCTCGTCCGCTGAGAGGCTGATCGCGGTGGCAGCCACGGTCTTCAGCGCTGCGTCACTGGGCGGGGCGCCCGCGCTTGGGTAGCGTGGACGGCTCACCTCAAAGCCCCCCGGGGGGCTGACGCGCTGGGGACCTCGCCCGCAGGTCGCCCAGTCGATGAAGGCCTGCGCTGAGGCAGGAGAGGGCTGAGGTTGGCCTGCTGGTGGCATCGTCCCCTCTACGAGGCGAGCGACAGAGCGGGCGAGCCGTGCGCCTTCGTCCTCGCTGATGAGGCTCGCGAGGTCACTTAATGGGAACGGCGCCCCGTACTGAGGCGTGTCGCCATGACAGAGGCCACAGCTGTCGTTTACAAAGGCCTGCGCCTCCTCGAGGCCGTCAGGGTCGGGCGCGCAGCGCTCGCTTTGGGCGGACCCTCCGCCCCCTTCGAGGCCAGCTTGAGCTCCCGCTCTGTCGCCTCCAGCCCCGCCGTCACCCCCTCCGGTGACTCCCCCGGTGACTCCTCCTGCGCGCCCCGCCTCTACCCCGCTCAAAGCGCCCCCGGTCTCGCTTGGCTCTTGGGTCGCGTCACAGGCGACAAAGGCGAGCGAGAGCGCGCTGAGTGAGCCCAACTTTAAGAGGGCGCTAGTCTTGATCTCTCTTCGCATCTCTTAACTCCTTATGCTGATCATGTGCGGACACAGCATAAAGGGTCGCGCGGGGTGGAGAAAGCTTTAGAGCCCGAGTGAGGCGTGAAAGATCCCCAAATAGGCGGCGACCATCGCGAGCAAGACTAAGGCGACTTGAGCCTTAGGAGCGAGCTCGGGCTTGCGCTTGTTGATGGCGATGAAGCCCCCTAGACCGAGCCAAACCGCGACCTTGAAGATGAGCCAAGGGGTAGAGGCGACAGCGAGCTTCATCTTCGCCGCCATCCCAAAGCCTCCGAGGAGGGCGAGAAACAAGCCAACACCATGGACGACGCTTGGGAGTTTCTTCTTTGAGGGGTCTTCGGAGCGCATGGCGAAGGCGCCAAAGCTAAAGGCGACCGCGCCTAGCCCAAGGAGGTGGATCAGTTTATAGACTTCATAGCTCATAGCTCAGCCCTGACGGTGTGGGTTAAAACTTAGGGAAGGGAAGGAAGAGCGAGCTCTGGATAAGGAGCTCAACCTCTGCGGACTTGAGGTCGACCGCGAGCGTGTCTTCGATCGTGTCGCTCTTGGTAAGCATGTCTGCGTATTTGAGCCCAAGCGTGAGGTACTTTTGGTAGCGCTCCTCAAACTGGGCTCGGCTCATCTTGAGCACGAGTCGGTTCTTGTAGCTCCCATATTGACCCTCTTCGATCTCGCCAACGAGGCTCACAAAGCGCTCAAGGTAGTCATCAAAGTCGGTGGGCTTCAGGGTTGGCGCTCCGCTCATCGTGGGCCTCCTGTGGGGGTCGTGTTCATCGCTTGTAGGTCGGCGTAGGTAAAGCTACGATAGGTGCCCTTATCATCACGGTCTCTAGGGAGCTTAAGCCAAGAGGGGTGTGCGTTGATCACCCGGTTGAGGGGCTTAACTAAAGGCGCTGGGCATGAGGGGTAGATGTGGCGCAGGTAGCCGAGCACGCCCATCACCTCACCTCTTCTCGTCTCATCGACCTGCTCGCTTGGGGTAGAGGCGACGTCATTAAAGAGGGCCCTGTAGCGCTTGAGGGTCGCGCCTGGCAGGGCGAGCCCCCCACGATATAACCTGATCCCACAGATGACGATCGCGCGGTGAGCGTCGCTGTAGCTGTGTAGCTTGTGGGGGTTCACCTTAAAGCCCGACTGGGTCACCGCTCGGATGACTGAGAGGTGGAACTCAGGAGGAATGGGCGCGCTCGAGGTGATGGTGAGGTCATCCGCGTAGCGAGAGTAGCGGACCTGTGGGAGCCCGCTTCGCAGAGCGAGCCCGAAGATCATCCGATCTAGTCGGGCGCAGGCTAGGTTCAAGAGGTAGCCGGAGGTCGGCGCCCCTTGGGGGAGCGACCCGTCGCGGGTGCAGAGCGTAGTCAGCGCGTCATAGAGCGCCCCTCGCTCCGCTTGAGAGAGCGTCGGGAGGCTGACCTTTAAGAGCGGGCCAACTCGCCACTCAAAGAGCTTCCTGACGTGGCGCTCGGATACAGAGGGGAAGGCGTCTTGGAGGTCGAGGTTGAGGACGGCTCGCGCGGTAGACGCGTGGACACGCGCATTTGTGATGATGCTCTTACCGAGCGCGAAGCCATGCGCAAATGGTGACACCGGAACTCGGCTCAAGAGCCGGTCTAAGGTGAGGCGCTGAGCGAGCTTAAGGGCGTCTGAGGGGGCGTGGATGACGCGGACTTTCCCGTTCCCTTTAGGGAGCTCATAGCGGTGATATCCCTCTGGAGAGCGCGCGTCGTTGAGGGCGCACTCGAGCTGGGGGTCGCTGAGCCCAATTAAGGTCGCGAGTTGAGCGCGGAGCGCGGGGTCGAGCGAGGTCAAGGGGTGGTCGTGCGCTGTCATGTTAACCCCACAGCTCATCAGCCCAGCGAGGCAGGGGGCGCTCGCTGTGTCGTTTAATCTCAGCGCTCAGCGCTTCAGGGAGCGTGAGCCCCTTTGGACGGGCCCCGCCTTGATAGATCTGGTGACCAATCATCTCGAGCTCTGTCAGCAGCTCCGCAGCCTCGCGCCAGTCTTGTGAGGTCGGGTGCCCCGCGAGGATCCCTTGGATCCGATGGGCGCGCCGGGCCGTCTTAAGGACCGCCTCGTCAGGTAGAGAGAGGCTACCGTGACGCCAGACGAGGCCATGGACGATCGCCTCATCTCGGTTCGCCGTGCGGGTCTTGGAGCGCTTGAGCTCGTAGCCGTGGGCTCTTAAGACGCTCATGACTGCGCCCTCTAGGTCAGGTGAGAGCGCTTCAGGCGCGGAGAAGACTAAGTCATCCACATAGCGAGTGTAGCGGACAGAGCCTCCACACAGTGAGCGGGCGACGCGCGTGACCTCGGCGTCGATCGGCGCCCACAGCGCGTTAAAGGCCCCTACGCTCGTGGGGGTCCCCAGCGGGAGGCTTGGGTAGCGCCCCCCCGCGGGGCTCACGACCATCATGTGGGTGAGCCAGCCTGTGAGCGTCTTTCGCTCCTCGCGCGACAGGTTAAAGACCCAAAGCTGAGGCTTGAGCGCTCCGCGCAGGTAGCGCGAGAGCTGTCCATAGCTGGTTGAGGGGAAGGCGTCTTGGACGTCCATCTGGGTGATCACCCCAGGCTGAGTGAGGTGGACACGAGAGGCGTGCACATACGAGCGCTTAGGGACCCCTCCGTAGGCGGCGGGGGACAGCGGGAGCTGGTAAAGGACCTGAGTCAAGACCCTCCGCTGGACCTCTCTCACGGGTAAGCTGGGCAGGTGGAGGGCGCGCACCTTACCGGTCGCGGGGTGCTTAAAAGAGGTGAGGTGATAGCCACGGTCTCGCTGGCTACAGTCGGCCCAAGCGGCTCTAAGGAGCTGTGGTTCGACGTCCAGTAAGACCTTCAGCGCGTCCCACACGCGAGGGGAGAGGTTCGCCGTCACTTCAACTCTACGCATTGTGCCTCCATAGAGGGCGGGCTCACTCATCACTCGATGAGCACAGACCAAGAGACATCAAAAGAGGAGGCAGGTCAAGGGGGCGCGCTCAGCGAGCTTCAGGCGCTTTAGAGGTCATCACGCTTGACAACGCTCAGCTCACAGACGCTTAAATGGTGCTCCTGACCCATTCCCCCCCTTAGGAGAGAGCATGGAGTACCGACGCGTTGGACGAGCAGGCCTCAAGGTGAGCGCCCTGTCGATCGGTGGGGAGCTCACCCAAGAGCTGAAGCGAGGCGACCAGAGCGCGCTACGTTTAATCGAGGCCGCGATCGAGCGAGGGGTTAACTACCTCGACCTCGCAGACATCTACGGGGGAGGTGAGGCGGAGCGAGCCTGTGGCGAGCTCATCAAGCGTCTCCCTCGCTCTAAGCTGATCCTCTCTAGTAAGTGCTATTGGTCGATGTCAGATGGCGTCAATGACCGTGGCTTAAGCAGGAAGCACATCATCGAGAGCGTCGAGCGAGCGTTGAAGCGCTTTGGGGTAGACTACCTTGACCTCTTCTTCTGTCACCGCTTTGACCCTGACACCCCGCTCGAGGAGACCGCTCGGGCGATGGAGGACCTGATCCGACAGGGTAAGCTCCTCTATTGGGGGACGAGCGGGTGGAGCGCGTCACAGCTCTACGAGGTCTGCGCGCTCACCCCTCGCCTAGGAGGGTACGCGCCGATCGCAGAGCAACCGATGTACAGCGTCCTCGAGCATGGGATTGAGTATGAGCTGATGCCGACCGCGCGGAGCGTGGGGGTTGGGCTGATCACCTGGAGCCCCTTAGCCGGTGGGGTCTTATCGGGTAGCTTCAGGCGCAACTCAGATCGGGAGCTCCTGTCTGATGGGCAACGCAGGTGGGTCGCGCCGTGGCTCGACGAAGAGTCTAGCGAGACCGTAGAGCGCCTCATCAGGCTCTCAGCTGACCTCGGCTGTACCCCTAGCCAGCTCGCGCTGGCGTGGGCGCTCAGGCGTCAAGAGGTCGCGAGCGTGATGATGGGGGTGAGCACAGAGGCTCAGCTTGATGAGAACCTGCAAGCGTTGACGCTCACGGTTGAGGAGGAGGCGTGGGCTCAGCTCTTTGCGTGACCAGCTCGTGTTCGGGTGCGCGCTCTGTGTAGCGCGCTGAGCAAGCACAGCAAGAGCAGGTAGGCTGAGCCCGAGGCTGAAGGCTGAGCCTCACAGCCTGTCGCCGCTCCCCCAGGGGAGCGCTTAGGGTCGAGCTCTACCCCTCCGAGTGCCTCACCTCCCTCAACAGGGAGCGGGTCTGCCATAGGGGGAGGGGAGCTCGGCTCAACAGGTTGAGTAGACCCAGCGAGCGGGGGCTCCCCCTCCTCCGCTAGGCCCCCTCCCATGAGGCCCCCAAGGTGCTCCTCCACACCGGCTAAGGGCCCCGTGGGGGTACCCCCTGAGCGCTCCTCTCCTGCCTCCATCGGCTCAGGCTCAGGCTCAGGCTCAGGCTCAGGTTCAGGCTCAGGCTCAGGCTCAGGCTCAGGTTCCGGTTCAGGCTCAGGGGGGCTGACGCAGGCCCCCTCGGCGCTGATGAGCTCAATGTCTGCGCCGTAATAGAACCGCAAGATCTCCTCATACCCCCAGCCTTGATCTGAGAGGCAGTCGGCGCCGTTCTGTGATTGACAGCCACGGTTGGCGAGGTTGTTGGGGTTGACCCAGCCCAGGGTCGTCTGGGTGAGCGCGTCTCCGCTGAGCCCCTCATTATATGTGACGTAGCGCTCGGTGTTATACGGGTCAGGGTCTGAGTCTAGGGCGACACAGCTTGGGTCGCTTGGAATCGCGCCCGCGACATAGAAGGCCGCGACTTGAGCGCCTTGGTAGAGCAAGACTTGACCCGAGGTGGCGGCCACCGCGTCAAAGTGTTGCTGTTGAGGTGGCCGTGAGCAGGTGTAGACCTGATCGGACTGACCGTCCTCGATCCCTCCTCCTTGATCGAGCTTGTAATAGAGGTAGCTACGAGCGGCGACCGCTTGAGCTTTAAGCGCCTCGAAGCTCGCGGCGCCGTTCTCGCATGAGACGACATGTGGGAGGTAATCCGCCTCAATGTCGCGCGCCCCGACCCCGATCACCTGCGCTTCACAGTAGGCGCTGAGCGCCTGTGAGCCCTGCGCTAACTGGACCCTCGTGGAGGGGTGAGGCTCACAGCCTAACACACAGGTGAGGGCGCCTAGAGCTATGAGCGACCGGAGAGGGGATACTGGGAGCTCGGCTGAGGTTCTGGAGATAAACGTTTGCGTCATGAGCCTTTTATCCTCGAGAGCGCAACACGAGAGTTGATCTCGACGGACCGTGCGCCCTATATAGCTTTACCTGAATCAAACAAAACCGCACAAGGGCGCCTTATGTCTTCATCCAAACGAAAAACTAAAGGCTCTGA
>Ga0181594_10000573_pt1 | contig 34177 bp, 31 predicted proteins | sample 071ome_18_FD_145603 | JGI IMG/M metagenome (GOLD analysis project Ga0181594, IMG submission 145603) | Coastal salt marsh microbial communities from the Groves Creek Marsh, Skidaway Island, Georgia - 071413BT metaG (spades assembly) | ecosystem: Environmental > Aquatic > Marine > Intertidal zone... | reverse complement strand
CCAGAAGCTTTTCACGGTCCTCGACCGGGATCTGGTAGTAGTCCGGATGGATTTCGTTGAAGGCGAGGAAACCGTGCCGGTTACCGCCGAAATCGACGAACGCCGCCTGCAGCGACGGCTCCACGCGGGTCACCTTGGCCAAATAGATATTGCTCTTGATCTGGCGTTTGGTGGAGGTTTCGTAGTCGTATTCGAGTAGGTTTTTACCGTCCGCCACAACGACCCGGGTTTCTTCCGGGTGAGTCGCGTCGATGAGCATGCGCTTGGGCATGACATTTTCCCTGCGGAAATCCAGGCACCATGCCCTGCGAACGGAGGCACGGGTGGTCCCGCATTGGTCGCACCCTGCATCGGAGCCTGAACCGTCGAACGGGCGATCGCGCACCAGGACGGCAGGTTTCTATCCGTATGCCCGGCCCCGAACGTCGGAGGCGGCGGATGCGAAGTTGGACAAACCGCGATCCGGATTGTGCACGATTGCACCGACCGACTGCGCGGAGAGGCATGGGAGAAGTCTCGGCCGTGCCGCGCAAGCGGGTCGCGAACAACGCGCTTGGACTTTGGATCGCGGGTGCTCGCAACAACAAACATAGCTATCGCCGCACGGTTCGACAATGCATTGATTTTAAGGGGCTTAAGTCGATTGGGAGTTGCAGCGGATCGGATTGGGACGATATAGAATCTGGCGATGTCTTTGATTTTGAACCGATTCTTGTCCGTAAGGGCGGTGTCCAGGGCGGTTTCTGCCGTGGTCGTGGCCGCGATGATGCTTATTTGCGCAGGAACGGTCACACAGGCGGCGGGCCTTGAGGTGCGCGACATCCGGATTGGCCAGCACGACGGGGCCACGCGTTTTGTCGTCGAACTCAGCGACAAGGTGGAGCCGCGCATTTTCGGGCTCGCGGACCCCTACCGGGTGGTGATCGACCTCCCCGAGGTCAATTTTACACTGGAGAATGAGCGGATCGGCACCGGTGCAGGGCTGATCGATCAGTTGCGCTACGGCCTGTTCCGGCCGGGAACCAGCCGGTTTGTGCTCGATCTCAAGGCGCCGTCGAGAATTGCCCGGCAGTTTGTGCTCAAGCCGGATGGCGAGAAACCCTGGCGTCTGGTCGTGGACCTGGAAGCGACCACCCGTGACGAGTTTCTGGTGACCATGCGACCGAGCCGGGATACCGCGCCGCCGGTCGCAACAACGCCGCCAGTGGACAGGCCGAGCGAGCCGAATCCCATCCCGGTGGTGGTGATTGATGCTGGTCATGGCGGCGTCGATCCGGGGGCGATCGGGGCGTCGGGAGTCTATGAGAAAAAGATTGCGCTCGAGTATGCAAAGGATCTCGCCGCAAAGCTGCGTAAATCGGGTCAGTACAAGGTGGTGATGACGCGTGACCGGGACATATTCCTGCCGCTGCGTGAACGGGTTCGCATCGCGCATAGCGCGGGCGCCGACCTGTTCATATCGCTTCACGCAAACACCCATCCCAGGCGCGCGACAAAAGGCTTTTCCGTTTACACGCTGTCGAACAAGGCTTCGGACAAGGAGGCCGCCGCACTCGCCGCGCTGGAAAACAAGGCCGATGTGATCGGCGGCGTGGATCTCGGCGAGTACAGCGACGACGTCCAGAACATCCTGATCGACTTCGCCCAGGCCAAGACCAACGAGCTGTCCGTGAGATTTGCCCGCGACGTCATGCTGGGCGAAATCAAGCGCGAAGCACGACTTCTGGGCCGACCGTGGCGTTCTGCGGGCTTCGCGGTTCTCAAAGCTCCCGATGTGCCTTCGGTCCTGTTGGAGCTCGGGTATATCTCGAACCCCGAGGAGGAGCGGCTTCTGGTTTCGAAGAAGCACCGGGATCGCCTTACGGACGCTATTGCGAAGTCGGTGGACACCTATTTCCGGACCACGGAGAACGCCGCGCTCTGACGCTGCGCCGCATCCGGCAACATCTCGTTGCCACAATCGTTACATAATGGGACTTCACGGACGGTGCAGCTTCGCTATGCTGCGCGCCGCGAAGAGAGGCGAGCTCTGACGACATGCTGCGTATTCTTGGATACCTGATGGGTTTTTTCGTGCTCTGCGGCCTTGTGGCCGTGGGTGCGGTGATCTGGGTGTTCTGGACGTACGGTCAGGACCTGCCCGACTACACCCAGCTTGAGAACTACGAACCGCCAATCACAACACGTGTGCATGCGGGTGACGGCAGTCTGCTGACCGAATATGCGGTCCAGCGGCGCGTCTTCGTGCCCATTGAGGCCATTCCGGAAATCGTACGGGACGCTTTCCTCGCGGCGGAAGACCAGAATTTTTACAGGCATCCCGGTGTCGATCCGGCGGGTATCGCGCGCGCGATGGTCACAAACGTCAAGAACCTCGGCACAGGCCGCCGGCCGGAAGGCGCGTCCACCATCACTCAGCAGGTGGCGCAGAATTTCCTGCTGACGAAGGATGTTTCGATCGAACGCAAGATTCGTGAGGCTATCCTGGCATTTCGCATCGAGCGTGCCTTCACCAAGGACGAAATCCTCGAACTCTACCTGAACGAGATTTATCTCGGGTTCGGCGCCTATGGCGTGGCGTCCGCCAGCCTGAACTACTTCGGCAAGCCCCTGGGCCAGCTCACCGCCGGTGAGGCGGCCTTCCTGGCGGCGTTACCCAAGGCGCCCAACAACTACAATCCGATCACCAGGCAGGACGCTGCGGTCGCGCGCCGCAACTATGTGCTGGGCCGCATGGCCGAGGACGGCGTCATCAGCCAGGCGGACGCCGATACACTGAGCGCGCAGCCCATTGAAGTCGTTGGCGACAACCTCGCCGCGACGATCGACGCCCCTTTCTTTGCCGAGGAGGTCCGCCGCGAACTGGTGGAACTTGTCGGCGAGGACGGGCTCTACAAGGGCGGATTGTCAGTGCGCACCACGCTCGATCCCCGCCTTCAGCGGATCGCCCAGAAGACTTTGCGCGACGGGCTGATCGAATACGACCGCCGCCATGGCTGGCGCGGCCCCGTGGCGAAGATCGCCACAGACCTGCCCTGGCGCGAGGAACTGAACAAGATCGAGGTGCCGGCGGGCAGCGGCGACTGGCGGCTCGCCGCTGTGCTGGAGGTCGGCAAGTCGGCGGCGAATGTCGGCTTCGGCGACGGCAGCACGGGATCCATTCCGCTCGGCCTGATGAAATGGGCGCGCGCCTGGATCGAGGGTCAGAAGCGCGGCGGTGCAGTGAAATTTCCGTCCGATGTGCTTGAACTCGGGGATGTCGTGCTTGTGTCGCGGGCCGAGAAGGACGGAGACGACAAGTCCTATCCCGACGGTACCTACCGGCTGGAGCAGATACCCGACATCAACGGTGCCATCGTGGCGATCGACCCGCACACCGGCCGCGTACTCGCCATGACCGGCGGACTTGCGTTCGAGGCGAGCGAGTTCAACCGTGCGACCCAGGCGTGGCGGCAGCCGGGTTCGGCTTTCAAGCCGATCGTCTATATGGCCGGGCTGGATAACGGCTTCACGCCTTCGACCCGCATCCTCGACGCCCCCTTCGTGATCGATCAGGGCGCGGGGCAGGGCAAGTGGAAGCCGGCGAACTACACCAAGAAATTCTATGGCCCGAGCCCGATGCGTCTCGGTATCGAGAAATCGCGCAACCTGATGACCGTGCGGCTGGCACAGACCATCGGCATGGAGGCTGTGGCCCAGCAGGCCGAGCGCCTTGGTGTCATGGATTACCTGCCGCGCCACCTCAGCATGTCCATCGGCGCGGGCGAGACAACGCTCATGCGCATTACGTCTGCCTACGCCATGATCGTGAACGGCGGTAAGGAAATCACACCCACCCTGATCGACCGCATACAGGACCGCAGTGGCACGACGGTGTTCCGGCACGACAACCGTGAATGTCCGGGCTGCCAGTCCGTTGCATGGGAAGGGCAGGGTGCGCCGGTGCTGCTGGATGAGCGGGACCGTGTGATCGACGCGGGCACGGCATACCAGATGGTCTCGATGCTGCAGGGCGTGGTCCAGCGCGGCACGGGCGTGCGGATCGGACAGCTTGGCCTGCCGCTGGGCGGCAAGACCGGGACGACGAACGATTCACTCGACACCTGGTTCATAGGTTTCGCGCCCGACCTTGCTGTCGGCGTCTTCGTGGGATTCGACGAGCCCAAGACACTTGGCCCGCGTGAGACGGGTTCGTCGGTTCCCGCGCCGATCTTCAAGGCATTCATGGCGCAGGCGCTGGAGGGGCAGTCGGTGGTGCCGTTTCGTGTGCCGCCGGATATCCGGCTGATCCGTGTTAACCCGGAGACGGGTTTTGCGGCGCTGCCGGGCGAAAGCCCGACGATCCTGGAGGCGTTCAAGCCGGGTACAGAACCGCCCACCTCAACAGCAGGCCAGCTTCTGCCGATCATCGGCGGCGGTGAGCCGGAGCCGGGCACGGGCAGCACCAGCGGTCCACGGCGGGGAATCTATTAACCACGCATCCGTCACGACGGTATTGACCCGCGCGTGCGGCACGCTAGGTTTCGCAACTGTTCAACTGTCACAGTTTAGTCACCGGTCAACGTCATGCGTGCGGAAGTCAATCAGCAGATCGATGCCATCGAGTCCTCCCTGGATCTGATCCGGAGGCATCTTTGACTGGCCGGTTGCCGTCAAACGCCTTGAGGAACTGAACGCGCAGGCCGAGGATCCGTCCCTGTGGGACGATCAGGAGCGCGCGCAGAAGATTCTCCGCGACCGTACCCGCCTCGAAAAGTCAATCCAGGAGGTTCGTGGCCTTGAGCAGGAGCTCGAGGATGCGACCACGCTCGTCGAACTGGGCGAGGCTGAAGACGACAACGATGTCGTCACTGAGGGTGAGAGCGCGATCGCCTCGCTCCAGCGCCGGGCCGAGAAGCTGGAACTGGAAAGTCTTCTATCCGGCGAGGCGGACGGCAACGACTGTTATGTCGAGGTCAATGCCGGGGCGGGGGGGACTGAATCCCAGGACTGGGCGGAGATGCTCGTGCGCATGTATCTGCGCTGGGCCGAGGCACACGACTACAAACTGGAATGGATGGAAGAAAGCGCGGGCGAAGAGGCGGGCCTTAAGTCGGCCGCGTTCAAGGTGATCGGCACCAACGCCTATGGCTGGCTGAAAACGGAAGCCGGTGTACACCGCCTGGTGCGCATTTCACCCTTCGATAGCCAGTCGCGGCGCCACACGAGCTTTGCGTCGGTCTGGGTCTATCCTGTGATCGACGACGAGATCGAGATCGAGATCGAGGACAAGGACCTGCGTGTCGATACCTATCGGGCTTCCGGTGCGGGCGGCCAGCACGTCAACAAGACAGACAGCGCCGTGCGCCTGACGCATATTCCGACCGGCATCGTCGTGCAGTGTCAGAACGACCGCTCCCAGCACCGCAACCGCGCGCAGGCCATGGCGATGCTGCGCGCGCGCCTCTACGAGCATGAGCTCCAGAAGCGTGAGGCGGAAAGCCAGGCGGAGCAGGATGCCAAGACGGATATCGGCTGGGGCCACCAGATCCGGTCATATGTGCTGCACCCGTACCAGATGGTGAAGGACCTGCGGACCGAGGTCGAGACCGGCAACGCCCAGGGTGTGCTCGACGGCGATCTCGATCCATTCCTCGAAGCGTCGCTTGCGTCCAAGCTGGGCAGCAGCGGTGAGCCGGAGAGCGAGACCGCCTAGCGGCGGGTCGAAAGAAAGATTCCCGGCAGGATCAGCGCCGCGCCCACGAAGTGATAGGCGCGGAGAGTTTCACCCAGCAACATCCACGCCATGGCCGCCGTATAGACCGGCGCCAGATACAGGATCAGCGCCGTCGGGCTGGCCCCGAGAGCGCGCTGGATGCGGGCGTATCCGAGATAGGCACCGAGGCCGGGCACGACGGCCACGATGGCGATGGCCGCGATGGTGTTCGCGTTGAGGATGAGCGCATTTCCGCCGACCTGTTCCGCGATATGGAATGGCAGCAGGGCCAGCGCGCCATAGAGCATGGTGGCGGCGAACCGCACGCGCGTCGGCAGGTGTGACGGGCGGTAGCGCAGCATGACCGAATAGATGGCCCAGGCGATGGCAGCGGTGGCGATCCACAGGTCACCGGGCACCAGCGCCAGGCTGCGCAGAGCATCTATGTCGCCGCGGAAGACGATGACCAGAACACCGACCAGGGAAATGCCGATCCCCGCCGCCTTGGTGCGCCCCAGCGGCTCGCGATAGATCAGCGTGGCCGCAGCGGCGATGAGGATGGGCGCACTGGCGTAGATCAGGCCGACATTTGTCGCCGTGGTCGTCTGCGCGCCGACATAGACGAAGGCGCCGCAAATCCCCATGCCGAGAATGCCGAGGACCAGCAGGTCGCGCCATTCGGACAGGATAACGCGCCAATGGCGCGCGAGGTCCGGTCGGATGGCGGGCAGGAACAGCACGAATGCCAGGGTCCAGCGCCAGAATGCCAGCGCGAAGGGCGGGATGTCGTCGCTGACCCAGCGCGCCGCGATGATGTTGGTGCTGAACAGCATGGGCACCACGAACAGCAGGGTAATCGCGACGCCGCGCTCGCGCGCCTGCTGCCGGGAAACGTCCGGAGGCGGGCTTTCCGTCATGCCGGGGACAAACCCTCGTACCAGTGCTGCGGCATTCCGGCGGCGTCGCGGGCATCGGTGTTGAAGGGGGGCTTGAGATCACCCCGGAAGTGAGTCGCGACGAGCGCCTGCCAGGCGGTTTCCGGCTCATGGCCGCGTTGCGCGCAGACGTATTCGAACCAGCGCCGCCCGGCGCGGACATGGCCGACCTCTTCCCGGTAGATGACTTCTAGGATATCGGCAGATGTGTGGTCTTCGGCTGCGCGCAGTTTTTCGACCATCACCGGGGTGACGTCGAGCCCGCGCGCTTCCAGCACCAGGGGAACGATGGCCAGTCGCGCGGCCAGGTCGTGGCGCGTCTGGATCGCCGCATCCCATAGACCGTCATGAGCCGGAAGGTCGCCATAGGCGGCACCGAACGCAGAAAGGCGTTCCGCCAGCATCGTGAAGTGCCGCGCCTCGTCATCGGCCACCGCGACCCAGTCGTCGAAGAAGTCCCGGGGGAGGTCCTCACCGGAGAACCGCGCGATGATGTCCCACGCCAGATCGACGGCGTTGAGTTCGATATGGGCGAGCGCGTGCAGCAGCGCGACACGCCCGGCCTCGCCCCGGTTGATCCGGCGGCGTGGCACATCCGAGGGAGAGAGCAATTCGGGCCGGGCCGGCCGGGCCGGGCGGTCCGGCGCGTCGGTGAGTCCAGGGCCGGAAAATGTCCCCGCGCGCCACTGTGCTGCGACGTCGCGCGTGCGTGCGCATTTTTCAGCCGGATCGGCGGTCAGCAGCACATCGCGTGCGGCCGCAGCGAGGCAGGACGGGGTATCGCTCAAAGCGCCCTGGTCGCTTCGAGGACCTCCTCGGCATGGCCGGAGACCTTCACCTTGCGCCAGACCTTGCGCACCTTGCCCTTGCCGTCGATCAGGAAAGTGGCCCGCTCGATGCCCATAAACTTGCGTCCGTACATGGATTTTTCCACCCACACGCCATAGGTCTCGCAGACGTCGCCGTCCTCATCGCTGGCCAGGGTGAAGGGCAGTTCGTTCTTGGCCTTGAAGTTGTCGTGACGCTTCACGCTGTCCTTGGACACGCCGATGATCTCGGCATCAATCTTCGAGAAGTCCGGCATCAGGTCGCGGAATGCGCAGGCTTCCGTGGTGCAGCCGGGCGTCGAATCCTTCGGATAGAAATACAGCACGACCGGCCGTCCCTTCAGGTCCTTCAGGGATACGGTGCCGCCGCCGTCGGTCGGCATGGAGAATGCGGGAGCCTTGTCGCCTTCGTTCACGCTCATTTCACTGTGTCCTTGCTGTCGTCGTCCTTGCGGGTGGCGCGCGCGGCGTTTGCCGGGGCTTCCACGATCTCGTCGTAAAGGTGTTTCACCGCTCTGGCGGTTTGCGCCAGGGCCGCGTCGAGATCCGCAAAATCTTCCATGTCCGCCGCTTCCGCAAGCAGGCGTTTCAAGGGAACGGGGAAGTCGTCCGGGTTGGCTGCGCCTTCGAGGGTCAGCCGGAGCAGGCCCTGTAGGCGTCGCCAAAGGCGGGTGGCATCCACCAGCGTTTGCGCGGTGCCGGCGTCGAGCAGGCCCGCTTCGGCAAGGTTGCGGTAGGCGCTGACGGTGCCGGTATTGAGGATTTTCGGGTGCGCATGGGCGTGGCGCAGTTGCAGGTACTGGGCCATGAACTCGCAATCGACCAGACCGCCGCGCACATGTTTCACGCTCCAGTGGTTGTCCGTGCCGTGCTCGCGCGCGATCCGCACACGCATCTCCGAGACCGAAATGGACAACTCGTCCGCGGGGCGTTCCGTCGTGAGAGCATCACGGACGGCGGTGTCGATCCGCGCCGCGAACTCCGTCGCACCGGCGACGACACGCGCGCGGGTCAGGGCGAGGTGCTCCCAGGTCCAGGCGCTTTCGCGCTGGTAGTTGGAGAAACTTTCCAGGCTTACGGACAGCGGCCCGGCGTTGCCCGAAGGCCGCAGGCGCATGTCCACCTCGTACAGACGGCCTTCACCGGTGAGCGAGGTCAGCGCATTGATCAGCCGTTGGCCGAGCCGCTGGTAGTAGTGGGCAATCGAGAGGGGCTTGGCGCCGTCCGATGAGATCGGTTTGTCGTCGCCTGCCGCTGGAGCGTCGTACAGGAACACCAGGTCAAGGTCGGATGTGGCTGACAGTTCCCGCCCGCCGAGCTTTCCCAGACCCAGCACGGCAAAGCCATCGCCGGGGCAGGTTCCGTGTTGCGCCCGGAACTCCCTCTCGATATGCGGCAGCATGCCCCGGATCACCGTGTCGGCAATGTCGGAGAAGGCGAGATCTGCCCGGTCGATGTCGCAACTGGCGCGCAGAATCTGCACGCCGACCTGGAACTTGGCGTCGTTGGCCCAGCGCCGCGCGATATCCAGAATGTCCTGCATGTCGCGCGCCTCTGCGAAGCGTTCGTCGAGTGCGGCGCGCATCTCGTCCGCGTCGGGCAGTTCGTCGAAGAAGCCGGGCTCCAATACGCCATCGAGCAGAAGCGGGTTGCGGCCCAGCCATTCCGACAGGCGCGGCGCGCCGCCCATGATCTCCGCCACCAGCTTGAGAAGCATGGGGTTCGCCTGAAACAGGGAGAACAACTGGACGCCGGCTGGGAGCCCTGCCAGGAAATCGTCAAACCGGCGCAGCGCGACGTCGGGGTTCGGCGTCTGGGATAGCGCCTCGAGCAGGGCTGGCATGATCTCGGTCAGGATTTCGCGCGCGCGGGTGCTGCGCGTTGCGCGATAGCGCCCGTGGTGCCAGCTACGCACCGTGCCGGATACGCCCTCGGGATCCTTGAAGCCCATGCCGGTCAAAGTGCGGATGGTGTCGGGGTGGTCCTCCCCGCCGGTGAAGACCAGAACACCGGAGCCGCCGAGCGGGGCTGATTCCTCGAACAGGTCTGCGTAGTGACTCTCGATGGTCCGCAGATGGTGCAGCAGGTCGCGCTCGAAGCCGTCGCGATCCGCATAGCCCATGAACTCGGAGATCGCGGCAAGCCCCTCATCCGAATCCGGAAGTGAGTGGGTTTGCTGGTCGTCCACCATCTGCAGGCGATGTTCGAGGGTCCGCAGGAAGCGGTAGCCCGCGATCATGTCTTTCGCCGTGTCCGGACGCACGCGTTCCGCTTCCACAAGGGCGTTGATGGCCTCGACGGTGCGCGGTGTCCGCAGCATCGGGTCGCGTCCGCCCCAGATAAGCTGCTGGGTCTGTGCGAAGAACTCGACCTCGCGGATACCGCCGCGTCCGAGCTTGATGTTGTGCCCGCCCACGGCCACCGTGCTGCCGCCCTTGTGGGCGTGGATCTGCCGCTTGATCGACTGGATGTCTTCGATGGCGGCGAAATCGAGATGCCGCCGCCAGACGAAGGGGCGCAACGTGTCGAGGAAGGCCGTGCCGGCCGCGCGGTCCCCGGCAACGGGGCGCGCCTTGATCATCGCCGCGCGTTCCCAGTTCTGGCCCATGCTTTCGTAATAGGTCTCGGCGGCGATGGTTGAAATCGCGACGGGTGTGGCGCCCGGATCGGGCCGCAGGCGCAGGTCGGTGCGGAAGACGTAGCCTTCCCCGGTGCGCTCATCCATGCTTTTGACCAGCGCGCGGGTCATGCGGACGAAGTGTTGCTGCAGTTCGCTTTTGTCCCCGGCGGGGGCGGCCTCTCCGTCGAAGAGCACGATCAGGTCGATATCGCTCGAGTAATTGAGTTCGTTGGCTCCCAGTTTGCCCATACCAAGGACGACGTAACCCGAGCCGGTTTCCGGCGCGTCGGGGTCGGGCAGGGAAAGGATGCCGCGTTCGTGCAGGCCCCGGAGCAGGTGGGACGACGCGCAGGACAGCGCCGCCTCGCAGAACGCGGCCAGCCGCCCCGTCACGTCTTCCAGGGACCAGGTACCCGACAGGTCGGCCAGGGCTGTGAGAAGGGCCACGCGCCGCTTGGCCCGGCGCAGCGCAATATCCACCTGCTTTCCGTCCCCGGCCGGATCGACGGCGGACAGGTCCTGTATCACGGCCTGAAACGCCGCTTCGGGGCCCTCGCGGAACAGCACCGGTGCGAACGCAACGTCGCGGGCGAGGCACTGGGTCAGGAAAGGGCTGTTGCCGAAGACGCCGTACAGAAGCGGGCGGGTTGCCGGGTCGTCGAGAATGTCGCGGACCAGCCGCTCGACGGTGTCGTCCTTCGCCTTTTCCGCCGAATCGCGCAGTTTTTCAATCCCACGCTCGATCCGTTCGAGGTCGGTGGAACGCGGCTGATAGGGCGAGGCAGGGTCGATTGCGAGTTGCATCGGGGGAATGGTTGGAGTTTCGGGCACACTGATGTATGGCGAGGGGCCGGTCAAGTTTGGCCCCCCGACCGGGAACTGCTGCGGGAAAGCCTCGATCGTTGTTCGTCCGTAGTTCACGCGCCCTGTTGCTGTTTTTCGCCGCCGCGCTGGTCGGGCTGGCGCTGATGCTGGGCGCGCTGTTTTTCCAGCTCAGCCGCGGGCCGATCAGCCTGAGCTTCCTCACCCCGCTGATCGAACAGGCACTCAACTCCACCCTCGATGGGCCGTCGATTGCCCTGCACGACACGGTACTGACGTGGGAAAGCGAGGCGAGCCAGCTCGATATCCGCGCCACCGGTCTGCAGGTCATCGATTCCGAAGGAAATGTGCAGGCAACGATCCCGGAAATGTCCGTGACGTTCAGCGCGCGCGCGCTGATGCGCGGACTGATCGCGCCGACCCGGCTCGAACTGTTCGGTCCCCGTTTGAAGGTGGTCCGCAGCGCCGACAACCGGATCAGTGTCGGGCTGGGAGAGGGTGAAAGCGCCGGCGACGCGGCGGAAGGCGATGCGGCGTCCGGACTGGTCGGGGAGCTTCTGCGGGCACCCGATCCTGATCTGGCGAGCGGATACCTGACCGCAATTTCGATCCGCAGCGCACTCATCGAAGTGGATGACCGTGTAACGGACCGGCGCATCGTGGCCTCGCGCGCCAATGTCGCGTTTGCGCGCGACGATGAAGGCGTGCGGGTGGACGGCTCGGTCATGGTGGGTGAAGGCGAAGCCGCAATCCGGCTGGACCTGTCCGGGGTGCACCGTACATCCACGGGTGTGACCGACATGGGGCTCGTCTTCAGCGATCTGGCCCCGGCGGCGCTGGTCACCTTCGAGCCGGCTCTGGAGATGCTGGGCCGTGTCGATACACTGCTCGACGGGACGATTACCGTCGCGCTCGACGGAAATTTCGTGCCGCAGGTCGCCAATGTGGATATCAGCGCGTCCGCCGGGGCGATTGATGTCTCTCCGTCGCTGTCGGAGCCGATCCGGTTCGAAGCCGCGACATTCCGGGCCAATGCCGCAGAAGCCTTCGGCCGCGTGAATATCGACACCTTCGAAATCGATCTGGGCGAGACCGTCGTCGATGTCGCGGTGGAGGCGCGCCGCACGGACGGCATATGGCAAGCAGCGGTGGATGGCGAGATTCGGGACCTGCCCGTGGATGACATCGTTCGCTATTGGCCACCGGGTTTTGAGGACAACACCCGGAGCTGGCTCACGGAAAATATCCAGGATGGGCGGATCGATTCCCTGAAGATCGGTTTCCTGGCGGAAGTGCCGGAAGCTTCACCAGGCGACTTCTCGGTGGATTCCATGGGCGGTGATATGCGCTTTCACGATGCGACCGTTCACTACCTGCGGCCGATGGAACCCATTGTGGATGGTGCCGGCGTCGCGCGCTTCGACGCACAGCAGCTTGTCATCGAAGTGGCGCAGGCCAGACTTCGCGACATTGTGGCCGAAAGCGGCACGGTCACCATCAACGGCCTCAGTGGCCCGCCACGCAGCGAGACCATCAAGATCGAGGCGACGGTTGCCGGGCCGGTGCGCGATGCACTGGAAATTCTCGACAGTGAGCCACTCGGTTTCATTTCCGATTTCGGGATCGACCCGGCACAGACCGGAGGATCGCAGCGAACAAGTGCGGTCTTTGCTTTTCCGCTCCTCGCCGAAGTGAAGGTGGACGAGATCGCGGTCGCCACCACCTCCCGCCTGACGGATTTCTCGGCGGCGAAGGCGGCGTTCGAACTGCCGGTGTCGAAAGGCGATCTGACCCTCAACGTAAACCGGGAATCGATGGAGGTGAGCGGCACGGCGGAGATTGACGGCATTCCTGTCGGGCTGACCTGGAGTGAGCAGTTCGAGGAAGGCGGTGAGGTACGCACCAAATACGAGGTGCGCACGGCGCTGGACGATGCGGCGCGTGTCCGTCTGGGGATCGACACGTCGCCCTATCTCGAAGGCCCTCTGGGGATCGGGCTGACCTATTCCGTCGGCTGGGACGGCCGGTCTGCCGGCGCGGCGCAACTCGATCTGAAGGAGGTCGCGCTATCACTCGATCCGTTCGACTGGCGCAAGGCGCCGGGCACGGAGGGTATGGCGTTCGTGCGTTTCCTCACGGAAGGCGATGATCTGCTTTCGATCCCCGAAATCCGTATCCAGGCAGCGGATCTGGATGCGGAGGGCGCGGCGAACTTCAGTACGGCGGATGGTGCGTTCGACCTTCGCCAACTCCGCCTGTCCCGTTTGCGGTTCGGAGAGACGGATGCCGCGGCGGTGGTCACGATGCTGGACGGCGGTGTGCCGGACATCGAACTGGCAGGAAACGTCATCGATCTGCGCGCCATTGTTGCCGAGATGACGGCGGATGACGAAGAGGGCGAAGAGGGCGGCGACACGCCGGCCATGCGCATCCGGGTGAGCGATACGATGCCGATCGGTGCGGTCCGTCTCGGCGAAGAGACGCGGCTCCTTGATGCGCACGGGTGGCTTATCAACGACGGCACCGACTGGTCGGATGTGTCGTTACGGGGGGGGCTGTCGAATGCGGGACGTGTGCTGGTCCGGATCATCCCGGAAGGGGGGCTGCGGCAGTTGTTGATCGAAAGCGACGACGCGGGCGGATTGCTAAGGGCCCTCGACTGGGTGGACACGATCCGTGACGGTGAACTGCGCGTGCAGGGCACCTTCGAAGGCACCGGCGATGACGAGGTGCTGACCGGTCAGGCCGACATGCAGGGTTTCGTGCTGACCGAGGAGCCCTTTGCGGCAAAGCTTCTGGCGCTGGCGTCGTTCTCGGGCATCGCGGATGTGCTTGGCGGGCAGGGCATCACCTTCCGTCGGGCGGAAGTTCCGTTCCGGCTGACCGAGAACGAAATCACCATCACCGACGCCAAGGCGCGCGGGGCGGAAATCGGCATCATCACCAGCGGGAAGATCGACCGACAGGCCGATACGATCAGTCTCGCCGGTGAGGTCGCGCCGGCCTATACGCTGAACTCCCTGCTGGCGAACATTCCGCTGATCGGACAGGTGCTGTCGGGCGGGTCGGAAGGCATCTTCGCGGCGACCTTTGAGGTCAGCGGCTCCCTCGACGATCCGGACGTTTCGGTGAATCCGCTGTCCGTTCTCACGCCGGGCATCATCCGCCGGATACTGTCCGGGTTCGGAGGAGACGGTAACGGCGGGGAGCCGGTACCCGAGCCCGAGCAGCCGATCGGGGCGCAGTAGGTGCGCGGCTAGACCGGCCGGATCAGGGCGTGCCGCTTCTTGCCGGCGGACAGCTTCACGACGCCGTCGTCATTGATGGCGCTGGCATCGACTTCGACGGTCTCTTCCTGCACGGCAATGTCGTTCACGCGTGCGCCGCCACCCTTGATGAGACGGCGGGCCTCGCTGTTGGACCCGGCCAGTCCGGCGCGCGCGAGCAGGGCGAACAGCGCGATGCCGCCTTCGAGCTCCGCGCGCGGGACTTCCGTCGTCGGCAGGCCCTCGGCGGTGGTGCCCGCCTCGAAGGTCTGTTCGGCGGTCTTCGCGGCGTCGTCCGCCGCGTCGGCCCCGTGAAGCATGCGTGTGGCGGCGTTGGCGAGGATCTTCTTGGCCTCGTTGATCTCCGCGCCTTCGAGTGCTTCGAGCCGGGTGATCTCGTCCAGAGGCAGGTCGGTGAACAGCTTGAGGAAGCGGCCCACGTCAGCGTCTTCGGTGTTCCGCCAGAACTGCCAGTAGTCGTAGGGCGAGAAGCGGTCCGCGCTCAGCCACACGGCACCGTCGGCCGTCTTGCCCATCTTTGCGCCCGACGCGGTGGTGATGAGTGGCGTCGTAAGCCCGTAGAGTTCGCGCTCGGCAATGCGGCGGCCCAGGTCGATGCCGTTGACGATGTTGCCCCACTGGTCGGACCCGCCCATCTGCAACACGCAATCATGCCGCCGTGCCAGTTCCACGAAGTCGTAGGCCTGGAGGATCATGTAGTTGAATTCCAGGAAGGTCAGCGGCTGTTCGCGGTCGAGGCGCATCTTCACGGAATCGAATGTCAGCATCCTGTTGATGGTGAAGTGCCGACCCACATCGCGCAGGAAGGGGATGTACTCCAGCTTGTCGAGCCATTCGGTGTTGTTGACCATCAGCGCGTCGGATGCGCCGTCCCCGAAGTCCAGGAAGTTGACGAAGGCCTTGCGGATGGAGGCGATATTCTCGTCGATCTGCTCGTTGGTCAGCAGCTTGCGGGTCTCGTCCTTGCCGGACGGGTCTCCCACCTTGGTTGTCCCGCCGCCCATCAGCACGATGGGACGGTGGCCGCATTTCTGGAACCAGTGCAGCATCATGATCGAGACCAGATGGCCGATATGCAGGCTGTCCGCCGTCGCGTCGTAACCCACATAGGCTGTGATCGTCCCATCGGCGGCGCGCGCGTCGAGGGCGTCGAGGTCCGTGCACTGATGCAGGAAACCGCGCGAAACGAGTGTCTTTACGAATTCTGATTTGTAGCTGGTCATGGCTTGCGGTTCGGAAAGGCGGGTTTCGGGTCGGGCGCTACCTAGCACAACCCCGACGGCCGCGTGTATATCTTGGCGGCACCGATTGGGAAAGGTGGGACATGGCTTCGGGCGATGTGAAGCTGGCTGTCGGCATGATGAGCGGCACGTCTATGGACGGGATCGACGTCGCTCTCCTGCGCACGGATGGCGGCGGATTTGTCGAGCCGGTCGCCGCCCGGTCGAAGCCTTATGACGATGTGTTTCGACGCAAACTGCGTGCAGCGCTGGGGCAATCTGCGCCCGACCCGGCACTGGCCGAGGAACTGACCCGGCGGCATGCCGAAGCCGTCATCGCGCTGCTGTCGGCAGCAGGGATTTCCGCGGACGATGTCGATGTGGCCGGCTTTCATGGCCATACAATCCTCCACGATCCGGCCAACCACCGCACATTCCAGATCGGCGACGGCGCCTTGCTGTCGGGCCTGCTGGGCGTGGACGTGGTTTACGATTTCCGCACAGCGGATGTGGCCGCGGGGGGCGAGGGGGCGCCGTTCGCGCCGATCTATCACGCCGCGCTGGCGCCGGATGCCCGGCCGGTCTGTTTCCTGAATATCGGCGGTGTCGCCAACCTGACCTGGATCGGCGCCGACGCCGATCCGTCCCGACCGGACGTGTTCGATCATTTACTGGCCTTCGACACCGGGCCCGGCAATGCGCTGATCGACGATTTCGTGCAGGCGCGCACGGGCGCGGTCTGCGACTGGGACGGCAAGCTGGCCGCATCGGGCCGGATGGACCGGGGAGCGCTGGCCGCGCTCATGGCGCATCCCTATTTCGAGGTCGCGCCGCCGAAGTCCCTCGACCGGAACGATTTCGATGCGAAAGCTGTCGGGGATTTGTCGGATGCTGACGGCGCCGCGACCCTGTCCGCATTCACGGTGCAGAGCATCGCGCGCGCGGCGCGGTTCCTGCCCGCGCCGCCGGTGCGCTGGCTGGTGACGGGTGGCGGGCGCAAGAACGCCCATCTGCTTATTGAACTTGCGGCAGCGCTCGACGCACCCGTGGTGCCAACCGAGGCCGAGGGGATCGACGGCGATGCCCTGGAGGCGCAGGCCTTCGCGTATCTGGCGGTACGCTGTTTGCGCGGCTGGCCGCTCAGCGGTCCGAACACGACAGGCGTGCCGGCCCCTCAGACGGGCGGACAGATTGTCCGCGCGCGTGCGGCCTAGTCGTCGTCCTCGTCGTCGTCTTCGTCGTCGCCGCCATCCTCCGCCGCGGCAGCCGCGGCTTCAGCGGCGATCGCCGCCTGAATTTCGGCGATACGCCGGTCGAGATAGCCGGAGACGGTTTGCTCAAGCTCGTCGAGATGCTCGTTGTAGAAGTGCGTCGCGCCCTTCAGCACCTGGAAGTCGATGATGACGTCCTTCTGTTTCGCCAGCTTGGCGATCAGCTCGGTGACCGATTCCTGCGGGACGATGTCGTCCAGGTCGCCATGGGTGATGAGGCCCGAGGCAGGGCAGGGTGCGAGGAACGAGAAGTCGTACATGTTGGCCGGTGGAGAGACCGAAACGAAGCCCGTGATCTCGGGCCGGCGCATCAGAAGCTGCATGCCGATCCAGGCACCGAAGGAGAATCCGGCGATCCAGCACATCGGTGCGTCCTGATTCTGGCTCTGCAGCCAGTCCAGCGCGGATGCGGCATCCGAAAGCTCGCCTTCACCCCGGTCGAAACTGCCCTGGCTGCGGCCGACACCCCGGAAGTTGAACCGGAGTGTCGCGAAGCCGCGCCGCACGAACATCTGGTAGAGCTGGTAAACCACCTTGTTGTTCATGGTGCCGCCGTGCTGCGGATGCGGATGCAGCAGCAGGGCAATCGGGGCATGCGGGCGTTTGGCCGGGTAGTAGCGGCCTTCGAGCCGCCCTTCCGGGCCGTTGATGATCACTTCGGGCATATTGCTCTTTCCATTCCGCCGGACGGCGCTGCGAATACTTGACCGATTTAGTCGGGCATCCTATATCCCGCGCGAAACCGCTCGACAGGGTGGGTTTCGATCGGCGAGACGGGCGTTGTGGTGCGCTCTATATCATAAAGGTGAACATGGTCTTCAAGCATCTCTTTGACGACTTGGACGCTTACATGGAGCGGGACCCCGCTGCCAGTTCGCGATTCATGGTCGCGATCGCTTATCCGGGGTTCCATGCTGTTGTCTGGTTTCGCATGGCAAGTTGGCTCTGGTCCAACCGTCTGTTCGTCCTGGCGCGGTTCATCAGCAACATCGGGCGCTTCCTGACGGGCGTCGATATTCACCCCGGCGCGACAATTGGTAACCGGCTGGTGATCGACCATGCCATCGGCGTGGTGATCGGTGAAACGGCGGAGATCGCCGACAACGTGACGCTCTATCACAATGTCACCCTGGGCGGCATCGCCCCGGCTGTCGAGAGCGAAGCGCAGGTCAACGTCAAGCGGCACCCCACGGTGCTGGAAGGCGCGATCATCGGCTCAGGCGCGCAGGTCCTCGGACCGGTGACCGTCGGCCGCAACGCGCGTGTCGGCGCCAATGCCGTGGTGGTGAAGGATGTGCCTGAGGGCTGCACCGTCGTCGGAATCCCGGCCCAGCCGGTGCCGTCCTCGGCCTGCTCGGCCGAATCCTTCTCGGCCTATGGCACGCCGACCGAGGACATTCCCGATCCGGAAAAGAAATCCATCGAGGCTATGCTGAACGAGATCAGCGCCCTGCGTCTGCGAGTGCAGGAGCTCGAGCGCGAGGTGGAAGAACATGCCGGCATCCGGCCGGCCTCCCGATCGGACGATGCGGACGATATCAACCGCACCGCACCGGCCTGACATTCGGAGACAGCCATGAAACTCAGTACCCGTGGCCGCTACGCGGTGATGGCGATGGTCGATCTGGCGCAGAACGGTGCGGAAGGCCCCGTGACGCTGGCCGATATTGCCGAGCGCCAGTCGATTTCCCTGTCTTATCTGGAACAGCTCTTTGCGAAGCTGCGCCGCGCCGGTCTTGTTGAAAGCGTGCGCGGGCCGGGCGGCGGGTATCGTCTGAACGAACCTGCCAATGACGTGCGCATCTCCGAAGTGATCGTGGCGGTGGATGAGCCCATCCGCACCACCGGCTGCAAGCCGGGCACGGCGCTGGGCTGCATCAACAAGTCCACTCGCTGTCTGACCCATGACCTCTGGGAAGAACTGGGCCACCAGATTCACGGCTATCTGAGCTCCATCAGCCTGGCCGATGTGTGCGCGGGCCGCGTCTTTGCGGGCCCGCTGCGCCCGGCCAGCACGCCCGAAGACCGGGTCTCGTTGCAGTAGGGAAAAAGCCGGATACCGTGGACATCTACCTCGACCATAATGCGACGACGCCGGTGCTGCCGCAGGCGGCAGCTGCCATGGCGGACGCGCTTGCGCGGACAGGCAACCCGTCCTCCGTGCACCGGTTCGGCCGTCTTGTGCGCCGTTCGGTCGATGAGGCGCGGGAGTCAGTAGCTGCGCTTGCCGGGGTTTCGGCGGCGAATGTGGTGTTCACGTCCGGCGGCAGCGAGGCGAATAATCTTGCGCTGCGGGGGGTCGCGGACCGGGCGTTTGTTTCCGCTGTCGAACATGCTTCCGTTCTGGATGCGGTGCCGGATGCCGATGTCATTCCCGTCGATGGCAATGGTGTTGTTGACCGCGCGGCCCTCAAGGAAATTCTCGCCGGTCTGGACGGAACGGCGGTCGTGTCGGTGATGCTCGCCAACAACGAAACGGGCGTGATCCAGCCCGTGGCGGAGATCGCCGAAATTGTTCATGCGGCCGGTGCGCTGTTCCACTGCGACGCCATCCAGGCGGCGGGCAAACGTCCGGTGGACATGCGTGATCTCGGTGCGGACCTGATGAGCCTGTCCGCGCACAAGTTCGGTGGTCCGCAAGGTATTGGTGCGCTGGTCGTGCGCGACGGTCTGGACCCGGAACCCCTGATCCGGGGCGGGGGACAGGAACGCCGCCGCCGCGCGGGCACGGAGAACGTTCCGGGCATTGTCGGGTTCGGCGTGGCCGCGCAGCACGAGCAGGACGCGGCAAACGATTATTCGGCGAAGCTGACCGGCCTCCGTGATGACATGGAGCGCCGCCTGCTGGCCGCCGCCCCCGACGCCGTGATCCACGGTGCAGGCGTCGAGCGCCTCGCCAACACCAGCTGCATCGGCCTTCCCGGCGTCAGCGGGGAAATCCAGGTGATGACCCTCGACCTGGCCGGTGTCGCGGTCAGCGCCGGGTCGGCCTGCTCCAGCGGCAAGGTGACGCCGAGCCATGTCCTGTCGGCCATGGGGCGGGACGACGAGGCGGCACGCAGCGCCGTACGGGTTTCGCTGGGTGCGGAGACGAAAGCAGAGCAGATCGACCGTTTTGTCGAAGTCTGGTCCGACATGGCGCGCCGCCGAGACACGGGCGCGCACAGCCGGAGGTCCGTGGCATGACCGGCGCACCGACAGCCATCTATCTTGATCACCAGGCGACCACGCCGGTCGATCCGCGCGTGCTCGACGCGATGCTGCCGTGGTTCAGCGAGACCTTCGGCAACGCGCATTCGGAACAGCATGCGTGGGGCCGCCAGGCGGCCGAGGCCGTGGACGCTGCGCGCGAGCAGGTCGCACGGCTGATCGGTGCTGAAGCACGCGAGATTGTCTTCACCTCCGGCGCGACGGAATCCAACAACCTCGCCATCAAGGGAGCGACGCGGTTTGCGCTGCGCCATGGGCGCGGACGGCACATCGTGACGCTTGCCAGCGAACACAAGTGCGTGCTGGAAGCCTGTGCGGCGATGGAAGACGAGGGGGCCGAGGTGACGGTCCTGCCTGTCGGCGCGGACGGGCTGGCCGATGTTCAGACCATCGTTGAGGCCATCCGTGACGACACGGTGCTGGTGTCCGTCATGGCCGTGAACAACGAGATCGGCGTCGTGCAGCCGTTGGCGGAGATCGGCACGCTCTGCCGGGAACGCGGCGTGCTGTTCCACGCGGATGCGGCCCAGGCGACCGGCAAGATCGCCCTCGATGTCGATGCGATGAAAATCGATCTCCTCAGCATTTCGGGCCACAAGGTCTATGCCCCGAAGGGGATCGGCGCGCTCTATGTGCGCCGCCGGCCCCGGGCTCGTCTGCTGGCGGAAATCAGCGGCGGCGGCCAGGAACGGGGCATGCGCTCGGGCACGCTGCCGGTGCCGCTCGTGGTGGCGCTGGGCGAGGCCGCTGAGGTGGCCGGTGAGGGCCTTGCGCGCGAGGGCGAAAATCTCGCCGCGCTGCGCGCCCGGATGCTGGCCCGGTTGCAGGACAGCCTCGACGGCGTGTTCGTGAACGGCAGCATGGAACGCCGCGTGCCGGGCAACCTGAATGTCGGGTTCACCGGCGTGAATGCCGAGACGCTGATGGCGGATGTGCCGGAACTCGCGATCTCGACAGGGTCGGCCTGCACCTCGGCCTCGGTCGAGCCGTCCTATGTGCTGAAGGCACTGGGGCTGAGCGACGCGGATGCGGGTGCGTCGGTGCGTATCGGGTTCGGGCGCTTCACGACGGAGAATGAAGTGGATGCCGCGGCGGAGATGATTGTCCGCGCGGTGCAGGAACAGCGCGCGGGCGGATCGGCCCGTGCCGCGGAATAGCAGTTAGCCGGAAGGACGTTATGGCAGCAAACGCAGACGCCGTTGAACAGGTCCGGTCGATCGGGGAGCAGTACAAGTACGGCTTCGTTACCGATATCGACATGGACCTTGCCCCGAAGGGCCTCAACGAAGACATCGTGCGGCTGATTTCCGCCAAGAAGGAGGAGCCCGAGTGGCTGCTCGAATGGCGGCTGAAGGCGTATCGCCATTGGCTCACCATGGAGGAGCCGACCTGGCAGAAGCCGAAATATCCGGCGATCGACTACCAGGATTCCTACTACTACGCCGCGCCGAAGACGAAGGATAAGCCGAAGTCCCTGGACGAGGTCGATCCCAAGCTGCTCGAGACCTACGAGAAGCTGGGTATCCCGCTTCGCGAGCAGGAAGTGCTGGCGGGCGTCGAGGGCGCGCCGGCAGTGGCCGTCGATGCTGTCTTCGACAGCGTGTCGGTCGCGACGACCTACAAGAAGAAGCTGCAAGAGGCAGGCATCATCTTCTGCTCGATCTCGGAGGCTGTGCACGACCACCCGGAACTGGTGAAGAAGTATCTCGGCTCCGTCGTGCCGTACTCGGACAACTACTTCGCGACTCTGAACTCGGCGGTCTTCACCGACGGGTCGTTCGTGTACATCCCCAAGGGCACGCGCTGCCCGATGGAGCTGTCCACCTATTTCCGGATCAACCAGGAAAACACCGGCCAGTTCGAACGGACGCTGATCGTTGCGGACGAGGGCGCTTACGTCAGCTACCTCGAAGGCTGCACCGCGCCCCAGCGTGACGAGAACCAGCTGCATGCGGCCGTGGTCGAACTGGTGGCGATGGACGACGCCGAGATCAAATACTCGACCGTCCAGAACTGGTACCCCGGCGACGAGACCGGCAAGGGCGGTATCTACAACTTCGTCACCAAGCGCGCCGCCTGCCGTGGCCGTAATTCCAAGGTGTCATGGACCCAGGTCGAGACCGGCTCCGCGATCACCTGGAAGTATCCGAGCTGCATCCTGCAGGGCGACAACTCGGTGGGTGAGTTCTACTCGGTCGCCATCACCAACAACGCCCAGCTGGCCGACACCGGCACCAAGATGATCCATATCGGGAAGAACACCCGTTCGCGGATCATTTCCAAGGGCATCTCGGCGGGCAAGGCGGACCAGACCTATCGCGGGCTGGTGCGCGTCCAGCGCGGGGCCAGCGGTGCGCGCAACTACACCCAGTGCGACAGCCTGCTGATCGGCGACCGCTGCGGCGCCCACACCATTCCCTATATCGAAAGCCAGAATGCATCCGCGCAGGTCGAGCATGAGGCGACCACCAGCCGCATCGGCGAGGACCAGCTCTTCTACTGCCAGCAGCGTGGCATGGACGAGGAGGAGGCCGTCGCCCTGATCGTGAACGGCTTCTGCCGCGAGGTCCTCCAGACCCTGCCGATGGAGTTCGCGGTCGAGGCCCAGAAGCTGGTCGGCATCAGCCTCGAAGGCAGCGTCGGATAACGGAGAACAAGAACATGGCATTGCTTGAAATCAGGAATCTGCACGCCGAGGTCGAGGGCAAACCGATCATCAACGGTTTGAACCTCTCGGTCCACGCCGGCGAGGTGCACGCGATCATGGGGCCGAACGGGTCGGGCAAGAGCACGCTGTCCTATGTGCTCTCGGGCCGGGACGGCTACGAGGTGACCCAGGGCGACGTGCTGTTCGACGGCCAGTCCCTGCTGGAGATGGAGGCCGACGAGCGCGCCCGCGCGGGGCTGTTCCTCGCCTTCCAGTACCCGGTCGAGATTCCCGGCGTGACGGGCGTGACCTTCCTGCGCACGGCGGTGAACGCGGTGCGCGCCGAGCGCGGCCTGCCGCCCTTCGACGCGATGGATTTCGTGAAGTACGTCCGCGAGAAGGCGACCGGCCTCAACATCTCCGACGACATGCTCAAGCGTGCGGTGAACACCGGGTTTTCCGGCGGCGAGAAGAAGCGCATGGAAATCCTGCAGATGGCGGCGCTGGAGCCCAAGTTCGCCATCCTCGACGAGACGGATTCCGGCCTCGACATCGACGCGCTGAAGGTCGTCTCCGACGGCGTGAACGCCATGCGCGACGGCAAGATGGGCATGCTGGTCATCACCCATTACCAGCGCCTGCTGGACTACATCGTCCCGGACCATGTCCATGTGCTGGCCAAGGGCCGGATCGTGAAGTCAGGCGGCAAGGATCTGGCGCTCGAACTGGAAGAGCGCGGCTACGCCGAATTCCTGGAGGACGCGGCCTGATGCCCGACGGTTCCGGACAGTTGCAGCCGTTCCTCGAACAGGCGCTGGCGGGTGCGTCGTCCTTCGCGGGCGCAGGCACCGGATGGGTGGACGCGCTCCGCAAGGCGGGCGCGGACGCCTATGCGGCGCAAGGCCTGCCGCGCCGGCGCGATGAATACTGGCGCTATACCAACTTGAACGCACTGGCCGAGGGCGGTTTCACTCTTGCCGGTGATACCGGCGATATCATCATTCCCGATCTGCCCCTGGCGGGCGCCGAGACGCTGGCAGGTGCACGCATCGTCGTCGTCGATGGGCGCATGCGGCCCGACTTGAGTGATCTGGGCGATCTGCCGGACGGCGTGGACGTGGAAAGCCTGGGCGCCGTGCTGACAGGCGCGCCGGACCGTCTGGAGCCGTGGCTCGGGAGTGCGGTGCGGCTTGCCGATATGCCGATGGCTGCGCTCAACACAGCCTTCCTGCGCGACGGCGTGGTGATCACTATCGAAGACGGCATCCTGCTCAACGCGCCGATCCATCTGGTCTCCCTGACCACCTCGGGCGGCGGCATGGTCCAGCCGCGCCATCTGGTGGTGCTGGGCGCCGGGGCATCGGTGAAGCTGATCGAAACCTATATCGGCCTGTCCGATGAGGGCGGCTTCAACAACATCGTGTCAGAGGTGTTCCTCGGCGAAGGCGCGCGGCTCGACCATTTCGTCTTCCAGAATGAATCCATGGCGCGGATCCACCTGTCAGGCGCGGCGGTGGAGATCGCGCAAGGCGCGTCCTATGACAGTTTCGTGCTGCAATCGGGCGGGCTGATCGGGCGCAACGAGATCCGCGCCTATCTCAGCGGCCCCGGTGCCGACTGCAAGCTGGACGGCGTCTATATGGGCACGGACCGGCAGGTCCTCGACAACACAACCTATGTGGAGCATGCCGCGCCGGAATGCGTGTCGCGGCAGGTCTATAAGGGCGTGCTGGACGACCAGTCGCGCGGTGTCTTCCAGGGCAAGGTGCATGTGGTGCGCGATGCCCAGAAGACCGATGGCCATCAGCTGAGCCGGGCGCTGCTGCTGTCGTCCGGCGCGGAAATCGACGCGCGGCCCGAACTGGAAATCTACGCGGACGACGTGAAGTGTTCTCACGGCGCGACGGCGGGTGAGCTGGACGAAGACTGGCTGTTCTACCTGCTGAGCCGCGGCATCCCGCGTCCCCAGGCTCGTCAGATGCTGATCGGGGCGTTCCTTTCAGAAGCGATTGCCGAAATTCCCGTGGCCGAGGTGGCGGAGGACTTCACCACCCATGTCCACAACTGGCTGGAACGTCACATCGATGCGGCCCGGGAGGGGAATTGATCATGGCCGACACCGCAATGCATTCGCCCGCTGCCTACGACGTGGAGACGGTCCGCGGCGACTTCCCGATCCTGTCGCGCACCATGCACGGCAAGCCGCTGGCCTTTCTGGACAGCGCCGCATCGGCCCAGAAGCCGCGCGCGGTGATCGACACGGTGCGCGATGTCTATGAACGCGAATACGCCAACGTCCATCGCGGCCTCTACGAGATCAGCGAGGCGGTGACCGACCGCTACGAGGGTACGCGTGAGACCATCCGCGATTTCATCGGTGCGGCGAGCACGAAGGAAATCGTGTTCACCCGCAACGCGACGGAATCGGTGAACCTGGTGGCCCACAGCTTCGGACGAAATTTCCTTGAGGAAGGTGACGAGGTCGTCATCACCGAACTGGAGCACCATGCCAACATCGTGCCGTGGCAGATGCTGCGCGACGAGAAGGGCATCGTGCTCAAGGTCGCGCCGATCACCGATGACGGCGAACTCATCATGTCCGCCTTCGAGGATCTGCTGGGTCCGCGCACCAAACTGGTGGCCGTGGCGCACATGTCGAATGTGATGGGCACGATCCTGCCGGTGGAGGACATCATCCGCCGCGCCCATGCGGTCGGCGCGAAGGTGCTCATCGACGGCTGCCAGTCGGTCACGCACATTCCCATCGACGTTCAGGCGCTGGGCTGCGACTTTTTCGTGTTCTCCGGCCACAAGCTCTACGGCCCCAGCGGCATCGGCTTGCTGTACGGGCGCGAGGAACTGCTGGACGCCATGCCGCCGTTCATGGGCGGCGGGGACATGATCTCGTCGGTGACCTTCGAGAAATCGACCTGGGCGCGTCTGCCCCACAAGTTTGAGGCGGGCACCCCGGCCATCGCCCAGGCCATCGGTCTCGGCGCGGCCATCGACTATGTGAACGGGCTGGGTCTGGCGGCCATCGGCCAGCACGAGGCCGACATGCTGAACTACGCGACCCAACAGCTTTCGAGCTTTGACGGGTTGCGGATCATCGGCACCGCACCGAACAAGGCCAGTGTGGTGTCCTTCGTGCTGGACTATGCCCATCCCCACGACATCGCGACGATCATCGATCGCGCTGGCGTGGCCGTGCGGGCAGGGCATCACTGCGCCCAGCCGCTGATGGACCGTATGGACGTGCCCGCGACGGTGCGGGCCTCCATCGGGCTTTATACGAACAAGTCCGATATCGACGCGCTGGTGGGCGCACTCGGCGACGTACAGGAGTTTTTCGGCTGATGAGCGACGATCTGCGCGAACTCTACCAGGAGGTCATCCTGGACCACGGGAAACACCCGCGGAACTTCCACGCCTGCGAGGACGCGACCAACGAGGCGCGCGGCAACAACCCGCTGTGCGGCGACCAGCTCGTGATCTATCTGAAGATGGGCGAGGACGGGAAGGTCGCGGATGCGTCCTTTGTTGGCAAGGGCTGTGCGATTTCCATGGCGTCGGCCTCCATGATGACGGACTTGCTCAAGGGCCGGACCGCCGAGGAAGCGCAGGCGATGTTCGATGCGTTCCACAAGATGTGCACGGGCGAGGAAGAGGACGTGGATCTCGGTGAGGAAGCCGAGAAGCTGCGCGTTCTCTCCGGCGTGCGCGAATTTCCCACGCGCGTGAAGTGCGCAACCCTTCCGTGGCACACAATGGTGGCCGCGCTGGAAGGGCAAGACGAAATCTCGACCGAATAGGAAGGCGGGAAGTTATGTCGTTTGAACACGGAATGGGAATGCCCAACGGGATGTATGCCCCGGTTCCCGCAGGCGAAGAGATCACCGCACGGGCCGGTGCGCCCCTGCCGGAAGGTACCGCGGTCGCCACCCGGGAACAGGTGATTGAGGCGCTGCGCACGGTCTATGACCCGGAAATCCCGGTGAACATCTATGACCTGGGCCTGATCTACGAGACGGAGATCCACTCAACGGGCTCCGTCCGGGTGGGCATGTCCCTGACGGCGCCGGCCTGTCCCGTGGCGGGCGAGATCCCTTTCTGGGTCGCCAACGCGGTGGCCGATGTCGAGGGCGTGGGCGAGGTCGAGGTCAATCTGGTCTGGGATCCGCCGTGGTCGCCCGATCGCATGTCCGACGACGCCAAGCTGGCCCTTGGCTTCGATTGACCTATATGGATCGTCGAGGAGCGCATTATGCCTGATCCGATCATCAAGCTGACCGATGCCGCCGCCGAGCGGGTGCGCAAGCTCATGGAAGGGGCGGACGAGGGCGTGGCGGGTCTGCGTGTCGGCCTTTCGACGCGCGGCTGTTCCGGCCTGTCCTACGTTGTCGAGTACGCCGAGGAAGCCAGGCAGTTCGAAGAAGTGATCGAGGACAAGGGCGTGAAGGTCTTCATCGACCCCGCCGCGACCATGTTCCTGATCGGCGCGACGATGGACTACCGCGAAGGCAAGTTCGAATCCGGTTTCGTGTTCGACAATCCCAACGCCAAGGGCACCTGCGGCTGCGGCGAATCCTTCCACGTCTAGGACCCAGGAACACCCCCGGATATGCCGCGTATCACGTACATCGACCCCGACGGGTCGGCCCATGAGGTCAATGCGCCGGTCGGCCATTCCCTGTTGCAGATCGCGTGGGACAACGGCATCGACATCGAGGGTGCCTGCGAAGGCGCCATGGCGTGCTCGACCTGCCATGTGATCGTCGATCCGAAATGGTACGACCGGCTGGACGAACCCACCGAGGACGAGGAAGACATGCTCGACCTCGCCCCGGGCCTCAAGCCGACATCCCGGCTGGGCTGCCAGATCATCATCACCGAGGCGCTCGATGGGCTTGTGGTGCACCTGCCGGGTTCCACCCGAAACCTGATGCTGGCCTGATGGCCTATCTGGACGATCTGGATCTGTTCCCGCGCCTGCGGGACGCGGCGGGCGACGCCTGGACCGCGTATGTCGCGCATCCCTTCGTGGCGGGGCTGGCGGATGGCTCGCTGCCCGAAGCCGCGTTCCGGCACTATCTGGGACAGGATTACCTGTTCCTCATCCATTTCGCGCGCGCCTATGCGCTGGCGGCCTACAAGGCCGACACGCTGGCCGAGATACGCGATGCGTCAGCAGGCATGAGCGCCATCGTCGATACCGAGATGGCGCTCCACGTCGAATATTGCGCCGCGTGGGGGCTCGATGAGGCTGCCATGGAAGCCCTGCCGGAAGCCTCCGCAACCATGGCCTACACCCGTTATGTGCTGGAAAAGGGCGGGCAGGGCGACCTGCTGGACCTTTATGTGGCGCTGGCGCCCTGTGTCATCGGCTATGGGGAGATCGGTGCGCGGCTTGCCGCCGATCCGGCGACAATGCGGGACGGCAATCCCTATGCAAGCTGGATCGCGATGTATGCCGGGGACGAGTATCAGGAGGTGGCTCGCGCCCATGGCGTGGCGCTCGACCGGCTCTGGGCGTCCCGGGCGGGCGGCGCGCGTCTGGAGAGCCTGTCGCGCACCTTCGAGCAGGCCTCCCGGCTGGAAGCGGATTTCTGGCAGATGGGGCTCGACGCCGCCTAAGCCGTCCCTAACGGGTGGCCGCTGTTCCCAGCCCGACGATCTCGATATCGATATGCTCGTTGGCGCTGCGCACGCGACCGTCGTCCCACAAATCGGGTTCGGCGTCCGGGCCCCGGGTGATCGTGTAGCGATCTTTCGGTAGGCCGGAATTGGCCATGCCGGTTTTCGACTGTTCAAGCAGTTCTGCGCCGGAATAGGGGTGACCTCGGCTCAGGGACACCTGGCCGCCATGCACGGTGATCGACAGTTTCCACCCTTCGATCTCCCCCAGGGCCTTGGTGATCCGTCGTGCGGTGTTCTCGACCTCCCGGGCTGCTGCCGTCTCACGGCTCAGGACAAGGTTTCCGCTCACCTGGATGCGGAAGGAGAGCGGGCCGGTCATGGCATTGCGGTCGAAGCGGAACTCGCGCTTGAGCGTGGCGGCGGCCTCCTCGGCGGCCGCGTTGCGTTCGGCCTGCAGGCTGGCTGCGGCCGCGTCGAAGCAGGCCAGGCGCTGGGTATCGTCCAGGATTGCGGCACAGCGCGCGACTTCGTCCCGCGCATCGGCATGTGCGGCACCTGCCGAAAGGGGCAGGGCGGCCAGCGGCAGGGCGAGAAGGGCGGTGCGCAGGGTCATATTCAAAGGATGGGGGCTCGGGTCCTCTCGATCAACCCGGTGACGGTGTTTTGAATGGGCATTCTGAAGCTCTAGCGCTCGCTTTGCCCTGCGTATCGCGCCGCCTATATTGCGCGCCATGAACGAAACAAAGAACAGCCTGGGCTTCGCGCGCCCGCCTTCGCAGACGAAGGTGGTTGTGGCCATGTCGGGCGGCGTGGACAGCTCCGTCACGGCCGCGCTGCTGCACGAGCAGGGCTACGACGTCGTCGGCATCACGCTGCAGCTCTACGATCACGGCGCGGCGACGGCGCGGGGCAAGACCTGCTGCGCGGGGCAGGACATCTACGATGCGCATCGGGTCTCCGACGCCATCGGCTTTCCGCACTACGTGCTCGACTACGAATCCCGGTTCCGGGAGGACGTGATCGAGAATTTCGCCGATGCCTATGTGCGCGGTGAGACGCCGATCCCGTGTGTGACCTGCAACCAGACCGTGAAGTTCCGCGACCTCGTGGCGACCGCGCGGGAACTGGGCGCCGATGCGCTGGCGACAGGGCACTACATCCGCCGGGTCGAGGGTGCGGCGGGGGCGGAACTGCGCCGCGCCGTCGATGCCGCGCGTGACCAGAGCTACTTCCTGTTTGCCACCACCCACGAGCAGCTCGAGTTCCTGCGCTTTCCGCTGGGCGACATGCCCAAGGAAGCGGTGCGAGAGCATGCCCGCCGTCTGGGCCTCGACATCGCGGACAAGCCCGACAGCCAGGACATCTGTTTCGTGCCCGACGGCAAGTACGCGTCGGTGGTCGAGCGCCTGCGTCCCGAGGCCGGTGAGCCGGGGGAGATCGTGCATCTCGACGGGACCGTCCTGGGCGCCCACAGGGGCATCGTGAATTACACCATCGGACAGCGCCGCGGCCTCGGGATCGGCGGCCGCAAGGATGCGCCGGAGGGCGAGGACGCGCTCTACGTGGTTCGGCTCGACCCGGATGCGCGCCGCGTGATTGTCGGCCCGCGCGAGGCCCTCGCGACGCGCACGGTCTCGCTGACCGGCGTCAACTGGCTCGGCGGAGGCGATGCGCCGCCGGCGGACGGGCGCGATGTCAGCGTGCGTATCCGCTCGACCATGGAGCCGGTGCCGGGCCGCGTGCTTGGGCGGGGCGAAGGGCGTGCCGAAATCGAACTGGCGGCCCCGGAATTCGGCGTGTCGCCGGGACAGGCCGCCGTGTTCTATGATGACAGCAAGATACTGGGCGGCGGATGGATCGTCCGGCAAGAAAACGGGAGAGAAGCCGCATGAGTGCGTATGTTCTGGTCCACGGGGCCTATCACGGGGGTTGGTGTTTCGACAAAGTCGTCCCACTTCTGGAGGCCGAAGGTCACAAGGTGATCGCCGTCGATCTGCCGGGCCACGGCAACAACCGGGTTCCGATGGAACAGGTGACGCTGGCCAATTACATCGACCATGTGTGCTCCGTCGTCGAGGCGCAGGACGAGCCCGTGATCCTGCTCGGCCACAGCCTGGGCGGCATGACGGTGACGCAGGTAACCGAGCGTCTGCCGGAGAAGATCGACTGGGTGGTCTATCTGACGGCGATGATGCCGAAGAACGGCCAGAACCGGACGGACCTCGCCGAGCATGAAGGGCCGGAGGACATGGCGTCGATGCGTATCCTTTCGGATGACGGCCTTTCCGTCACCATGTCGCGCGAGAACATCCCGCCGACCTTCTATGCCGAGTGCCCGCGCGAAGATGTCGAGCGGGCGTTCGAATTGCTGGTGCCGCAGGCGGTTGAGCCTTTCACGCAGAAGGCCCAGACGACGCCGGAGCGCTTCGGGTCCGTAAAGCGGGCCTACATCGAATGCCTGCGCGACCGGGCGATCCCCATCGCCATGCAGCGTTCGATGATTGCGGCGCAGCCCTGCGACAAGGTCTTCACCATCGATACCGATCACTCGCCCTTCTTCTCGGCGCCGGATGAACTGTCCCGGCACCTGCTGGAACTGGCGAACTGACATCACGCGCAAGGCTCGGCCGGGGGCAATCGCCTTCGCGCCGCTACCGAGGAGGAGAGAACATGCTGAAAACCCGTAATCCGTCCACCATCGCCCCGCCGGCGGCCATGTACAGCCACTCGGTCGAGGTGCCGCCGAATGCCCGCTGGCTGGTGACAGCCGGTCAGGTCGGCGTCCGTCCTGACGGCACGATCCCCGAGGGGTTCGAGGCGCAGCACGACCAGATCTGGCAGAACACGCTTGCGATCCTTGAGGACGCCGGGTTCGGTCCGGAGCACATCGTGCGGCTGAACGTGTATTCGACCGACCCGGCCGGACTTAAGTTCCTTAAGGCGCATCGCGAGAAGTATCTCGCCCCCGGTCATGTTCCGGCCTCGACCTGGGTTGTCATCAGCCAGCTCGCCAGCCCGCAATGGGTGGTCGAGATGGAGACCATCGCCGCGAAGCCGGAATAACCCGGCCTCGCCGCGCCGCGGCGTCGCGCGGTCGGAGACATGAATGACTGATGTGGCGCCAAGCCGGTTCCGTCAGGGTGCGTGGCCGTACGTCTTTATTCTGGCGGCGGCCTTCATCCTGGCGTCCAACCACATCATCGGACGCTGGATCGAAGGCCAGATGCCGCCCATGGGGATCGGTTTCTGGCGTTTGTTCATCGCGACCGTCGTGCTGCTGCCTTTCGTGGGGCGTTCGCTCTGGGAAAAACGGTCGGTGCTGCGTGCGCGGTGGAAGCTGTTTCTGGTGCTGGCCATCGCACTGGGCCCGTTCGGCAATGCCTCGGTCTATGTCGCCTACCACTTCACCACGGCGATCAACGGCGGCGTGGTCTCCACCGCGCAGCCGGTGGCGACAGTTCTGATTACCTTCCTGCTGTTCCGGGAATCGATCACGCGGCTGCAGACGCTCGGTATCGTGCTCGCGACCCTGGGCGTGCTGGTCATTGTTTTGCGTGGCGATCTGGCCATGCTGCTGTCGCTGGAGCCCAATATCGGCGACCTCATCATGCTGGGTGCGATGATCGGGTTCGCGGTGCACAACTCCCTGCTGCGCAAGATCCCGAAGGAGTTCACGACGGCGGAAATCCTGCTGTCGATCCAGCTTTTCGCGCTGGTCGTGATGTTCCCGATCTATGTGCTGGAAAGTATCATCTACATGCCCATGCCGGTGACCTGGGAATCGGTGGGAATCATGGCCTGGGTCGGCATCGTCGTGGCGATCTTCGCGGTCGGCTTCACCAACACCTCCGTGCTGGCGCTGGGAGCCAACAAGGCGACCATCGGCAACTATATCCGCGCCCTCATCACGGCCGTTCTTGCGATCCTGATCCTGGGCGAAACGCTGGAGACGTTCCACCCGGTGGCCTTCGCACTGGTGGTGGCGGGGGTGCTGCTGCTGGGCCGTGGGCGTCGCGCAAAGACGCCGCCGGCCGCACCGCAAGGCCCCGCGCCCGTCACGCCAGGTGCGGAATCGCCGCCCACGCGCGGCTGATCCCGCCCGGGCGGTCTTCGGCTTGACAGGTGGGGAGGGGTGCCCCTATATCCCCGACCGCGACACGGGGCGGAGTAGCTCAGTTGGTTAGAGCAGGGGAATCATAATCCTCGTGTCGGGGGTTCAAATCCCTCCTCCGCTACCAATCGCCCGCAAGCCCGCCGAAAGGCGGGTTTTGTGTTTCCGGCGTCAGTCTGCGATCAGCGCGGAAAGATGGGGAAGGACGGCGGCGCGCATGCGCTCATTCACGTTGTGGCCTGCCCCGGAAATCTCGACGAGCGACGCTTTCGCGCCCGTCGCCGAGACCTTCGAGATGTAGTCCCGGGACAGGGACACCGGCGTGTTGGTGTCCTGGGTTCCGACAAGCGCGACGACGGTCGTTGCCGGCGGGACTTGCGCGGCGAAATCCGACGGCGACAGCGAGTTCGGCCAGCTGCTTCCGGCACGGCGGTTCGCACGCCAGACAGGTATATCGCAAGGGCATGAAATGAGGGCGACGGCGTCCGCCAGGCCTGGGTGGCGGCCTGCGATCACCCCGGCGAAGGCCGCACCGCCCGAATGCCCGATCAGCACCGCCCGGCTTGCCTTGTAGTGCGCTTTGAGGTTTCCGATGGCCGCGGCAACGGCATCAATGTTGCGCGCCGTGTAGTGGTCGCGCCGGTTGTTGGTGTCGCCGTCCGATTTGTGCCCCTCGCCGTCGTCGTAGCCGGGGCGCAGCATCGCGACAACTGTGGCGTTGGGGTTTGCATCCGCCAGTTCCTGCGCCAGCTCGACGTGATACGTCGCCGGTCCGCCGCGCGAGAGGTCGCCATGCAGCAGGACCACCAGAAGTCCGCCGGGGTGGGCGGCCAGCGTCTTCACGACCAGGCAGTACGTCTGCCCCATGACGGCCTGCGATATATCCGAATCCCTGCACGTCTGTGCATGGGATGGAGCGGTCAGCGCGGCCATGCCGGCAAGGCTCAAAAGGAAGAAGCGAATAGCGAAGCGGATCATGCCTGGGTCCAGATATCAGGGCAGAAAATTGCCTTTATGCGAACACGAACAGCACTGTAGGCTGATTTTGCCCTAACGGAGGAGTGTTCCCATGAGCCTTTCCGAAATCGACCGTTTTGTCGCCGATTCCACGAGCCAATCCGTGTTGCGTGATGCACTTGCCGGAGTAACGCGTCTCGACGATGTCGTCGAAATCGCGCGTGAGCACGACTACCTGATCTCGATCGATGACGTGCGCGCTCATCTCGCTGCCGGGCCTGCGCTGCAGGTCTCGGATGAGCGCCTCGATGCAAAGCCGGTCACCACAGTTTCCCGGTGTGCACCTCCGCCGCCGGTCGTTCTGATCGCCTGAGCTTGCTGAATCTGTCCGGCCCTGCGCCGGAGTGAGCGGGCCGCCTTCATGGCGGCCCGTTTCCCTTATGAGGCGGCGTGTTCCTGCGGCGCAGGAAGGTCTGCTCACCCTGACCGCCGCCCCAATGGTCCTCTGTGTGTTCCCCGGCCAGCACGAATCCATGAGCCTCGTAAAGATGCCGCGCAGCGTCGAGCCCCGGAAACGTCGTCAGCCACACGCGCGCGAAGCCATTGTTGTCGGCAAAGGCCAGCGCGTGTGCGATCAGCTCGCGCCCGATTCCCGCGCTGCCGGTCTTGGCATCCACGATGAACCAGCGCAGCCGTCCCCCTTCGCCGTCCCGGTCGATGCCGTCCAGCGCGATCATGCCGACGACATTGCCGTGGCGGTTCCGCACATAGGCGAAGTAGTCGTGCGCGGGATCAAAGCGACTCTCGAATTTTCCGAAGCCGTCGATAAGGCCCGCCTCGAACCGTTCACCCAGCCCCCATTCCGGGCCGTAGTAATCCATATGCAGGCGCACGAGGTCTGTCAGGATGCCGGGTCGCAGTTCTTCGATGATCCTGTA
>Ga0181594_10000570_pt1 | contig 34246 bp, 31 predicted proteins | sample 071ome_18_FD_145603 | JGI IMG/M metagenome (GOLD analysis project Ga0181594, IMG submission 145603) | Coastal salt marsh microbial communities from the Groves Creek Marsh, Skidaway Island, Georgia - 071413BT metaG (spades assembly) | ecosystem: Environmental > Aquatic > Marine > Intertidal zone... | reverse complement strand
CGCCGCTCGCTGGTCGCTCGCGAGAGCGAGTTCCTCAGAGCTGAATCCCGCCGGTGGCACCGCCATCGACGAGGACGTTGGCGCCGGTCAGAAAGCTGGCTCGCTCACTGGCGACGAACACGACCACATTCGCGATCTCCTCAGGCGTACCGAGCCGTTGCATGGGGTTTTCGGCCAGCACCGCCTCGAAGAACGCAGGGTTGTGGTCGCGAGCATCGGCCCAGGTACCGCCTTCGAAAAGGATGTCTCCCGGCGAGACACAGTTGAACCGAATGCCTCGTTTCGCGTGACGAATGCCGAGCGACTTCATGTAGCTGACCGTCGCCGCCTTGTAGGCCGAGTAGGCGGGAAGGATCGATCCAATCGATCCGGCTCGGCTGCCGATAGCGACCACGTTCGCGCCGGCATGGTGCTCGAGGTGGACGATTGCCTCATCGATCAGGGTGTGCATGCCGCGAATATCGACCTCGTACCCAATCTCGAAGTCGCGTGCGTTCATCGCGCTCACGTTCGAGACGACGATGTCGATACCGCCCAACGTGGCGGCGGTCCACGCCACGAAGTCGACAACAGCCTCCGGGTCGGCGAGATCGCACACCTGGTGGTGGAGTTCGCCGTTGCTCCCGAGTTCGTCCGCCATCCCCAGCAGTGAGCCTTCGCCGCGGGCGCAGGTGGCGACACGGGCGCCTTCGTTGAGGAACCCCGCCACGATGGCCCGGCCGATGCCTCGGCTGCCTCCGGTGACGAGCACCCGCTTTCCGGCCAGTCCGAGATCCATCAGAACGCCGTTTGCGCGCGCACCAGATTGGCGGCGTTGGGTTTGATCAGCCGCTCGATGATGTCGACGTGGGCAGGGTCTTGGGCGTAGAACTGGTACCCCTCAACGTCGTCAAACTCGGCGACGACGGCGACGGTGGCCGTTCCTTCGGCCAAGGCGAGGTCACGCCCGACTGCGTACGTGCGGACCGTTCTGCACGTCGGCCCGTAGGTGGCGAGTTCGTTCACGATCTGGTCGGCGACGGTGTCCTTGGCGTCGTCGTGCAGTGTGATGAGGACGTGATGACGGATCATGGTCCGCATCCTAGGTAGCGTCGACGGGTGGCTTCCGATCTTGCCGCTGGTGTCCTTGCTGGTGACCGAACCGCCATCGGGCGGGCGATCACGCTCGTCGAGTCGACGCTGCCTGCCCATCGGGCGGAGGCTGCGGCCCTGCTCGACGTGCTTCTCCCGCATGCGGGCAATGCGCATCGGGTCGGAATCACGGGGGTGCCGGGTGTCGGCAAGTCGACCTTCATCGAGTCGCTCGGCCTGAAACTCACAGCCAGCGGTCACAAGGTCGCTGTCTTGGCGGTCGACCCGTCGAGTAGCCGCACCGGCGGTTCAATCCTTGGAGATAAGACCCGCATGGCCAATCTCGCCACGGATGCGAACGCGTTCATTCGGCCGTCGCCGTCGTCGGGAACGCTCGGCGGTGTCACCCGAGCCACCCGCGAGGCAATGATCGTGCTCGAAGCCGCCGGTCATGATGTCGTCGTCGTCGAGACGGTCGGTGTCGGTCAAAGCGAAACGGTCGTTCACGGCATGGTCGACGTCTTCGTCGTGCTGATGTTGGCGGGTGCCGGGGATGAACTCCAAGGCATCAAGAAGGGTGTCCTCGAGCTTGCCGATGTGCTTGCGGTCAACAAAGCCGATGGCTCGAACGTGGAGAAAGCCAAACAGGCTGCGGTCGATTACCGGCGAGCGTTGCACCTCGTTCAGCCGCCCGGCGCCGTGTGGGAGCCGCCGGTGTTGACCTGCTCAGCGATCGAGCGCACCGGTCTCGACGAGGTGTGGTCGGCGATCGAGGACCATCGCCAGGTAATGAGCGAGTCGGGTGAGCGGGAAGCTCGACGTCGAGCGCAAACGTTGACGTGGATGCGAACGATGTTGCAGGAGCGACTCCTTGCGCACTTCGACCGCGACCCCGAGTTCGCAACGGCCCGTGAGGCAGCTGAACGTGCGGTCGCCGATGGCACGCTCACCCCCTCGGTTGCGGTCGACGATCTCCTCGACGGTCTCGGCGGGCCGCAGCCGATCTGACCCCGTTCACCGGCCTGGTCTACGCTTCTGGCCGGGAAAACCAACTCGGGGGATCCATGACCATCGACGTCGACCTGTGGGATCACGACGCCTTCCAGCGCCAAGAACACCACGACATGCTTGCGGGGCTGCGCGAGACCGATCCTGGAGTTCATTGGGTCGATGAGGGCGAGGTTGGGCCGGGCTACTGGGCGATCACCCGCCAAGCTCACCTCAAAGAGGTAAACCGGCAGGCCGATATTTTCTCGTCGAACGCTCGTGGCACGCAGATGACCGAGCCCGACTTCGACAATCCGATGAGCAAGGCCATGAACGAGGGCCTGATGATCGAGCTCGATGCACCCAAACACACGCGTTTCCGGCGCATCGTGTCGCGTGGCTTCACCCCTCGGATGATCAACCTGCTCGAGGACTATCTCCAGAACCGGACCGATTCGATCATCGACAAGGTGTGCGAGCGAGGCCAGGCCGAGTTCGTGCAGGAGCTGTCGTCAGAACTCCCGCTCCAGGCGATCGCAGAAATGGTCGGGATTCCCATCGAAGACCGGGCCAAGATTTTTGACTGGACCAACCGGATGATCGGTGGTCAGGATCCGGACTTCGTGGAGGAAGAGGACGAAGCGATCGGTGCCGCCGCCGAACTCTTCGCGTACAGCCGCATGTTGCAGATGGAACGCCGTGATCAGCCGGCCGACGACATCATCACCACCCTGCTGTCGGCCGACGTCGACGGGGCTGCCCTCACCGAAGATGAGTTCGACATGTTCTTCCTGCTGCTCTCGGTGGCGGGAAACGAGACGACTCGGAACTCGATTACCCGAGGGATGATGGGGTTCTTCGACTTCCCCGACCAGTGGGAGAAGTACCGCAGCGACCCAGCCCGCTACGAGGACACCATGGTCGACGAGGTCGTCCGGTGGGCCACCCCCGTGCTCCACTTCCGGCGCCAATGCACCCAGGACTATGAACTCAACGGTGTGCAGATGAAGGCCGGCGACAAGGTTGTGCTGTGGCATATCGCGGCGAACCGCGACCCCCGGGCGTTCGACGACCCGTGGACCTTCGACATTGAGCGCACCCCGAACGACCATGTCGGGTTTGGGGGTGGTGGGCCTCACTTCTGTCTGGGCGCCAACCTCGCCCGCATGGAGATCAAGCTCATGTTCCGGGAGATCGCCAAGCGACTCCCCGACATTCATCTCGACGGCGAGATTGAGTACCTGCGCTCAAACTTCATCGGCGGCATCAAGCGACTGCCGGTTGCGTTCTCACCCACCCCTTCGCTCGGCACGGTGCCCATGGAACGGCTCGGTTCTGCGGCCGGTGCGTCGGGTACGGATGGGTACGGCGGCGACGTCGAGCGAACCACCTGATCCGTTCGGCCGGGCCTTCGTTAGCCTGCCCCGGTGTTCGTCGACCACCCTCGCCCGACTGCGCTGACGACGCTGCAGATCGTTGTCGGTCTGTGGATCTTCGGGGCCGGTCTTGCGTTTGTCGTGCGGGGAGCCAACGGCCAGGGCGCATGGACGGTGTTCCACGACGGCCTCTCCCAGCACACACCGCTGTCGATCGGCGGGGCGACGGTGTTGACCGGCATGGTGGTCCTGCTCCTCGTTCTGGTGATGCGTGAGAAGATCGGCCTCGGCACCCTGCTCAATATCGGGATCATCGGTCCGGCGACCGACGTCACGCTCTGGCTCCTCGATGAACCCACCAGTGCGGTGCTGCGGGTTCTGCTCACCCTGTCGTCGCCGTTCATGATCGCCTTCGGGAGCAGCCTCTACCTTGGGGTGCACTGGGGACCCGGGCCGCGCGATGGGTTGATGACGGGCCTCAACCGACGGGGTGTCTCCATCCGGTTCGCTCGTTTTTCGATCGAGCTGTCGGCGTTTACTGCTGGTCTCGTGCTGGGTGGGGCGGTTGGTTGGGGCACGATCTGGGCCGTCGTGGCGGTCGGTCCTGCCGTGCAGTGGATGCTGCCGTGGTTCGACCGGGCCCCCTCGGAACCCTGACGCTCTGGTTGGCAGCAACGTTCTGTCGTGCCAGGGTGGCGCCATGCAGACCCAGATGCTGATCGATGGCCGCTGGTCCGACGGACCTGACCGAATCACGGTGTCCAACCCGGCGACGGGCGAAGCGATCGCTACCGTTGCGGCTGGCGGTCCCGCCGAGGCCACAGCCGCAGTCGACGCCGCCGATGGCGCCCAGAAGCAGTGGGCGGCCACCGCACCCCGGGCTCGTTCGGAGATCTTGCGGTCGTGCTGGCAGACGCTGGTTGACCACACCGACGAACTCGCCACGCTCATCACCCTGGAGCACGGCAAGCCCTTGGCCGATGCCAAAGGCGAGATCGCATACGCCGCAGAGTTCTTCCGGTGGAACGCCGAGGAAGCTGTTCGCATCGACGGGATGATCAAGACGGCACCGGGCGGCGCGAACAAGATCATCGTGCACCATCCGCCGGTCGGGGTGGTTGTGATGGTGACACCATGGAACTTCCCGGCGGCCATGATCACCCGCAAGGTCGCGCCAGCGCTGGCGGCGGGAAATGCCTGTGTGATCAAGCCTCCAGCCGAGACCCCGCTGACGGCGCTGCGGGTTGCGGAGCTGTTGGAGCAGGCAGGGGTGCCCGCCGGTCTCGTCAATGTCGTGCCGACCAACGAGCCGGGGCCGTGGTTTGACGCGGCGACCGAACACCGCGCCACCAGGATGGTGTCGTTCACCGGGTCGACGGCGGTCGGCAAGCTTCTGCTGAAGCGGTGTGCGGACCGGGTGTTGAAGGTTGGGATGGAACTCGGCGGGAACGCGCCCTTCATCGTGATGGACGATGCCGATATCGATGCCGCCGTCGACGGGGCGATGATCGCCAAGATGCGGCACTCGGCCGAGGTCTGCACCGCCGCGAACCGTCTCTTCGCTCATGCCTCCGTGGCGGAGGAGTTCACCGACAAGCTGGCGGCAGCGATGGGTGCGTTGCGGGTCGGCAACGGCATGGATGGCGACACTGCGGTCGGGCCGATGATCAATGCCGAGGCGATCTCCTCGATCGACGGTCTCGTGCAGGCTGCGATCGGCGACGGTGCCAACGCGGCGGTCGGTGGCGCGCCGATCGAGGGGCCGGGGTTCTTCTACGCGCCGACCGTCCTCGGGGATGTTTCGATGACATCGTCGATCACGCGCGAGGAGATCTTCGGCCCCGTCGCGCCGGTGATTCCGTTCACTGAAACCGAAGAAATGATCGGGTGGGCCAACGACACGGAGATGGGCCTCGCCGCCTACGTCTACGCCGGTGATGTCGGTCGAGCGATGGGGATCGCAGAGCGAATCGAGGCTGGCATGGTCGGCGTCAACCGCGGTGCTATGTCGGACCCGGCGGCCCCGTTCGGGGGCATGAAGCAGTCGGGGCTCGGACGTGAGGGTGCACACGAGGGGATCTACGAGTTCTGCGAGACGCAGTACATCGCCGCCGAGTGGTGATGAACCGCACACCTGTGCCTGGGCGGCTCGGCGGTGGCCGCCTACGGCTCGTCAGCGAACGGCGCGGCTGCCAGTGGCCTGCGCGCTCACGGCGACTGCAGCAGCGATCGGCTCGGGGTCTTCGACGGCACTGATCGTCAGCCGGATGTGGTCGGCGGTAGCCGCGGCAGGGAGGAAGGGACGACCCGGTGCTGCGCCGATACCTGTCGCGGCCAGCGCAACCAGGGCGTCTCGCTCGTCATCAACGGGAACCCAGACGTTGAGGCCCGACCCGGGCGCGACGAGCTCGATTCCGTGGCAAGCCAGCGCCTCGACCAGCCGACGGCGTCGATCGCCGTAGGTGGCTTCGGCGGTCGCGACGGCGGCTTCGGCGACCGGGTCGGTGAGGAGTCCGAGCAGGACTTGCTGCAGGAGGCGGCTGGTCCACGACGGGCCCAGTTGGCGACGCCGGACGACTCGGTCGACGACCGATGCTGGCCCCCCGACGGCGGCGAGACGAAGGTCAGGGCCATGGGATTTGGAGAATGAGTGGATGTGGACGGTGTGGTCGGGTCGATGGCAGCCCGTCGTGTGGAGCGGCGCCCCGGCGACCATGCCGGAGTGATCGTCCTCAATCACGAGGACGTTGGTCGGGCCGAACACGGCAGCAAGGTCGGCGGCCCGCTGCTCGCTCCACGCGACACCGGTCGGGTTGTGCGCCCGGGGCTGCAGGATCGCCAGCGAAGGTTGCGCCGCAAGGGCGGTAGTGAGGGCATCGACTCGAAGGCCGTGCTCGTCGAGGGGCACCCCGATGATGTCGGCGCCCGCAAGTTCGAGCATGTCAAGGATTGGCGGGAACGTCGGCGTCTCAACGATCACCCGATCGCCGTACGCAACGGTGCTGGAGATGAGTCGGTCGAGGGCGTCCTGGGCACCATCGAGCAAGGTGATGCGCTCGGGGTCGTACGGCCAGCGCCGGCGGAGTTCGACTTCGAGGTCGGGAAGGACGGGCCGGTCGAGATAGCTGGTTACCTGATGGCCGGCGGTGGCCTGCGTGAGCGCCCGATGGAGGTCCGGGAGGAGACGAGGGTCGGGCGTGCCGGTCGAGAGGTCGGTGGCGAGAGCACCGGGCGCAACCGGCACGTGCCACGCCCGGTCGGCGCCATCGGATCGTCCGGAGCGCACGGTGGTGCCTCGACGTCGGTCGGTTTCGATCATGCCGCGCGTCCGGAGGATCTTCCACGCATCGCTCACGGTCGACGCACTGACGCCGAGGTGGGCGGCGAGGGCTCGGACGGTAGGGAGCGGTGTGCCCGCCGGTGCGTCGAGTTCTCGGATGCGGTGTGCGATGGCGGCGGCGATGTCGTCGGCCCCACGCCCGTCGATCACGGGGGCGAGGTCGTCGATGGTGAGTGCGGGTTGCTCAGCCACCTCTTTTGTATAGAACAAAAGTTCGCTTGTATGCAATCAATCAGGCAGGCAGTATCAGGGTATGGAATCCGTCACCGCCGCGTCGACGATTGACGCCGATCTCCACGCCCGCTACCGCGCCGTGTTGCCGTCGTTCGTGAAGCCGATGTTTGCCGAGCCGATCTCCATCGATCGCGGCGAGGGAAGTCATGTCTTCAGCGTTGGAGGCGACCGCTACCTCGACTTCTTCGGCGGGGTGCTCACCACCATGATCGGGCACAACCACCCGAAGGTCGCTGCCGCCGTCGCCGAGCAGGCCGCGAAGGTGATGCACACCTCGACGCTGTACCTCAATGAACCCATGATCGAACTCGCCGAGCGGATCTGTCGCCTGTCGGGCATTCCCGATGCACGGGTCTTTTTCACGTCGTCGGGCACCGAGGCCAACGACACGGCGCTCCTGCTGGCGACGAGTTACCGCAAGAGCAATCAGGTGCTGGCGATGCGCAACAGCTACCACGGCCGCTCGTTCACCGCCCAGGCGATCACGTCGCACAGCTCATGGTCCTCGACCTCGATCTCGGGGCTGGACGTCCATTTCGTCCAGGGCGGCTATCGACTGCGAAGCCCGTTCCGCGAGTTCGACGACGCTGCGTTCACCGACGCCTGCGTCGATGACCTCGCCCAGATGCTCGACATGATGTCGGCAGGGGATGTTGCCTGCCTGATCGCCGAACCGATTCAGGGGGTCGGCGGCTTCGCTACGCCACCCGATGGCTTCTTCGGTGCGTTCAAGAAGGAACTTGATGCACGCGGGATCCTGCTGATCTCCGATGAGGTCCAGACCGGTTGGGGACGTACCGGCGAACACTTCTGGGGCTACCAGGCCCATGACATGGTGCCCGACATGCTCACCTTCGCCAAAGGGGTCGGCAACGGTGCTGCGCTTGCGGGTGTCGTCGCCCGAGCGGAGATTATGGACACCATTCAGGTCACGTCCTTCTCGACATTCGGGGGCAACCCGCTCTCCGCCGCCGCCGGAAACGCCACCCTGCAGGCACTTGAGGACGAGGACATGCAGACCAACGCACTCCTTCGCGGCGAACAACTGCGCGCCGGCCTCGCCGCTGCGGTCGACGCCAACGAGTGGATCGCCGAACTGCGGGGGAAGGGCCTGATGCAGGCGATCGAATTCGTGCACGACGGCAGCAACGAACCCGATGCGGCGACCGCCGGGGAGTTCCTCGAACGTTGCCGCGCCCACGGACTGCTCGTCGGGAAGGGCGGGCTCTATGGCAACGTCATCCGCATCGCGCCGATGCTCAACGTCACCGAGGACGAGATGGCTGACGGTATTGCCGCCATGCTCGCCGCCATCGATGACATCAACCAGAACCGCTGACCCCATTCAACCCGGAACCCAGGAACCCTCATGAGCGAGATCATCGAACTCGGACACTTCATCGGCGGCCGCATGGTCGCTGGCCAGTCGGGGAACACCAGCCCTGTCTTCAACCCCGCGACCGGCCAGCAGACGGGTTCAGTCGCCCTTGCGTCGAGCGAAGAACTCGACGCAGCGGTGGCCACGGCCCAGGCCGCCTTTCAGGAATGGCGCTTCGCCAGCGTCGCCAAGCGCACCGAGGCGATGTTCAACCTGCGCAACCTCGTCAAGAGCAACGCCAGCGAACTCGCCGCCAAGATCACTGCCGAACACGGCAAGGTACACAGCGACGCCATGGGCGAGGTCGCCCGCGGGCTCGAGAACATCGAGTTCGCCTGCAACATCGGCGAGATGCTCAAAGGGTCGCACTCCAACCAGGTGTCGACCGGGGTTGATGTGACGACGATCCGCCGTCCGCTCGGCGTTGTCGCCGGTATCACCCCGTTCAACTTCCCGGCCATGGTGCCACTGTGGATGATTCCGAATGCCCTCGGGTGCGGCAACACGTTCATCCTCAAGCCGAGCGAGAAGGACCCGACGTCGGCACTGTTCCTGGCCGAACTGATTCACGAGGCGGGCTTTCCCGATGGTGTGTTCAATGTCGTCAACGGGGACAAGACGGCCGTCGATGCCATCCTCGAGCACCCCGACATCAAGGCCGTGAGCTTTGTCGGCTCCACTCCGATCGCCCAGTACATCCACCGCACGGCCAGCGAGCACGGGAAGCGGGTTCAAGCGCTCGGTGGAGCGAAGAACCACATGCTGGTGCTGCCCGATGCCGACATTGGTCTCGCCGCCGACGCCGCCGTCTCGGCCGCCTTCGGTTCAGCGGGCGAACGGTGCATGGCGATCTCGGTCGTAGTCGCCGTGGGCGACGCCGCCGACCCACTGGTCGAAGCGATCGCCGAGCGGACGAAGGCGCTCACGATCGGCGATGGCATGGACCCGACCTCGGAGATGGGCCCGCTCGTCACGAGCGAAGCCCGTGATCGAGTGGCGTCATATATCGCCGCCGGTGCGGAGGCCGGCGCGACCGTCGTGCTCGACGGTCGAGACGCGAGCTTCGATGGTGATGGCTACTTCCTCGGCTGCACCCTGCTCGACGATGTCACGCCCGACATGTCCGTGTACCGAGACGAGGTGTTCGGGCCACTTCTCGGTGTGGTGCGGGTGCCGTCCTTTGATGATGCGATCAAGCTCCTTGAGGACAACCCGTACGGAAACGGCACCGCAATCTTCACCCGTGACGGTGGTGCGGCGCGTCAGTTCACCGAGGACGCTCCGGTTGGCATGGTCGGGATCAATGTTCCGATCCCGGTGCCGGTCGCCTATCACTCCTTCGGTGGCTGGAAGGATTCCATCTTCAGCGACACGGCGATGTACGGCCCCGAAGGCGTGCGGTTCTACACCAAGCCTCAGGCCATCACGACCCGCTGGCCCGATCCGGCCAGTTCATCGGTCGACCTCGGGTTTCCGACCAACTGAGGTAGGTCGTTCCCGCCTACGATCGCCGACATGGGATCCAGGACCCTTCCCGGCCGTGCCTACACCGACCCAGCGCGATTGGCGTGGGAGATTGAGCATGTCCTTCGTCCGTCCTGGCATTGCATCGGCCGGGCGGACGAGCTCGCCTCAGCGGGCGACTTTCTCACGGTCACCATCCTCGACGAACCGATCGTCGTCGTGCGAGACACCGATGGTTCCCTCCGTGCGCTTTCCAACATCTGCCAACATCGCGGTATGCCGGTGGCCAGTGGGTCGGGTTTGCGCGCCTCGGGTTCGGGTGCGTCGGGTTTCACCTGCCCGTATCACGCCTGGTCGTATGCCCTCGATGGTGAGCTGCGTACGGCGCCGTTCACCGACCCAGCCGCCGTCGTCGACTGCCGTCTGCCGGCGTGGCCGCTCACCGTGGACGAACAGGGCTTTGTGCATGTTGCGGTGACCGACGAACCGGCAGCGCTGTCACCGGCCCCTGCGCTCACCGCCGAGCTCGAGCCATTCCGAACGGCCGACATGCGGTTCTGTCACACCGAGACGGAGATCTGGGAGTGCAACTGGAAAGCGATGGTGGAGAACTTCATGGAGGGAACGCATCTCTCCGTGGTCCACCAAACGACCCTGCACCCGTTGACCCCAACGCGGCTTGCTCGGAAGGGACCATCGGACTCTGCGTTCACGAGCTACTACTCGGGGTTCCCGGCTGGCGTGCGCTCGTCGACTCCAGGCGAGCCTGATCTCAGTGACGAGCAGCGGGGACGCTCATTTCTCTGGCAGCGGTTCCCGAACCAGGTCGCCTGCCAGAACGCCACCTTCTGTGCAACGTTCCTTGTCCTCCCGCTGTCGGTCGACCGGACGATGATCCGCTGGAGTCTCGCCGCCTTCCGTGACTGTCCCGACGAGATCGTCGCCAGCACCGTCGCACTGTGGCGAGAGATCAACGGGGAAGACCAAGCCATCCTCGAGCAACTCCAGCAGAACCTTGCGGCCCCCAGCGCCCAGGCCTACGCCGGGCCCCTTGCCGACGACGATCGCGAAGGGACGATCGCCGACTTCCACCGTTACCTCGGCGAGGCTCCGTAGAGTCGCTCCGATGAGCGACGAGGCCGACCACCAGCCGAAGCGCCGCCTCTACACCGGTTGGAGGGTTGTTGGCGCCAACTCGGTGGTGTGGTCGCTGCAATCGATGATTTGGGTGCAGGGCTACGGCAACATGGCCGTGGAGTTGCGAGATCAGTTCGGCTGGTCCAAGTCGTTCCTGTCGTTTGTCTACGCAGGAACTCGAGCCGAGACCGCAGTCTTCGGACCCATTCAGGGGCGGGCGATCGGCACACTGGGAATCAAGAAGGTGATGCGGGCCGGTGCTGTGCTCGGTCTGATCGGATTCTTGGCCATTGCCTGGGCCGATACGCGTGGCGAGTTCGTGGCCGCCATGCTGATCCTGTCGTTAGGGATGAGCATGATCGGCTTCCTGACGATCACCTCCTCCACCGTCCGGTGGTTCGAGCGGCGTCGCGCCCGAGCGATGTCGATCCTGACCATGGGCTTCGCCGTCGGTGGCTTCTGTGCTCCGGTCTTGGTCTGGGGCTTCGGCGCCGTTGGGTGGCGGACCACCATCATCATCGCTGGTTCGGTTCTGTCAGCTGCGGCCTGGTGGGCCGCTGCCATCGCCAACCGCACTCCCGAGGACTACCGCGAGCCGATGGATGGCCTCGATCAGGCTGATGCGGCCGAGGAGCCCAGAGCCGAGGGGGTCACCGACCGTCACTACACCGCGGGAGAGGCGATCCGGACCCGAGGCTTCTGGATGATCTCGCTCGGTCATGGCGCTGCGCTGCTGGTTGTCTCGTCCAGCATGGCCCACCTCGCCCTCTACCTGACCGAGGATCGTGGCTATTCCGCAGCTCGAGCTGCGCTCGTGGCCGGCATCGTTCCGCTCTTCCAGATCCTCGGCACCGCGCTCGGGGGCGTGCTCGGTGACCGTATGAACAAGCGGCTAATCGCAGGCATTGCGATGCTCATGCATGGCGCTGCGCTCATCGTCCTGGTGTGGATCGAGCACGTGGCGGCCGTTGGTGCCTTCGTGGTGCTCCACGGCATCGCCTGGGGGGTGCGAGGTCCCCAGATGCAGGCGATCCGAGCGGACTATTTCGGCTCGACGGCGTTCGCGTCGATCATGGGTTGGTCGCAGATCATCGTGACGATGGGCTCCATCGCGGGGCCGGTTCTCGCCGGTGTGTTGGCTGACTCGACCGGCGACTACCGGCTGGGATTCACCGTGCTCGGCATCGCCGCCGCGTTCGGTGTCGTGTTCTGGGTTCTGGCGGCCCCACCGACCCCACGTGGTGATCGGGCTACGATCGCGTGATGGCCAACCACCCCGCCGTGCTCGAATCGTCAGGTTTGCTCAGCGAAGCTCAACTCGCCGAACTCGGCTGGCACCTCAAGCCCGAGGGTCTCTGTCAGGACGATACCTGTGTGCTCGTTCCTGATCGAAGCGCCCTTGTGCACGATGAGGGAGTCGATGTCGCGGTGCTCGCCGATCTGCTCGACCGCCCCGTCGTCGTCGATTCGACGGCCGGGCTGGTCGCGTTGGGTTCGCCCCGTGCCGCCCGTCGGCAAGCGCTGCGAGAACTCACCGCACCGGACTTCTCCCTGCCAAATCTCGACGGCGGCGTCACCTCCCTCAGCGATCACCGCAGCAAGAAACGGCTGCTGATTGCGTTTTCGAGTTGGTGAGGTTGTGGCTACGAACTGCCCGGGTGGCAGTCACTGCAGAATGAGCTTCGCGCTGAGGGCTATGCCGAGTTCCAGGTGATCGGTGTCGCGATCGATGAAAACCTTGAGAAGCTCCGCGAGCTCACCGCCGATGTCGACTTCCCGATCCTGGTCGATGCCGATCATGTGCTGACCGAGCTGTACGCGATCTCCAACGTGCCCACTGTCGTGTTGATCAACGAGGACGACTCGATTGCGATGCCGAACTGGAGCGCCTACGGCAGCAATCTGTTCAGTGAGTTCACCGGTGTCGAAGCTGACCGGCAGCACGACCGAATCCGTCGCTGGGTTCGGGACGGGGATGCCGGCATGTCGACCAGCGAGGCGGTGGCGGCGGTTGATGACCTCACGGCTGACGAGGAGGCGGCTCGGTTGCACTTCCGTCTCGCCACGACCTGCCGCGATCGGGGCGATGCCGCCGGTGCGGACCGAAACTTTGATCGAGCGGCAAAACTTGCGCCGTATGACTGGACGGTCCGACGCGCCATGATGCCGTTGCGAGGGCAGGACCCCTTCGGCGAGACCTTCATGAACCTCTACGGCGAGTGGAAGGATGCCGGCAAGCCCTATCACGGCGTCCGTGGGTACTGAGTTCAAGATCGTGATGGGCACGTGCGTCAGAACGCGGGACGGCCGCCCGATCTGGTGAAACGGGCGGCCGTCTGAGGGTTGTGCCCGCTGGTGAGACGGGCAGCTTTGGTGGTGGCTCGGGGAAGCCAGATCGTTTGTGCCGGTTAGAAGTCCTCGTCGAAGGCGACTTCGCCCTCGACCCCGACCTGATAGGCCGACACGGTGCGCTCGAAGAAGTTCGAGAGTTCCTGAACGTCCTGCAGTTCCATGAAGGCGAACGGGTTGCTCGCTCCGAACCGCTTCGGCAGCCCCAACTGGGCCAGCCGCTGATCGGCCACAAACTCCAGGTAGGTGCGGGTATCGGCGGTCGACATGCCGGGCACGCCCTCGCCGAGGAGGTCCTCGGCGAACTGGAACTCGGCCTCCACGGCCTCTTCGAGCATCGACGTGATCCGCTCGCTGAGGTCGTCATCGAAGAGTTCCGGCTCTTCAAGGCGAACGGTGTTGATGACCTCGAGCGCAAAGTTCATGTGCATCGACTCGTCGCGGAACACCCAGTTGGTGCCAGCGGCGAGACCGTTCAACAGGCCCTTGCTGCGCAGGAAGTACACATAGGCGAAGGCAGCGAAGAAGAACAGCCCTTCGATACAGGTCGCAAAGCAGATCAGGTTCATCACGAACCGCTTGCGATCTTCGGCGGTCTGCAATGGCCCGTCGGGCACATCGCCCATCCACTTGAAGCAGAAATCGGCTTTGGCCTTGATGGAGGGGATGTTCTCCACGGCGGCGAACGCCTCGGCCCGTTCCTCGTGATCAGGGATGTAGTTGTCGAGCAGGTTCAGGTAGAACTGCACGTGCAGCGCTTCTTCGTAGAGCTGCCGGCTCAGGTACATCCGAGCTTCAGGGGCGTTGATGTGCTGGTAGAGGTTCAGCACCAGGTTGTTAGCCACGATCGAGTCGCCAGTGGCGAAGAATGCCACCAGTCGGCTGATCAGGTGCTTCTCGGCCGGCATCAGCTTGCGATCGAGATCGGTCAGATCGTCGGAGAAGTCGATCTCCTCCACGGTCCAGGTGTTCTTGATCGCGTCCTTGTACATCTCGAAGAACTGCGGGTACCGCATCGGCCGCAACGTGAGGTCGAAGCCTGGATCAAGAATGTTGGTTCGTCCGCCGCTGGCGGAGTGGCCCAGTGTCGGGTCGCCATTGCTCCGCTCGGCGTGGGTGACGCCGGAGAGGGCGAGGTTGGTGTGGTCTTCTGCCAGTGCCATCAGTCGCACGCCTCACAGTGTTCGGGGTTCTCCAAGGAGCAGGCGATCGCCTCTTCCTCGGTGAACGTCTTCTTTTCCGGTGCGGGCTGGCCGCCCCCGGTCGGGCCGTCTCCGTTGGTACCGCCAGCGGTCGCCTTGTTGATGCGGGTCGCCGGGCGGGATCGGAGGTAGTACGTGGTCTTCAGACCGGCCTTCCAGGCGTACATGTACATCGACGAGAGCTTGCCGATGCTGGGTGACTCCATGAAGAGGTTGAGCGACTGGCTCTGGTCGATGAAGGCGCCTCGATCGGCGGCCATCTCGATCAGGCTCTTCATCGGGATTTCCCAGGCGGTGCGATAGATCGCCTTGAGGTCTTCCGGGATGCGATCGACGTCTTGGATCGATCCCTCAGCCTTCTTGACCTCGTTGATCATCTGGGCGTCCCACAGGCCCCGCGTCTGGAGTTCCTTCACCAGGTGGCGGTTGATCTGCATGAATTCGCCCGAGAGGGTCTCTCGCTTGAACAGGTTGGAGACCTGGGGTTCGATGCATTCGTAGCAGCCAGCGATCGAGGCGATCGTTGCCGTCGGGGCGATGGCAATCATGAGTGAGTTGCGAAGGCCATGCTGTTCGATGCGCGCTCGCAGCGGAGCCCACCGCTCGGCGTCGGAAGGCTCGACCCCCCAGAGATCGAACTGGAGGTCGCCAGCCGCCGCTCGGGTTTCAGCAAAGGCAGCGTGTGCCCCGTTGGCTTCAGCCAACTCCGTCGAGGCCCACAGCGCATTGAAGTAGATCTCCTCGGAGATCCGCCGGCTGACGTCTCGGGCGACGGGACTGTCGAAGGGCACGCCCATCTTGAAGAAGACATCCTGTAGCCCCATCAGGCCCAGGCCCACCGGGCGCCAGCGGGCGTTGGAAACGCCGGCCTCATCGGTGGGGTAGTAGTTGATGTCGATCACCCGGTCGAGGAACGGCACGACTTGGCGGACAACCTCGCCGAGGCGCTGGTAGTCCATGGCGGTGACGCCATCGGACTCGACGACAAACTCGCCAAGGTTGACCGATCCGAGGTTGCACACGGCGGTCTCGGACTGGCTCGTGACCTCGAGGATTTCGGTGCACAGGTTGGAGAGATGCACGACCCGATCGCGAGCGTTGGTGCCGTCGGAGGCGGCTCCAGGCCCGGTCTGGTTGCACTTCTCGTTGCTGGGATCCTTGAAGGTCATCCAGCCGTTGCCGGTCTCGGCGAGGGTCTTCATCATCCGCTGGTAGAGCTGGCGGGCGGGGACCTGCTTTTCGAACTTGCCGTCAGCTTCGGCCTGCTCGTAGATAGCCCGGAACTCATCGCCGTAGGTATCGATGAGCTCTGGGACCTTCTTGGGGTCGAAGAGACTCCACTGCCAGTCCTTCTCGACCCGCTCCATGAAGAGGTCGGGGATCCAGTTGGCAAGGTTGATGTTGTGGGTGCGGCGAGCGTGGTCGCCGGTGTTGTCGCGCAACTCGAGGAACTGGTCGATGTCGGCGTGCCAGCTCTCGAGATAGACGCAGGCGGCGCCTTTGCGGCGGCCGCCCTGGTTGACGGCGGCGACCGAGGCGTCGAGGGTCTTGAGCCACGGGACGATGCCGTTGGACAGGCCGTTGGTGCCAACGATCAGGCTGTTCTTGGAGCGGATGCGGTGCCAGGCCACCCCAATGCCGCCGGCGAACTTCGAGAGGCGGGCGATGTCGGTGTAGCGCTTGTAGATGCCTTCGAGGGAGTCCTCGGGGGAGTCGAGGAGGTAGCAGCTCGACATCTGGGGGTGGGTGGTACCCGAGTTGAACAGGGTGGGGCTCGAGGGCAGGTAGGCGAGCGACGACATCAGGTCGTAGAACTTGATGGCTTCGTCGGCGTTGGTGGAGAGGCCACAGGCCACCCGAAGGAAGAAGTACTGCGGGGTTTCGAGCACGGTGCGGCTCTCGGGGTGACGCAGCAGGTACCGGTCGTAGACCGTGCGGAGACCGAAGAACTCGAAGTTCTTGTCGCGCTGGGAGTTGATGGCGGCGTTGAGTTCGGGGGCGTGGGTGGTGACGAAGTCGAGCACGTCGTCACCGATCAGGCCGAGTTTGTGGCCGAGCACGACCGATTCGGAGAACCAGGGAACGTTCTGGTTGCGGACTTCTTTGTCGATGTACGTGCTCAGCATCCGAGCGGCGAGCTTGGAGTAGTTGGGCTCTTCGACGATGAGGCCGGCGGCGGTCCGGATCGACAGCTCGTCGAGTTCTTGTGTGGTCGAGCCGTCGGCGAGCGCCGAAATGGTGCGGGTCGAGACGACCATCGGATCGACGCCCATGAGACCTTCGGCAGCTCGGGCGACGGCGTTGACGATCTTGTTGAGATCGACGGGTTCGAGCGCGCCGTTGCGCTTCTTCACCCGCATCGTGGTGGTCGTTTCGACTGCTGTGTCCCCGTTACCGACTGCTGACAGTCGGTCCTCCGTGATCGCCATGAAAGCCCCTCAAGCCGCGCCGAGATCACCAATTCGGGCCTACCGGTGGCTCTCGGCTCCTCCACCGACCCGCCCAGCCGATACCGACCGGGTATGTAAGTACACATGGGGAATTACACATACGTCAAGTGGGAGATACAAGAAACCGGGAAATCCCCAAAATTTCAACGGTTTTCGGGGTTGTCCACAAACACCAAACACCGCGGCAACCCGTTAAATCAGGGGTTTTTGGGGTTGTCCCCAGCCTGTGTGTAATTTGCGCGTCACTCGTCAACAGGTGCGAATCATTCAATCTTGAATTGATTGCGGGGTAGGGTGACGCCATGGCATCAGGAGCGAACGTGAACTGGCTCTCCGACGCCGAGCAGGCGGCGTGGCGCGGTTGGATCGATGCGACCCGTCGTGTCCTCGCCGCAACCGACCGTCAGCTGAAGACGGACTCGGGGCTGACCACCGATGACTACGAAGTGTTCGTTCGCCTCAGCGAAACAGACAACAACCGCCTCCGGATGTCGGATCTCGCTTCCTCGGTCACAAATTCGCCGAGTCGGCTTTCGCAACGCATTGACCGGCTCAGCCGAGACGGCTTCGTTGAACGGGTCCGGTGTGAACAGGACGCCCGCGTGTGGTGGGTCGCGCTCACGCCCGACGGACGCGCCAAGCTCGAAGCAACGGCGCCCGGCCATGTTGCCGAGGTGCGCCGAGTCTTCGTCGACCGGCTCAGCTCGGACGAACTCGCCGTCCTGGCGGAAGTGCTTCCCCGACTCGTGCGCTCCTTCGAGAACGACGAGTCACAGCGGCCCGCAGCTCACATCGCTTCGTCGTGATCGACCAGCCGGGTGGGGCGACCCGGTCTCGATTAGCGGTCGACGTCGGTCGGGGTGATGCGGAAGATCCGGAACTCGCGGTCGGTGATGTCGGTGTAGGCCCGCCAGCCGCCAAAGTGATTGAGCGCTTCCTGCCATGCAGCGGCCCGGTCGTCACCGTCAAGCAGTTCAGCGATCGCTGGTGTCGACGTGCCGCGAACCAGGATCTCGCACTCAGGATGCGCGATGAGGTTGCTGGTCCACGCCGGATGATGCTCCTGCGCGAAGTTGGAGCCAACCACGATCCAGGTGCCGGCGCTCGGCACCGCTTCAAGCGGTGTTTCTCGACGTTTACCGGTCTTCGCGCCGGTGGTGGTGAGCATCATGCCGGCGCCGGGAACAAAGCGGCCGCGGGTCACACGGTTCATAAAGCGGTGCATCTGCGGGATGACCCTCGGACCGATGGCACGGAACCAGTCCTTGGTGACGATCCGAGCAAGCGGATCATCCGCTCCTGCTCGCGGCTTGGGAACATCGGTCATGTCGCCAGCGTCACACGGATCGCGCTCAAGACGCCAACGGTAGAGTTGGGTGATGGAGATCCTCAACGTCGATCTACTGGCTTTCGAGACCGGCTCGAGTGAGCAACGAGCGGCGGTCGTCGACGGCGTGTCCCGCAGCCTTGCCAGCGGGTTCGTCTATGTGGAACACGACCTTTCGGTCGATCTCATCGACGAGGCCTATGCCCTGCTCGAAGCGTTCTTCACCCTGCCGCAGGAACGCAAAGACACCTATGTCGTACCTGGCTCGAACGGGCAGAGTGGCTACACAGGGCTGTTGGTCGAGACCGCAGCGGTCGCCGATGTGCCCGACTGGAAGGAAATGCTCAACTGGGGTGCCCCGCTTGGCGAAGGGCATCCCCTCCGAGACAAGTATCCACACCGGTACGGCCCACCGACCCTGCCCGAGGCCGATCTCCCCGGTGTGCACGACATTCTGATGACGTTCCACCACTCCGTCGCCGATCTGCAGCGCCGGGTCCTGCGGGTCATTGCGGAAGGGCTTGGTGCGCACGAGTCGTTCTTCGACGAGATGCTCACTGACGGTGCGACCCTCACCCGAGCCATTCACTATCCGGCAATGGAGCAAGCGCCTGGCGAGCAGCACGTGTGGGCTGGCGAGCACGCCGACATCAACCTGATCACGGCATTGCCGCGTGCCACCGCCGCCGGTTTGCAGCTCAAGACCGAGGACGGGAGCTGGGCCGACGTTGCCCCACCGGAGGGTTCGGCGATCATCAACACCGGTCTCATGCTGGAGCGGCTGAGCAACGGCCTGATCCCGTCAGGTATCCATCGGGTGGTCTCGGGCGAGGGCCAGCAGGGCGACCGGTATTCGGTTGTGCAGTTCGCCCACCCCACGCCGTGGACGATCCTGTCGCCGATGCCCAGCACGGTCACACCGGAGCACCCGTTGCGCTACAGCACGATGGCGGCAAGCGACGCCCTCGACAAGGTGCTGTACGAGATCAACCTGGTCGAGGACGGGCGCCGGGCCTGACCCAGCCTCGGGTCGCGGTCATGTATGCCGCCGATCATTCACCGGGAGCGCTCAGCACCGGACGGTTGGCTTCGAGCCGGATTTCGAGTTCACCGGTGACGACGCCGTCGTCCCCGGCTTGGAAGTCGAGCCGGACCAGATAGCGGTCGAGCAGCAGGAGCCGCTGCTGCCAGCGCTCCACACCATCGCCGATCGGCTCGCGAACTTCGATCTCGCCCTCGTTGACGAAGCTCGCCTCGCCCTCCTGGAGCACCACCCCATCGAGGCCGGCAATGAACGCAACGCCCGCCGCGCCAGGGGACGTCTGGTTGCTCACCCATTCGAGATCGATCTGGAGGTACCGAAGGCCGAAGTTGGCGTCGAAGCTGTCGGGCAACCGTTCCCAGGATCGCAGGTCGAGTTTGGTCAGATCACCGCCGAGGGGTGGCAGCGCCGCAAGGAGGGCCTCCATCAGCGGGACGGGGATGGCGCCAGCGGGCACACGCGCATCGATCTCGATGCGGTGGCCGGGCGTGGCGTCGGCCGAACCGAAGCCGATGTCCTCGTCGACCCAGGCGCGCCCGACGATCGGGTCGGAGTCGACACCGCTGATGGTGAGCGTGCCGTCGGTCTCGTAGGCCCAGTTGACCGATTGTGGTCCTCCTCCGCCGCTGCTCGGGTCGCTGATGACTTGCGCCACATTGCGCCAACCGAGGGCTTCGAAGAGGGGGTCGTAGTACAGGCGGCCTTCGATGGTTCCTGGCCCACCTTCGGGCAGATCGGCATCGACCTCCTGGACTGATCCGTCCGGCATGAACGCCTCGAAGGCCCACTCCCAGCGCCACTCGACCGGGTCGTCGGTCCAGACCCGAAGGTCGACAGTGGCGGGGGATGCACCAGCCGGCGGGCCGATCTCGAGCGGGAAACCGATCAAGCGTCGGGCAAGGTCGAGCGGTTCGCCGGTTCCGGTTTCCCAGTTGGTGACGATGCCGGGCAGGTCAGTGAGCGGCACGGCGGGGAGTGGGGTGGCCGGCGCCACCGTCGTGGTGGTCGTCGTGTCTTCCGGTGTCGTCGTCGGGGTTGGGGTGGTGGTTGTGACCGGGATGGTGGTTGTGGTCGACACGGCGGTGTCGTCGACGGGATCCGCTACGGACTCAGCTTCGGTCGAGGTTGTGAGGTCAGCGGCGCCCTGCTGCGTGCCTTCGTCACTTCCGCCACAGGCAGTCGAGATGAGCGCGAGACAGGTCACCAGTGCAGCAAGGGGGGTGCGCATGGTGGAGACGCTAGAGGAATGAAAGGGTGTCGACCATGTGCGCCGGGGCTAGCTCAAGCCACAGAACGACGCCGCAATGTCGAAGGAATCGTTCGTTCGGCCGAGCGCCTCGGCGTCGTCAGCGAAGGTCGCACGCACGCGCTCGTTCACAACGTCGAACCCGAGCGTCTCTGCCATACAGGCGGCGGCATCGTCGCCGATATCTTCCGCGAGGCTCGCCTCAAAGTTGGCGAGGAGGTCACTGCACAGATTGAAGCCGCCGAGGACCATGCCGATTTCGGCATCGGTAAACGCAACGTCTTGGATCGACGGGATTTGTTCGGGGGTCACGCCGAGTTCGGCGAGGCGCTCCTCGCCGATGACGTCGACGATGTGGTCGGCTGCGCAGTCGGCCTCAACCTGGTCCGCTGAGGGTGTGTCGCCTTCGACAAACGCGACACCGAGCGCAACCGCAAGCTCACTCCGCTCAGCTGGTCCGCTGTCATCGGACCCGCCGCACGCCGCTGCGAGGAGCGCAGCGCCTACAGCGATGGACAGTCGAACACGAACGGGGATGGTCATGGGCGGCTCCAGGGTGGGGGGTAAGGCACGGGATGACGCCAGCCGAGCCTACGCCATTGTGAGCCCGCCACTGACCGACTCGCGGGCGATGGTCTTGGTGAAGCCGATCACGCCGGCCTTGGCCCCGGCGTAGACGGATTCCAGCGAGCTGCCGACCCGGGCGGGACCGGTCGTCGCTTCGGGCTCCGCTGCGACGGGCTCGTCCTCGCTGCCGTTGTCTCCGCCCTCACATGCCGTCGCCGCAAGTGCGAGGCACGAACCGATCGCCATCAGCCGTATCCGCATGAAGAGCGCGCGAGAGCAGGGATCGTCAGATCAGCAGGGATGTGCCGATGACGGAGAGGCTCGCCCCGATCCAGGCACCGAGCGTGGGGGGACGACGGGTCAGGACCCACAGCGCCGGGAGCAACAAGACCGGGGTGGTCGACGACAGGATCGTGGTGATGCCGGCGTCGCCCTCGCCGAGCGCGTAGAGCACCAACGACTGTCCGATCACCATCGCGATCGTGCCGCTGACGACGATGATCACCCAGTCTCGACGGGTGATATCGCCGCGCCGGGTGGCGCCGAGCTGGGCGTCGGTCGGTCGGGCGACGATCCACATCGCGACGGTGGCGATGATCGCTCGGGTCGCGGCGACGGCGAGGGTGTCCGCGCCGTCGTCGAGGATCGGTTTGGCCGCGAGGGCTCCCGCAGCCTGGCCGACCGCGCCCATCAATCCCCAGCACGCGCCGATCGGCAGTGAACCCTCGATCTTCTCGAACGTGTCGGCGGCGCCGGCCCGGTTGCCGTAGACGACCGCAAGCAGGATCCCGATGACGGTGAACACTGCGCCGGTCCCCGAGACGAGGTCGAAGGTCTCGCCGAACAGCCAGACCCCGCCGATCGCAGCCATGGGCGCGTTGGCAGTGAACAGCACCGAGGTGCGTCGCGGCCCGATCTGGGACATCGCAGTGAACAGGGCGATGTCGCCGATCGTCAGCCCGACCAGCCCGGAGATTCCGACCAGCCAGAGGTCCTCGACCGCAAGGGTCGACCATCCGCCGCGGAACGTGGCGATGGCGGTGAGCAAAACGCACACGACCAGCATCCGGATCCGGGTGAAGCGGGGGCCGCCGATCCGCCGCACGACGTCGGTGGCGATGATGCTGGACGTGGCCCACATGCCGGCGGCGATGAGCGCCGCGAGCTGGTACGGCATCCCGGGAGGCTAGCGAGCCGTGGCCGCCGGCCTCGGTGATCTCGAGGCCGCTTCGACCCGCTCACGCCATGGTCAAACCGCCGCTCACCGACAGGGTCTGGCCGGTGATGAAGTTGGCGTCGTCGTGGGTGAAGATCGCCGCCCCGTAGGCGATCTCGTCGGGCTGAGCCATGCGGCCGATCGGTATCGCCCGGTCGAGCCCGCCGACGATCTTCGCCGGGAGGTCGCCCTGCTCACCCATCTCTCGGATGAGGGTGGTGTCGGTGGGGCCGGGGCACACGACGTTGCACGTCACGCCCTTCTTCACTGTTTCTCGGGCGATGGTTTTTGTGAACCCGATCACTCCAGCTTTGGCTCCGGCATACACCGATTCGAGCGAACTTCCGACTCGGGCGGCGTCGCTCGCGAAGTTCACGATCCGGCCCCACCCTCGCTCGGTCATGCCGGGCAGGACGGCGTGGCAGGTCCGCAGGGTGCCCTTGTAGTTGATGTCGATGATCGTGTCCCAGAAGTCCTCGTCGGTGTCCACAAAGCGCACGAACCGGTCGAATCCGGCGCAGTTCACGAGGATGTCGATCGGGCCGAGATCGGACTCGACGTCGGCGACCATGTCCCGGACGCCGTCGGAGTCGGTCACATCACACCGGTAGGCGCGCCCGTCGAGTTCCTCGGCCAACTCGGCGCCTTCATCGGTCAAGAGGTCGGCGATCGCCACGCGACGGCCCTGCGCATGGAGGCGGCGGACCACAGCGGCACCGATACCTCGGGCTCCGCCGGTGACGAGGGCGACACGGGATTCAGTCATGAGGGAACCCTGCCACATGTCGTCGGCGGAGAACACCGAGGAACCCACCCATCGCCCAACGCTGCTCACCTACCATTGATGCATGGAGATCCAACTGCGACACAACCCGTCCTTCTCGGTGGCCCGTGCCATCCTCGGCCCCGCCGAAGCGGTCCGGGCCGAATCAGGCGCAATGATGGCGATGGCCGTCGACATGAACCTCGATGCCAAGATCGAGGGGGGACTGATGAAGGGTCTCAAGCGGAGCGTGCTCGGCGGCGAGTCGCTTTTCATCACCACTGCCACCGCACCGGACCATGGAGGCTGGATCGACTTTGCCCCTGCGCTGCCCGGTGACATCACCGTCTTCGATGTCACCCCCGACGCTGCCTTGCTGATCCAGAAGGGCTCATTCCTCTGCGCCGAGCAGGGCGTGGAGGTCGACACGAAGTGGGGAGGTCTTCGCAATCTGGTTGGCGGCGAGGGTGGCTTCCTGTTGCGAGCCAGCGGTCAGGGCAAGATCGTCGTGTCGACCTACGGCGCCCTCGACCGGTTCGAGTTACAGCCCGGCCAGCAGGTTGTCGTCGACACCAACCACATGGTGGCGTTCTCAGAAAGTGTGCAGATGGAGCTCCGGCGAGCGAGCGACTCTCTGCTGAAGTCGGCCAAGACCGGCGAAGGGTTCGTCTTCGTCTTCACCGGTCCTGGTGAGTTGATGATGCAGTCCCGCAACCCTGACGACATCGTCAACTATGTCGTCGCCAACATGCCGGGCGCGCGCAACTAGCGAGACGCGCTGGCTGACACGGCTCCTGCTGGATCAACCCGGTACCGGCCGACGCCGGTGTCAGCGCACCCGGAGGAAGAACCGCAGGGTTTCGCCGCCGACCTTGGCGTCGTGCACGGTGAGGTCGTCGTCGCCTGCACCCATGGTGATCGAGGTCGCCAGTACCTGTTCAGCGATATAGCTCTCGTGAGCGTTGATGGCGGCGGTGACCGTGTCCGACGCCACGTCGACCCACACGTCGATCCGGTCGGTTACGACCAGATCTTCGGCTTTGCGGGCGTTCTGGATCTCTCGCACAACGTCGCGAGCAAGGCCTTCGGCTTCGAGTTCCGGTGTGACCTCGGTGTCGAGGGTGACGACGGCATCGTTCGATCGGAGCGCAGCGGCGACGACCCCCTCGGGGGATTCGAGCGCGAGGTCGTACTCGTCAGGCTGGAGGGTGTGCCCTCCGACCTCGACGGTGCCGTCGTCGTTGGCGGTCCAATCGCCGGACCGGGCGGCACCGAAAACGGCTTGCACGTCTTTGCCGAGACGAGGCCCGAGTGCCTTGCCATCAGGGCGGAGGATGAAGGTGGCGAGTCCGCCGATTTCCTCCGTGACGAGCACTGCCTTCACATTGAGTTCGTCTCGCAACAAGTCGGCGAACGGCTCCAGCGTGGAGGCATCACGGCCGGCAACGGTGACTGACGCCAGCGGAAGACGAACCCGCAGGCCTTGATCTTCACGGAGACGGAGCCCGGTCGAGGCCACATCTCGGAGCCGGTCCATTGCGGCGACCAGTGAATCGTCAGCACGGTAGGCCGAGGCGTCAGGCCATTCGGAGAGGTGGACTGACGGCGGCAGTGAGTCGTCGCCGTTGCACAGCCCCGACCAGATCTCCTCGGTGATCATCGGCAGGAAGGGCGCTGCGACCTGCACGAGGCTCACGAGCACGGTGTAGAGCGTGTCGAGCCCGCCGAGATCAGCCCCACCATCGCCGGTCCCCCAGAAGCGGTCGCGGCTGCGGCGGATGTACCAGTTGTTGAGCGCGTCGATGAACGACTGGATTTCTGTGGCTGCGCCGGGCAGGTCGTACTCGTCCATCCGGCTCTCGACCTCGACAATGAGGTCCCGGGTTTTGGCGAGGATGTAGCGGTCCAGCAGGTCCGCGTCGGGCCCTGGTTCGGGCGTGAAGCTTGCTCGATGCCCCTCGACGTTCGCGTACAGGGTGAAGAACGAGTAAGCGTTCCAGATCGGAAGGATCACCTGGCGCACGACGTCATCGATGGCCTGATCGGAGATTCGGGTGTCGCCACCTCGCACGATGTTGGTGGACATGAAGTACCACCGCAGCGCGTCAGACCCCTGGTTCTCGAAGATCAGTTCGGGTTCGGTGTAGTTCCGGAGCTTCTTGGAAAGCTTGGCGCCATCGTCGGCGAGCAGGATGCCGTGGCAGATCACATTCTGGAAGGCGGGACGATCAAAGAGCGCCGTCGCCAGCACATGGAGCGTGTAGAACCAGCCGCGCGACTGGTTGATGTACTCCACGATGAAATCGGCGGGGAAGTGCTCGTCGAACCATTCCTTGTTTTCGAACGGGTAATGCACCTGGGCGAACGGCATCGAGCCGGACTCAAACCAGCAGTCGAGAACCTCGGGCACCCGACGCATCATTGAGCGGCCGGTCGGGTCGTCCGGGTTGGGCCGCACCAACTCATCGATGAAGGGACGGTGCAGGTTCGTCGGCCGGACACCGAAGTCGGCCTCGAGTTCGTCAAGGCTGCCGTAGACATCGGTGCGCGGATACTCGGGGTCGTCGCTGACCCAGACGGGGATCGGTGAGCCCCAGAATCGGTTGCGGCTGATCGACCAGTCGCGGGCGCCTTCGAGCCATTGACCAAACCGCCCGTTCTGGATGTGATCAGGGACCCAGTTGATCTCCTGGTTTGTCTCCAAGAGGCGGTCACGGATGTCGGTGACCTTCACATACCAGGACGGCATCGCCTTGTAGATGATCGGGGTGTCGGTGCGCCAGCAATGCGGATAGTTGTGCGTGTAGCTGTCGTGCCGGACGAGCTGGCCGGTTTCGCGCAGGTGCTTGATGATGCCGCTGTTGGCTTCCAGCACGTTCTGGCCGGCCCACTCGGGGATGTCGTCGGTGAAGTTTCCAGAATCGTCGACCGGCACGACCATGCCGATACCCGCCTCACCAACCACCCGCTGATCGTCTTCACCGAATCCGGGTGCCATGTGCACGACACCCGTGCCTTCGGAGGTATCGATGAAGTCGCCGGCGAGGATCTGGAAGGCTCGTTCGGTGCCGTGGTGCTCCTTGGACGGGTCAACTTCGGCCATATCGGCGAAGTAGGGGAACACCGGTGTGTAGGTGCGACCGAGGAGCTCGCTGCCTTGGAGCGATCCCACCTGCTCGGCATTCTCGAGCTGCTTCTCGTACTTCTCGAGGACGGCCTCGCCGAGGATGTAACGGGTGCCGTCGGTGTCGAGCATCACGGCGTAGTCGAGATCGGGACCAACGGCGAGGGCGAGGTTCGACGGAAGGGTCCACGGTGTCGTGGTCCAAGCAAGGATCGAGACGTTCCCGTTGCTGCCTTCGACGGATTCACCCGGGATGCGGGAGGCGTCGTCGAGCGCGAACGCAACGGTGACCGCTGGGTCCTGACGGGGACGGGTCGCATCATCGAGACGGATCTCGTGATTTGAGAGCGGGGTTTCCGCCCCCCAGCTGTAAGGGAGCACGCGGTTGGACTGATAGATCAGGCCTTTGTCCCACAGCTGCTTGAACGCCCACATGACCGACTCCATGTAGTCGAGGTCCATGGTCTTGTAGTCGTTCTCGAAGTCGACCCAACGGGCCTGACGGGTGACGGTCTTCTCCCACTCCTGGGTGTATTTCAGCACCGAGGTTCGGCAGTACTCGTTGAAACGCTCGATGCCGTAGTCGATGATCGACGCCCGGCCGCTCACCGGGAGTTCCTTCTCGGCTTCCATCTCGGCCGGGAGTCCGTGGCAGTCCCAACCGAAGCGGCGCTCGACCCGCTTGCCTTTCATCGTCTGGTAGCGGGGGACGACATCTTTCACATAGCCGGTCAGCAGGTGGCCATGGTGAGGGAGGCCATTGGCGAACGGTGGGCCGTCATAGAAGACGTATTCGTTGTCTTCGGGTCGGCTCTCCACGCTCGTCGCAAAGGTGTCGTCGGCGCTCCACCGTGCGAGAATTCGCCGCTCGATGCCCGGGAGATCCGGGCTCTCGACTTGGGGATACGGCGCGTTCTCTGCGTCACTCATGAGTGCCAAGGTTACCGGGGCACCACAACGGCTCACGCGAGCAGCACACGCCGGTCCGTCATTGGTTGAGGACGGCGATCCCGTTGCATTGAGCCGCAGTCGAGCCGGGTACCCTCGCCCGATGCGCCGCTTTCTGATCGACACCGACACCGCCAGCGACGATGCCGTCGCCATCGTGATGGCGCTGCAGCACCCCGATGTGACCGTTGAGGCACTCACCGTCGTCGCTGGCAACGTCGGTCTGGACCAGGCGGTGCAGAACGCCCTCTACACCGTTGAGGTTTGCGGCGCAGACACACCGGTTCATGCCGGCTTGGCGAAACCGATCATGCGCGACCTTGAGACAGCGCAGAACGTCCACGGTCGAGACGGCATGGGTGACTGTGGTCTTCCTCTCTCGGGACGGACCCCCGCTGATGGGCGGGCAGTCGACGTCATCGTCGACACGATCCTTGGCTCGCCCGGCGAAATCACGCTTGTCTGCCTCGGGCCGCTGTCCAACGTCGCTGCCGCGTTGCTTCGAGCACCGGAGATCGCCGATGCCGTCGAACGGGTCGTGATCATGGGCGGCACCGGCGTGCACGGACCCGGCAACATCTCGGCGATGGCGGAGTTCAACTTCTGGGCTGATGCGGAAGCCGCCAACATCGTGACCGCTTCAGGCATGCCGCTCGAGTTCGTGGGATGGGACATCTCGATCACATCAGCGATCGTCACCGAGGAGCGCCACGAGGCGATGAAGGCCATCGGGACCCCGCTGTCGCAGTTCGCCGTGGATATCGCCCAGGCCGTGCGTCGGTTCGCGCTCGAGCACGGCCTCGAAGGCGATGACCTTCCCGATCCGATCGCCATGGCGCACGCCCTCGATCCCGCTCCCGCAGAGATTTCTCGCTTGCACGTCAACGTCATGACTGGCGATGGCGGGCAGCGAGGCGTGATGGAAGTCGATCGGCTTGGCTTCGTTGGGGCTGAGCCCAACGTCGACATCGTGACGGCGTATCCGAGCGATCATTTCTTCGCCATGTTGTTTGACGCGTTGGCCTCGTGACCCCTGCGTTCGAATACATCCCTGGCCGGTACGGCATCACCATCACCCGCACCGAGGCGGGGACCTCGGCGCGGGTCCCACTGCGGCCCGATCTTGCCGCCGAGGATGGATCGCTGCGCCTCGCCGCCGTCCTGATGGGAATCGACATGAGCGCCGGGCTCGCTGCTGGTGGTGCTGTGCTGCCCAAATGGTCGGTCACCGCCGACATCGAGACCCGTATCGTCGCCGCCTGCACCGTCGGTCCGCTTCGCATCGACAGCACGCCGATCAAGTCGGGTCGGACGATGTCGGTGGTGCAGTCCCGCCTGGTCGACGAGGGAAACGATGACGCGCTGGTTGCGCTCTCGACGGCGAATCACGGTGTGCTCGAGCCGACCTTCGATGACTCGCTTCAGCATCTCGACGTCGGCGATGTCCGGGTTTTCGCCGAACCCCCTGTCCACGAAGACTCGCTTGAGCGTTACTTCGGCCTGCGCCGCACCGACGACGGTGTGGCGATTGACATCACCGAGCGGACCCGCAACCCCTGGGGGATTCTCCATGGCGGCTTGACCGGCATGATGATCGAGACGACCGCCCGTCGAGCCGGTCTCGACGAGCCGACCGACCTCGTCGTTCGGTATCTGCGCGCAGTCCGGGAAGGTCCCGCCGCCACCCGGGTCGTCGAGATGGTCGATCGGCCCGCCGGGCGGCTCGTCAAGATCGAGATGGTCGACACCGGGACGGGTGAGGTTGCCGCGACGGCGCTCGTCGGTGGCCCCGCCGCCTGACCCTCAGATATCGAACGCCACCTTGATCGTGCCGCTGGCACGATCCGCAGCCGTGGCAAAGGCCTCGGTACATCCGTCGAGCGGGAAGCGATGTGTGATCAGCGTGTCGCCGATGTCGGGTCCGGCTGCGAGGGCGGCGGCCGCTTCCTCGAAGTCTCGTCCCGGGACGCGGCAGCGATAGGCGAGTGCAGGCAGGATCTCTACCTCTTTCATGCAGGTGGAGATCCCGACCTCAGCCGGTTGCCAGGTTGTGCCCACGAGTCCGACCCGTCCCTGCGGTCGAACCCGACCTACCGCTTCCGCGAGTGACTCCGATGTCGCGACGCAGTCGAGCACGACGTCGTACCCGTCACTGATCGTCAGTGAGGCGCCAAGCCGCTGGGCCGCTTCCTGCTGATGTGGGTGGCGAGCCGAAAGGTCGGCTCCGATGCCTCGGTGGCGCAGGACGGCTGCGGTCGCCAACCCAATGGGACCGGCGCCGATCACCAAAACTCGATCCGTTGCCGAGACGCGGGCCCGGTTGAGGCCGTGAGCCGCCACGGCGAGCGGCTCGACCAGACAGGCGACGGAGAGGTCGAGGCCGGTCGGCAGCGGCACGAGCGCTTCGGGCTGAACGGTCACTTCGTCGGCCATGCCGCCGGGGAGTCCGATGCCGTAGAACGCCGGGCCGGTGACACAGTGGCTCAGGTGGCCGTCTTCGCACGGCCCACAGCCGCCACACCCTGCCATCGGTTCGACGGCGACGGCGGTCCCGTCGGGTGTAACCCCGCAAAACTCGTGCCCGAGGATCATGCCGTCGGCGAGGCCTCCGTCAACAAGGTGAAGGTCGCTGCCACAGATCGATGACGTCACGACCTTGATGGTCACCCCGTCATCGAGTGGTTCGACGTCTCGTTCCAACACCGGGGCGCCGTCGATGATCCGTACTGCTCGCATCGCTTCAGTTGAGCACGGGGCTGTGCCGATCAGGAAGTCGTCGATGTTTTCTTCGCTCGGCCAAACACGTCGGCCCTCTCGTGCGTGAACACGGTGGTTCTTCCGGGAGAGCAGTGCCGGTAAGGCCAACGGCGACTTCGCCTGGACTACGTACCGGGGCGAGTAAGGCCGCCGCTCACCGTCCACCCAAAACAGAGTCGAGCGTGCACCCCGGGAAGTCCCCGGGGTGCACGCTCGATTCGCGTTCTTGGTCGGCGCCCTTACTGCTCTTCGCCGGCGTCGGCCGAATCCGACGCTTCGGCCGCGTCCTCGGCGTCGTCGTCGGTCCGATCGGTCTCCATCGCTGGGGCGTCTTCGGCAGCGGTTTCTTCAGGGGGAGCTTCGGCCGGGGCGTCTTCCGCAGTGGCTTCTTCAGCCGGTGCCTCGTCCGCAGCAGCTGCAGCCTCAGGCTCCTCGCCGTCGCGGATCTTCCGGAACGCTTCCTGCGCTTCCCGGTAGGCCGCCTCGGCCGCCGCCGTCTCCTCGGCGCCCTTCGCCTTGCGCACCGCAGCCGCAGCTTCGTCCTTGGCCCGCTCCGCCTTCTTGATCCGCTTCTCCCGGCGAGTGCGCTCGCGATCGGCGTCGACGTACTCGTTGAAAAGGGTCAGGGCGGCGGTCGTCTCGTCGTCCAGCGACGGGGCGGCGGTCTCAGTCTCGGCCATGGGCGTAGTCTGGCCGCTTCGCGCCGCGATGACGACGTAAAACCCTGATTTGGCTCCACACCCCTCGAACCGTCGCTTCGCTGTTACCCGTCGCAGCGTCGCTTCGCTGTTACCCGTCGCAGCGTCGCTTCGCTGTTACCCGTCGAAGCGTCGCTTCTCGTTGCGCATGTCGAACGCAACCTTCACGGCGCCTCGCGAGCCAGCTTCGGCTGCGTGGGCAATCGCGTCAACGTAACGGGCCAGCGGATACGTCGCCGACACCAGCTTGTCGAAGGGCACCTTGCCAGCGAGCTCGAACGCCAAGGCGAAGCTGTTGGTGCGGCGCCCGTCGGTGAGCTCCTCAGTGCCGTAGGTGTACGCACCGATCAACTCGGTCTCGCGATGCCACAGTGCTGTGAGGTCGAGTTCGACCACACCCGGCATGCCCAACAACAGCACTCGGCCACGAGGCCGGCACATCCCGATGGCGGCTTCGATCGACTCCTGGCTCCCCACGGCATCGATGACGACGTCGGCACCGCCAGAGAGGCGATCGCCGACCATGAACGAGCCGGTCGCTCGGCGAACAGCACGAGTCAGTTCGTTCGGCGCGCAGACGACATCGGCACCGAACTCCTCCGCCAGTTGGCGCTGGACTGGGTACTTGGCGCCGATCATGATCGACCCCGGCGAGGTGAGATGCCGAAGCGCTGCGACCGTGACCAGCCCCATTGCGCCAGCCCCGATCACCGCAACCGTCGCACCGTCCTCTACCCCGGCCCGAAGCGCAGCATGCACACCTCCGGCAACAGGCTCCATCACGACCGCAAGCTCGTCGCTCATCCAGTCAGGAACCTCATGGAGTTGGCTCGGGTGCGCCACGAACTCTGTCGACCACCCGCCACCCGTCGAGTCGCAGAATCCGGTCTGCAACCCAGGCTCAAGATGGCCGCATGTGAGGTGGCGATAGTCGTTGCCGTCCGCGGGGCGGGCCCCGTCGAACGGAGGCGCAAACCCCCGGCACTCGTGCCCGAGCACCGGCTCCAACACGACGCGGTGGCCATCGGCCGTATCGGCGACCACCTCATGGCCGGGGACGAACGGGAAGCTGACGAAGTCCTCGAAATAGCGCGACGCGGCCCCATCGATCGTGGAGAGATCACTCCCACAGATCCCTGCCAACCGGGGGTAGAGCCGGATCCAGTCCTCTGCCGGAAGGACAGGACCGTCGTCATCGATCAGCGACAGCGGTCCGACTGCGGCACCAGAACCCGGCCGCAGTCGCGAGGCAACCATCGCCGCCGCATAGCGGCCTTCGTTGCGGGAGAACCGAAGCGCTTTCACGCCGCGGAGGTTACTGCTTCATCCCGGCTGCGCACGAGGTGCAGGGCGGCAGGGATCGCCGCCGCCGCCGCAAGGCACGACACCAGCAGGGCGTACTCGAAGCCGGCGGCGAGCGCTACGGCGACGTCAGCCCCGACCATTTCGCTGTCACCACCGAGGAGTTCGCGCACAGCTTCGACGTCGCCGGTTCGCCGGTTGACGGTCGTGAGTATGACGGCCCCAGCCACCCCGACGCCGTAGGTGATCGACATCGTTCGCATGAATTGGTGGGCCGCGTTGAGCCGACCCATCTCGGTGACCAACGCCCGCTCCTGCAGCACATTGATGCCGGTCGTCGACATCGATCCCACCCCGAGGCCGGTGATGACCAAACTGGCGACCAGGCCCGGCATCGGCGCTTTGGTGAAGACCATCACCGCAGTGAGCGGCAGACCAGAGGCGAGGAAGTACGAACCGATCAGCACCACCTTTTCGCGAACCAGATGGTCCTGCAGGCGGGTCGAGATGATCGCGCCAGAGGTCCAACCCACCGAGAGGTAGACGACCGAGAACGCAGCCGCCGTGGCCGACATTCCCCGGACGCCGCGCAGGTAAACCGGCAGAAAGGCATGGAATCCCAGCGAACCACCGACGGCGAGCAGCGAGGTGGTGTGGACGCTGCGGAAACGGTTGGCGAGCAGGTGATGCGGCCGCACCACCGGGTTGGCGACCCGGGATGCGTGGGTGCGGTAGGCGACCAGTCCGAGCACGACGACGACGCTGCCAAGCCCCAGCGTCAGAACGGACCCTTCGGCGACGGCGAGGCCAGCGCTGGCGATGACGGCGATGATCGCGATGCCTCGGGCATCGGCGGGGGCTGCACTGGTCTCATCCGCCGGGCCGGGTAGGGCATTCCAGGCAAGGACGGCCGCAACCAGTGACACGGGAACGCTGAAGAAGAAGACACCGCGCCAGTTCGCAACGGCAACCATCAGCGCTGCGATCGATGGGCCTGCGACGCTGGTGACTCCCCAGACGGTCGAGTTCCACGCAAACACGCGGGCGCGTGCGGCTGCCTCGTACGAGACGCCGATCGCCGCCATCGTCGCGGTCAACAACATGCCAGCCGCAACGCCTTGGAGTGCTCGAGCAGCGACGAGCGCGGCCATGGATGGCGCGAGACCACACAGGGTTGATGTCATCGCAAAGCCGACAACCGACCAGCGGAAGACCCGCCTGGCGCCGAGACTGTCGACCAGTGGTCCTGCGGCAAGCACGGCGACGCCTGCGGTGAGGAGTTCAGCAGAGATCGTCCACGGCAGGAGCGCAACATCGCCGAGGTCGTTGCCGATTTCGGGCAGTGCAGCCGAGACGCCGAGGTTGTTGTAAGCGACGATCGCGATCGTCGCCATCACCGAGACGGTGAGGCCACGCTTGGACGGCCCGAAGATCGTCTCGGTCGACGCACGCTCGGTCATACGGGAACGCTACCGGCGCTCGTCACCCGGCCCGTTGGGGGACGCGTCGTCGGTACTGGACGAGCCATGGAGGTGAGACTGATACTGACGCGGTGGGCATCGCTGTTCCGTTCCCGGAGACGCAACCTCCGGGCTATGCATGGCTGGAAGACGAACCGGTCTTCGATCCCGATCGTCACCTCCAGTTGGAGGCGCCGGCCGAGATCCTTTTCCTCGCCGATCTCGGCTACGACGAAGCCGAGATCGCGACGAAGGCCACCCCGGTTGCGGCATCGTCCCCGTTTCGGATGTTGAGCGACGAGGGCGCTGCGATCATGCTCGATCGAGCCCGCCGGCTTCGCGCCTTCTCCACCCCTGCCGGCGACCGGATCGAGTCTGTGACCCGCGGCGGCTGCTACCGAAGTCGCTGGCTGCGGGATCTCTGCACCAGCCAGGAGGTGACCGCTCACCTTGAGGCGATCTATGGCATCCGGATCGCTCCGCACGCCATGCCCCTGCATCTCGGTCACCTCAACTACGAGCCGAGTCGTATCGACACCGCGATCGACAAGTGGCATCACGACACCCTCCCGCTCGACTTCGTGATGACGGTCACCGACCCGGCTGATGTTGCGGGCGGCCGGTTCGAGTATTTCCTCGGCACCAGACAGGAAGCGGCGGCACTGGCCGCGGCGGGCGAGACGCCACCACCGGAGCGAACGGTGACGCCAGAATTCGGCGGTGCGGGTTGGGCGATCGCCCTGCACGGCGACATGGTCGTACATCGAGCTGGGCCACTCAGCGAGTTGACCGAGCGCATCTCGATGGT
>Ga0181594_10000567_pt1 | contig 34315 bp, 51 predicted proteins | sample 071ome_18_FD_145603 | JGI IMG/M metagenome (GOLD analysis project Ga0181594, IMG submission 145603) | Coastal salt marsh microbial communities from the Groves Creek Marsh, Skidaway Island, Georgia - 071413BT metaG (spades assembly) | ecosystem: Environmental > Aquatic > Marine > Intertidal zone... | reverse complement strand
TCGTCCGACGAACTGACCGAGTGGATCGCTCTCTACCGGATCGAACACTCTGAACGAGAACAGGCCGCCCAACGAGCGAAGGCTAGGAAGTAGATGGCCGTAGGCACGACAGTCGCCCGCATCAACACGATCGTCACCGCCAACACGAAGCAGTACACGCTCGGAATGGCGAAGGCGCAGCTTCAGGCGGGCGAGTTTCAGAAGGCGGCGACGACCGCCGCACGTGCGGCGTCGGGTCCGCTTACCCTCGGTCTTATCGGTGTCGGTGCGGCCGCCGTGAAGGCTGCTGTCGACTTCGACGACTCGATGACGAAGATCGAATCGTTGGTCGGTATCGCCGGGTCCGAAGTCGACGCGATGGCTGAGTCGGTGCGGGCGCTATCGGGCGAGACCGCCCAGGCACCCGGTGCTCTCGCCGACGCCATGTTCTTCATCCAGTCTGCCGGTCTCCGAGGAGCGGTGGCGATGGAGACCCTCGAAGCATCAGCGCAAGCCGCAGCGGTCGGTCTCGGCGAAGTCACCGAGATCGCCGACCTCGCCACCTCGGCGCTCAACGCATACGGAGCCGAGAACCTGTCGGCAGTCCAAGCAACCGACGTCCTCACCGCCGCCGTCCGAGAAGGCAAGCTCGAAGCATCCGAGCTGGCCGGGTCGATGGGTCGAGTCCTCCCGATCGCTTCTGCGATGGGTGTCCGGTTCGACGAGGTCGGCGCAGCGTTCGCCGCTCTGTCTCGTACCGGCACGAACGCCGCCGAGGCAGCGACCCAGGTGCGCGGCATCCTGTCCTCGCTGCTGCGACCCACCAAGCAGGCCGAGGAAGCGCTCGAAGGCATGGGCCTCTCGTCCGAAGGACTACGTCAACAGATCAAGGACGAAGGCCTCCTGGCGACGCTCCAGACGCTCGCCGAGGAGTTCGACGGGAACGCCGCCGCATCCGCCTCGGTATTCGGCAACGTCCGAGCGCTGTCCGGCGTCATGGACCTCATGGGCGCGAACGTCGCGACGACCGAGCAGATCTTCGCCAACATGCGCGACACGACCGGCACGCTCGACGACGCGTTCGCTGTCGTGTCGGACACGGCCGGGTTCAAGTTTCAGCAGGCGATGGCCGACCTTCAGGAGACGCTGATCGGGATCGGGCAGACGATCATCCCGATCGTGTTGCAGATGCTCGAAGGTGTGCAGTTCCTGATCGAAGGGTTCCAGGATATGCACCCGGCAGCGTTGGCAGCCGCAGCCGGGATCACGGCGATCGTGGTGGCGTCCGGCCCGATCGGTCAGATCGCTATCGCTCTCGGCGGTCTGTTCTACGTCTTCGGCGAGATGGCCGGGAACGCTCGCGAGGCGAAGGACCGGCAGGAAGAACTCACCCAGGAGTTCATCGACGCCGACAGTCCGACGCACATCATGATCGGCCGGATGGAAGAACTCGCCGCCGCGATCCGGGACGTCGGCGACGCAGCGGACGACACGACCGACGATGTCGACACGATCGTCGGTTCGTCCACGGCGCTCGGGTTGGCGTTGGGGAACGACACGCTGCCGCTGTTCGACGAACTCGGGATCTCGATGAACGACGTGGCCGTCGTCGCTGAGAGCGGCACCGACGCGTTCCAGGAGTTGCAGGACGTACTGGAAAACACCAAGTCGGCTGACGCGATGCGAACGGCGATACGGGACCTGACCGGAGAGGAGCGTCTGCTGGCGGAAGCGCTGATCGACGCCTTCGACGCAGGCGACCTGGAGATCAAGCAACTCGACGACATGCTCGACGTCGTCGATGAGACCGCTGATGCGTTCGACGACAATCGCAAGAAACTCGAAGCTCAGGCAGAGGCGTTGGTCGATAGCGGCGACGCTGTCCGGCTACTGAACGACATCTACCTCGATGGCGAGGGCATCATCGCCGGATACCAGCGGCAGAACCTGTCGAACCTGGAGATCATGGGCCGGGTCGACACGCTCGTCCAGAACCACGCCGAGTCGCTGAACGGCATGTCGATCGAAGCGCACCGTGCCGGTATCGAGGTTGACACGCTCGGCGGTGAACTCGCCGAGACCGGCGGACCGATCGACGAGGTGATCTCTGGGGCGGATGAGATGGCGCGTGCGATGGGGCTGAGCGCCGACGAGACGTTCCGGATGCGTGACGAGTTCTCGAAGCTCATGGAGGCGATCCTCGGCGAAGGCAACGCGCTCTACGAGGCGGAGCGGGTCGCTTCGGAGCTTGCGGAGACCGCCGCGCAGATCGGCAAGAAGAACGCGCCGGACATGGCGGAGGCGTTCGTCCGAGGCGGCGATGACGTCGCCGGAGTCCTCGACGAGATGCTGGCGAAGATCGATGTGTTCGACGATCCCGCTGCGCTCGTCTCGGTGCAGACGATGGTGACGTCGCTCTCTGCTATCGGCGAGGCGGCTGGTCGAGGCATCGACGAGATCGCCGAGCTGCAACTGATCCTGGCTGCGCTCGAAGGCGCGGACATCGAGTTCAACGTGCGAGTACTGAGCGAGGTGTTCGGTGTCGACGACTTCGGCATCGGGCGTGAGCTGCGCGGGTTCGCAGGTGCGACCGGTGCGATCGTCCGCCGCCCGACCACCGCGCTCATCGGGGAGGCCGGTCCGGAAGCGGTCGTGCCGCTGTCGACTGCGCCGGGTGCGTCGCCGCTTCCGGCCGGGTTCGGTGGCGGTGGCACCATGAACGTCACGATCCAGATGCCGGTCGGCTCGGACGCCTCGGACATCATTCGGACCCTCGACTCGTACTCACGACGCAATGGCAACGTCCCGATCACGACGGGCAGCTAACCGATGGCCTGGGACTACGCCATCGCACTCCAACCGAAAGACAAGGACGGCGGGGCCGACCCGGACGCCATCCCGATCGACCGTGTGCTCGGCGTGTCGATCCAGTACGGCAAGACCGCCATCGCCACCTCGTACTCAGCCGGTCGGATGCTGGTCGAGCTGGACAACTCGGACGGGGCGCTCACACCGGGCGGCGGAGGCACCTGGGCCAACGCTCGCTTCGTCGGGGTCGAGTGCGACTTCTACACGACCGTCACCGGCGAGTCGCCCGACCTCGGCGACTACACGCCGCGGTTCTTCTCCGGGAACGTCACCGACGTCGACCTGAAGCTCGCGAACAAGTTCGACAGCCGGGTCATCCTGACCTGCACCGACGCGCTCGGGCAGCTCGGCACCTACTTCGCGTTCTGCCGGTTCTACGACCCGGCCAACACCGAAGGCGGCGAGGTCGCGTTCGGTGACGACGCCCTGCCATCCGACGGGCTAATGCCGTTCGTGCTGTCGCTGGCGACCTCGACCCAGTTCACCTCCGACCACTACCTCATCAACGGCGGGTCGTCCGATCAGAACGTGTGGGCGTTCCCCGAGTTCGCCAACATCGGCGACTACCTGCGGAAAGCGATCGAGGCGGAGAACGGCGACTTCTTCGTCCGGCACGGGCTGCCGATCGTCCGCACCTCGACCGGCAAGCGGAACCTCCTGACCTACCGGGCACGGTCCGGGCCGACCGTCACCGACGACCCGACCCTGTCGGTGTCGCACCTGGAGCCCTTGATCGCCTACGACACGAGCGTGTCGTCGCCACCAGCCGGGGCGCGTGACTTCGCCAACGCTGAGTTCGAGGTCGGCACCTCGTACGGGTTCACCGCTGCGTCGTTCACGATGCGGACCCACTACGACTACATCAGCGGCACCGACCTCGCCTCGGGCACCTCGATCGGGTACGCGTCCCTCGGGCGGCAGTCCGCCGTCGCATGGCCCGCACCGGACTCGACGAAGCTGTACCTAAACGTCACCGCCAACACGGTCGACGCTGCCGTGAAGATCTTCGTCGAGACCGCCGACGTGTTCGGCGACTGGGACACGTTCGGGACGTTCGTCAAACTCTCCGCCGGGGACACCGGCACGCAGACGATCACGGTCGACGTGCCGAGCCAGTCGCTGCTCGCCGTGAACGCCACCGCCGACTCCGCCGCCTCGTCGGGTGCGATCACGTTCCAGGTCACCGCGTACGAGGGCGACGTCGGTGCCGAGCAGACCGCAGGCCAGACCTCGACCCAGAACACCTACGGCGTGCAGGACCAGCACCGGACCGACATGCACACCGTCTCCGACGCGGCGACGCTCGCGTGCGCCGAGTCGTTCCTCCAACGCTACGGCCCGGAGGACGGCGACCCGATGGTGCTGCGGTCGCTGCGGTTCCCGCCCGTGTTCCCTGGCGACAACGACGGCTGGGAGATGGTCAAGTTCTCGACCGGCGACGCGACCTCGGTCGCGATCGACGCAGCCGGGTCCACGATGAGCTTCGACGGCATGATCGTCGGTGTGCGTTGGGACATCACCCCGAGGGGCGGCGCGACCCTCACGACCTTCTCCGAGAACGCCGACCTGTTCTCGCCGTTCATTCTCGACGACGACCTGTTCGGCGTGCTCGACGAGAACCTCCTAGGATAGGACCGCCATGAGCTTCACATCCGGTCAGGTGCTGACCGCCGCCCAACTGAACGACCTCGACATCGACTCGCTGACGCTGACGGATGCGACGCCGGTCCTGACTCTCAAGGACACGAACTCGACCGGCACGAGCAACTTCGCGATCAAGTTCACCGACTCGGCGGACACCGACCTCGCCCGCATCTACGGCGGCGGCGGCAACGACATCCGGTTCGAGGTTGCAGGCAGCGACCATACGATCATGTCGGACTCTGGCAGGATGGGCATCGGCACGACCGGACCGCAAGCGCCGCTTCACGTCCGCCGAGATGATGGCTCATCCGAGCTTCTCCGACTGGAGAACAATGCAGGCGAGAACGAGGGGCCGTACATCGGCCTGTTCGACCTCAACAGTCGGCTCGGGTTTCTTGGGTTCCCAGATAACGACGACTTGTATGTCAAGAACGAAACGTCGTCTGGCCTCATCTACTTCGCCACGAACAACCTCACCCGGATGGCGATCGAAGCTGGCGGTGAGGTCGGCATCGGCACCTCTACCCCGAGCGCCAAGCTGCATGTGAACGCAGGCACCGTGAACAACGTGGCGACGTTCGAGTCGACCGATGCCGGTGCGATCCTCAGCCTGGTGGACAACTCAACGACGGGCAGTTCCTACGTCGGCATCCGTGCCGACGGCGACCAGCTAAGCCTGCGGGCAGGCAACTCGAACCATGTCGCAGTTCTCAGCGATGGCAACCTCCGGATCAACACGAGCGGCAAGTCGGTCTACGCACTCAGCCCGACCACCGGTACTGGCAACGACGCCGAGTGGGCATTGACCTTCGGGTATTACTACCTGCGCCGGAACTCGTCGACCGCTGCCGAGAAGGAGAACATCACCGACGACCTCGGTGAGCACCTGACCGCCGACATGATCGACTCGGTCGTGCCCAAGATGTGGAACCGCATCAACGCACCGGGCTACCCCGAGATCGGCCCGATCGCTGAGGACATGGACGCGATCTCACCGTTCCTCGCCTCTCGTGGAACGGACGCCGAGGACGTCCCGTTCCTGACCGGCATCAACAAGACCGCCTACCTGTCGCTCCTCGTCCTCGCCGTGAAAGACCTACGCGCTCGGGTCGCTACGCTCGAAGCATGACCGAGATCAACCTGACCGACCGGGTCCTGGCAATCCTCCAGACCCGATTCCCGAACGAGTTCGAGATCGCCGTGCTCACGGCGCAGAACGAAGTCCTGAGTGCGCGCGTCGCCGAAGCCGAGGCTGGCGACGATGCGACTGTCGACCTGGACCCGCCGGACGAGTAGAGCCGCGCTCGCGGCGTCGTATCTGATCGCCCTGGTCGGGCCGGTCCACCCGGCAGCGGCCGATGGCTGGACGGTGTCGGTGTCGGCCGACGACCCGTTCGTCGACTGGAGCCTGACGCTCGACGGTGAGACGCTGCTGCACGTCATCGCGTCGTCCGGCGTGGACTGCCCGCTCGATCACACCACGACACCCGACCCGTACCTGCTGCTGATCGACTCGACCGGCGCGACGTATGCGGCAGACGACGACGGGAACCACACCGAGACCGGCGACTGCTATTCGGCGAAGCTGCACCTGACACCCGAGGCGGGCGACTACGTCCTGCGGTTCACGACGTTCCAGCGCGAGTCTGCTGGGATGGAGGTGCCGACCGGGTCGATGGCGGTGTCGTTCTCAACCGAGGGCTGGTCGCCGCCCACGACCACCACCACCACGACCTCGACGACAACGCTGGCTCCGACCACGACCACGACGACCACCACGGCCGCACCGACGACTACCACCACGACCGCCGCTCCAACCACCACCTCGACCACGACCACCGTCGCTACGACGACCACGACCAGCGAGGCACCACCATCTACCACTACGACCACGACGACCCAGGCTCCGACGACCACGACGACGCCACCTACTACGTCCACGTCCACATCGTCGACCACCTCGACGACGACGACCTCGACGACGACCCTGCCACCCACGACGACCTCGACCTCGACGACTACCTCGACCACCACGACGACAGTCGCGCCGACGACTAGCACCACCACGCTCCCGCCAGTCACGACCATCCCGCCACCGGTCACCACGCTGCCCTCAACGCCCACTACAAGCCCGCCAACGGCCACGACGTCGACGACAACGACCAGCACGACCGTCGCGCCCACGACGACGTCTACGACGCTCCCAGCGCCTGTGGTGGAACCCGACCCAGAACCGCTCGAGCCGGAACCTAACGAGATCGAGTTGGAACCGGCGACCGTCGACGCTCTCGCCGTGATCGTCGCCGACGCTGACATCGACTTCGTCGAGGACGTCACCACCGTCCTGGAGGCGATCACCGACGACGACCTCGACGCTGACGAGATCGAGGCGGTCGTGGACACGTTCGAGGAAGTGGTCCAGGCCGAAGCGTTCGAGCAGCTCGACCTCGATCAGATCGGTGCGCTCGGCGACCAGATCAACTCGGCACCCAACGAGGTCAAGGCCGTATTCGAGGAAGCCGTCGCGGACGAGATGTTCGACGGCACCCTCGACGACTACGTCGCCACGAACTCGACGATCGACAACGGCGACCGGCGCACCGTCATCGCCGTCACCGCAGCGTCGACCGCAGCGCTCGCCATGCCACGACCAACACCGCCATCCGCACCGACCGCTGGACCATCCGCCTCCTCGGGACCGTCCGGCCCGACTCGAAAGAACCGCCGATGAGATACATCCGGGAGATCTTCATCCTGTCCTGGACCCTTGCCGGGTCCGCGTACATCCTCGCCACGCTGCCACCCGGCAGCGACACGTTCCGCTACGCCGCGATCATCACCTGCGTCGCGTTCGTGATGCACATGATCTCGGTCGCCCTAGATCGAGACGACGGTGGCGAGTAGCCTGTCGACCATGTTGAGATCATCGACCTTCTGGATCGACGCCCTCGAACGCAGCCTGTCGACCGGCGCGGCGACCATCGTCGCACTCGTGTCGGCGAACGGCGTCGACGTCGGACCCTCCGCCAACTTCGTCGAGATGCTCGCTGCGGGTGGCATGGCCGCTGTCGTGAGCTTCCTGAAGGTGGTCGCGGCTACCGCCGGACCGATCGGCAACGCCGACGGCGCACTTGTGCGGGTGCCGAAGGTCGGCACCGACGACGACCTGCTCGACTGATGTCGCTCGACTCGAACCTTCGAGGGGTCCATCCCGTCCTCGCGCATCGAGTTCGGCTGCTGCTGGCCGAGCCGAAGCTCAGCAAGTACGGCACCTATCCCGCCGTCCGAGATCGTGCGAAGCAGGAACGGCTCTATGCCGCCTACAAGGCAGGCCGCGGCAACCTGGCAGCCAACCCGAACCGCACCCTGCGAACTGGTGCTGGGTTCCCGTACGACTGGACCCCGAAGGGTTCGTGGCACATGGTCCAGGGCGACGGGTACGGCCACGCCGTCGATCTGAAGCGTCCGTGGAATCGGACCCGAGCGCAGGCCCGAGCCGAGGTCCACCCGTTCCTCGAACGATATGGCCTCGCGGCCACGGTGCGTACAGAGTGGTGGCACGTTCAGGCGTTGACGTCGCAGGGCTGGGTCGATGGTCCGATGCCCGACGGCACCGGTGACCTCCCGAAGCCCGAACCCGAGAACGTCCTCGCCGAGGTGGCGAAGTTCGTCGAGGCGTGCCGCAAGACGATCGTGAAGCGTGGGCAGCGTGGAGCGGTCGTCGAGTTCATGCAGACGCAGCTAACCAACAAGGGCTACACGCTCACGAACGACGGCGCGTTCGGACCCGCCACCCTCAAGGCTGTCCGAATGTTCCAGTCGGCGAACGGTCTCACCGCCGACGGGATCGTCGGCCCAGCGACGTGGGCGGCGCTGCTCGGCTGACCGATGGAGATCTGGGTCGCGATCGTCTCGGGCGTTTTCATGCTGGCAGGCATCAGCCTGACCGCGGCGTTCCAGTTTCGGCAGCTACGACACGAGAACGAAGAGCAGCACGGGCGGTCGCTCGCGCTGCTATCCCGCGTCGACGAACGCTCGGCGATTACGCTGGACCGCGTCGAGCAAGTATCCGAACGGCTCGACGATCATCTGGAGGCGCATCGTGTCGAAGGCCGAAAAGTTCACGACGGGCATATCGCCGACGAGACGACCTAGCTACACCCAGATCATGACGCAACTCGAGGTCGAGGATCCAGATCTGCTCGACGCAGTGAACGAAGCGCTCGTCGACGAGTCAGCATCGCTCGCGGCGATCCATCGCAGTCTTCGAGAGGTCGGGATCGACATCGGCTACTCGTCCCTCATCCGATGGCGAGACCATGTCCGCGGCTGAGGACTTCACTGGTCTCGTCGCCCATCACAATGGACCAGACCGTCCCCCTCCAGGATGGGAGCCAGGCCATCTCGTCAATCACGCCACAGGCGTCGCGGAGTTTACTGGCCTCGCCACGACTGAAGCGATCGATCCCGACGAGGCGACCATCCTCGCCGAGATGCGGCTGGACCCCGACGAGTGGGCGATCAAGCCTGGCAGCCTCCAGGTCCGCAAGTGGCAGCAGAAGGCCGACGGCGGATGGTGCTGGTATTACCGCATCACCGCTGTGCGCCGTTCTAAGGCGTTCGCTGATCTCGACGACCTCATCGCCACGCTACGACGCCGGAAGCGCTCCACGAGGCTCTCAGCGTCCCCAGGCGGGCAGATATGGGCGACGTCGGACTGGCAGGTCGGAAAGGCGGGGACGATCGACCATGTCCTCGAGACGCTCGGCGAGTTGCCGAACCGATTCGAGGAGTCATGGCGTCGGGCTGGGAAGCCAGGCGAGATCCTCGTGGCGTTCGGCGGTGACCTCGTCGAGGCGTGCGCCCACTTCTACGGCAGCCAGCAGACCTACTCGGTCGAGATGCATGACCGCGACCAGCGAGCGATCGTGCGCGAGGCGGCGATGGCGATCATCGACAAGGCGTCCACCCTCGCCGAGATCGTCACGGTCGCGGCGGTGCCAGGGAACCACGGCGAGCATCGCCTCGGGAAGCGCGACGCCCTCGTGGGCGACAACGTCGACATCGCCGCGATCGACGACTGCCGCTGGGCGTGCATGGATATCGACGCGTACGGCCACGTCTCCTGGGCGGTGCCTGGCGACGACCTGACGGTGTGCGTCGAGATCGCCGACGTCCGGGTCGGGTTGTTCCACGGCCACCAGGTCGGCGGCCAGGGCAAGGCGCAAGCGTGGCACGACAAGCAGGCCGGGAACCATCGCCCGATCGGTGCGGCCGACCTGCTCATCTCCGGCCACTACCACTCGTTCCGTCACGAGTGGCTCGGGCCTCGCACCTGGGTCCAGTGCCCGAGCGAGGATGCCGGGTCGCCGCAGTACGCCGAGACGGCCGGGGCGGGTGCGCGTCGTTCGGGGTCGGTCACGATCGACGTCGACGATGGGAAGGTCGGCGACATTCGCATCGTGTGAAAACGACAACCGCCCCGACCAGGTGGCCGGGGCGGTGTCGTCGGTGTGGGTCGATCAGGCGGGGGAGTTCGATGCCGTCGGTCGTCTTTTTATCCGAAGTGGATCTCAATCGACCGCTCGACGCCTTCGCCGTCATTGCCGAAGCACTTGGTGCACTGCTCACCGGCGAGCGCTTCGTCAATGCTGACCTGCACCGCCCGACGGGTTGAGCCGCAGTTAGCGAGGTCTGGGTGATCGTATGAGCCGTGGATCTTGCCGGTTGAGAGGGTCCGGATGAACATGAATCCATCCTCGGCGGTTTCGGTTGCGGTGGTGACTTCGTTGCTGTGCATGTGTTCATTATGCCGTGGGTTGACAACTAGCGCAAGCCTTTCGGGCAAGATTCTCGAGAAATATTTTTGACGGGTCAGGCGTGGCGTCGGAGCGGCTTCGGTTCCCCGAGTCGCTCGGGCCGGTTCGCCGAGTCACGCCACGCCAGCCGACACGACTGCGAGCAGAAGTACCAGCCGACCGCGAGGTCGCCGCACCACTTGCACTCGTACCCTTCGACGTCGTCGGCCACGCTCCGACACTACTGCCCCCGGCGGTCCTGGTGATGCGCCCACGCCACGAGAGCGGCGAGGTACACGACCAGCCCGCCGAGGGCGGCGAGCGCGTGCCAGTACGTCACGCCGCCTTCGTGTCGAGGAGCTGTTCGATCGCTCGACGGACGGCGGCCGAGCGGGTGATGCCTTCGGTCTCGGCGTACTTGCCGAGCGCCTTGATGAGGTCGGTGTCCATCTGGGCGGAGACGAAACTCTTGTCGGTGGTCATGGGTTGGTCTTTCGTTCGGTGGTCGTCCATGCGAGAGCGAGACGGCCGGATGGGTTGGGGAGTTGGATCTGGTCGCCGTGCCGGACGGCCGGGACGATCCGATGGTGTTCTTCTCGGAGGGTGCGGACCCAGCGGCGAGCAGTCTCGGTCCGGGTGGTGAGGTCGAGGTCGACCATCGCTTGGGCGATCTGGTCGTCGGTCGCGGGTCCGTGTTCGGTGAGCCAGTCGAGGACGGCTCGGTGGTGGTCGGTTAGGTCGTGGGTGAGTGTAGCGGCGGCGAGCTTCGAGGTGGCCGGGTCGGTGGTGCGAGCGTGCCGGGTCGACTCGGTGAAGTCGACCGGGGTCGGGACGTTCGACGAGCACCAGCCCAGGTGGTCGCCGGGTTGGTCCCGGCCACACTCGAAGCAGAAGCCGCTGGTCATGCGTCGACGATCTCGACCGGGACGAGGCGGACCAGGTCACCGTTGCCGGTGAGGTAGATCCCGTCGATCGACGTCGGGGTGAGCGTGCAGGCTGCCTTCGCCTCGGCCTTCGCCTTCGTCTCGCGTCGCTGCTTCGACTTCGCGTTGCGTGCGGCGTCGGACTGGAACTGGTGGTCGTGGACTGGGTGGAGGTCCGAGTCGAACGGCCGGTCGGTCCGGTAGGCGTAGGTGATGTATCGGCAATCGTCGGTCGGGCGGAACGCGTAGACGCCGGTCGGGTTGGGTTCGGTCGATCGCATCCGGGCGGCGTGGAGCTTCCCTGCCGCGGATTGGACGGTGCCGACTGGTCGATCGAGTTCGGCGGCGAGCTGCTTGCCGGTGAAGCGTTCACCGGGGCGGCTCATCAGGAACACGGCGACGGCGTCGGTCGACGTCATCGTGTCGAGTGCCTGCTGGTCGTGGCGGACGTTGGTCATGGTGATCTCCTTCGGGATCGGGTTGGCGGACCGAGCGGTCCGGGAACCCGACCGGCGAGGGGGAAGCCGGTCGGGAACCCGCACCGATCAGCCGAAGCGCCGGTCCCGAGCAGCGTCGAGCATCGCTCGGATCTGCGGAGTCTGGACGGCGTCGACCGTCCAGTCCGGCACGAGACCGGTCAAGGGTCGAGCCGGACGCTGCGGCTGAGCCGGAGCGTTCAGGTAGGGATGGTCGGCCGGGCGACCGGCTGCGATCCATGCGGCTCGATCGGCGAGGAACTGATCGGTGGTGGACATGGGCGGGACCTCCTCGGGTCGTGGTGGCTGGGTTGCCATGACGGTTTTCTACTCGATGTTGTCAGCATCTGTCAAGTCGATGCTCGTCGAGTCGTTCGATCGAGCGCGATTGACAAGATGGTCGAGGCCTAGTAGAAGACGATCTCGGACCGACCGGTCCATCGACGAGATACCCTCGTCGCTTTCCCATGACCAACCAGGAGGACACCATGACCGAACGACCAGACCTCGCCGCGCTTGCGGCTCCATTCAAGGACCACCAAGTGAAGGTCAAGCCTGGCGGCTTCGGCGCTCGATATGTGTCGCATAGCGAGGTCCAGCAGCGACTGCTCTACCACCTCGGCCCGACCCCGCAGCGGGTTGTCGAGATCATCCGCAACGCCGACGGGCAGACCCACGGCGTCATCCTCGAGATGACGTTCACCATCGACTCGAAGGAAGTCGTCATCCAGGAGGCGGGCGACTGCGAACGACCTGGCCCGAACGACGCGCTGAATACGCAGATGGCGATCTCGTCGGCGATCGCTCGCTGCTGCATGCGTGTCGGGTTGGGACTCCATCTGTGGAGTGGCGACGACCACTACGTCCTCGACCGTGCGCTCGCTCGGAACGTCGACGAGTGATGGCAGGCGTCGACCATCCGTTCGCGATCGTTCCGTGCCTGATGCTCGCCGAGGTCCGAGCGACTAGCGTCGTGGTGTACGCGGTGCTCGCTGAGCACGCGAACGCCGACCAGGAGTGCTGGCCCTCGATCAGGAGGATCGCCGAACGTGCGAACGTCACGCCCACCACGGTCCGGTCGGCGGTGAGAGAACTGGAGGAGAAGGGCTGGCTGACAGTTCGAGGACGAGTCACCGAGGAAGGGCGACAGACCTCGAACCTGTTCAAGATCAGACGCATCCGCAACTCGGACGTGACCCCTCAAGTTTTGGAAGGGTCCCCCTCCAAAAACCAGAACGGTCCCCCTCCAAAAAGCGGAAGGGGAACTAGACCCACTGAACTCGATCCAAAGAATCAGGCGAGACCTCGATATTCGACGGCCGCCGAAACTAGGGAGATGCTCGATGACAACCAGACCGACAACCCGGTCGACGATCTTGGCGATCGTGTTCGCAGCGTGCGCGACGAGCTGCGCCGCTGACGATCCGCTCGTCGCACCAACCTCGACCACGACGGAAGCACCAACCACCACGACCACCTCGACCACCACTTCGACGACGACCACGTCGACCACCACATCGACCTCGACGACCACCACCGCGGCACCGCCATCGATCGATGGCGTACCGACTCAGATCCTGGAATCGATCCAGAGCCTGTGGCCCGAGGCCGAGTGGAACCGAGCGATCACTGTCGCTCGATGCGAGTCCAACTATCGACTCGACGCAGCGAACCCGACGTCGTCGGCGCGTGGCGTGTTCCAACTCCTCGCACCCTGGACCCGCGACCCCGGCTCGAGTCGCACGGTGTGGGGATGGGACTACACCGACGACGGCGAGAAACTGTCAGCCGCCGCGGGACTCGGGATCTCGGAGAACGACGCCCGCTACGGCTACGGCAACATCACCGTCGCCCATCGCATCTGGTCCCGCGAGGGATGGTCGCCGTGGAACGCGTCCCGACACTGCTGGGCGGGATCATGAAGCGCTCGGGACAGATCCAACGCAAGACCCCACTCCGACGCGTGTCACCGAAGACAGCGAAGCGCAACCGCGCCCGCTCGAAGTTCCGACTCGAACAACTCGCTGCCCGACCAGGCTGCGAAGCACGCGACACGATCTGGACGGTCGACCCAACCTGGGACGGCTGCACGAGATGGGCGACCGACCTCCACGAACCACTCACCCGAGCGCGTGGCGGCGACATCCTCGACGCATCGAATACGATCGCGACATGCCGAGCGTGCCACGACTGGATTCACCGATACCCGACCCAAGCGACGGAGACTGGACTGCTGCGAACGGCAGACGCTGGACCCTGACCCACTACGACGACATCCTGACCGTCAACAAAGAACGATCGACGCACTGGTCGACCCGCTCGTCGGTGGTGAAGGCATGGCGCGAGGCGTTCGCCTGGCTGGCACTCACGTCGAAACTCCCGACGAACGGGTCGGTCGGTCCATGCCACATCGACGCGGTGCCGCTCACCGCTCGACGCTCTGGACGGCAAGATGTCGGCGCGTGCCTGCCCGTCGTGAAGGCAGCGATCGACGGACTCGTCGACGCTGGCGTGTGGCCCGACGACACCCCGGACTATGTCCTGTCGATTCGATTCTGGCCGCAACAGAAAGCGAGCGACCAAGGCGTTCGGATCGTCATCTCGGAAAGATGACCTGGGGTGGTTGTCAAACAGTCGCGGGTGTGGTTAGATACCTACATGCAGAACACCAACCCCACCACCACCACCACCACCCAGGGCACCACCCTCGAGACCAGCGTCCAAACAGTCGCCGAGTTCCGACGCTCCGTCGGCCTCGTCGTCGCCTGGATGGAAGACGCACTCGATGGTCTCAACGACGACGACCTCGTCGAAGTCGTTCGAGAAAACGCCGGGTTCTTCGGGCGCTTCGTTCGCTCCGTCACCGCGGCTTGATCCAACCAACCAACCAACCAACCAACCAACCAATCAACCAACCAACCAACCAACCAACCACCACGGAGGGCATCATGCTCAACTACCACCACGAACCAACCAACACCAGCGTCGAGACCATGACCGGCAACGTCCACAACGACACGCCGTGGGTCCAGACGAGGATCATCACGCAGTACGTCACCACGTCGACCACCAGCTACGACAACGCCCTCGTCGGCGTCTGGACATCGCAGTCGATCCACCTGTCGACCACCGACGACGTCTACGCCTACGTCCAGACGCGTGACGACGGCAGCCGCTACCTGGTCGTCAAGCTCGACCAGCACGACACGATCTTCGTCCCGATGGAGATCGCTGACGCCATCGCTGGAGCGCTCGCCGTCGACTCGATGAAGAGCGACACCGAGGCGGTGGCATCGTGAACGTCATTATCGCCTACCCCGACCGGGCCATCATCGACGTCAGCGTCCAGGAGCTGATGACCATCGAGGCGGCGCTCCTCGGGTTCCACCGAGACCAGCAGAACGCCCAGACGCCGTTCGGCATCCGCATCCAGGACACCGCCCGAGACGCTCGCCGCATCCAGGACGAGTGCTGGAAGCAAGACGCACGCGCCCGCGGGTTGACCGTCGAGGGCGACGAGCCGGTCGTCGAGGGCGGTGCGTTCTGATGGAAGCGATCGACCGCATCCCCTCAGCCGACTGGCCCGCGCTCGAAGCGTGGGCACGCCTCCAGGACGAACCCATCGAGGTCACCGCCGAGACGTTCGAGAACGAGTACCTCGGCGAGTGGCCGAGCCTCCAACGCTTCGCCTACGACCGGGCAGCCTGGGAGCACGGCCTGACCGACATGCTCGTCCCGTTCTTCGACGCCGACGCCTACATCGACTGGGTGTTCGGCGTCGACGGCTGCTTCGTGTCGATCGGTCACCCGACCGGCGTCTGGATCTTCCAGATCAGCGAGGAGCCGAAGATGGTCGGCCCGGTCATCGTGACCCGAACCGAAGCCGATCCCGAATGACCCGCGACGCTCGACTCACCGGCGACGACGTGCCGACCGCGCACATCGCCGTCGACGAGTTCTACCTGAACCACATCGGCGAGGTCGACGTCTTCCAGTACGGCGTCTTGTTCACCTGGTGCGAACCCGTCACCCTTCGCGAATGGATCGCCACCGTCATCGAGGACTGCTCGATCATCGGCGTCCCGTTCGAGGAGCTGCACGGCACCGTGTTCGTGTCGTCGATCATCGCGCTCGCCGTCGGCGACGAGTGCGGCGTTCACTTCACTCCGCGCCCGAACATCGAGGACGAGACCGTCGTGATCGTCGGCCACTCCGAGGGCGGCGTCCACCTCGCGATCGGCGAGGGCGAAGCCTGGGACCCGACGATGTGGCAACTCCGCTTCGGACCAAGGGGCGCGGCATGACACCCGATGAATGCTTGCCTCACGAGGAGATCGGCCACGGCCTGACCCTCGACGAACTCGTCGAGGCGCTACTCGACACCCGTGAGCGCATCACCCAACTCCGGGAGCACGAACAGTTCCTCATCAGCGAGATCCACGACGCCGCACCCGGCCGCAAGACCGAGACCGCGTTCGGCCTCGTCGAAGTGTCGAAGCGACGCAACCGCCGGTGGGATCACGACGAGCTGACGAAGCATGTCGTGTCCCGTGCCCTCGACGAACGCCACATCGACCCGGACACGGGCGAGGTGGAGCCGTCGTGGGTCGTCGTCACTCGTGCCCTCCGGGAGTGTGCCGGGATCTCGTACTGGCGCATCGGTGCGCTCCGCGACCGGGGCCTCGACCCGGACGAGTTCGCCGAGACGACCAGCGAGGCGAGGTCGGTCCGCATCCTGTAGGCTGCGGCCGACATAGAGATCTGGGCCGGGGCATGGTGCCTCGGGAGAGCCGAGTGACCGGTTGTGCGCTGTGGTGGCGCGGTTGCCGCATGAAACACCCCGGCCCAACTTCTCGAAGAATGTGCCCCGCTGGTGTTGACAACTGTTGCGGGATGGTGTTAACTATCACTTGTCGAACCAACCACCACCGAGGAGACACCGACATGACCTACAGCGAAGCCCTCCACCACCTCCACCTCCACACTGACCGAGACGCTCGGTTCACCGCCGAAGTGTTCTACGGCAACCACAACAACATCGAGTTCTGGGTCGTCGATAACGAAGCCGACGACGGCTACGGCATGGAGGTCGCGCTGTGCGACACGCTTATCGAAGCGACCGAGTTCGCCGAGCGTGCCAACATCCAGCCAGCCATCGCCACGAACGACCTCAGCGGTCTCGTCGCCTACTGATTCCAACCACCCACCACCAAGGAGACAGCCATGACCACCGCAACCATCAACAAGACCGCCGACCTCGTCGAAAACCTCGACGCCTTCGTCTGGGACTCCGGCAACTTCGAGCAGGACAGTCTCGTGACCTTCGCTCGGAACCTGATGGCCGACATCAACTCGGCCTTCCGCGATCTCAACTCGAACGCTCGCAGGCTCGCCGATCTGGGCGCGCAGCTCAACGACAAGATCGCCGCCGGTCACGGTACTTCCTTCGAGGTCGATCGAATCGCGCAGACCGGCCGGGAACTGGCCGACGCGCAGACCGCGTTCGACTCGAACCTGCAGACCCTGCGGGCGCTGCTGTTCAGCCTGACCACCGACGACGACAGCAAGGCGACCGTCCGCGCCTTGTTCACCATCAACTAATCAACCACCAACCAGATCCAAGGAGGATCATCATGAAGAACCCGACCACCACACCCGCCGCGGAAGAGTGGGGCTTTGCGGTATGCAAGGAATGCGACCGAGCGTTCGACTTGCTCGACGAAGACGACGCGAGCGAGTGGTACTACGGCCACGAATGCGAGGAGTCGTGAAGGACCCGCGCCGCACCATCAACATCGTCTCGACGATGGCGAACCTGTTCGGGTGCCACGACGACGAGTCCGTCATCGAGCAGCTCTGCGACCTGTCCGACCTCGCTGCGAACGTCCGCATCAGCCTCGTCAACAGCGACCTCGTCACCGCCGCCGACGAGATGAGCCTCACCGTCGACGAGTTCGAGCGGGACTTCGCCGAGTGGGAGCCGATCGCGTGACCGAACTACGACGAGTCAAGAACTGGTACGGCTGGACGATAGAACCACTCAACAAGCCAGAACCGGTGGAGCTACCACCACCAGCATCGCAACCCACACCGGTCCGCAAGGCGCGCCCAGTCCAGCCTGCCGTCCACGGCACCCGCCGCCGCTACGCCAAGGGCTGCCGCTGCGACGAGTGCTCACGCCGCGAGTCCGAGTACCGGGCAGCGTGGCGACTCCGCACCGGCCGGTCCAAGAAGAGCACCGTCCTCGGAGAGTCATCATGACGAACCGGCTCATCGACCTCACCGCCACCGCCGCCATCCTCGGGCTGGCATGGCTCGCGATCATCCGGCTCGGATTCATCATCGGACCCGACTCCTGTTGGGGAACGTGCTGATGGGTCGTAAGCGGAAGACCGACACGCGCAGACGTAAACGAACCGAGGCAGGCAAACTTCGACGGCAGCTACCGTCTAGAACGAACGACCTCGCGTCGCTCGATCGACACATGATGCGGCTGCTCCAATGGTGGGACGTGGAAGTGCTCATCGAGTGCCGCGACACGTTCCGAGCCGAGATCGAGAACGACAAGTATCGCCGCACGTTCATCGACGAGCGAGACAGCGTGGAGTCCCGGTTGGCGCGCAGGAAGCTGAAGCTGGTGGAACAAGAGCTAGAACGACGAGGTCATCAGGAGTGAGGGTGACGCTCGACGATCTGAACGTCGCCGAACTCCGAGCCCTCTACCGGACCCTCGGCGGAACCGGCGAGCACTACGACCCAGCGATCCTGCGTCGTCTGATCTCGACGCGTTCCGCCGGGGACGTCCCGCCCCACACTCCGAACACCTCCGGACGCCGCACCGCATAGTCGAGGCACTCCACCTGGACTCGACACCGACGGCACACCTCCCGAGCCTCTCGGAAGTCAGGCTGCTCAGGGAACCACACGTCGACCGACCCGCCACGGCACGCCCCGTCTCGCATCCACTCGACGCTCTCCATCACCATCAACGGTAACCGAGGGCGCTACCGTCGACGGGCATGACCCCGAAGCCAGGCATCCGCAAGACCGCCATCACCGAACTCGTCCCGCATCCATCGAACCCGCGGCAGGGCGACGTCGGCGCGATCATCCAGTCGATCGAATCGAACGGCTGGTACGGCACCCTCGTCGCACAGATCTCCACCGGCCACGTCCTCGCAGGCAACCACCGCCTCCAAGCCGCGATCCACTGCGGTCTCGATCGTGTCCCGGTGCACTGGGTCGATGTCGATGACGACACGGCGCATCGCATCCTCCTGGCAGACAACCGCACCACCGATCTCGCCACATATGACGAACACGCCCTCGCCGAACTGCTGGTCGAGATGGGCAAGACGGGCAACCTGGACGGCACAGGCTACGACGGCGACGACCTCGACGATCTCCTCGCCGACCTCGAACGCCACGGTCCCGACGCCGACGAACCACCGACACCGGCACCACCCGACGACCCGATCACGCAACCCGGCGACCTGATCCTCCTCGGGAACCACCGACTCATCTGCGGCGACACGACCGACCCGCAAGTCATCGCCCGCCTATTCGCCGACGGGCAACCCGCCCAGATGATCCACGCCGACCCGCCATACGGCATGAACAAGGAGACCATCGCAGGCGACAACCAGCACGGCCCGAAGCTCGACGCGTTCCAGATGCGATGGTGGACCACCTGGCGCGCCCACATCCTCGACAACGCCTCCGCGTACATCTGGGGAATCGCCGATGACCTGTGGCGGCTCTGGTATCTCGGCGGACTTCGAGACTCCGAAGTGATCGAGATGCGGAACGAGATCGTGTGGGCGAAAGGGAACGCCCAAGGCCAGAACCAAGACGAACGTCGGATGTACTCGACTGAGACCGAACGCTGCCTCCTCATCATGCTCGGACGCCAGACGATGAGCACGAACGCCGACGAGTACTGGGAAGGCTGGGAACCGATCCGCAGCCACCTCGCCGCCGAAGTCGACAAGATGGGATGGACAGCGAAGGACATCAAGCGCATCACCGGCGTCGGCATGTATTCCCACTGGTTCACGAAGTCGCAGTGGGTCATGATCCCCGAGAAGCACTACAACGCGCTCCGAGACGCCGCAGACGGGCAAGCGTTCGTGGAAGGCTTCGACACGCTTTCCACGAACTACAAAGGAATCGATCGGACGTCGTATCAAGATCTCAAAGATGCCTGGTATGCCACGCGTGCACCGTTTAACAACACCCACGACAACATGACCGACGTCTGGACCTTCGACAGTCCACGAGGCGATGACCGGCACGGGCACGACACACCGAAGCCGGTCGCACTCACCGAACGAGCCATCCGCACCAGCTCCAACCGAGGCGACGTCATCGCCGTCCCGTTCGCCGGAACCTGCCCCGAGATCATCGCTGCCGAGAACAACGATCGCACTGTCTACGCCGCCGAACTCGACCCCGGCTACTGCGACGTCATCGTCCAACGCTGGGAAGACCACACCGGCCAGACCGCAACCCGACCCTGACCAACCCGACATGAAAGACGATCCTCGAAACATGACCCCGAAGCCAGGCATCCGCAAAACAGCACTCACCGAACTCGTCTCCCACCCATCCAACCCGAGACAAGGCGACGTCGGCGCGATCATCCAGTCGATCGAATCGAACGGCTGGTACGGCACGCTCGTCGCTCAGATCTCCACTGGGCACGTCCTCGTCGGGAACCATCGTCTCCAGGCTGCGATCCACTGCGGCATCGACCGCGTCCCCGTCCACTGGGTCGACGTCGACGACGACACCGCCCACCGCATCCTCCTCGCCGACAACCGCACCACCGACCTCGCCACCTACGACGACCACGCCCTCGCAGACCTCCTCGCCGAGATGGGCAAGAACGGCAACCTCGAAGGCACAGGCTACGACGGCGACGACCTCGACGACCTCCTCGCAGAACTCGACCAGTCGTTCCAACAGCCCGACGACACCGACCTACCCGAACCGCTCGCAGAAGTGCCTCGCATCGCGAAGCCTGGCGACATCTGGCTACTCGGCAACCATCGAGTGATGTGCGGCGACTCCCGCAACCCCGACGACGTCGCCCGCCTCCTCAACGGCCAACAGATCAACCTCGCCGTCACATCCCCGCCATACGCCGACCGCAGGAAGTACGACGAGGACTCCCCCTTCCAACCGATCCCACCCGACCAGTACGTCGACTGGTATCAACCAATCGCGGACAACATCCTCCACCACCTGACCGACGACGGTTCGTACTTCATGAACATCAAGGCAGGATCGAACGGCCTCTCGATGGAGACCTACGTCATGGATCTCGTCAACGCCCACTACACACGATGGGGATGGAACATCGCGACCGAGTACTGCTGGGAACGCAACGGCGTCCCGATGAGACCCGCCCGTCGATTCAAGAACGCGTTCGAGCCTGTCTACCAGTTCACCCGCCCAGGCGAGGAGTGGCGATTCAACCCTGACGCAGTCACCTACGAATCGGAACGAGTCCCACAGGCACTAGGACCAGGCGCGGGCGACACCAACTGGGCGAAGCTCCAAGGGAGCAGCAACGCCGAACGACAAGGCCAGCCAGGGTTCGACTTCAAGATCAGAAGCGAACCAGGACTCGCCTACCCATCCAACAGACTCCCAACCTTCGCCTCATCTCACGAAGCGACCGGCCACGGCGCAGCATTCCCAGTCGGCCTCCCCGAGTTCTTCATCAAGGCCTACACCGACGACAACGACATCGTCTACGACCCCTTCTGCGGATCAGGCTCGACCATCCTCGCCGCAGACGCCAACAACCGACGCGGCCACGGCATCGAGATCTCCCCGATCTACGTCGACATCATCTGCAACCGATACCAGCGACACACCGACACGAAGCCCATCCTCGAACGAACTGGCAAGGCCCGAAACTTCGTCGACTAGACCACCCGCCCGACAACGCTACACTCGCAACATGGCCCGCAAGCCCGGACACCCCGCACCACAGAAGAACGCCACCGCCGCGCTCACACCCGACGAAGCCGACCGCTACCGCAAAGTCGTCGAACTGCGCCGAGTCGGCTGGACGTTCGACGAGATCGCCGACCACGTCGGCTACGCCGATCGGTCCTCCGCCAAACGCGCCTACGACGCCGCCCTGAAGCGATGGGGAACCGCGGCAGTCGAAGAGGTTCGAGCGTCCGAGGGTGAACGCATCGACCAGCTATGGCGACGAGTGTCGACCGCGATCGCCCAGCTCGGAGCCGACGCCGATCCGAACCAGCTCGCCACCCTCACGAACTCAGCGATCAGAATCTCGAGCGCACGTCGTCAACTGTTCGGGATGGACGCACCGCGCCAGCTCGAGGTCACCGGCCCAGAAGGCGGACCACTCCGCACCGACGTCGGCGAGATCCTCCGAGAACGTCTTCGCAAGCTCGAAGCGTGACCGACGAGCGATCGGTGGTGCAGCGGCTCATCGCCGCCGCGGAAGCCGAAGGCATCGACTGGGTCGAGGACTACGACCCGCACATGATCCGGTCGATCCTCTACGACTGGTCGGTGTGGGCACGCCCAGCGCAGCTCGCTCCCGACGGCGACTGGCGCATCTGGCTGATCCTCGCTGGCCGCGGGTTCGGCAAGACCAGGTCAGGTGCTGAGTGGGTGCGACGACAGGTCGAGTCTGGTCACGCTGGACGCATCGCACTCGTCGGAGCGACCGCCGCGGACGTCCGCGACACGATGATCGAGGGCGAGTCCGGCCTGCTTCGCATCTTCCCTGACGAGACCCGCCCGCGATACGAACCATCGAAGCGGCGGGTCACGTTCCCGAACGGAGCGATCGCCACGACCTACTCAGCAGACGAACCCGACCGACTCCGCGGACCGAACCACGATCTCGCCTGGGCCGACGAGGTCGCCGCCTGGCGCTACCCCGACGCATGGGACCAGCTGATGTTCGGCCTCCGGATCGGCGATCGACCGCGGGCGGTCGCCACCACCACCCCTCGACCGACTCGCCTGATCCGCAACCTCGCCGACCGGCCCGACTGCGTCGTGACCAGAGGCTCGACCTACGAGAACGCCGCCAACCTGTCCGCGACGTTCCTCGACGAGATGCGACACCGCTACGAGGGCACCCGCCTGGGTCGTCAGGAACTCGAAGCCGAACTGCTCCTCGACGCCGACGGCGCGCTGTGGAATCGCGACATGCTCGACGATGCCCGCACCACCACCGTCCCGAACCTCCGCCGGGTCGTCGTCGCGATCGACCCAGCCGCTTCGGCCAACGTCGACTCGGACGAGACCGGCATCATCGTCGCAGGCGTCGACGACCACGGCCACGGCTACGTCCTGGAGGACCGCTCGATGAAGGGCAGCCCCGCCGAGTGGGCGTCCGCTGCGGTCACCGCGCACCACGTCCACAAGGCCGACCGGATCGTCGCAGAGGCGAACCAGGGCGGCGACATGATCTCCCACACCCTTCGCACCATCGACGCCTCGGTCCCCGTCAAGCTCGTCCACGCGTCCCGCGGCAAGCGCACCCGAGCCGAACCCGTCGCTGCCCTGTACGAGCAGGGCCGGGTCCACCACGCGGGAGCGTTCCCTGAACTCGAAGATCAGCTGTGCACCTGGACACCAGACGGACCATCACCCGACAGGCTCGACGCTCTCGTGTGGGCGCTGTCGGAGTTGATGGTCGGCGGTCGAGAGCCGCAGGCGGTGGTCCCTTTCCAGTCGACCCGAAAGTCGCCCTGGACAGTGTGACGGCCGCGGCGGCGGTCGTTTTCGTCGACTACGATCGACGCATGGTCGCAGTCCCCTCGTACATCTCCGCCAACGCGTCCCGCGGCTTGGACCTGCTGGAGTTCGCTGGTGATGGTCTGCGCCCTGCCACGATCCGCGAAGCTCGGGCGATGGCAGGCGGCAACGTGTCCGAGGACAAGGTGACCCGGATGGCCGCGTGGTTCGCTCGACATCGAGGCGACATCGAGACAGACGACAGTCGAGCGTTCATCAATGGGGAGACCGATCGACCCACGCCAGGGATCGTGGCGTGGTTGCTGTGGGGCGGTTCCCTCGGGCAGGACAGGATGGCAGCGATGGAGTGGGCTGAACGCACACGAGACCGACTGGAGAAGGTCGCGGGATCTGATGCTCGTGTCGGGCGTGCGTACCTCTACGCCATCCCGAAGCCGCCAGGACCGACCGAGTACGCCACAGGCGTCGCGGTCGAAGTGTTCCGCACTGGCACGATCGAACGCGCAGGCGACACGAGAGAAGCATCGAGCGACGACCCCGCCGTCCTGATGCAGGTGTACGCCATCGACGAAGATCGACGCCTGACCCCGACCGATCGACAGGCGCTTCGATCAGCCTCGGAACTTCGACCAGCTGGCGACATCAGCGACCGAATCAAGAAAGAAGTCTCGGCCCGAGTCCGAGATGCGCTCGAACGCAAGGTCGAGGACCACAACGAGAAGCACGGCAGCACCGCCTCGAAGCGAGTCACCCTGCGAATGCTGAGCGCCGTGTTCGAGCGTGGTGTCGGCGCTTACCGAACCAACCCAGCATCGGTTCGACCGAACGTCGGATCAGCGGACCAGTGGGCATACGCCAGGGTGAACGCGTTCCTCACCGCGGTACGCACGGGACGATTCCCTCGATCAGCTTTCGACACCGACCTACTGCCCGAGGGGCACCCGCTGTCGACCAGGAAAAGCATGGACACCGACAAAGCCCACATCCGCTACCCCGACGGCGAACCGATCCCGCACGCCCTCCCCGACGCCTACGCACCCGCCGACGGTCAGCGTCGCTGCGACAACTGCGCCTATTACAAGATCGGCGCGTGCCTGAAGTTCGGCGCGGCGGTCCGCGCCGGGTATGTCTGCGCTGCGTGGAAGCCGATCCTCGCCGAGGTCGACGTCGAGATCGAGTCGGGCTACGGCTACGACGACGAGACGAAGGGATACGGTCACGAGTTCCGCAAGGAGATCGTCGAGGAGGATGGTCGCTTCTGTGTCTACTCCGAGGGTCGTGGTCGACGCTTCGGCTGCTACGACACGATGGCCGACGCCGAGGAACGCCTCGCCCAGATCGAGTCGTTCTCTCGATCGCTCGATGGTCTCACACCTGAGCAGCTCATCGCCGCCCACCAACTCACTCACAAGTCGAGCGGCGACATGATGCTCGACCTCGCTCGCAGCGTCATCGAGGACCGCCTCGAAGCGCTCGGGTTCGCTCCGCCGTACACGACCGGCGACACCACCGAGAAGCTCGCAGCGCTCCACGCCGTCGTCCCGTTCGCCAAAGCCGAGGAGCGCTACACCCTCGGCCCGGTGTACGTCCCCGGCCGCCTCGACGGCCACGGCGAGTTCATCGACGCCGCCACACTCCAGAAGGCGATCTGGGACTGGGTCCGCTCCGGCGACCGCACCATCTTCCTCCAGCACTCCGACAAAGCCGCGGGCGAGATGGTCGAGATCCTGACCTGGCCGATGCCGATCCAGACATCGCTCTCGCTCCCAGGCGAAGACATCCGCAAGGTCGAGTTCCCAGCCGAGACCCCGTTCATGGGCGTCGTGTGGGAGTCATGGGCCTGGGATCTCGTCAAAGCGGGCCAGCTCCGCGGCTACTCGATCGGCGGCAAGGCCCGCCGCGTCGAGGCAGATCTATCCCTGACCCCGACCAGCGAGTAGGCTGCCGATCGTGGCGCAGAACAAGACGGGCGGCCGGACCACGCCGGTCAAGAAGCAGAAGGTCACGTCGACCGACTTCGCTGAGGTTGGCTCGGCTGGCCTGTCGGTGAACGCGGGACAGATCACCGAGGACTTCCTACGACAGCTTCAAGGTCGAGGCGGGATGGCGATCTTCCGCGAGATGGCCGAGAACCATCCCGTCATCGGCGCGACGCTCGCTTCGATCGAGATGTTGTTCCGCTCGGTCGATTGGACCGTGCAGCCCGCGGACCCCGACGACCAGGCCGCCATCGACGAGGCCGAGTTCGTCGCGTCGTGCATGTCCGACATGAGCACCTCGTGGGAGGACTTCATCTCGTCCGTCCTCGGGTTCCTCGTGTACGGCTACTCGCTCCACGAGATCGTCTACAAGCGCCGCAACGGCCTCGCCGACGACGGCACCTCCTCGAAGTTCGACGACGGCCGGATCGGGTGGCGCAAGCTCCCCGTCCGGGCACAGGACACCATCACCGAATGGCAGCTCGACTCGCACGGCGGGATCGAGGGCGCGATCCAGCAGGACCCCTCGGCGGGGACGAACGTGTTCCTCCCGATCGAGAAGTCGCTGCTGTTCCGCACCACGACCCGCATGAACAACCCGCAAGGCCGCTCGATCCTGCGATCGGCCTACGTCTCGTGGTACTACCAGAAGCGCATCGCCGAGATCGAAGCGATCGGCATCGAACGCGATCTCGCCGGGATGCCTGTGGCGTTCGTGCCACCCCAGCTCCTCTCCGACTCCGCCACATCGGCCGAGACCCAGGCCCTCACCGCGATCAAAGAGATCGTCCGCAACATCAGACGCGACGAGCAAGAGGGTCTCGTATTCCCCCTGGCCTACGACCACGAGACCGGCAACCTCGCCTACGACATCAAGCTCATGAGCACTGGTGGTCGCCGCCAGTTCGACACGAACGTCATCATCAGCCGCTACGACACCCGGATCGCGATGACGATGCTCGCCGACTTCCTACTGGTCGGTCACGACCGCATAGGCGCGCAGGCGCTCTCGGTGTCGAAGATCGAACTGTTCCAGGACTCGATCGCCGCCTACCTCGCCTCGATCGCTGACGTCCTCAACAGCTACGCGGTGCCTCGCCTGATGCGGATCAACGGGATCGACCCGCGCCTCGCTCCGACGATCGCCTACACCGCACCACGCGCACCCGACCTCGACACGATCTCCAACTACGTCTCCCGCCTCGCCACCGCGGGCGCGCTCATCCCAGACGACAATCTCGACGACTACCTGCGAGAGATCGGCGGACTCCCGACCGACGAGGAAGCGCAGGTCGACTGATGACCAACTCGTACATCGACCCGCCCGCCTCGATCGCCGAGTTCACCGGCGGCAACCAGCAGATCGTCACCGGCAGCTCGGTCCTCTACGGGATCGTGCTGTGCGACGAGGGCGCAGCGAACGTGAAGGTCCACCTGCACAACGGCACGTCGACGTCGGGCGAACACGTCGCCGCGCTGGACATCTCCTCGAACGGTGCCGGGACGATCTGGTACGGGCCGAACGGCGTCCACTGTCCCGACGGGATCTACTGCGAGGTCATCACCGGCACCGCTGTCGGTTCGGTGTTCTATTCGCCATGACGGTACGGGTCGACATGGGCGACCGTGATCCCGGCGAGGTCTACAAGAACCACCGCCCTGAGTTTCGACCGGTCGACTCCGACAAGCTCTACGGGTCCGAACGCACCGTCGCCACGGCCGTCGGGAAGATCGCGGATGCCATCCAGACCGACCTGCTCGTCGACTACATCTACGACCGAGTCACGATCGCCACGCTCACCGCTCGCATCGCAGAACTCATCACCGACGACCCCGACATCCTCCAGCGCCCGATCTTCGCAGCGTTCCAGTCAGGCGCACAGGACGCCGCCGAGCAGCAACGCCGCGACGTCAACCGGGTCCTCTACGACCTGGGGTCGCCAGTCATGCTGCGCTCGACCGCGGAACTCCGCAAGGCGAAACGCGAGGTCATCTGGGACGCCGACCTCCGAACCTTCGACCGCACCGACCCGAACGCGCCCGGCCGCATCTACGCCCGGTTCCGTTCCGAGTCGATCCTCGACGACCTGACCACCACCGTCCGCACCTCGATCGAGACCGCCATCACCGACTCGTTCACCGTGTCGCAGTCGTTCACGACCGGCCGCACCGTCACCGGCCTGACCCCGCAACAGACCGCCCAGACCATCTACGCCATCCTCGACGACATCTCCCCGACCCGCCCGACCGGTGCCGACCTCGCCGCCCGCTACGTCGGCCACACTCGAGGACTCACCGACCGCTACACCGCCGCGGTCATCAAGCACGGCAACGCGATCGCGTTCGAGCAGATCGCCGCAGGTCAACGACCGAGCGTCGCGCTTCGAGTCGCCGAGCGAGCGATGCAGCGCTACGGGGATCGACTGCGTCGGTCACGCGCCCGAGCGATCGCTCGCACCGAGATCGCCTACGCCCAGAACGCGGGCATCCAGTACCAGAACCAGCTGCTGATGGATTCGGGCGTCGTCGCACCCGAGTCGCAGAAAGAATGGATCACTGGCCCGTTCGACGTCTGCAACATCTGCGTCCCCCTCGGCGGCACGCGGGTCCCGCTCGCTGGTGACTTCTTCTGGCCGAGCGGATCAGGCAACCCGCCCGCCCATCCGAACTGCCGATGCAAGACCCGCGTCGTGCCGACGATCGGCGAGCCACCTGTGCGGGTCGGTGCTGGCACCATCACCGACCCGTTCCGCTACCAGTTCGCCGACGGCTGGATTGCGCCGATCAACCCCGTCTCGTAGCCCTCTACTGACACGTCGAAACTCGCCACCTACACTTCGACTCGTGCAAGCGCATCAACTCGTAGATCTCGAACTCGACGAGGTGTCCGGGGTCGACCACCCTGCGTCCCTCGTTGAAGGCTGGCTCGTCATGAAAGCCGACGACCCGATCTCCGACGCGTTCGCCGACCTAATCACCGACCAGGAGGAACCCGTGGAAGACATCCACGAGGCTGACCCGGTCGTCGACACCCCGGTCGCTGACGAAGCGTTGGCGAAGGAACTCGGCGATCTGCGGAAGGCCCTCACCGACATGACCGCCCACTTCGAGAAGGCTGCCGCCGAGCGTGACGCGCTCGCCGAGACCGCCGACATCGAGAAGGCCGCCGCCAAGGTTGCCGAATGGGATCAGGTCCCCGGCATGACCGACGACTTCGTCCCGGTGCTGCGCTCGCTCGACGACGAGCAGCGTGACGCTGTGGCCGCGGTCTTCGACGCCTGCCAGATCGCGTTCGCCGAGGCGGACGTCACCAAGGAACTCGGCACCGACGCCGCTGGCGACAGCGATGCCCTGTCCACCATCCAGAACCTCGCCAAGGGCCTCGTGGCCGACGGCAAGGCTTCCAACTTCCACCAGGCGATCGCGCTCGTTGCAGCTGATCGTCCCGACCTCTACGCTGACTACGTCGGCGGGAAGGGCTGAGACTCATGGCATACGAGTCCCCGCAGATCAACATCGGCACGCTCACCGCGGCCGCTGACCTGTCCGGCAAGCAGTACTACTTCGTGAAGCTCGCCAGCGAGTCGACCGTCAACGTCTGCTCCGCCGTCACCGACGTCCCGATCGGCGTCCTCCAGAACACCCCGGCCGCAGGCGAGAGCGCCGAGGTCACCATCTTCGGTCTCTCGAAGGTGTCCGCCGACGCCACGCTCGCCGCGGGCGACGTCATCGGCACCTCGGCGGACGGGCAGGCACAGCCGCTCACCGTCGGCACCGAGACCACCGTCTACACCTGCGGCCAGGCCATCACGGCCGGAGCCGCCAACACGCTCCAGACCGCCTTCATCAACATCTCGAACGGGAGGGCTAGCTGATGCCTCAGCCAACTCAATCCGACGTCCATGTCGACGCGATCCTCACCGGCATCTCGGTCGCCTACATGCAGGAGGCGGATCACTTCGTCGCTGGCAAGGTGTTCCCGAGCGTTCCGGTGACGAAGCAGTCCGACAAGTTCTTCACCTACACGCAGGCCGACTTCTTCCGCGACGAGGTCCAGTACCGCGCCGACGGCACCGAGTCCGCCGGTTCGGGCTACGGCCTCTCGACCGACAGCTACTCGGCGAACGTGTGGGCGCTCCACAAGGACATCGGCGACCAGACCCGAGCGAACGCTGACGCGCCGCTCAACATGGATCAGGACGCCACCCGCTTCCTCGCCCAGCAGATGCTGATCCGTCAGGAGCGCGACTGGGCGACCAACTACTTCGGCACCGGCATCTGGGACACCGACACCACCCCGTCGACCCTCTGGTCGGCCTCGGGTTCGGACCCGATCGGCGACGTCCAGGCGGGCATCAACACGATGCTCACCAACACAGGCTACCGCCCGAACGTCGGCGTGTGCAGCTATGCGGTCTTCTCGATCCTGAAGAACCACACCGACATCGTCGAGCGCTACAAGTACACGACCAGCGAGTCCATGACCACCGACCTGATCGCTCGGGTCCTCGGTCTCGACGAGCTGCACGTCATGGGCAGCATCGTCAACTCGGCGGACGAGGGTGCCACGGCGTCCTACGCCCAGATCGGCGACAAGGACATGCTCCTCGCCTACGTCCCGGCGTCCGCGGGTCTCATGCAGCCCTCGGCTGGCTACAACTTCACCTGGACCGGTCTCGCCAACAGCGGCGGCATCGGCACCTCGACGAGCGTCAGCCGGTTCCGCATGGACCACCTCCGCGCCGACCGCCTGGAGATCCAGAGCGCCTGGGACTTCAAGGTCGTCTCCAGCGCCCTCGGGTACTTCTTCTCGAACTGCGTCGCCTGACGCCTCGGGTAGATCCCACACCCAACACCCCAACAGCCCGCCCGGTTTTCGTTCTCCTTTCCGGGCGGGCTGTTGCGCGTCTCCGCAGACGCGCCCGACCTCGTGGCATAGGATGACCGCATGACGTGGACCTACTCCGGAGACCCGGCAACGAACGCACGCGACTCGATCCGGTTCCTGGTCGGCGACACCGACACGAACGACCAGCTCGTCTCCGACGAGGAGATCGCCTGGACCAACTCGCAGGTCACCGGCTCCGACACGGCGACGACGGACCTCTACACCGTCGCCTACCGGGTCATGTTGGCGATCGCCTCGAAGTTCAGCCGCCTCGCCAACCAGGCCATCGGCGATATGCGCGTCGACCTGTCGCAGAAGGCCGACAACGCCCGCACCCAGGCCGAGCAGCTTCGGGTCCTCGCCGGACGTGAGAACCTGGTGCCGGTCCCGTATGCCGGAGGCATCTCGGTCTCGGACAAGCGGATCGACCGCGACAACGCCGACCGGGTCGACCCGTTCTTCACCTCGGGCCAGTTCGCCAACACGTCCGACTATGGCGCAGGCCCAGCCCGAGCCGACGCCGGGATCGACGACGACACCCTGTCATGACCGGCGCAGCTTCGTCCGACGTGTTCGCCACGGCGCTCCGGGTCAACATGACGCCGCAGCAGGTCAGCACGCGCACGACCTCGACGCTGAACAACTACGGCGAGGCGACGTTCACCGGCGACGCCACCACCTACGACTGCTACATCGAACGGACCCTCGACCAGCCGCCCGGTGTGAACGCCGACGTGACGGTCGAGTACAAGGTCTTCATCCCGGACCGGACGCTGTCGATCGACACCGGCGACGAGATCACCCTCCCCGCTCCGGTGTCCGGCACCCGCCCGATCGTCGCGGTCGAGACACTCGCCGACCCGCTCGGCCAGGTCGGCCAGGTCGTGTACGTCGGGAGAGTCAGCCGATGAGCCGGGTGACTTCCACGTTCAACAAAGTTGCGGCAGCACAGCAACGGGCGATCGCTGCTGGTGTTCGGCTCGGCGTCGGCCAGATCCTTCTGGAGATCGGCGCACGCGCCGACGAACTCGTCCCGTTCGACACCGGCGCGCTGTCCCGGTCGCAGACGACGTCAGTCAAGGGCACAGGCGACGGAAACATCGAAGGCAGGATCAGCTACGGCGGACCCGCTGCCCCGTACGCTCTCGTCCAGCACGAGAACCTGAACCTGTCGCACCCGCCGAAGTCGAAGGGCGGCAGCCCGGTCGCCGAGGGCCAAGGTCGCGGTCCGAAGTATCTCGAATATCCGTCGAACCAGATCGCGAAGAAGGCGGAGGCGATTATCGCGAAGTCGGTCGCCGCGTCGAAGGGCATCCTCTGATGGCTTTCCTCGACGACATCGGCACCCACCTCGCCGGTGCGACCATCCCGGCTGAGTCGCTCACGCTCGGCACGAACCTGTTCCTCGGTCGCCGCCCCGATACGCCGGATACGCTCGTCGCGTTGTACGAGACTGGCGGCACCGCACCCGAGCTGGTCTTCGGAACGAACTCGGCCCCGCCCGTCGAGACTCGTGGCCTTCAGGTCGTCGCACGCGCTGCCGCCTACTCGACGTCGGAGGCTCTCTGCACCGACGTCTGGGTGGCGCTGTGCCTGATCGACAACGAGACGATCAACTCGACCCGCTACCTGTTGGCCGACCCGGTGCAGTCGCCGTTCGCTCTCAACCGAGACGACCAGGACCGGATGCTGCACGTCGTGAACTTCCTCGTGACTCGTGAGGTCACCTGACCCGTACGGCGACGACGTCGAGTCGAGATGGCCTGCCGAGTTGCGATGCTCGGAGTGCGGCAAGCTCCTCGCCGAGCAGGTCAACGCACCCTTCCGGATCATGTGCCCGCGATGCCGGAAGGTGAACCGGCCCGACTAGGTCTCTATGGCGAGAACGCCGCAGCGCACCTACACTCGCCCTAGTGCGCTGAGTCGCCTCGTGACCGAGTGTCCTCTCCGGAGGTCGCTCCATGCTCCGAGAGAGGTCTCATGCCACGCTACACAGTCACCGGCGGTCCGAGCGGCGACGCCGGGATCGACATCGGCGACAAGCGCTACGAACCCGGCGACACCCTCGACGCCGCAGCGAAGACCGTGAAGTGGCTGGTCGACGACGGCTACCTGACCCCGGCGGGCAAGACCGCAGCCGCTCCGGCTGACGAGGAGGAGTAGCAGATGCCCACGTTCCAGCACGGCAAGTCGACGTCCGTCTATCTGGACGAGTTCGACATGAGCGCCTACCTCCAGGCATCCGACGTCGGGTTCGATCAGGACACCGCTGACGTCACCACCTACGGGGCCAGCAGCCGGGCGTTCATCGCGTCGCAGGCATCCGGCACGCTCTCGTTCAACGGACTCATCGACGCCACCAACACCGCCGGAACGTCCGACAAGGAGTTCGAAGCGATCCTCGGGTCCGCCACTCACCCGGTGCTCACCGTCGCGATCGAGGGCGGCACCATCGGGAACCGGGCGGTCATCGCCCGAGCGAACGAGACGAGCTACACGATGGCGACACCGGTCGCTGACGTGAACTCGCTGACCGCCGACTTCCAATGCTCCGCCGACCCGGCGAACAACGTCGACTTCGGTGTGGCGTCCGCCGTGCAGCTCACGACCGGCGCGTCGATCGCTCACGGGTCGCTCGGCAACCTCGCCTCGGTCGACAACGGCGCGTCGAGCACGAACGGCGGAGCGGCTCTGCTCCACGTCCCGACCAACACCGTCGACGGCGCGACGACCATCAAGGTCCAGCACTCGGCCGACGACGCGGTCTGGGCCGACCTCGTGACGTTCACCGCTGTCGGTGCGTCGACCATCACTTCTCAACTGTCGGCCGTGACCGGCACCGTCAACCAGTACCTGCGGGTCACGGCCAGCACCGCAGGCTCGTCCGGAGCGATCACCTTCATGGTGTCGTTCGCACGCTTCTAGGAGGAGCGAACCATGCCCACATTCACCACCGGCAAGTCCGCCGTCTTCAAGATCGACGACACAGGCGGCACCCTTCAGCCCATCAGCGACGTCCTGAACAGCGTCGACTTCCCCGAGACAACCGACACCGCAGAGGTAACGGCGTTCGGCGCGTCGAGCCGCAGCTACATCGTCTCGCTCGAATCCGCCACCATCTCGATCTCCGGCATGTACGACGCCACCGTCGACGGCTACCTCAAGGGCGGAGCCGAACCCGCCAGCCGCTCGTTCGAGTACCAGCCGACCGGTACCTCCGGCGAGTCGAAGTACACCGGCGAATGCATCCTTACGAGCTACTCGCTGTCGTCCCCCGTCGGTGACGTCGTGACCTTCTCCGCTGACTTCCAGGTCACCGGCGCAGTCACCCGAGGCACCGTCTAGTCGTGACCTCCACCCGGCACGCTCTCCCCTCCAGTAGCGTGCCGGGTGGAACTACGACAGGAGCACACCATGACCGACCTACGAGCCGCGATCCTCGCCGCAGCAGACACCCCGACCGACACGGTCGAGGTTCCCGAGTGGGGCGTGACCGTCGGCATCAAGTCGATGTCAGCGAAGTCCCGCGCCGCTGTGATGGAACTCGCGCAGCAGGGCGACGGGATCGACGCCAACAAGGTTCTCGGCATGTGGGCTCGCACGCTTCAGGGTTGCATCGTCGACCCCGAGACTGGCGACCCGATCTTCGAGACCGAAGACATGGAAGCGCTCATGGACAAGTCAGCGACCGTGATCGAGCGGTTGTGGACGATGTGCTTCGAGCGATCGGGCATGACCGAGGACAAGGTCAACGAGGCGGGAAAAGACTCCTAGGCTTCTCGGGCGGTAACCCCGAGCGCCGGTTCTACTTCCGCCTCGCACGCGACCTCGGCATGACTGTCGGCGAGCTACTCGCCCGCATGTCATCCGAAGAACTGACCGAGTGGATCGCTCTCTACCGGATCGAACACTCTGAACGAGAACAGGCCGCCCAACGAGCGAAGGCTAGGAAGTAGATGGCCGTAGGCACGACAGTCGCCCGCATCAACACGATCGGCACCGC
>Ga0181594_10000563_pt1 | contig 34399 bp, 27 predicted proteins | sample 071ome_18_FD_145603 | JGI IMG/M metagenome (GOLD analysis project Ga0181594, IMG submission 145603) | Coastal salt marsh microbial communities from the Groves Creek Marsh, Skidaway Island, Georgia - 071413BT metaG (spades assembly) | ecosystem: Environmental > Aquatic > Marine > Intertidal zone... | reverse complement strand
GGGCGAGATTGCGCTCGTCATTGGCCGCAAGGGCCATCGTATTCTGCAGGAGGAGGCGATGAGCTATGTGTCGGGCTACACACTCATGAATGAGGGCACCATTCGCGATTGGGTTCGACACGCAAAATTTAACGTGACCCAGGGGAAGAACTTTTCGCGAATCGGTAGTATTGGCCCCTGGATGGTGAGTCCTGAAGACGTCGGTGATTTCCGTGACTTAACTCTGCAAACCCACGTGAACGGGGAGTTAAGGCAAAGCGATACGACTGCCAATCTGATGTTCCCTTTCGATTACCTTATCAGTTACCTATCTATTTTCTTTACCTTACAGCCGGGAGACATTATTTCGACGGGTACCCCGAATGGTGCGGGCGCTCGCTTTGATCCACCCAAATACCTCGCGCCTGGGGATCGTTTGGCGGTGAGCTGCGGTCCCATCGGCGTATTGTCCAATACGGTAGAAAATGACCCAGGCGCCCCTGAGGACCTAACAACGCAGCTTGTTAGTAATAGATGGAGTTAGCTGTCTGGCGGGAATCATCTGATGGGGCTGGCTGATTGAGCGTTCAACGCTTGAATGTTATTCAAAGCGCTCAAAAAAAGTCTTTTTCGCTTTGGGCAACGTTCCTTGGCGGCTTGTTAGCTCTGTCTGAATAAACTCAAGGCTGGGCTTTTGAAGGTAGTCATAAATTCGACTCACCATCGCTCTTGCGGCGGTCCCCGGCCACTGGGGCGGTAAAAGATCATCGGGCAAAGAGGTATCTCTCAGTAGAATGCGACGATATTCATGGATGAGTAGAACACGAGCGTGAAATGCGCTTTTCGCTGAGGGCTTTCGTCCTTTCTCAAGAGCGTGAAGCAAAGGCTTGAACTGCTCAAGAAAGCCACTGTAGCGGAGCGCTAATTGATCAAGATCCCAGTAGTGATTCACCGTTCCTTTCAGATCCTGTTTGGTGGTAATTGCATTTGTTTCTGCATCCATCACGATAACGCCATCTCTCAAATCAAATTCGTCGAGCACATCACGTATTGAGGTTGCATCGCCTCCTGGTCGGGCGAAGGTTCCTGCACTGATGGCGCGAAATCCCAACCAATTCAGACTGCGTTTAAAGTTTTCCTTTCGCTCATCGGGAACGTTGACGGGCAGGAGGATCTGCCAGCGACCGCGCCAGTCATCGCCCTGAGAGGCATAAATGCGCTGAGCCGCACGTTGATATTCCTGTCCTCCAGACGAGGTCAGCTGATAAAAACTCCGACGCCCCTCACGCTCTACGTCCAACCAACCCTCTTTCACCAGACGGAAAACCGAGGTGCGAACGAGGCGATCATTCACGCCAAGTTCCTCCAGAGCGTGAATGAGGCTACCGAGCCATATTTCCTTGCCGTGCTGGGAGACGACATCGCCGAAGAGAGTGATGATCAGGGATTTGGCCCGTATGGGTTGTCGGGCCTTGAAGTCGGCCAGAACAGAGTCGAGGGAACGCTGGAAGCTCATTTCAAAACTCTACCTCAGAAAAAATCTCGCCAACATGCTTTTGATACAAAAAAGTTGAAAATGCTTAGGATAGTGTATTACTTTGCGCACACAAGATCGATAATAAGGGAGTGCCTGTGGCGATAGCCTCGAGCCTATCTTCTCTCCAAGCGGTGCAACAGCTCTCCGCCGATGCGCTGGCGTCGCTGCAGTTTGAGAGATTGCGGCAGACGTTGGCCCATGTGTATGCGAATTCACGGGTGTACAGAGCCAAATTCGATGCCGCAGGGGTTTCCCCTGAAGACCTAACCGATCTCTCGGACCTTTCAAAATTTCCGTTCACCGTAAAAGACGATCTGAGGGAGCACTATCCCTTCGGTCTTTTCAGCGTCCCCATGGATCAGGTTGTTAGAGTCCACGCCTCCAGTGGCACGACCGGCAAGCCAACGGTTGTTGGCTATACCCAAGGCGACATCGATCATTGGGCGACCTGTGTAGCCCGCTCTATCGAAGCAGCGGGTGGGCGACCGGGTGACCGGGTTCAGGTGGCCTATGGCTATGGTTTGTTCACCGGAGGTCTGGGTGCCCATTACGGCGCCGAGAAGCTGGGGTGCACCGTTATCCCTATGTCGGGTGGGCAAACCGAAAAGCAGGTACAGCTACTTCGGGATTTCGAGTCGGACATCATCATGGTGACGCCTTCTTACATGCTTAATATCGCCGATGAAATAGAGCGGCAGGGTATGGATCCTTCAGGGCTGAAACTGCGTCTAGGCATCTTCGGTGCGGAGCCATGGACCGATGCGATGCGCAAGGCCATCGAGTCGCGCTTGGACATTGATGCTACCGATATCTACGGCCTTTCCGAGGTGATGGGCCCCGGGGTAGCACAGGAATTTGTTGATACCAAAGACGGACCCACTATCTGGGAGGATCATTTTTACCCCGAGATTATCGATCCCGATTCAGGTGAGGTGCTGCCCGATGGAGAGGAGGGCGAGCTTGTTTTCACCAGTCTGACGAAAGAGGCTTTCCCGATCATTCGATATCGAACGAGAGACCTCACCACGCTATTGCCGGGAAGTCAGTGTGTGATGCGAAGAATAGCCAAGATCACCGGCCGCTCGGATGACATGCTGATCATCCGCGGTGTGAACGTTTTTCCCTCGCAGATCGAAGAAATACTTCTGCAACAAAAAGCACTCTCGCCGCATTACCAGATTGAGCTCTCCCGGGCCGGGAACATGGACGAGGTGACCCTGCATGTCGAGTCGATGCCGGGGTCTGCGGGTGCTGGTGCACAAACACAGGAACTACAAAAACTAATCAAGTCTTACGTCGGGATTAGCTGTGATGTGACGCTGCATGAGGTTGGCGGCATTCCTCGATCGGAAGGTAAGGCAAAGCGGGTAATAGATCGGCGATAGCGCTCGCAACCACCGGATGTGGCGCGGCGCGTGTTATTCAAAAAACGGGTCAAATAGTTAATAAACACAAACGAGCAAGTCAGTAAAAAACCATAAATCCCAACGTGGATTAAGGAGCACTCCAATGAAGACAACAAAAACTATTTTGTCACAATCCTGTCAGCGGGCTCTGTTCGGAGGGCTGGGTGTTGCCATGGCCTCCTCGCTGCCTGCATTCCCTGCCTTTGCGCAGGGTGGGCAGCTTGAGGAAGTGATCGTCACGGCAAACTATCGTGAGGAAAACCTGCAGGACGTTGCGGTGGCGGTGAGCGCTATCAGCGGGGATGAGCTCAATGAGGCCCAAATTTTTGGGCCTACGGAAATTGCTTTTAGGGTTCCCGGGATGGCATACGCCGAATTTGCGCCCGGTCAGGCAATTTTATCGATGCGTGGCGTGAGTTCAGCCGATGACGGCCCGAGTATGGATAATTCGGTCGTGATGTTCCTGGATGGGGTCTATATCGGTTCGATTGCCTCCATTAATCAGGAGATGTTTGATGTGGAGCGCATTGAGGTATTACGGGGACCGCAAGGTACCCTGTTCGGGCGTAACGCCGTGGGCGGAGCCATCAACGTCACTACAATGAAACCCTCTCAAGAGGCGAATATCCGTGCAGAGGTGTCGGCGGGCACCAAAGGAAATCTTCGTTACCAGGGTTTGATATCAGGGCCGATAACCGACTCTCTCTCAGGCAAACTGGTCTTCAATCATCGCGAGCACGATGGTTATGTGCGTAACATCATCATGGGCGTCGACCAACAAGATGAAGATGTCACCTCGTACCGAGCGCAGCTTCGGTGGGAAACGGACTCTATGGATTGGCTGCTCTCCGCGGATTACATGGAGGATGAGCGCGAGGATATGGGGCGATTCCCGGTATTCGGGAATGGAGGCCCAACCGTCGATAGCTGGAGAGCCTGGGGAGGCGACTTTAGAAAAGTGGCCGCGCCAGCGGGGACAAAAGAGCAGGGCGGTGGCTCGGACCGAGAGGCCTCGGGCTTTAGTCTTCAAGGGGATATCGAGTTTGGTTCGGGGGTCCTTACCTCGATCACTGGATTTCGCAACGCCAAAACCGATTGGGGGATGGCCTCTATCGGTGTCGGTATTCCTGTCGAAATCATTGACGACATAACGCAGGACATCGATACCTTCACTCAGGAATTCCGCTGGACCTCTAATCTGGATGGCCGCTTTAATTACGTAGCGGGTATTTACTATCTGGATGAGGATTCTGAGCGAACAGAGCAATACAGACTGCTGTTGCCTCAGACCATTGGTGGCGGCGTTTTTGTCGACCCCGGCGCTCAGACCTGGGGCGGCGCAGTTGATATAGGCAATGAGGTGTCTCGCCAGGAAAATACGACCACCAGTTATGCAGCGTACTTTCAGGGCGATTACGAAATTACCGATGCGTTAACGGCAACCTTCGGGGTGCGATATACCTCTGATGAAAAAGATACGACCACCACTGGCGTCAACTGTGGAAGCGCTGAGGGGCAAGCGAACTTCAGCCAATACTGCGCTGGCGTCGGCGGCAGTCTATCGATCATTCCGCAAACCTTCACGGTAAATGCGAAAGAAACCTGGACTGACGTCTCTCCAAAATTCACGCTGACCTACAATATCAATGATGACGTCATGGTCTATGGCACGGCGTCTTGGGGTTTCAAGAGCGGGGGATTTGGCGGCGGCGCGGGAACCCCTGAACAGGCCTCACGTCCGATTGATCCTGAAGACGTGATCAACTACGAAATCGGCTTGAAGGGTGACTTCCTCGATCGGACTCTGCGGTTGAATGCGGCGGCGTTCTACATGGATTACACCGATCTTCAGATCGTTCGCTTTGGGCCGACGGTAGACAACCCTGATTTTGGACAGTTCATTACTGAAAACGTAGGTGAAGCGGAGATCGCCGGTCTTGAAGCTGAGATTACCTGGGCGCCGACCGAGAATTTCCGGTTGTTTGGTAGCTATGCCTACCTCGATACCGCAGTGAGTGATTTCACGATTAACGGCATCGATCCGACAGCCATACCGGGTAACTCTGACTCTCTGCGACAGGCTCCCGAGAACAAATATTCGCTGGGAGGCGTGGTTAACTTCCCGCTGCCGGGAGGGAGCGTCGTCAGTCTTCGAGCTGATTACTATCACACCGATGAGCAGATCAATGACTACATCAATCAGAACACGAAAATTGATGAATTCGATTTGATTGACATGAGGCTCTCATGGACCTCTGCCAACGAGGCGTGGCAGCTGGCCCTATGGGGTAAGAACATTACCGATGAGCAGTGGGTGTCTCATAGCTACACCATCGGACCAGGGGTTATTGGTGTATGGGGAGCCCCAGAACTATGGGGCGTCTCGGTTCGTTATCAGATGTAAGGCCTCTGTAGTGCTGCTGGAGGGGCGGAACGCCCCTCCCTTAACCCCTTCTCCGATCACGCCGCTGCCACCGTTTGGTGGTAGAGGCGGGTGGGGGTAGTCGTTTCTCAAGGAGAGGTAAAGGTGTCGAAGGCGATGCTGCGTCCGAAAGGAATACTGTTCCTAGTCTTTTTGCTGCTCGGTCCGTTGCTGACCGCTGGTTGCCAAAAACAGGGATTGGAAACCGACGAGGCGGCCGTTCCGGGAGAGAGAGGCTCTGATTCCGTAACCATTTATCGTGATGTCTATGGCACGCCTCAAGTGTTCGCTGACTCAAACTACGGCGTCTATTTTGGTTATGGCTACGCCGTCGGCCAAGATCGCCTGTTTCAAATGGAGATGCTCAAGCGCACGGCGCAAGGGCGCGTCGCAGAGGTGTTGGGGGCAGACTTTCTCAGCCTCGATCAAAAGCTCCGAACCGAGTACAACCATCCCATTGTTAGAGTTCAAGTAGACCAACTGGCTCCCCGTGATCTCGACATTCTGCAGGGTTACGCCGACGGGATGAACGCGTGGATTGAGGAGGCCACTGGCGCTCAGGCGGATTTGCTTCCCAAGCCATTTGAGGACTATGGCTTCCTGCCCAGCCGATGGAATGCCTACGACGTCGCGACAATCTTTGTTGGTTCGATCGCGCATCGCTACGCGGATTTTAATAGTGAGCGTGACAATCTGGAGTTCTTACGGGCGATGGAGGCGAGGCACGGAAAAGAGGATGCGTGGAAGCTATTTAACGCGGTGAAGTGGCTTACTGATGACACATCCCCAACTACCGTTCCTCGAGAGGGCCCGTTGGAACATCAGGCCCTGGTGCGTCCGAGTTACCTTGATGAGGGTGCGAAGCTTCCCTCCTTGGCACGTGCGGTAACAGACGTCGATGGACGCTACGCTGGCTTGAGCATCGAATCCAGTTTTAATGAGGTTTTGAAAAACCAGATCGCAAGCAATGGCTATCTCGCGCACCCGGATTTTTCACCCGCCAGTAATTATTGGGCGGTATCTGAGGTCAACGATGCTGCTGGTGTCTTGCTGAATGGTCCCCAGTTCGGGTTTGCAGTGCCGAGTTACGTTTATGGTATTGGTCTACACGGTGGCGATTTCGATATCGTAGGCAATACGCTTCTGGCGCTTCCCGCATTTCTCTTTGCCCACAACAACCATCTGGCATGGGGCAGCACCGCGGGGATCTCTGATCAAACCGACGAATTCTGGCTGACTCTTAATCCCGAAAATCCAGAGCAGTATTGGCACAACGGCAAGTGGGTCAATTTTAATAGTTGGGAAGAGCGGATAGTCGTCAAGGATGGAGCCGTAGTGTCGGTCACTGCCAGGCGATCGGTACACGGCATGGTGCTTGCCCATGATCCCGACGTCGGCGTCGCCGTGGCGAGGGCCCGCGCGTGGGAGGGTCAGTCGGTTCAGGACTTAATGACCTGGGTATGGCTGGCGACCGATCATTCTCTGGAGCAAGCTGAGCAACGACTCGCCGGTAAAACAACCAACATCAACATGTACACCATGGACCGCGCAGGACAGCTTGGTTACGTGCACAGCGGCCGGTATCCGCAACGGGCTGCAGGTCATGATCCCCGTCTCCCCGCGATTGGTGATGGATCGATGGACTGGCAGGGCATGAGGCCCTACGACGACAACCCGAAAGTGAGACAACCTGATTCAGGTTTTATCGTGAACTGGAACAACAGACCCTCCGCTGATTGGATTAGCTCGGACCTGTGGTCTTACACCTGGTCGCCTGCAGATAGAGTGCACATCCTCATCAATGAACTGAACGGGGTGCTGGGGTCAACGGTGGCCGACGTGGTCGACATCAACACCAGAAGCTCATTCGAGGATGTGAATCATCGCTATCTAATGCCTCTGCTAGAGGACGCTCGCATTGATTCGGTGCAGGGCAATCCCGATGATGCGCGTGTGTCGAGGGTCGTAGAAGCTATTGATCTTTTGGTCGCCTGGGACAAGTCCTGGCGTGTGGATCAGGATGGGTTTTATGGGCCTGCGCCCACCTTGATGGAGGCTTTTGTTGAGGAGCTACAGCGTCAGGTCTTTTTGGATGATGTTGGTGAGGAGGAGTACTACCGCTTCGCCGCCACAAATTACCCAAGCAAGCCGCTGGGAGCATCCTGGGGGACATCGGTCGCGATGCGGGCACTGATCAAATGGCTTGAAGATGTGCGCGGGGGTGAAACTCCCCAATTTGATCTTTTGAACGGCGAGTCAATAACGTCAGTGGTTTCAAAAAGCTTATTGCTTGCATTAGACAAGCTCGATCGAGAGCAGGGTGCTGATATGGCTGATTGGCGACGGGCAGCGGCCCCCATGGAATGGACGCCGTTTAATTTCCGGGGCATTCCGCAGGCCGACAGCAACAGCGTGCTGAGTTTGCCGGGCTACCAAAACCGGGGCAGTGAGAACAACTTCTTCGTGGCAACCGGAGAGGGAATCGAAGCCCGCGATGTCATTCCTGGTGGGCAGGGGGGACACCGGTTGTCCTCCGGCGTACCAGGCGCACATTTTGATGACCAGTTTGACCTCTACCAGCAATTCAAATACAAACCCGTGCCATTTGAGCGAGAGGACATAGAGACGTTAGCTGTCAGCCAGACGGTCATTCCGCTGGAGTAGCGTCAGGTCTAACGCCACTGCTGGCCGAATCGCCCACTTGTCATTGACGCGGGCGTAACACAGACGCAAAAAACTGGCGGATGCCTTCCTTGTCGTCAAGAGAAAAGCATCCAGCCACATGTTGGTCGGGACGAACAATCAGAGCGCATCCAGCCTCACGATCCACACCGTAATAATCGAAAGGATGATCTCGGTCGGGGGTTGGACAAAAGACCTTGTCGTAGTCACGTAATTTGAGTTTGCCTTTGTGAGGCCACCATAGCGCCGGTAAATCGGTGAACTCGATATCTTCATAGCCGCACTGCAACACAACGAGTAGCTCGATGACCGAGTCGATATCATCTGCATTCGGCGTGGCGGACATAATCGGGGACTCAGCGGCGGCTCCTAGCCAGGTTGATAAGCCATGGATTTTTGAGTCAGCGTTGGATGAGTGCTTGGCATCAGCGAAAAGAATCAACCGCCAACGGCCATCTGCGGCAAGCGCTTCGCTGAGTTGCATGGGCCGAGCGTCGGCCAGCCGTAATACAGGTGCCGGCGGCAATCGCTGTCCAAGTGTGAGGCTGGATAGGCGTTGGTTAATTGAGTCTGACGCAACAATGATGGAAGGCGGATAGGTACTCTGGGTTCCCGATACGTAGCCGTCAGCGCGGATTAAAGCCTTCTGCAGGGCTGAACCCTCGTGCTCTGTCGCGGTCTCGCTGTCTGTCTCGGAGAAGAGGGTCGCCAGCTCACGATCGAAATCGATCAATTCCTGCGCGATCGCCTGCCGCTCATCAGAATAGGTCCCAAGAATCGTGGCAGGGCTCTGTTGGCGCAACACCGCGGCGAGCTTCCAGCCAAGATTAAAGCTGTCGTGCATCGACACATTCATGCCCTGACCTGCCTTGGGGCTGTGGGTGTGACAGGCATCGCCAGCAATAAAGGCGCGAGGATGGGTACGCTGATCCTCTGATATGTGTCTCGAGTCAAAATGCGGGGCGAGTCGCTGACCCACTTCATAAACCGACCACCAGACGATCTCCCTCACATCAAAGGAAAATGGCGTAAGGACCTGCTGTATTCTAGTAATGAGTTGTTCGGCGTCGATGCTGTCCCGAATCAGACGGGAGCCGTCCGCTAACTCCTCGAGCTCTACATAGACTCTCATAAGGTGGCCGCCCTCGCGGGGGATAATCATGATGTTGCCGTTGGTGGCAGACTGGACAATCGATTTCATCCTGATATCAGGGAAGTTGGTGACCGCCAGCAGGTCCATAACCCCCCAGGCTTTATTGGCCGCCTCTCCCTCAAGAGCAATCCCCAGATGCTGACGCACCGCACTTCTCGCGCCGTCACAACCGACGACATACTTGGCGCGAAGGGTTGAGGAAGTTGTGTCACCTGTGTCGCCCATTGCTTCCAGAGTGGCTTCAACAGGGTGCGAGGTGTCTGAGGGGGTCGGTAGCAGCTGCAGGTCAGTCAACCTGTAGCCGTAGTGGGGCAGAAGCCGGCTCGATGACTGCGCCATGGACTCTAACAAGAAATCGTGTATCCGAGCCTGATTTAGAACAACGTGAGGAAACGGCGAGAAAACGGTGCGCCCATCGGGCTTCTTATACCGTCGAATCAGCGTATCCGGTTGGTCGTGATCACTGCCCCAAAAGGTGATTGCTTGCAGGAAGTAGGCCTCTTTTAACACCCTCTCTTCAAAGCCAAGCGCCTGAAAGATTTCGATTGAACGACCGGAGACCCCATCGGCTTGCCCCAACTCAATGGGCCCCGGCTTTTCGTCCACAATAATGACTGAAATGCCGCCTATCGCGGCGAGCTGGGCCGCGAGCATCAGCCCAGCCGGACCACAGCCAATGATGAGTACATCGGTTTCTGTTGGCAGAGCCTGACTTTGCTCTGCTGCGGGGCTGGGTCGATGCTCCCGCGGATCCCCGGGACGAAATCCATCGAGGTGAAATTGCATGTTGATACACCTTGTTAGGAGCCGACTGACTCACTCCCAAAAAAAGGTAACATGTTAACTAAATGGGGTCGAGTCTCTGCGTAAGCTAAAGCCAGAGGTATCTAGGGGGCGCGCGCCAGCTCGAACAGGGTCTCTATCGCTAAGGCAATTGCCAGCAGGTTTCGGTCGCTGTTTAAAGGCCCGTCAAGTTCCAATCCAACAGGCGGGCCAGATTCCATCACGAGCGCGGGTAAGCTAATCCCTGGTATCCCCGCATTTGACCCGGGATCGGTGTTGCGGATGTAGGTGGGAAAGGTGGGTACCTTTTCGCCGTTGAGACTGACCATTTCAAGATTGCCCTCGATGGGTTGAGCTTCTATCGGGGTCGTCGGAAAAATGACGGCTGATACGTCGTGCAGATCAAAATACGCTTGATAAGCCGCTCGAAGCGCCGGTCGATGTTCGTTGATTGCAGCTTGATAGGTTGGTTCATCAATGACACCGGAGAGCGCATCACCAACGACCGCTCTAACATCCGGGCTAGCTATAGAGTCAAGGAAGCTCTCGACGCTAAGGTCTGGTCGGTGGGCGGCCATGTAGTCGCGCAGTAACAGGTTGGTTTCGTAGAGCACAATCGGGAAGCCCGCAGCGGCATTGAGGGCACTTAGATTTTCAATGTCAGCTTCGATCAGCTCGACACCGGCAGCAGCCAAAGCCTCCAGCGATCGTTGCATGGCGGCAGCTACCCGGGGGCTCAAATCCTCATAGAAAAAAGTGTTCGGAACGCCCAAGCGCAAGCCATCCAGATCGGGTGTAATGAGCTCTCCCGAATCAGAGGCTGAAAGCACGGCATCCAAAAGGGCAGCATCGGCGACAGTATTGGTAATGGGTCCCGCCGTATCCCTGGTCGTTGAGATCAGGGTCATCCCGTCGTTGGGGTATCTGCCGATGGTGGGGCGAAAACCCACAATGCCGTTCAGGGCGGCGGGGATACGGACCGAGCCCCCGGTGTCGGTTCCTATACCCGCATCGACAAGACCTAAAGCGACCGCAACCGCGGTACCCCCAGAGCTGCCACCTGCAATCAGCGTGGGATCGTAGGCATTTTGAACGATGCCATAGGCACCGTTAGCGCTTGTGATCCCGTAAGCCAGTTCGTGGAGGTTGTTCTTGCCAGCAATAATGGCGCCTGCTTGCCTCAATCGAGACACCAGCGCCGCGTCATCGGTGGGGATGAATCCGTCTAGGGCGCCGGTCCCGGCCGTGTTGGGGAGGCCGGCGACGTGGACGTTGTCTTTGATGCCGATCCGCATTCCATCTAGTGAGCCCGAGCCCAGTGGAGGTATTTCCCCTTCGGTAATGAACGCGTTATGGGGGCTACTATTTGGCGTGCCGGGGGTTTGGTGCACGATGACAGGGGCCTGCTTCACGGGCTTCTCCTCGCTGAGTGGCTGTGGGTCTGACTGGTCGCAGCCGGCGGCAAGCATCAACGCCAACATCAAAAACGGCGCTGGCAGGACAATATTCCCGTGTTTTGCTCGTGGTCGTGGCCTGCTGGGCGGTGTCGTTAACATCATAGTGTTCTCCGAGAAGGCGCCTCTGGGCGCTAATTTTCGTCTGCTAGCTTATCCTCAAATACCCTCCTCGCAACATATTACAGAACTTTCTGTAAATAAAGAAATTGTGTATCATATCGACCATACGAAGCCTAGAGGCCGCGATCAGTGACCAAGCTTGAGAGTTACGTTTTAGGAAAGTGGACCGTTGGCGAGGGTGACGGCAGGGCAGTCGTTGATGCCGTCCGGGGTGAGCCCGTGTGTACTGTGGATGCCTCCGGTATCGATATGCTCAAGGTGGTGGAGTACGGCCGGCAGGTAGGGGGAGTAGCCCTTCGTGCCATGACCTTCCACGAACGTGCTATCGCGTTGAAAGAGACCGCGAAGCAACTGATGGCTATGAAAGATGTCTTTTATGAGCTGTCTTTCAAGACCGGTACTACGCGAGCTGATGCCTGGCCCGATATAGAGGGCGGCATCGGCACCGTCTTTAGCTACGCTAGTCTTGTCACCCGGGAATTTCCAAACGATACGGTTCTCGTCGAAGGCGATATGGAAGGGCTTTCTCGGGATGGCACCTTTGTGGGGCGACACATTTTGACGCCAAAGCCCGGCGTTGCGGTCCACATCAATGCCTACAACTTCCCGGTCTGGGGCATGTTGGAGAAGGTGGCCCCCAGCCTGGCGGCGGGCATGCCCGTCATTATCAAGCCGGCAACGCCGACCGCCTACCTGACGAAGGCATTGGTGGATGAAATTATTCGCATCGGGCTTCTCCCTGAGGGGGCAATCCAGCTTGTTTGCGGAAGCATTGCCGACATGTTTGAGCATCTTGGCGAGCAGGATGTTGTCACCTTCACTGGCTCTGCAGAGACCGGCCGCAGTTTAAAGAACCACCCCACGCTGCTGGCCAATAGCGTCCCGTTCACCATGGAGGCCGATTCATTAAACAGCGCCATTCTGGGTCAGTCAGTCCATCCCGGTGACGAGGAGTTTCATCTTTTCGTTAAAGAAGTGGTTCGGGAGATGACCTCCAAAGCCGGGCAGAAATGTACTGCCATACGCAGGGTCATTGTGCCCGCTGAATTAACCGACGCTGTGGTCGACGCTATCGCCGCCCGCCTCGCTACCGTGCAGGCGGGAGACCCGGCACTTGAAGAGGTCCGACTGGGTGCTCTGGTCAGCACCGCTCAGGCGGAGGATGTTCACGCGCGGGTGTTGGAGCTGTGCGAGGAGGCCTCAATGGTGGCGGGCGGAGATCTCGACATGTCCCTCGCGGGACTCGATACCAATGCAGGATGCTTCTACCCGCCGACGTTGTTGCGCTGTGACAATCCCCTGAAAGCCGTGAAGGTCCACGCCGTGGAGGCCTTTGGGCCGGTGGCAACTGTCATGCCATATCACTCATTGGGTGAGGCGGTCGAGATCGTGCGCTTGGGCAAAGGATCTCTGGTGGCGTCGGTCTTTACTGCAGACGACGCTGAGGCGAGGGCGCTTATCTTGGGCGCTGCGGCCTGGCACGGGCGGATGTTGGTCATCAATAGAGACTGCGCCAAAGAGTCCACAGGGCATGGCTCCCCATTGGCAAACCTTATTCACGGCGGTCCGGGTCGAGCCGGTGGAGGAGAGGAGCTTGGCGGGGTGAGGGCAATAAAGCACTACATGCAGCGGACAGCGATTCAGGGGTCACCCACGACGTTGACCGCCATAACCCGCGAGTACCATCGTGGCGCCAAAGAAATTACCGACCCTGTTCATCCCTTCAAGAAATACTTTGAGGAGTTGCAGATCGGCGAGACGTTGATTACCCATCGTCGTACAGTTACCGAAGCCGATATTGTCAATTTCGGTTGTGTCAGCGGTGATCATTTTTACGCGCACTTTGATGAGCTTGCCGCCAAGGATTCCTTTTTTGGTCAACGGGTAGCGCACGGTTACTTTGTCATTTCGGCAGCGGCGGGCATGTTTGTCGATCCTGCTCCGGGACCAGTGATTGCGAACTACGGATTAGAGGGTTTGCGTTTTGTTGAGCCGGTGCCGGCGGGGACAACGATTCAGTGCAAGCTGACGGTGAAGCGAAAAATAAAAAAGGCGCCTCGCGGGGATGAGAAGCCAAACGGTGTTGTGGTGTGGGCCGTTGAGGTGACCAATCAGGAGGGAGCCCCCGTCGCGCTCTACGATATTTTGACGCTTGTAGAGCGACGGGAGGCCTAAGAGTGTCCTATCAACACATCCTGTACGTGGTGGACCAGGGGGTGGCCTGCCTCACGCTAAACAGGCCCGATAGCTTAAATAGCTTCACCGCCGCGATGCACGGAGAGGTCGCCGAGGCGCTTACGTTGGCAGCCGAAGACGCAGAGATCAGAGCGGTTGTTATTACAGGTGCGGGTCGCGGCTTTTGCGCTGGGCAGGATTTGAACGATCGCAATGTGGCTCCCGGAGAGCGAATTGATCTTGGTGATTCGGTTGAAAAGTTTTACAACCCACTAATTAAGCGGATTACCGAGATGGAAAAGCCGGTGATCTGCGCGGTCAACGGCGTCGCTGCCGGCGCGGGCGCCAATATCGCGCTCGCCTGTGACCTGGTGTTCGCGGCGAGATCGGCTAAATTCGTCGAGTCTTTCGCCATGTTGGGCTTGATTCCGGATTCCGGCGGCACGTGGCATTTACCGAGACTTGTCGGCATGGCGCGAGCGAAGGGTATGGCGATGCTGATGCCCAAGATATCGGCGGAGCAAGCTAAAGACTGGGGATTGATTTGGGAGGTTGTCGACGATGACGCCTTGATGAATACGGTGATGACACTCGCTGTCCATCTTGCGACGCAGCCTACGCTGGGTTTTGCGTTCACCAAGAAAGCGTTTGCCGCATCCATGACAAATTCTCTCAATGATCAACTGGAACTTGAGAAGTCGCTGATGCGAACTGCAGGGTTCACGGAAGATTACGCCGAGGGCGTCAAGGCGTTTCTCGAAAAGCGCAAGCCGGAGTACAAGGGACGATGAGTGGCTCTGCAGATGAGCTGGCGCGACGGGCGGCGGAGGCAATGTGGTCAGGTGATCACGCGACACAGGGTCTCGGTATGGAATTGGTTGATGTTGCCCAGGGCTTTGCGGAAATCACCATGCCGGTACGGCAAGAGATGGTGAATGGACATGGAATCTGCCATGGAGGGTTTATCTTTACGCTTGCAGATAGTGCCTTTGCCTTCGCTTGTAACAGTCGTAATCAGATGACAGTGGCTGCCGGTGCGCGAATCGATTTTATTAAGTCGGCCAAAGAGGGAGACGTTCTGACTGCCAGAGCCCGGGTTGTTCATCAGGGCAAAAGAACCGGCGTGTATGACGCGCAGGTTGTTAATCAGGCGCAGGAAGTTATTGCAGAGTTCAGAGGAAATTCCACTACGATTGGTGGCCAGTTGGTTGATGAGTCGGGAAGTTGATGTCAGTCACTTAGGTTAAAACGGTCGCAGTGCGGACTGGTGTCTTGGTTGAAATTAGATCGGTAAAGCACTGAAGTTTGAATTGATGTTTGGGTTCGAGCTTGGATTTAAGAAGCGCTTTACTTCAAGGTCATTTTTAGAAGCAGTAACGGGTAACCGGAGAGTGTTATGTCAGATAAAGTAGTTTCCATGCCAAGTGAGGAGCGATTTCAGGCGCGGATCGACGCCGAAGAGAAGATCGAGCCCAAGGACTGGATGCCTGAAAAATACAGGCAGAATCTCATCAGGCAGATCTCCCAGCACGCTCATTCGGAGGTGATTGGTGAGCAGCCTGAGGGTAACTGGATCACCAGAGCTCCCTCGCTCGAGCGCAAAGCTATTCTCTTGGCCAAAGTGCAGGACGAGGCAGGGCATGGACTCTACCTCTATGCCGCAGCGGAGACCCTTGGGATCACACGCGAGGAGCTTATAGAGCGTCTGCATACCGGGGCGAGCAAGTACGCTTCTATCTTTAACTATCCCTCGTTGACCTGGGCAGACGTTGGTGCCATTGGCTGGTTGGTCGATAGCGCAGCTATCGTTAATCAGGTGTCACTGCAAAACACGTCCTACGGCCCCTACGCGCGGGCGATGGTCCGCATTTGTAAGGAAGAGAGTTTTCACCAGCGTCAGGGCTATAACATCATGATGACGCTGATGCAGGGCAACGAACAGCAGAGGGGAATGGCGCAGGACGCGCTCAATCGATGGTGGTGGCCTTCACTGATGATGTTTGGCCCTCACGATGGAGAGTCGGCTCACTCGGCCCAATCCATGAAATGGAAAATAAAGCGCCGCAGCAATGATGATTTGCGTCAGCAGTACGTGGATCAGGCGGTGCAACAGGCGCTCGCCATCGGCCTTGAGGTTCCTGATCCGGATTTGGTGTGGAATGAGTCGCGGGGTCACTACGACTTTGGCGAGATCGATTGGGCTGAATTTGAGCGGGTGATCAACGGTAACGGACCATGCAACCGTCAGCGCCTTGCACATCACGTAAAGGCGCACGAGGAGGGAGCCTGGGTTCGTGAAGCGATGGCGGCGTACGACGCAAAGCGTGGCAAACCGACGGTTGATGTTGCCTGAGGTTGGATGGGGTAATGTCTGAACAATCAAAGCTATACGAGGTGTTCGTCCGCTCCCGCCGGGGTCTGGACCACAAGCACGTGGGTAGTCTTCATGCTGACGACCCTGAGCAGGCGCTTGAATATGCGCGCGATGTGTATACCCGCCGCGGTGAGGGCGTAAGCCTGTGGGTGGTTGCGGCAGGGGACATTACGGCGTCGCAGGAATCCGATTGCGATAGTTTTTACGATCCCCTCGATGACAAGCCGTATCGGCATGCAGCGATGTATGACTTACCTGAAGGTATCGATAGCTTATGACCGCTAATGATTCCCTTCTTACCTATTGTCTTCGGCTCGGTGACGATGCGCTGATTCTTGGCCACAGGCTTTCAGAGTGGACAAGTCGTGCGCCTTTTCTTGAGGAAGACATCGCGCTTACCAACGTGGCACTGGATTTTATTGGCCGAGCACGATTGTTTTATCAGTACGCTGCTGAACTTCAAGGGGGAGATGCTACTGAAGACACGTTCGCGTACACCCGTGATGTGCGTGATTTCACCAACCTACTTATCTGTGAGTTACCCCGAGGCGACTTTGCGTTCACGATTGCCAGGCAGTTTCTCTTCGACAGTTACGCCCTGCTTTTTATGGAGCAGCTAAAAGCGAGCAAGGATCCGCGTCTTGCGGCTATTGGCGCCAAGGCTGAAAAGGAATCGACCTATCACGTCAGGCGTGGCAGGGAGTGGATGCTTCGTTTGGGCGGCGGCACTGAAGAAAGTCACGCCAAGCTACAGCGAGCGGTAGATGATTTGTGGGGTTACACCGACGAAATTTTCGAGGTGGACACGGTAACCGCTGGGTTGATTGCGGATGGAGTTGCCGTTGATCCCACGCTTTTACGCGAGGAGTGGCACGCAGCCGTGTCGAGGGTTATGGCTGAGGCTGACTTGAGTCAGCCCAGTCCTGGCTGGTCTGTTGAGGGAGGTCGGCGTGGTATTCACACCGATGACCTGGGTTTCTTGTTGGCGGAGCTACAGTTTATGCAGCGTGCTTACCCTGGACTTCAATGGTGAGCTGGTGGGGATGATGCGGTGACTGCGAGTAATCTGATCCCACTCCTTCCCGTGGAGGAGCTCGCCCGACGGCGGCGGCGTGCGGAAAGCCAATGGCCTGAGATATGGAGCCTGCTGGACGCGGTCATGGATCCTGAAATTCCCGTGATATCTCTCTATGAGCTGGGAGTACTTCAGGATGTTGATGTGCGGGATGGCGTGGTGGTACTCACAATGACCCCCACCTACATCGGCTGTCCTGCTCTTCAAATCATGGAGGAGGATGCGAGGGAGGTTCTGGCGTCAGCGGGTCATCCCTCGGTAGAGGTCAACATCAGCTTGAGTCCCGCCTGGACGACGGCGTGGTTGACAGCGGCCGCTCGAGAGAAGCTCACCCGATATGGGGTGGCTGCCCCCAGAGAGCGAATGGATCAGGTTAGCTGTCCTCAATGCGGTAGTTACGACGTTTCCATCGTCAGCGAGTTTGGTTCCACTGCCTGCAAGGCGCTTTATCGTTGTGGGGATTGCCTTGAACCATTCGATTTATTGAAGGCGATTTAGGCTATGAATAGTTCTGTCTTCTGCCCACTCACGGTATCTCATGTCACTCCAGAGACCGACTCTGCCGTACGTGTTGGTTTTGCCGTTCCAAGTGAACTTAGAGACTTGTTTCAGTTTAGCTCGGGACAATACCTGACCCTGCGTGCGTCGATCGACGGGGATTTGGTCAGCCGCTCTTACTCTATCTGCGTTCCAGCGGGCAGTGATGCCCTCGAGGTAGCGGTGAAGCGTGTCGAGGGTGGCGTCTTTTCAAATTATGTGAATGATCAATTGGTTGAGGGGGCTGAGCTTGACGTCATGCCTCCCCAGGGCAATTTCTGTCTCGATCTAAACAGCGAAGTCAAACGCAATTATCTTTTTATAGCGGCCGGATCGGGGATCACCCCGATGATGGGTCTGATGCGGAGTGTGTTGAGTGAGGAACCCGAGAGCACCGTAACGCTCATCTACGGGAACCAACGCACGGCCACAATTATGTTCAGGCAAAAGCTTGCCTTCCTGAAAAACAAGTACATGGCCCGTTTCCAGTGGATCAACATACTCAGCCGAGAGGAACAGGAGTCGCCACTGCTGAATGGACGTATCGACAACAAGAAGGGGGCGCAACTTCACCAGAGTATGCTGGACCTGAATCGCTTTGACCGTTTCATGCTGTGCGGGCCTGAGTCGATGATTTCGGAAGTGTCCCGCGGTCTGACCGGGTTGGGCATCGATGAGGCTGCGATTCTTTATGAGTTGTTTGGCAGCTCGGCTGAAGACGCGGAGACTCGGGTGGCCAAGCATCACGCACGCTCCCAGACCCACTCAGAACTGCTGGCGAAGGTCACGATGATTAGCGACGGCCGCTCAAATACGGTTGATGTAGCCGCAGCGGGAGAAAATTTGTTGGATGCCGGTCTCAATGTAGGGCTGGACCTGCCCTATGCCTGTAAAGGGGGAGTTTGTTCTACCTGCAGGGCACTGCTGGTTGAGGGTGAGGTCGAGATGGATATTCAGCGAGGCCTTACCGATGAGGAGATCCGCAGCGGCATGATTCTTACCTGTCAGGCGCATCCACTGAGTGATAGGGTGGTAGTTGACTTCGACAAGCGATGGGCTGGAAACTGAAAAGCCGCAAGGGTATCTGGCGCGGTGCTGATATAAAAACAAAAATGGGGGAGGGCAGGCAGTGAACGTAACAGAAGCTGAGCTTAAACAGCGAACCCGTCGCCGCTTTTTTTTCACGGGACTTCATCTCTGTCTCTACTTTTCTTTTTCCCTGAATTGGACAGTCTGGGGAAACTTTCTCGCAGATCGCCTTGGGGCCAGCCATATCACCGGTTCACTTCTGATGTTTATCAGCTTGATCCTTATTTTTATTGCGCTTGAATCAGTGTTCCTGTGGCTCTCGAGACAGGGAGAGCGGTCATGAGGCACCTGCTTCGGAATAGCTTCCTCATCTGGATGTGCTCCTTGCAGGCGCACTCAGCGCTGGCTGCGGGGGCGATTGAGGGCGAGGTCACTCGCCAGCCAGTCAATCAAACTGCCATCATCATGTTTTTAATCTTTGTGGTGGCAACCCTATTCATCACTTGGCGCGCCTCGCGGGCCACCACGACAAGTTCTGTGTTCTACAATGCCGGTGGCCAAATAACGGGCGCTCAAAACGGCATGGCGATTGCGGGTGACTTTATGTCTGCCGCGTCTTTTTTGGGCATCACCGGACTGATGTTTATCGGTGGTTTCGATGGTTTGATTTTGTCGCTGGGTGCCTTCGGGGCTTGGCCTGTTCTCATGTTCTTGTTTGCCAAGCGAGTTCGGAACCTCGGTAGTTTCACTTTCATTGACGTCATTTCCCAGCGCCTTGAAAGAAACCCCATCCGGCTGGTGACTGCCTTCAGCACAATCGTTGTCGTAGTCATGTATTTGATTGCTCAGATGGTTGGCGCGGGCAAATTAATTCAGTTGCTTTTTGGTCTTCCCTACGAGCTCGCGTTGATCATCGTGAGCGGTCTGGTACTGGGCTACGTGGCATTCGGGGGCATGCTTGCGACGACATGGGTGCAAATTATCAAAGCCATTCTGCTGTTAACCGGCGTGACCCTCATCGCCTTCCTGCTACTGGCAAGGCTCGATTTTAGTTTTTCGGGCTTGTTGGAGCAGGCAACCCTAAACCACCCGAAGGGTGAGGCCATCCTCTCGTCGGGGGTCATCTTTAAAGATCCGGTTCAGATACTGACCATACAGGTGTCGATGCTGTTCGGCACGGTAGGGTTGCCCCACATTTTAATGCGCCTGTTTACGGTGCCAGATATGCGACAGGCCAAGCTGTCCGCCTACTACGCTTCGCTCTTTATCGGCTATTTCTACATCGCCCTGTTGGTTTTGGGTTTCGGTGCCATCGCGTTTGTTTACAACGCTCCCGAATTTTTCGATGAAAGTGGCCGCCTGATTGGCGGAAGTAACATGGCCGCCATCCACATCGCTACCGCTGTCGGCGGTGACGTGCTGACGGGATTCATGTCGGCAGTCTGCTTTGCCACCATTTTGGCGGTGGTTGCGGGCCTTACCTTATCTGGCGCGGCGGCGATATCCCATGATGTTTACGCCGAAGTGCTCAAGCAGGGCGAGCCCGATCCTAAAACCGAGCTCCGGCTAACCCGCATAAGTGTGTTTTTGATCGGCCTTGCTGCGGTGCTTTTGGGTATCGCTTTCCAACACGAAAACGTTGCTTTTATTGCAACGATTCCCATGGTGGTCTCCGCATCAGTGACCTTCCCCATGTTACTGCTGTCGCTATTTTGGGGTGGCTTCACCACCCGAGGCGCTATCTGGGGGGCTCTGGTGGGTCTCAGTACATCGATCGTCTTAATCGTGCTTGGACCGCAGGTTTGGGTGTCGGTGCTTGGAAATTCCGAGGCACTGTTCCCCTATGACTACCCGGCGCTTTTCACCATGCCGCTGGCTTTTGCGGTCATGATTGTGGTGTCAAAGCTTGATGCGAGCGCGAGGGCAGCAACAGATCGGGATAACTATCAGGCTCTACTATGGCGGGCGGAATTCGGGGAATCGGCGCCCTCAGGGTAAGCGGGATCGTTTTGAAGTAGAAATTGAACTCTCTGAAAAGAGATCCAGCGGGGTTTTCAGCGGTGAGCAGGCCCGCTAGACTGGGTAACGCGTTACCTAAGTGCGTATGTCACGGCGCGTAGTTGCCTGAGGTTTCGCCCGGGGGGCAAGCAGGAATTAACGAGCAAGGTCTTGCGGTAACAGTTTGCGCGAGGCCTGAATTACGCAAGAATAACGAGAAATGGGGGTCACATGACTGACTATCACATGCTTATCAACGGTCAGGCGGTATCAGCTGACGAGTCCTTTGATGTGCTCAATCCAGCAACCGAAGAGGTTATCGCATCTGTGCCAAAGGCCACCTCTGGCCATTTAGATGATGCGGTAGCTGCCGCCAAAGCAGCTCAGCCGGCTTGGGCTGCCCTCAGCATGGATGACCGCCGCGCGATTATTTTGAAAGTAGCGGATCGCATCGAGGAAAACCTGCCGGAGTTGGGCGCACTACTTAGCAGCGAGCAGGGCAAGCCCATGGAGGGTTTTGCCGGGCTGGGTGCTATGTTTGAGATGGGGGGATGTCTCGCGTGGATTCGCTACACGGCCAGTCTCGATTTGCCGGTCGATGTCATACAGGATAACGACGAAGCTCGTATCGAGGTGCATCGTAAGCCTGTGGGCGTGGTTGGTTCTATCACCCCATGGAACTATCCGCTTTTGATCACCTGTTGGCATATTATCCCCGGCCTCTTGGCGGGCTGCACTGTGGTGGCTAAGCCCAGCGAATATACGCCGCTGACAGTACTCAAGGCCATGCACCTTATCAACGACCTGTTACCGCCGGGTGTGCTGAATGTAGTGACGGGTAGCGGTGACATTGGCGCGGGCATCTCTGCCCATCCGGGTATCGATAAGATTGTATTTACGGGCTCTACGGCCACCGGAAAACGGATCATGGAGTCCGCTGCCGGTAACCTCAAACGACTGACGCTGGAGCTCGGTGGTAATGACGCGGCAATCGTTCTGCCCGATACCAATATTGAGGAGGCCGCTGGAAAGATTTTCGCGACGGCCATGATCAATAACGGCCAGACCTGTGCGGCGTTAAAGCGTCTCTACGTTCATGAAGATATTTATGACGAGATGTGTGCTGCCCTCGCGGGGATCGCCGCAAGCGTCAGCACCGGCCCGGCATCAGAGAGCCCGGACTTTGGACCCATACAAAACAAAATGCAGTTCGATAAGGTTTGTGCCTTGGCAGAAGCGGCCAAGGCTGATGGGGCAACCTTTATGACCGGCGGCAGTCCGCTCGATCGCCCGGGCTATTTTTTCCCGGTGACTATCGTTAAGGATATTCCCGAGGAGAGCCGATTGGTGCAAGAGGAACCCTTTGGCCCTATCTTACCGATCATCAAATTTAGCGATGTCGAAGATGCCTTGCAGCGAGCCAATGCCGTGTCCGTCGGCCTGGGTGGATCGGTATGGTCCAGCGATCTTGAAAAGGCGCAAGCACTGGCGGCGAGAATGGAGTGCGGCACCGCCTGGGTGAACAATCACGCGATGATCCAGCCTGATGCACCCTTTGGCGGGGTTAAGCAGTCGGGAGTTGGTGTGGAGTTTGGTCGCTATGGTCTGGTGGAGTACACCAACATTCAGACTATGCAGATCGCCAAAGGTTAATAAACGGGGGATTGGTTGATGATGCTCGATAAATTCTTACTCGGCTTGGTGGTGTCTTTCGCGTCCCTAGGGGTCTTGGCTCAGGATAGACCGCCGCCGCTGCCGGTGGAGCCGACCGGAGTCATTGAAACCTTGCCGGAGCGGTATCCCCCGGACTGGTTTTTGGTCCATGACGCAGCTTTCTTCCACATGTCCGATGGCAAGGTGTACGTGATTGACAGCAGTCAGGACTCGCTGGGTGATCAGGTGAAGGGCCTTTTTAATAACGTTCTAATGGGCGCTATCCTCCAGGTGCCATCTCGCGGTGAGATCATGTCGGTGGAGACCTTTCACACCCGAGGCACTCGGGGTGATCGGATCGACGTCCTCACGATCTGGGATACGGTTAACCTGTCGCCAGTCGACGAGGTTGTTCTACCCGCCGGCAAGCGGTTTATGGGGATGCCGGAGCGGGTAGTGCTTCAAACGCTGAATAACGACAGGTGGTTGGCGATCTTTAATCTCAGTCCCTCCACGTCGGTATCGTTGGTGGATCTAGACGCGAGAGAAGTCATCCGAGAGATACCAACCCCGGGATGTAGTTTCATTTACCCCAACAAAGATATGGCGTTTAGTGCTATCTGTGCTGACGGTCGCATGCTGACGGTAACGCTTAACGAGGATGGATCGGAGAAAGACCGCAACTTCAGCGACGCTTTCTTCGACTCTGATGACTCTCCTGTCTTTGAGCGCCCTCCCATCGTGGATGGCATCGCCTACTTCCCGGGCTTTGATGGTACGGTCCACCCAGTTGCGATGAATGGCTCTACTGCCACCCCGATGGCGCCCTGGCCGCTTATCGGTCCTGACGAATCTACGTGGGCCCCTTCGGGTATTGAGATTGATGGGGAAGATGACCTCGGGCGTATTTATTTTCTGATGAATCCCGAGGCGAATGGGGTCGACGGTATGCACAACGCGGGTGGTGCAGAAATCTGGGTCTTCGATCCCAATTCGAGACGTCGGGTTCTGCGGATTCCCCTACAGGAGTGGGGGCTCAGTTTTGCAGTGGGTCGTGGGCAGGAGCCCAAGGTTTTGGTGACGAACCCAGTCGATATGAGCGTTGAGCTTTATGACGGATTGTCGGGTGAGTTCGTCCGTAAAATCACGGGCTTCGGACAGGAAACTCCACTATTTCTGTGGGGAGCCAAATAGTCGTGCTCATCGAATCTTTGGTGACTGACCTGTTGGCGGGGGCGATCAGTTTTTTTATGGCCGCCCTGTTCGCCCATGCCGGGGCGTCGAAGTGGCGCTCTCCAGAAGCTTATCAAGAGACTGTCGCGGCGGTGCTTGGTTCAGCTCGAGCTGCTGGTGGGGTTCGACTCATCGCTTGCGCGGAGATGGCGGTTGCGGCCCTTGTTTTGTTACCTCTCTCCCGTGGGGTTGGTTTGCTCGCCTCTGGTGCGATTCTCATTGCTTATGCGGGCGCCATGGGTTGGCAGTTGAGGCAGGGTAACGTCAATCTTCGATGCGGCTGCAGCGGACCCGCATCGGATACCCGCATCAGCCCGGAGCTTGTCTGGCGCAATGTGTTGCTGGCCGCTGGTGCATTCTGGGCAACCGCGGGAGTACTGCCGGGGCGACTGGAAACGACTGCACTGGCAATGAGCCTCTCGTTGGCCCTGCTATGCATGTATGCAGCCGCTGATCAGTTGATACAGAATCGACAGCGTTGGTTGCGTGGAGTGAATCCATGACTTTGCTTGCTGCGTCAAACATCCTTCTATGGATCGCTGTTGTTCTCCTTGCAGTCATGAACTACGCACTGCTGCGACAGATAGGTGTGCTTTATGAGCGGGTGGCACCAGCGGGTGCCCTGATGGTCAATCGAACGCTTGAAGTAGGGCAGCAGGCGCCCTCTCTTGAGGCGCTTGCCTTGGACGGAAGTCGAATATCGATAGCGCCGCCTTCAGGTCGATCCCAGCTGTTGTTTTTCCTCTCCCCAGACTGCCCCGTATGCGGTGAGTTAACGCCGGCGTTGATGGCGGCCGCCGAGGCCGAATCTCACTGGGTTGATGTTGTGTTGGTTAGCGATGGCGATGAGCAGGATCATCAGGGCTATGTGAGCCGCAAGAGCATAGAACTGCCCTACGTGGTGAGTGAGCTTGTAGGTAAAAGCTACGGCGTGTCGAAACTACCTTATGCGGTGCTGATCGATGAAACTCAGCGTGTAGCCTCGATGGGAATCGTGAATTCCAGAGAGCACCTTGACTCCCTCTTTGAAGCAAAGGAGCGCAACGTGGCATCTATCCAGGAATATATGAATAAACGTGATGAAGAGCGCTTCGTGGAGGTTAAATCATGATGTCACTTATCGATAAATTGTTGGAGCGTCGCGCGCGCGCCGCAGCGCAGACTGCCTCGAGACGAGGGATGCTCAAAAGCCTCGGGGGCGTCCTTGTCGGTGCCACTGCCGTGCCTCTATTGCCCGTGGCGCGAGCAGAGGGCGGGACTCCGCGACCTGTAGAGGAGGGGAGCGATACAGACTGTGACTACTGGCGGTACTGTGCAATCGATGGCTTTCTGTGTAGCTGTTGTGGGGGCAGTGCCAATACTTGCCCTCCGGGTACAGAGATGTCGCCCGTGACATGGATAGGCACCTGCCACAACCCGGCAGACGGACGAAACTATGTCATCTCCTATAATGACTGTTGCGGTAAATCAACTTGCGGAGCCTGCCTCTGTCAGCGGGATGAGGGTGACCGTCCTCCCTACCGGCCTGACAAAACCAATGACATCAATTGGTGCCTGGGCACGGCGAGTGCCACCTACCATTGCTCGACCGCGGTGGTTGTTGGTGTTGCCTTTGAGGAATAGGTCACTCGCTGTGAAACGTCTCGTCGTCACGCTGAGCGCGATATTGTCCTTCTTCTTTACTGGCAGCGTGGTGTCGGGCACTCAGGCTGATATCAATGAGGATCGGGCGCGGTATCACTATCAAATGTTTTGTCAGGGGTGCCACACGCCGGATGGCTCTGGGGTCAATGCGGTACCGCCGCTTAAGGGGATGATGGGCGTGTTTCTGCGCTCGCAGCGCGGCCGGGAGTTTATGGTGCAGGTGCCCGGTTCTGCGACCTCCAAGTTAGATGACGCGCAATTAGCGGAAGTATTGAATTGGTGTATTGAGACTTTTTCAAGCAGTAGTTTGGTTAACGGGGAATATCTGCCCTACACCGCTGAGGAGGTGGGCAGATTGCGTCAATCGCCGCTTCAGGAAATTGAACACACGCGTGCAGCGGTATTGGCCGACATAGCGCAACTATCGGATTGAGGAGAGATCTTATGGTGAATTCGAACCTTCTGAGTCGTTTGTGCCTTGGGCTTGCACTGTTTGTGGGTGGGCCTGGTCTGGTCGCGGCAGAGGAGCCTGCGGCGCTCGCGACCTGCGCCGCTTGCCATGGCAAAAACGGAGTTGGCATTGATCCTAGCTATGCCAACCTCGGTGGGCAAAATGCGCCTTACCTGGCGTTACAGCTGAGGGCTTTCCGGAGTGGCGCGAGGAATAATCCGATCATGAATCCCATTGCAGCTCAGCTCAGTGATGATGACATTACGGAGTTGGCACAGTGGTTTTCTGAGCAGCCTCTGGTGACGTCGGCCAATGGCGATCCGTCTCTCGTAGAAGAGGGACGAAACAGGGCCGGCTATTGTCATGCCTGCCATGGTATGCAGGGACATCCGGTGGCGACTGAATGGCCAGTTCTTGCCGGCCAAAGTGCCCCCTACATTGCAAACCAGTTGATGGGGTTCAAGCGGGGAGCACGTTACCATCCACTAATGGCTAACGTTGTGAAAAACCTTGAGGCACCGGCGATGGATGCGTTAGGGGCTTACTATGCCCAAGTTGTCCGCGGGGACTAAGGGCACATCCAGCCCAGGTCGGGAGCCTGCATTCGCTCCCAGTCTGTCACCGCGCTTTGCGGCTTATGTTCGGGATTATTTGATGGACAGGGAAGTGAATCCCGGTCCCATTTTTGAACACTGCCAGATCGATTTTAATAATAGTGAGGAATACGACCGGCCACTGCCGGTCGAACGGGTAGCACAGTTATTCGAGCGTGCAGCGGAGGTTACCGACAACCCGTTCATGGGGCTGTCGATGGGGCAGGATTTCCATTACGAGTCCAGCAGTCTGCTGGTGGTGGCTATGCTAGCTGCGCCCTCCGTCGGCGAGGGGCTATCGTTTCTCAACGCCTACGACCACTACATCGATACCGCGATAAAAACCAGTTATCACCCAACGTATACGCCGGCTGAATTTAGTGCTGATTTGCTGCACGAGGGGGGTGCGCACATGGCGCAGCTCAATGACTACCTGATGGGTTTCTTGGTGCAAACCTTAAATGTGGCAACCCGTAGTCGTATTCCCTTGCTGGAGGTTACGCTTCAGCATAAAAAACCAAGAGATATCAGTGGCTTGCAGAGTTTTTTTCAATGTCAGATAAGCTTTGGAAGCGACCACAATAGTATTCGTTTCCACCCCAAATTCCTGACACAACCCTTTTTGACGAGCAATAAATTGCTATTTCGGGTGTTGGCGAGCGCTATGGAAACTTACTTTTCCCTTGGAGATGAACATCAGGGATTTGTCGGCACCGTGTGTCGCCAAATCATGCTCCAAGAATCCATGCAATACACGGACTCCGAGAATATTGCAGAACGGCTTAGAGTCTCCCCGAGGACATTACGGCGCAAACTGGCTGAGGAAGGCTTCACGTTTCAGGAAGCAAAGAACCTGGCGAGAGAGCGCCGGGCCAAGTTCCTGTTGGCAAACTCAAAAGCATCTTTGACCGATATTGCCTTCGAACTGGGTTACTCAGAATTGTCCGCATTTAGCCGCGCATTTCGTGGCTGGGTTGGTGAAACACCCCAGTCCTATCGCGAAAGCATCAAATCCTTGCTTCAGTAATCAAGATGCTGGTAGCCCCAGAGTGGCTGATTGTGGGGTCAAACGGGTGGCCGGATTCGTCAATATCCCCGTCGCGCCCATCGGTATATTGGCAATGCACGGGGAAATAACACGTGGGACCGCCGGCCTCGCCAGCGGTAGCCCAAAAATAATCAAATCGTCGCGAGCGGTAGTGTGCCAAGAGGGGGCCATCCTTATGCGTAATCGAAGTGAATTCAAACGATCAGGGCTTAGTTTGCTGTCTGCTGCGGTCGCCGCCGCAACGGTAGCTATGCCGGTTGCTGCCATTCAGCTAGAGGAGGTTGTTGTTACCGCACAGAAGCGGGAGCAGAGTGCGAATGATGTCGGCATCGCCATCAATACCTTCACCGGTGAGCAAATCAGGGAGTTAGGCATTCTCAGTGCTGACGATATCGCCATGTACACCCCAGGATTAACGGTTAATGAAACCGCCGCTACCGGGGTTCCTCTATACACTATCCGCGGTGTCGGTTTTCAGGATTACTCGACCGCCGCCTCGTCAACCGTTGGCATATATTTCGATGAAGTGGCCATGCCCTATGCGGTGATGACTCGAGGCTTGCTGTTCGATACAGATCGAGTGGAGATTCTGAAGGGTCCCCAGGGCGATCTGTATGGGCGTAACACAACCGCAGGCCAGATTAACTTTATTAGCCGGGCGCCCACTGAGGAATTTTCTGCTGGTATCACAGGTAGTTATGGCCGCTTTTCCGCGTATGATTTGGAAGGTTTTGTCAGCGGTAGCTTGGGAGAGTCTACCCGTGGTCGATTGGCGGCTCGGTACGTCAAGTCGAATGAGGGCTGGCAGAAGAGCACGGTAAGCGACGATGAGTTGGGTCGTGATGACGTGATGGCCATTCGCGGCACGATTGAGTCAGATTTCAGCGACAGCTTCAGCGCGAAGCTGATCGTCAGCTATGTCGATGACCAATCTGAAAACACAGCGAATACCCCTTACAATGGTACCGATATTGGCATTGACCCTTTCATGGCGCCGTACCTCCCGATGGATCAATATTTGATCCCGGGTGGAGCGAACTTTGGCCAGACACCTCCCTGGTTCTCAACTGGAGACAATCAGGCAGCAGGGTGGACCAATAGTTACACTAGCCCTATCACAGGTAGAACATTCAACCTGCGCCCTCAACGAGACAACCAAACCACTAACATCGCCTTGCGCCTCGATTGGGACATTGGCGATATGACGCTAACCGCTATCAGTGGTTACAGCGACTTCCAGCGAGAGGAGTCGAACGACTGGGATGGTGGTTTCTACAATGACTCCAGCAACATCAACACGACGGATCTTCAGGTCTTTAGTCAAGAAATTCGGTTGTCGGGCGAGACTGGTCGTATGAACTGGGTGGGAGGTGTTTATTACTCCTACGATGACATGGATGAGTACTACCACTACTTCATGTCTGATTCCGTTTATGCGCTGGCGAGTATCCCCTTCGGCGTCGGCCTGTTTGCGCCAAATCCGATTCTCGAGTTGGATACCAAGTATCAGCAAGAGACTGAGTCCATTGCCGCTTTTGGTCATGTGGAATTTGGCCTGACCGATGCCTTGTCGCTGGTGCTGGGTGCTCGCTACACCAACGAGACACGTGATTGGACCGGCTGTACCTACGTCGCTGACGATGGATCGCTGGGGCTGTTTTTAAACAATGTATTTGGCCTCGCGGGAAGTCCTTTTGAACTCGGTGTCGGTGATTGTGGAACCATCAATGACATCGGCGGATTTGATCCTTCTTTCAATCCTTATGATGACAGCATTGATACCAGCCGTTTGACGGGGAAGGTTGGCCTTGACTGGCGTCCTAGTGACGATCTGTTGGTGTATGGCTCCATTTCCAACGGCTTTAAGTCAGGTGGCTTCAATGGCGCTAACTCGAATACCACTACCCAGCTCATTCCCTACGAGGAAGAGGTTTTGACCGCTTATGAGATCGGTAGCAAGGCGACACTCTTGGGTGGCGCAATGCAGCTTAATGGTGCCGTATTCTTCTACGACTACGAGGACAAGCAAGAGCAGGATAGAGCCGTTACTCTGGTGGGGAATATCTCTGGGCTTACCAACGTGGATGAGTCTGAGATCTTAGGGGCCGAACTGGAGCTTACCTGGCAGCTGACAGACGGTTTGACTGTGGCAGCAAATGGTGCCTGGCTGGATACCGAGGTTAAGAAGTGGCAGGCCGTTGACACCGCAAACAGCTCTTACCCGAACAACATAAACTACTACGATGCTTCTGGGCAGGAACTTGCCATGGCACCCGATTTTTCTTACACGCTGTTCGCTCGGTATGAATTTTCGTTGGGTAACCGGTTGATGATGGATGTATCGGCAGACCTGAATCATACGGGATCGACGACAGGGGGTCCTAGACCTGAGGACGCGACCGATGATTATACGGTTGCCAATGCGCGCATCGGGCTGGGCTCGCAGGATGGTTCATGGCGCGTAATGGGCTGGGTGAAAAACCTCTCTGATGAGGATTACTACCCCTCGGCATATGGTGGTGGTAACGGCCCCTACGTGCGGACATGGGGCATGCCGCGAACCTACGGGGTAACGGTTAGCTACTTCATAGGGCAGTAGCTCGAATAACCACCAAGGGGCCAGCATGGCCCCTTTTTTGTCGGTCATCATCGGAGATTTTGATAATGCAGGCACTTGCAAGTGTTTTATGGGCTGGATCCCTGTCGGTTGTCTCGGCTTTGTTGGTCACCTCATGTGGGGGATCCGATTCCACATCATCCGGCGATTCGGCGGCTGTCTCAGCGGGACCTGTCGCAGATACCGTGGTTATTAACGCGGCAATTTATGCCGATGGAACTTCCTCGAGCAGGGTTGACGCCTTTGCTGTCACCGAGGGAAAGTATAGTTATGTGGGTGACAGTGCTGGCGCAATGGCGTTTGCAGGTGATACCACGGAAGTGCTGGACCTCACGGGTAAAGCTGTCTTGCCGGGTCTGCTCGACGCTCACGTTCATCCCTGGCAGGGGGGTGAGAAGGTGTTGTACATGTGCAACTTCGACTTTGGCACGACGCCAGAGCAGCTGGCTGCGACGATTGGTGCCTGTGCCTCGTCGCCGGACGCTCCTGAATGGATTGTGGGGGGACAGTGGAATAGTAATTTCTTTGTAGACAATGACATTGAATCCCCTCGTGAATTCTTAGATGCCGTGGCCAATGGCCATCCCATCTTTCTCGATGACGATTCCGCCCATCATGGCTGGGCTAATACCAAAGCCATGGAGCTTGCGGAGATCGCGCTGAGTCCGGACACCCCTGATCCAGAGGGCGGGGTATTCGTGCGTGATGCCAACGGAGTGCCGAATGGGGTACTGCTGGAGGGAGCTGCGGGGGTGGTAAGTAGCCAGATACCTCCGCATACCCGAGAGAACAAGGCCGCGGCGATCGCAGCGGTGTCACAAATAGCCAATAGCTTTGGTGTGACTGCATTTGGCGATGCCAGAGTTCCCGAGAGTGCTTTACTTGCCTATCAGGACGCTGACAACGCGGGTGATCTGACTGTTCACGCGCTGCTCTATCAGCAGAGCTATGGTCATGGCGCCAAGATGGTCCCCCTCGAGCCGGTCTCCGCATACGATGCCCGAACAGCGAAATATGCGTCCCCAAACACGCAGATCAAAGCGATAAAGTTCTTCCTCGACGGGGTGCCCACGGCTTCTCGCTCCGCGTTGATGCTTGAGCCATACACAACAGACGAGATGCATCCCGAAACAACACTGGGTATGCAGATGATCCCCACCGACGAGTTGAATGAGGCCGTGGCAGACTTTGATCGCGCGGGGTACATCATCAAGATCCATACCGCGGGGGATGGAGCAGTAAGAGTGGCTTTGGACGCGATCGAGTATGCGCGGCAGATGAATGGCAATACAACGCTGCCCATTTCACTCGCCCACGCAGGGTATGTTGCGCCGGAAGATATCCCGCGCTTCAAATCCTTAAATGCGGTAGCGGATTTTACGCCTTATCTTTGGTACCCCAGACCAATTATTGCATCGGTGGTTCAGGCGGTTGGCATGCCCCGAGGCGCCGAATACTGGCCAACGAAAGATTTGCTGGCAGCGGGTGCGCCCATAAACGGCGGTTCGGATTGGCCCGCGGCAGCTGCGGATATGAATCCATGGCCGGCGATTGAATCATTAGTGACACGCCGCCACCCCACCAATGGTAGCGATGAAACCTTTTGGGCCGAACAAGCGGTCAGCCTCGACGAGGCAATTCCTCTGTGGACGACCAAGGCCGCTGACATCATGGGGTTTGGCCAACTGACTGGAGAAGTTGCAGAGGGCAAGTCCGCCGATTTTATAGTGCTCAATCAGGACCCCCATCAGATTCCCATTGAATCAGTATCTGAAACCGCGCCGGAACAAACGTGGTTCAGAGGAACCAAGGTCTGGAGTGAGTAACTAGTGGCGATTTCCCGCCGGGAGATTTTGCAGGGCGCTGGTCTTGCCTCGGTGCTCGCCTTGGTGCCGACATTACGCGCCATGCAGGCCAGTGCTAGTCAGGCCACTTTCGACTTAAATGCGGCCTGGGATAACGCCGACGCTACCACGCTTGCGCAGTGGATTGCCCGGGGGGATGTGACGCCTGTGGAAGCCCTTGCAGAGACTGTGGCCAGGCTCGAAAAAGTGAATCCCGTGCTCAATGTGTTAGCGCAGAACCACATTGCTATGGCCCAGACATTTTTGGAGTCATCCACCCCGGCAGGCACCTTTGGAGGAGTACCGTTTCTGCTCAAGGATCTGGGGGTCAGTCTTGCTGGGACGGTGACGAGCGCGGGTTCGGCCCTCCAGGCCAATGAGGTGGCGTCGACAGACTCGGAAATTGTTCGACGTTTCAAAGCGGCGGGGTTAGTTGTCTTTGGTAAGACCAACACGCCTGAGTTTGGCTTGGCGCTTACTACAGAGGGTGCTCACCTCGGTGATTGTTTGAATCCATGGGATATCAGGCACAGCACTGGTGGATCCAGCGGTGGTTCAGCAGCGGCGGTAGCCGCGGGGGTGCTGCCCATGGCTCACGCCACCGATGGCGGCGGCTCAATACGGGTGCCAGCGAATCATTGCGGCGTTTTTGGCTTGAAGCCCACGCGGGGTCTGACCCCGGGAACTCAAGGAGCCGGGATGTCCGTGGGGCACGTGGTCTGTCGATCGGTTCGTGACAGTGCGCTGATGCTGGAGCTGCTAGCGGGTTACCAATCAGGTGCTCCTTATGGGGCGGGGTTGGGCAAGGATTCCTTTCTGTTGCAAAGTCAACAAGATCCGCGCCCGCTGCGGGTAGCACTTAATCTGACCGAGCCCGATGTGGAGATTGATACAGAAGTCGTCCGCTGCATTCGGGAGACGGCTGCTTTGCTTGAGACGCTCGGGCACACGGTGGAGGAGGCGGCACCGGGCATCGACTATGACCTGCTCAATCAGGTTCAAAACACTTTGATCGCCAGCGATATGACCGCATGGCTTGATTATGTGCAGCAGGCGCGAGGGCGAGCGATTTCTTCAGAAGAGTTAGAACCGATGACCCATATGATTTGGCGTGAGGGGGCCAAGTTTTCTGGCGCGGAGGTCGCCGGCTCGCTTCAACTCATGCATCGATTTGGCTTTCAGATGGCGGCATTTCATCGAAGGTACGACGTGATTCTGCAGCCAGTGACAGCGACACCCGCGCCCTTGCTCGGGGCTATTACCTATCGAGATGGAGATGACTTGCTCACCTATACCCGCCGCTTCAAGGCGGTGTCCGCCTTTACTCACTTATACAATATGACAGGTCAGCCCTCCATGTCTGTACCACTGGGTGAGAGTAGCCGCGGCTTACCTATTGGAAGTATGTTCTCAGCCGCAGTGGGGCAGGATGGACTGCTGTTGTCTCTGGCTGGCCAGCTTGAGAGGGCCAAACCCTGGCGGAGCAGAAGGCCCGCGGTGTACGCGGGAAGCGTTTAAAATGCACCGAAATCGGTGATGGCGGGAGTAGATAATGTCTAGTAACAAGCGACGAGCCGGATTTGTCTGCCATGAGCTTTATATGTGGCATGACACGGGAAACTACGCAGGACCGATGCCCTATGGCAATCCGGTGCAGCCCGATATTCATGCGGAAAATCCTGAGACTAAAAGACGCTTCCGAAATCTTCTCGAAGTTGCTGGGCTGACAGAACAACTCCACCTGATCAAGCCGCGGATGGCCACCGAGGAGGAGATACTGCGGTTTCATACCAAAGAACATTTGGAAAACGTCAAAAAAGTGAGCGCGGATACCGGTGGGGATGCTGGATTTTTTACACCCGCGGGGCGCGGCAGTTACGAAATCGCTATGTTGTCGGCGGGTGGCGTACTGGCCGCTGTGGAGGCCATTGTGTCTGGCCAAGTTGACAATGCCTATGCGTTGGTCAGGCCGCCTGGACACCATGCAATCGCCGGTGAAGGAATGGGTTTCTGTATTTTTGGCAACGCAGCGCTTGCCGGTATGCACGCCTTCGAGCAACTCGGCCTGAACAGAATCGCCTACGTGGATTGGGATGTGCATCACGGGAACGGCACTCAAGAGGCGTTTTACGATGACCCTCGTGCCCTGACTATTTCGGTTCACCAAGATAATTGTTTTCCTCCTGACTCGGGGCATGTTCACGAGATTGGCGCAGGCGCAGGTGAGGGCTTCAACATAAATGTTCCCCTCCCACCAGGATCCGGGGTGGGTGCCTATGAGGCGGTATTTGATCAGGTGGTGATCCCTGCCCTTGATCGATTTGCCCCAGAACTGATAGTCGTGCCAAGCGGGTTTGATGCTGGAGCCTATGATCCCCTTGGGCGAATGCAAATGCATAGCGATGGCTATCGGTCTCTTACAGCCAAACTATTGGCCGCAGCAGATCGGCATTGTGAAGGTCGTATGCTGTTAACCCATGAGGGTGGATATAACAGTTGGACAGTGCCCTTTTTCGGTCTTGCCGTCATGGAGACTTTGAGCGGTGTCAGCACGGGCGTGGAAGATCCCTTTTTACCTTTGCACGCGGG
>Ga0181594_10000561_pt1 | contig 34452 bp, 27 predicted proteins | sample 071ome_18_FD_145603 | JGI IMG/M metagenome (GOLD analysis project Ga0181594, IMG submission 145603) | Coastal salt marsh microbial communities from the Groves Creek Marsh, Skidaway Island, Georgia - 071413BT metaG (spades assembly) | ecosystem: Environmental > Aquatic > Marine > Intertidal zone... | reverse complement strand
CAAGACCTTCCGCAATAGAGAGAGATTTGTCTGGAAGGGCTTTATCGACATCAATGCCGATGACGCGACCGAATCCACGGCAAGCGGGGCACGCCCCCATCGGATGATGGAAACTGAACAGCCCCGGCGTCGGCGGCTTCAGCTCCGTCCCTGTTTCCGGCGATATCCAGCTTCGGGAGAAGGACAGCTTTTCTCCGCTCTCCGGATCGACAATCGAGGCAACGCCCTTTCCGAGATCGAGTGCTCGTTCGAGAGCTTCGAGAAATCGTGAACGCCGTGACGGCGCGACCCGGTCCTGGATCACGTCGACCTCGCTGGGGAGGGTTTTCTTTTTGTATTTCTCCGGCGCATCGACCCGGTAGGCTTCGCCGAAAATCCAGACGCGCAGGTAACCCTGCTGCTGAAGAAATTCGAAAAACTCGGCTGGCTTCGTTTTCGCCGGAACGGTGATGCCAAAAAGAATCAAGAGAGCGCCGCCTTTTCCAAAACGTTCCTTCGTCTTCCGCAGAATCGACTCCGGTGTATCCGGTTCGATGAGGTCTCCTGTAATCGGGTCGTAGCCCTTGCAGAGCCGCGGAAAAAGTAGCTTCAGGTAGTCATTGATTTCCGTGATCGTTCCTACGGTCGAGCGGGTTGTCTTGACCGCATTTTGCTGTTCGATCGCAATCGCAGGCGGGATTCCGCGGATCGAATCGACCTGCGGTTTGTCCATCCTGTCAAAGAACTGCCGGGTGTAGGGGGAAAAGGTTTCGACGTAGCGTCGCTGCCCTTCGGCATAGAGAGTTTGGAAAGCGAGGCTCGATTTTCCAGAGCCGCTTGGCCCTGTCACGACAGTGAATTTCCCAACCGGAATATCGATATCGATGCCCTTGAGGTTGTTCTGCCGGGCTCCACGAACTTCGATCTGCGTGTCGGAAAGGGGAGTTGTCTGTCTGGTGCGCTTCGCCATGAAAGAGTCGTGTCGAGAGGTTACGCGGGAAGGCGCCCTTAGCACTGTAAAAAGAGAAAGAAAGTATCAGAAAGAATGGGTGAGGATGAATTGGGAACCACCGCATCGAATCCCATTGCCGAAAGCAAAGCGAGATGGTAGACGAAGGTCATGAAAAACTTCGCAATTGCGATCGGGATTCTCCTTCTATTCGAGGCCACCGCATCTGCTCTGCCTGACGGTTTCGTCTATCTCGAGGAGGTGGCTCCCTCGATCCAGACTGACGCCCGCTACGCGACTTCGAATAATTTTGTCGGAAAGAAAGTCGATGGCTACAAGGTGAAGAAAGTCGTCATTACTCGGCGCGCCGCCGAGGTGCTGAAACTGGTGCAGGCCGATCTGAAAAAGGAAGGTTACGGACTGAAAGTGTTTGATGCCTACCGACCACAGCGCGCCGTGAATCACTTTATGCTCTGGGTCCGCAATCGAACCGATCAGCGGACGAAGGCGAAATACTATCCCAACATCGAGAAAAGCACGCTGGCTCGAGAAGGCTACATTGCGGGTCGTTCGGCTCATTCCCGTGGTAGCACCGTCGACCTTAGTCTCGTCAAACTCGAAGGTGGTGAAGTCGATATGGGAACGAATTTTGATTTCTTCGGCCCGGAATCGTCACACAATTCAAACGCGGTTACGGCTGCTCAGAAAGTGAACCGGGCTAGGCTCAAGGCGGCCATGGCAAAGCGCGGGTTTCGCCACTACGACAAGGAATGGTGGCACTATACGCTGAACAATGAACCCTTTTCGCGCGGGTTTGATTTTGAGGTGAAGTGAGGACTTCTTAGTCCGCCCAGTAGCCGGTAACGGAGGAAGCCAAAAGTGTGTTTGGGGGAGCGTTCTTTGCGGGAGAGGCGCTCAAAGTACCAGGCAAGTCCGAGCGACAGAGAGTCTCCGAGATCGTGCACGGCATCGGAGAGAATCGCGATGCTGTTGGTGAGGATCCCCCAATTATCTCAATGATCGTGAACGCGAGATTGAGAAAGAACGCGACTTTCAGGTTCTCGCTGCCGTGATCATGATTGTGTTGGCCGGACATGAGGTGGGCCGGAGAGTGTCAGGCGAGTTTGGCAGAACTATCCTGACCTGACCTGACCTGACCTGACCTGACCGGGAAGAAAAATCAGTGCTCGTGGTCACAGGTGCAGGCGTATTCCTTATTTGGACACTCGGGGCACTGCACAAGATTGAGATTGAACTTCTCGGTTACCGTTTCGCCATCTGCCGTGTTCTTGATTTGGACGACGACGGGGAAGTCGTTGCCTTCAGGAAAAGCAATGTCGGACATGAGAACATCACCCTGCTTAGCAAAGCTCAGGCGAATTGGGTTGCTGCGACTGCCTCCGATGACTTTGACGACCTGCTCGCCGATGGGCTGAGCTTTCTCTTCCTCATCTATGGAAGTGATCTGCACTTTGCGATCGTCGGTAACAAAGAACTCAAGGTGAGGTTCAACAGTTGTGAGAAGCCTTCCGCCGTTGGGGCCGTCTTCGATACCACCGTGCTCGTGGCCATGATCGTGTTCTTCACCCTCTGCATGAGCGTGGTCGTGGCCATCGGCATGAGCGTGGTCGTGGTCGTGGTCGTGGTCATGTTCGTCGTCGGTGCAACTGACTGGAATCAGGGCAAATGCGATTGCTGCGAGGATGAGGGTGATAGATTGAAGGGGCTTTTTCATAATGTCAGGATAGTTGTGATTGGGGTAAGATACTCCTGTTTACTGGAGGGGTTAACAGGGATCGATGGATGATGTAACAGGGTTGGTGATTATTGTGATGCGGCTGAGTTGAGTTGAATCGACTTTTCCGCCGATTTTCGGCAGAAGGCGTAAAAGACTGCCGGGGTGACGAGCAGACCCAATAAGGTCGAACTCACTAGTCCACCGACGATTACAACTGCTACAGGATTCAGTATTTCTTTTCCGGGATCTTCTGCTGCGAGGACGAGAGGGATCAGGGCAATGCCTGCGGAAAGAGCGGTCATGAGAACGGGGACAAGTCGTTCCTCGGTCCCGCGTATCACCATCGCGAGATCGAAATTTTCTCCTTCGTGCCGCATCATATGAAGGTAGTGGGAGAGCATCATAATGGTATTTCTAGCTGCGATTCCGGAAATGGCGATGAATCCGACGAGCGTCGCAACATTGATCGTATTCAGTTCCATTTTAGTGAGAAAGATCCCCCCGATCAGGGAAATCGGAATATTCGTGAGGACGAGCATAACCAAAGATGCGCTGCGAAAGAAGCCAAAGAGCAGGAAAACGATGACGAGAAGAATTGCCGACGACATGATCGCGATGCGACGTTTGGCTTCCGCTTGCGCCTGGTATTCCCCTTCGTAGGAGAGGATGTAGCCAGCGGGGATCTTGACGTCTTTCGCGACCGCATCCTGAAGCGTTTCGACTGCCGAATTGAGATCGCTCACCGTTGGATTGATAGAGACAACAAAGCGGCGCTGGGTATTCTCCCGGAGAATCGTATTTGGCCCTGTTGCTTGTCGAATATCGGCGACGTAGGAAAGGGGGATCATCTTATCGTCGATGGTGTCGATGTAGAGATTTGCGAGTCTTTCCGGGGATTCGCGCCATTCTGCAGGGAGGCGCACGACGAGATCGTAGGTGCGTTGGTTTTCGTAAATTTCCGTCACCGCTTCGCCGCCCATGAGAGTAGCGAGATCGTTGTTGAGATATCCCGGGCTGACGCCATAGGCCAGCGCGCGTTTGCGATCGACCTCGATGCGAAGTTGGGGAATGGGCGCCTGCTGTTCCATGCGGGCTTCTTCAAGCCCTGGAATGTTCCGGGCCACGTCTGCGACGTCTTCTCCAATGCGGCGAAGTTCATCGAGGTCGGGACCATAGATTTTTACGGCGACCTTTGCCGAGACTCCGCTGAGCATGTGTCCGATTCGATCCGCAAGCGGACCGCTGATGGCGCTGAAGGTGCCGGGGATTCCCTTCATCGTAGTGCGGATATCAGCAAGAATTTCTTCGCGACTTCGCTCTCGGGTGTCATCAAATTCGACATCAAACTCCACCGTCGAAACGGGGACGACGTGATCACCTCGCTCGGCGCGCCCGGCCCGGTATCCGACAGTTTCGACCTCCGGAATCTCGAGAAGAAGATCGAGCGCCGTATCGGCGATTTCGGTGGTCTGCTTGAGGGAAGTGCCGGGAGCAGTAGTCGTTGCAACAATCGCGGAAGGTTCACGAAACGCAGGAAGGAAATTCCCTCCCATGCTGCGATACAAAAACACAGCGACAACGAGCAGAGCGAGTGAGAGAGCAAGGACAAGGAAAGGCTGGGCGAGGGCAGGACGGAGTGCGGCAGTGCGAAAAACAGTTTTTAACCAGCGAACAGCAATGTAGTCCCCGTGTTCCTTGCCCGGTTTGGGATTGAGTAAAAAGGAACTCAACACGGGGATTACGGTCAGAGAGACGAGAAAAGATGCCGCCATGCTGATGATGGTAGCAATCGCAATCGGGGCAAAGAGACGGCCCTCAACTCCACTCATGCCTAACAGAGGCACAAATACAAGAATGATCAGCACGGTCGCGTAGAAGATTGAGGATCGAACTTCAGCTGATGCCTTGGCGATGATTTCGAGCTTGGAGTCTTCTGACTTGTTTGCTGCCGCTTCGCGAAGTCGCCGAAACACGTTTTCTACATCGACAATGGCGTCGTCGACAACCATGCCGATTGCGACGGCAAAGCCACCGAGCGTCATCGAATTCACCGTGAGGCCCATCAGGTCAAAGACAATAATCGACACGGCGAGCGAAAGTGGAATTGCGGTGAGAGTGATGAAGGTAACTCGAAAATTGAAGAGAAAGAGAAAGAGCACGATCGCGACCATGATCGCTCCATCTCGCAATGCTTCTTTCAGATTGCCTATCGCAATGTTGATGAAGTCCGCCTGACGATAGAGCACAACAGTCTCGGTTCCTTCAGGGAGCGCGGTTTGCAGTTCCTTGAGTTTTTCTTCAACCCGATCTGTCAGATTAATAGTATCGAACCCAGGGGACTTCTTCACGCTGAGAATGACACCAGGGTAACCTTTCGCCTCGTATTCTTCCGTGTCGCCCATGTGCTTCGAGCCCATTGCGGAATCGCCGCGCATCGGCTCAACGCCCCAGGTGACGCGGGCGACATCGCTGATGCGAATGGGATGATCGTCCTGGTAGGAAACGATGGTGCTGGCAATGTCGTCGAGGTGACTCGACATCGCGAGATTTCGAACCATGACTTCCTTGGAAGAACCGGTCAGGAAGCCCCCTGTCGTATTTCGAACTGCCTGTGCAGCGGCGGTTTCAACTTCTTCAAAGTTCACTCCGAGGGCGAGCATTTCAGTGGGCAGCGGTTGTACCTGCAACTGTTTCACTCCGCCTCCCATCGCAAGAACTTCCGCAATTCCGGGAATCGAGCGAATCCCCGTCGAGAGTGTCCAATCGGCCAGGGTCCGCAGATCGCGAGGCTCGGTTTTTCCAGTCGGGTCGGTTACGCCGATGAGCATGATTTCCCCCATCAGTGACGCGACCGGGGTCATGTAGGGATTGATACCCTCGGGCAAAGCTTCAGTGACGCCGGTAAGTCTTTCCTGTACAAATTGTCGAGCCTGATAGATGTCGGTATCCCAATCAAATTCGACAAAAACGAGGGAAAGAGAAATGTCGTTCACGGAACGGAGTCGGGTGACGCCGTTCACTCCCATGAGTGTATTTTCCAAGGGGACACTGATGAGTGTCTCAACCTCCTCGGGAGCAAATCCTGGTGCTTCTGTCAGGATCGTGACAGTCGGTTTCGTCAGGTCAGGAAGAACTTCCACGGGAAGCTCCATAACTTTCTTTACCCCGAGTCCCAGGACAATAGCCGCACAGGCGAGAACAAGCGCGCGCTGAGCAAGGGAGAATCGTATGAGTGCATTGAGCATTTCGAGAGTGGTGGAAGGGGAAAGAAGTAGAGGAGTGAAGAATTATCAGGCCGCCTGCTTTTTGTTCAGGAGGGACTGGGCAAGGATCAGCATGATGATCGTGGCGATCGCAGCCCAGCCAGCGACGAGCCATGCCCACAGAGGAACACTGCCGCCACCTCCGCTCGCAGCGTGCTTGGCCGCTTCCTTCTCCGCCTTCTGTTCCGCTGTCAATTCCGAACCATCCTCATTGTGTTCATGGCCATGCGCGGCGTCTAGCGCTTCCTTCAGAGACATGCCGCTCCCGCTTCCGGCAAAGCTCAGGGAATAGGATCCGCGAGTGACGACTTCGTCTCCAGGGAAAAGTCCCGAAATCACTTCCACATGCGTGTCGTTCTGTTCCCCGAGAACAACTGGAGCTTTCACAAAGGTATTGGGCAGTTCGAAATCTTCGACGAACACGACCCGTTTCGTCGGATTACCTTGCACCGAACTCCTCGGCACGGACATGACGTCTTTTCTTACTCCTGTGATGAGAGAGAATTCGACTCGCATACCGGGCTGAAGTTTCCCGTTGGAATTGTCGATTTCGAAAATGCCTTCGATCGTTCCAGCCTCGCGGTTGGCCTCAACTCCGAAACGGGCCAGTTTTGCTTCAATGACTTCGTCGCCGAGGGCGGGCACTCGTATCCGTGCCCTCGTTCCTGGCACAATTGCCGAAGCCTCGGGTTCTGGAATCTTAGCGACAGCCCAGAGTTTGGATCGATCGGAAATATCGAGAAGATCGGAATCCGGCTCGACGGGTTCCCCGATTCGGGAGTGGGAATCAACCACGGTGCCTCCCTGCAGCGCACGCAGTTCAATTGTGGGAGGAGGATTTCCCAGCTGCCGACTCTCCACTTTGGCAAGCACTTGCCCAGCCTTCACTTCGTCACCGATGAAGGCGTTCAGTTCGACGATGCGCCCGGCAATGCGGGAAGAAAGCGCTGATCGAGTTGCCGGAATTTCTTCGATCCGTCCAATCGCAAAAACGGTGCTTTCGAATGTTTCCTCCGATACGGGAACCATCTCAATTCGAAGATTCTTCACCCCGATTTCATCGAGGATCACGGTGTTTGCAGCACGATCGGTATCGATGGCATCTTCGGCTAGAATCGTCGCGGAGAAGACCGCGAAAAGGAGAAGGTAAGAAAGGGATTTCATATGCGCAAAATTATTTGGGGTTCTTGCCGGAGCGGATTGAGAGACCGGGATAAGATCCGGTCGCCAGCCGCACTGCAGCGTTGGCCCGGTGGTAGTCGGCGATGAGTTCGAGCGAGCCGGTTTTCAATTCGAGAACCTGTTCTTGTGCCCGCTGGACTTGGATCAGGCTGGCTTGTCCCTGCTGATAGGCCTTTCGAAACTCTTCGAGGTTTTTCTCGGCGAGGCCGAGGATTTCTCCTGATGCTTCGCGCGCAAGCTCCCAGGCATCTGACCGGTGGTGAAATACCTCTTCGCACTCAGACCGAATCTGAAATCTGGCCGAATCGACCGTCTTTTTTGCCGCCTCGTAATTGATGCGCGCCTGCTCTATGCCTTCCTGATTTCGATTGCGAAGAGGGAGCGGGATGGAGATTCCTACGCCGGCAAAAGTATTGCCATCGAACCCTTCTGGCAGATCGATTGCATCATCTTGCTCGACGAAAAGTTTAAGCGAGACATCTTCCCATCGCCTCGCTTCCTCCAGTGTGATCGCTGCTTGAGCCTCGTCGATTTTCGTAAGAGAAAGAACATAGTCGGGCCTTTGTTGCAGAACAGCCTGGAGCGACACATCAATTCCGGGGCAATTCCTAGGGAGATCAAACGAGCTCTTAAAATGAAGACTCGTTTCCGGCTCGAATCCGATGATTCGATTCAAAGCGAGCATCGAGTGCCTCGATTCTGAATGAAGCAGCTTGCTTTGCTGCTCGAGGGTGCGGCCGCTCAGAGTTGCCTGCATCACATCAAGGGAGGAGACCACGCCTTGTTTCGCTTGCTCCTTGAGAAAGTCGACCATCTTCTTGTTCAACGCGACGAGCTGATTGGAGACTTCAATTTTCTCACGGGTCGTCATCAACTCGACAATGGCTGCGTCGACTTTGCCGGCAAGCCCTCTGCGGTGCTCCGCGATTTCTGCCTCAGCGAGGATGACCTGGTAGTGCCGGAGATTACGCTCGTCCTTCAGCCGCGAGGTGAGCGGAAAACTCTGGGTAAAGCTGACGGTAAAAGAGCCTTCGTTTTCGTTATTCCCCGGTTCGTCGCTGGCGGCCTCGATTTCGAGTTCCGGATTATCGAGGCGGCCAGACCATTTCAATTTCGAAAGTGCCCGTTTGATCTCCAGAGTGGCGATCGCGAGGTCGCGGTTGTTCGAGAAAGCGGATTGAATCGCTTCGTCACGGGTTAGAGAGCGCGTCTCTGCATTTGCCTCGGGGGGGAAGCAAATACATGCCAGAGCGAGAACTCCGAAGAGCTCGAATCTGGCAAAGCTGGAAAAGATATGTTTCATAAAAAAGTTTCGTGGAAAAGAGACAGAGAAATTTCATGCCGGAACGATGGACGAGCTACGGCTCATGGTCAACGGGGGAAGAGTATTGCAAACAGGTGAGAATTTGATTTCTTCGTAGCATCGATGTCGATAAGTTTGAAAGGAAAGATGACTACTCCAACAAACGATCCGGAATTCATCGCTCTGTTGAAGCGAAAGAATCGCTGGTTGAGGCTCATGATAGTTTCGGCGTTTATGATTGGTATTCCTTTGCTCGTTGGATTAGGCGACACAGTCATCGGGATGCTCAGAGCCTTCGATACGATGGGTATGTCTGGAGGTAGCGATCCCGAAGAATTGGCAGAAAACATTTCGTTCGCTCTGTTGATGACTGCCGGAGGGTATGCTGAGTCAGCGGTGTTTCTGTTGGTCTTTCTCCTGTCGTTAATTTTTTGGTTGGTAACTTCAAGCAAGGCTAAGAATTTTCGCAATTCCACCCAGCCTCAATCGTAATCCCCCTATGCAAATCACCCAGGAACTGATCGATCGAGTGGCCGGGGACATGGAAGTCCCGATGGAGGAACTGATAAAGTTCGTTGAGTTGGGGGAGAAAAAAACCTTTCCTCAGGGAGACTACCTCTTTCACGAGTCGGCGCCGCGCCAATGGTTTGGAATTGTGTTAGAAGGAAAGATCAATCTCCAGCGCGGATTATCCGGGCGGAATGTCACGATCGCATGCCTCACCGGCGGAGCAGTGATTGGGGAGAGTCTTTTCATTGATGATCTCAATCACAGCGTCTCGGGGCTGGCGCTCGATGAAACGCATGTATGGGTGATCTCCCGAAAGAAGCTCGAGAAATTTAGGCACGCCAAGCCGGAGATATTTTTCCGAATGGTCCGTCGTGCTGCCCGGCGAATCAGTTTTCGTCTGCGCGAGACAACTGACCTGCTGCTCGATTCGAAACGGGAGCGCAGTGATATCGCGGATTTTCGAACGGAGTTCGATTCTTTAGGCAACCGCGAAGTTTCCAATTCCAACTACTACGGCGTGCAAACGACTCGGGCTCTCGAGAATTTCCCTTTTTCCGGCGTGCCCCTTTCCCATTATCAGCATCTCGTAAATGCCTTCGCGTTTGTGAAAAAAGCAGCAGCTACAGCAAATTCCATTCTGGGTGTGTTAGACCACGGAGTTGCCGAGGCGATTGTGAAAGCCTGCGATCGGATTCTTGCTGGGGAGTTTCATGAAAACTTCGTCGTCGACATGATCCAGGGCGGAGCAGGGACTTCGTCTAACATGAACGCGAACGAGGTCATTGCGAACGTGGCCCTCGAGATCCTGGGTCACCAGAAGGGCGACTACGAGTTTTGCCATCCGAATGATCACGTAAACTGTTCGCAGTCGACCAATGATGCTTACCCAACTGCGCTGAAGATCGCGGTCGTTGCCTCCGTTCACGAAACACTCTCGGCATTGAAAGTTCTCAAAAAGTCTTTTGCAGCAAAGGCGGAGGAATTTTCGGACGTCATCAAGATGGGGCGTACCGAGAATCAGGATGCTGTTCCGATGACGCTTGGTCAGGAATTCGCAGCCTATGCGGGAATGGTGAACGATGGCATTCGACGCCTCGATAGAGTCAGTGATGAACTGCTCATCATCAACATGGGAGCGACTGCGATCGGAACGGGTTTGAACAGTCCCCCCGGATATGCCGAACTATGCACCAGAAAGATCAACGAATTCAGTGGCTACCATGTGAAGTTGGCCGATGACCTTGTCGAGGCGACACAGGATGCGGGTGATTTTGCAGAAATGAGTGGCGCGCTGAAAACGACGGCGATTCAGATTTCCAAAATCTGTAATGACCTGCGCTGGGGGTCATCAGGTCCGCGGTGCGGTCTCGCTGAGATCAATCTCCCGCCGATGCAGCCCGGTTCATCGATCATGCCCGGAAAGGTGAACCCCGTCATCCCTGAGGTAGTGAATCAGATCTGCTACCAGATCATTGGCGCCGACCTCACCGTTTCGATGGCGGCGGAGGCGAGTGAGTTCGAGCTGAACATGGCTGAGCCGATCATGGGTTACAGCCTTCTTAACAGTCTCATGTTGCTGAAAAACGCCGCCGTCGTCCTGTCGACAAAATGTGTCAACGGTATCACTGCGAATCGCGAGCAGTGCGCGGACTATGTAAAAAATTCCATCGGAATCGTGACGGCACTGAATCCCGTTCTCGGATACGAGAAGTCAGCCGCCATTGCGAAGGAAGCACTCGCGACAGACCGCAGCGTCTACGATCTCGTTTTGGAGAAAGGGTGGATTTCCCAGACACAACTCGACGATCTCCTCGCTCCCGAGAAAATGGCGAATCCATTGATGCACGATTGAGTGGTGCTCACGAATCCTTCGGCACGGCGAATGTGCGGCACATCGCAATGCACGTCCAGATTCCGATAGCGAAGCAGATGCCGATGCTCGTTCAGGAGAAAGGAAGAACTTCACTTTTTTCTATACCGACGAGGAAGGCGCCTCGCAAGATAAACTATATCAGTAGCATCGTCGCGAGTCTCATACCGACATAGTAGACGCTCATATGGACGACGGCTTCTGTCTTTCGCCCCGGAGTGAGCCAGTATTCCTTGTTGGGGAGATTTCAGTATTTCACCAGAATTTTTTCGATAAAGAAGGTGAGTGTTCCAAATAGGGCTAGCATCATCACGCCGACGCCGAGATTCACCCGCGTCATTTCCATCTTGCTGGAAATTTGATCCGGTCTGCCAGAGCCGCCAAATGATTGAGATAGCAGTTACAAAAGCCTGCCCGTTTCCCACTCAGGCGCGTTGCTCGACGGACCAGCCTTCGCGGTATTCCCGAGTGAGCCACTGGTTGGCTTCCTCTAGGTTAGTTATGCGCAGGTTCTCGGCATCCCATTCCAGCTTCTTCCCGGGGAAGCGAGCTGCGACGTTGCCGAGCTGCACGGTTTCGGTGAGCGGGCCCGCATAGGCAAAGTTGTCGGAGATTTCAGTGTTCCCCGCGAGGCAGGCGTCGACCCAGTCGTGGTAGTGATTCGCTTCGTCCAGTTCCGGCCATTTGAAGTCGGCAAAATCTTTCTCGGGATACAGCTTTGGTTCACCCCAATGCATAACTAATAAATATCCCTTCTCCCCGATCATAATGGAGGCGGGCTGAGGTAGTTCTTCGCCCTTGGGTAATCCGGGGAATTTTAGCGTTGGCCTGCGGCCGCCGTCATACCAGGTCACTCGCAAGGTGTCGTCAGCGGTCCATTTGTTGCCGGGAAAAACGTAGGAAATTGTTTCCTGCGCGGGGTAGACCTCGTCGTTCATTCCCGAGTGATTCGAGTGAACGGAGATTGGGGCAGTTAAATCAAGAGCGGTGAAAATGGGATCGAGCAAGTGGCAGCCGTTGTCCCCGATAGAGCCGGTCCCAAAATCCTGCCAGTCTCGCCAGAAACGCGGATGGTAGACGTAGTCGCCGCCGTATTCCCGTTTCGGAGCGGGACCCGTCCATTGTTCCCAGTCGACTTCGGCAGGCGCGGACTCGGGATTCTCGGGACGTTCGATCAGACCGGAGCGTCCGTGTCCCGCTGCGCTGATCCAGGAGTGGACTTCTTTGATTTTTCCAATCGCACCGATCTCCTGCACGACAGGTTTGATGGTCCGATACTGGTATTCGGAATGAATCTGATTTCCCATCCGGGTCACTGTTCCGGCCTCTTTCGCAGTGGCTGCGATCTGCCGAGCTTCCCAGACGGTGTGGGTTAGGGGCTTTTCACAGTAGACATGCAGCCCCGCATCGAGTGCAGCTTGGGTGACGATGGCGTGGGAGTGATCAGGAATGCCGATGCTGACCGCATCGACCTTGCCTTTCATCTGCTTGAACAATTCCCGAAAGTCAGAAAATTTCGGAAGATCGGGCCAGCGTTTGTCGACGTGGACAAAGTGACGTTTGTCGATATCGCAAAAAGCGACTGGCTCTACGGCAGGATGAGTCACGATACGGGAAATGTCAGCCCATCCCTGGTGCTGGCAGCCAATCCCGGCGTAGCGGAGTTTTTTCTCGGGCATGTGACGATTTCACACACTTCAGAAAAAGAGAGCGAGCCTGGAATCAGGCGCGAAGGCGGCTATTCGATCCGCTTGGGAAATCTACGCTTCTTCAATTCGTTTCGCAGCTCGCTTGCGCTCGTTGCTGTCGAGGATACGCTTGCGGAGACGGATGTTTTCCGGTGTCGCTTCGACGAGTTCATCGGGAGCAATGTATTCGATGGCGCGCTCAAGAGAGAATTTGAGGGCCGGGGTTAGAGAAGTGGTCTTATCGCTACCTGCAGCACGGTGGTTGGTGACGTGCTTGGCTTTGGTCGGATTCACCGGCAGGTCATCTGCACGTGGGTTCTCTCCGACGATCATTCCCTCGTAGACATTTTCGCCGGGGCCGACAAAGAGTTTGCCTCGGGTTTCAATGTTGGTGAGCGAGTAGGTCATCGCCTCGCCTTTCTCCATTGAGACAAGCGTGCCGGTGTGGCGCGTGCGAATGTCGCCCGTGTCGGGGCGATACTCTTTGAAAAGGTGGGACATGATGCCTTCTCCGCTGGTCAGGTTGAGAAGTTCGAACTCAAATCCAATCAGGCCGCGGGTCGGGATGGTAACCTCCATGGTCGTGCGACCATTTTTTGTGCTCATGGCTTCCGTTGTTCCCTTGCGGTTTGCGAGAGACTGCACGCAGCCTCCGACGGCTTCATCGGGAACCTCGAGATAGAGTGTTTCGAACGGCTCGTGCCATTTGCCGTCGATCTCGCGTTTGATCACGGTTGGGCGTGAAACGAGGACTTCATACCCTTCGCGTCGCATCTGTTCGACAACGACGGCGACCTGCATGGCACCGCGTGCGCTTACTTTGAACTCACCGGCGCTGTCTGTGTCTTCCACTTTGATCGATACATTGGTGCGGCCTTCGCGAATGAGTCGGTCACGGATTTCTCGTGACGTCACCTTGCTGCCTTCCGTTCCGGCAAAAGGACCGTCGTTGACGGCAAATGACATCATCACGGTCGGTGGATCGATCTCGACAAACGGAAGCGGCTCGTCCTCTTCGGTGGCAGCGATCGTCTCGCCAATGTCGACATCTTCAAACCCTGATAAACCAACAATATTTCCGGCAATCGCCTCATTCGCTTCACTGGTGGCGAGTGCGTTGTACTCGAAAACCTTGCTAATCTTGGCGCGCTGAGGTTTTGCTCCCTCCAGGAGACGCCAGACGGTGTCTCCGACGGTTACTTTGCCCGAAAGAATTTTTCCAATTGCAATTCGTCCGACGTAGTCCGACCAGTCGATGTTGGAAACGAGCATTTTGAATCCGGCATCAGGATCCACGACGGGGGCCGGGATTTCTGACATGATCGTCTTGAAAAGTGGAGTCATGTCCGGGGCTTCAGTATTCGGAGTCACATCTGCATAGCCGTTTTTGGCGCTTCCATACAGAAAAGGGGCCCCGAATTGCTCTTCGTTTGCATCGAGATCGAGAAACAGCTCCAAAACTTTGTCGTGCATTTCGAGCGGCTCGGCATTGGGGCGGTCGATTTTGTTCACGAAGACAATTGGAGTCAGGCCAGCGGCGAGTGCTTTCTTCAAAACAAATCGAGTCTGAGCCTGGGGACCTTCGTAGGCATCAACGACGAGCATGACGCCATCGACCATTTTCATGACACGCTCTACTTCGCCTCCGAAGTCAGCGTGACCGGGAGTGTCGACAATATTGATGACATTGTCGTCCCAGCGAACCGAAGTGTTCTTTGCCTTGATCGTAATGCCGCGTTCGCGCTCCTGATCCATCGAGTCCATCGCCCGTTCTTCGACGGCCTGATTTTCCCGGAACGAGCCTGCCTGTTTCAGCATCTCGTCGACGAGGGTGGTTTTGCCATGATCAACGTGAGCGATAATGGCGATGTTCCGGATGCGATCCGGTGTGATGGAGTTGGACTCGGACATGATGGCGGGAATGACAGGCCAAAAGGCGCGGTGTCAATTGGTTTGCGCGCAAGGAAGCCAGCGCGTATTTGGCTTTGAAAGGGGTTAATAATCGCGATCGAGCAGGTAATCTGCGATCTCATGGAGGCGGTCTGCCTTTTTGCCGAACGGCTTGAGCGCGTCGTGCGCTTTGCGTGTCAGTTGGGCGGCTTTCTGGCGACTCTTCTCCAATCCAAAGAGGGCGGGAAAGGTCGACTTGGCAGTTGCCTCGTCTTTTCCGGCAGACTTGCCGAGTTTTTCGCTGGTCTGAGTGACGTCGAGAATGTCGTCGATGACTTGAAAGGCAAGTCCAAGCGATTGGCCATAGATGGTGAGGGCTTCGATTTTTTTGGGAGTTGCGTCTGCCGTCATGCCTCCGAGCCGGGTCGATGCGGTCAGCAAAGCCGCAGTCTTGCTCTGGTGAATGAACTTGAGCTGGGGAGGAGAAAGCAGAATGTCGCTGCCTTCTCCTTCGAGATCTGCCACTTGTCCGCCAATGAGATTGCGACTGCCCGAGGCGACCGCGAGTTCTGAAATGTAGGCACCGACGTCGTAGCGTTGCGTGGCCGGGGTTTTGGCGAGGATTTCAAAGGCGATCGTCAGGAGGGCGTCTCCGGCGAGGACTGCGATTCCTTCTCCATACTTTACATGGCTGGTCGGTACGCCACGACGGAGATCGTCATCATCCATGCAGGGGAGATCATCGTGAATCAGCGAATAGGTGTGGATACATTCGACGGCACTCGCAGGAGCGAGGGCATTTTTGTAGTCGCTATCACAAGCCTCGGCCGCAGCCAGGCACAGAATCGGGCGCAGGCGTTTGCCCCCGGCAAAAAGGCTGTATCGCATCGCCTCGTGAATTGTCTTCGGGCGAGTTCGCGCGGCGGGAAGGAATTCATTCAACGCCTTGTCGACGATTTTGCAGCGTTCTTTGAGATACGGCTTCAATTCCATGACAACTTCTTTCCTGCGAGCTTTCACAGCAACTCTGCGATCTGCACGGCGTTGAGTGCTGCTCCTTTCCGGACCTGATCACCGACGACCCAGAAGGTGAGGGCTTTGTCGAGAACGAGGTCTTCCCGGATGCGGCCGACAAGGCAATCGTCGCCGTCTGTGCAGTCGAGAGGCGTGGGAAACTGGGCGGGGTCGGCAAAAGGATCATCCACGACTTGCACTCCCGGCGCGGCACTGATCGCTTCGCGCGCTGCCTCGACACTTGGCTTGTCGTCGAAGACAGCGGTTACGGCGACTGCGTGAGATCGGAACACCGGGACACGAACGCAGGTGACGGAGGCTTTGAGATCTGGAGCGTGAAGAATTTTCTGCCCCTCGAAGTGCATCTTCATTTCCTCCTTCGTGTAGCCGTTGTCCTGAAAGACGTCGACCTGGGGAATGACGTTGAAAGCGATCTGCTTGGGATAAACTGAACCGGCGGGGCAGTCTTCTCCGCGAGCGAGTGCTTCAACTTGGCCTTCGAGTTCAGCGATACCCTGCGCGCCGCTTCCTGATACCGCCTGGTAGCTCGAAGCGAGAATGCTCTTTACACCACCAAATGCCTTGTGCATGGGGTTGAGCGCCATCAGCGTCACGATGGTCGTGCAATTGGGATTGGCGATGATGCCATTGTGAGCTTGGGCGTCTCCTCCGTTTACCTCTGGCACAATGAGAGGGACTCCATCGTCCATGCGGAAGGCCGATGAATTATCGACGACGACAGCTCCCGCCCTGACCGCGTGCGGAGCAAAGGTTTTGGAAATTCCACCGCCTGCGCTGAAAAGGGCCACATCGACGTCCGCAAAGGATTCCGGCGTGAGTTCCTGCACTTCGATTTCTTCACCACGAAACGGAAGCGTTTTCCCGGCCGAGCGAGCCGAGGCGAGCAGGGTCAGTTTGCTAACACGAAAATTTCGCTGTTCGAGACACTTGAGGATTTCGATCCCGACCGCTCCGGTTGCTCCGGCCACGGCAAGGTGTTTGGCGTTTTGGCTCATGATATTATCCGCTTTCAGCGGGCGGCGAGTTTACTTCCGAAGGGGCGGGAATGCAAACGTCGCCACCCTCAATTGCGGAACTAATAGGGTTGTCTTGCAGACCGATTCCTGTTAGAGACGTAACTCAAGCGCGTTGGGGTTCGTACACTTCGAAATCTCAGCACGGTTTATTCCTAAAAAGATACTACAATTGATACTATGAAGCGTACTCTCATTATTCTTGCTTTTGCAGCTGCTGCCCTTTTCACAAATGCCTGCACCACAACTGGTGGTGACTGCTGCGGTTCTTGCGGCGGCAGTGCCAAGTGCTGCGGCTCTTGCAAAGGCTAATCGTTCCACGATTACAACATTTGAAAAAACGGTCGTCTCTCCGGGGCGACCGTTTTTTTATGTCCGGATGAAAGAATTTCGATGGGGAGTCGTAGTTTCGGGAAGGCCACACCTTCAAAATCGAAGAGTGGCTGCATTTCCAACAACCACGAAATCCAATGAATAAAACTCTCTTTCTGACTCTCCTCTTCGCCGCTTCATCCTTCTTCCTCGGCGCTTGCAAGCACCGAAAAAAGCAGTGCGCGCCCTGTTGCGGGAAAAGCGTGATTGCCATTCCGGCAAATCAATACGGTTACCAGCCTAACTACAAATAGCGATTCCTGCCCGGTCACCCATCCGGGCGTAGAGCTCGACTCCGACAGCGGATTGCTCTGCAAGGTCTTCATCCGGCTGAAATTTTCCCTCGGGAAAAATTGTGATCACCATTGAACCGCCGAAGCGGAAGGTGCCTTTTTCCGTTCCGCGGGACACAGGCTGCTTCGGTGTGCTCGTGTTTACGATGCTGCCGACATTGGTTGCTCCAATTTCGAGGAATAGGTAGCCACCCACTGGGGAATCGGAAATCTCAGTGACCTGTCTCTTATTTTCCCAGAGGTAGGCGAGCCTGCGCTCCAGAGCGACAGGATTTACCGAGTAGAGCAGTCCGTTGATGAGGCGAGGTTCGCCCGGTACTCCATCGAGCGGAAAGTGATAGCGGTGGTAGTCAGTCGGACAAAGTCGCGAGATGAGGGCGGTGCCCCTTGCGAATTTTTTGGCGAGATCAGAATCTCCGAGTAGTGCCTTGAGATCGAAGGTTCTACCTTTCGCAAAAATGGGCCCGGACTGGGAAAGATCGGGAATCAGGAGATGACGTCCGTCCGCCGGGAAACTGATATCATTATTGCCTGAAGAAACTGGTCTCGCCTCTGGCTTGAGTTTGCGGGAGAAGAATTCGTTGAAGGTCGCGAGGCTTTCGACGGAATCGGCAAATTCGTCGGTATCTAGTTCAAAGCGCTCGATAAAAGCCGCGATTTCTTTTTTCGAACAACTGCAATCGGCCCATCGCCCGTAGAGCGCAGAAAACCACGGCCGCTTGATCACTCCTTCGAGGCAGACGCGGCCGAGCCAGGTTTCGTAGGCCCAGCGAAGCGGACCCTCGCCGTAAATTGCTTCCGACTTGAGCGCGTCTTCGTATCGATCGTAAAAAACCAGTTCTTGCCTTTCCTCCACCTTTCACGGATAGACCTCGTAGGCACATCGGCAACCGGGAATTGTCGTAGAAAAGAATTATGATCGCACTGCTCACCAACGACGACGGCATCGAAGCGGAGGGACTCGCCTCACTCCGTAAAATGGCGGAGGAGTTTTTTGACGAGGTCTGGCTCGTCGCTCCGGCCTCACAGATGTCCGAGATTGGGCATCGAGTCACGACGCAGGAGCCGATCCGATTTGAGAAACGCGAGGAAAAGATTTTTGCTGTTCACGGAACTCCTGCGGACTGCACTCGCGTTGCCCTGACTCACCTGTTACCTCAAAAGCCGGATTGGGTTCTGTCTGGGATCAATCACGGAGGGAATCTGGGGCGCCATGATTTTGTCATTTCCGGGACGGTCGCTGCAGTCCGGGAGGCCGCCTTTGCGGATCTTCCTGGCGTGGCGTTTTCTCATTTTTTGAAACAGGGACGTGAGCCAAATTGGGAAGAGGCAAGGGAACGATGTGCCACTGCCTTTCGAGAAATTCTTAAGGACGAACTCGCGCCCGGTGATCTCTGGACGGTTAATTTGCCGCACCCGGATCCGGAAGGCCCAGAACCCAAGATCGTGTTCTGCGATCAGGAAAAACATCCGCTTGAGGTGATCTATGAGGAGGTCAGCGACGATGAACTTGTCTACGTGGGCGACTACCATGAACGTCCTCGTGTGCCGGGCAGCGACGTCTCCGTTTGTTTTGGAGGTGATGTCGCGGTGAGCAAAATTCGAGTGTAGTTTCTCGGGGAAATGAGACGTCTCCAGGTTCACACTCGCCATTGGCGCCAGCAGGTTCGAGCCCGTTTCGCGGAGTGGGATGGAGTGTTTGGTCTCGATCCGGAGGGGCGGTTTTTCGAAGGATGGGAGGAAATGCCTGATTTCGATTTCTCGAATCTGGGATCTTTAGCCGAGTCGTGGTGGCTTGCGGAGTTGTGCCGGACAGCATACACGCCGGATCGAAAGGAACTGCCTCGTGACCGGCGTAATGTGTGGCCGCATCGGGAGGACTTTCTTGAAGAACGCTCTCCATTTGAGGAAATCCATTCCGTCCATAAAACGGGAAACCACGCTTCGATCTATCGCCGTCGTGATGGGGAAGGGGGGACAATCCTTTGCTTTCGCGGGACCAACAAGACAAGGCAATGGGTCATGAATCTCGTGATTCGGCCGCATGGTTGGCAACGTTTTCGGCGCGACGGTGACCCGGAGGGTGCATTTCTTCATTCGGGTTTCTATGTTTTCTTTAAACGCATCTGGCCGCTCCTCTTGCCAAAACTGGAGGAGTTGCCGCGCCCGTGGGTATTTGCGGGTCATTCGCTGGGTGGAGCCCTAGCCACGATCGCCGGAGCTGTTTCGCAACCGGATTACGTCTGCACCTTGGGTGCGCCGAAAGTAGGGAATGAATTGTTCTACAATCTTCTCTGCGACATCGATAGCGAGCGCTGGGTGAACGGCCCCGACCTCGTGCCGAGACTGCCGCTACCAGATCGAAAACTTCAGGAGCGCGTACTCACCCACGGCAGCGAAGCTCTTCTGCTCACCGATGAGGGAAAGTTATCTTCCTACGAGAACAGAGCCGAGGAAGACATCTTGCCGTTTGCTCTGAAAACACTGGCTAACGAATTCCAATCGCCGCCCGCATGGCTGCGAAATCACCGTGTTGGGGAATACTGCTCGAAGATACGGGAATTGGTTGCGGGGGGGCGGTAAACGCAGTGCGACCTCCAACTATTTTCTCACACACCGCCGAAGCTCAAAGTCGTCGTCGCGATAGAGAATTTCTGCGATCGTGAAATCGTCCTCGAACTTGAGTAGGTGGGTGTCCCCTTCGTAGGGGTGAAACACATAGCTCAAATAAACTTCGTCGCACTGCGGGATCATTTCGCGATAGATCTGCCCTCCGCCTATGATGAAGATCGTTTCCTCGTCCTTCAGTAAATCGAGGGCCGCGTCACAACTTTCGACTAACTCAAAACCTTCAGTGGGCTCTCTCAGACTTCGGGAAATCGCGACATTTCTCCGTTTTGGAAGAGGGCGACCGAGGGAGTCCATCGTCACTCGTCCCATCAAGATAGGATTTCCGAGCGTCAGCCTCTTGAACCACTTGAGGTCTTCGGAGATGCGCCAGGGAAGGTCACCGTCTTTGCCGATGACGCGGTTGGACGCCATCGCGACGATCGCTTTGAGAACAGGCTTGCTCATATTATTCTCACTCAAACCGCGATGGGTGCTTTGATCGTTGGATGCGGATCGTAGCCTACCAATTCAAAATCTTCGTAAACGAATCCGTCGATTTCCTTCACGTCCGGATTCATCTTCATGGTTGGCAGTGGGCGGGGCTCGCGACTGAGTTGTAAGCGAGCCTGTTCGAGGTGGTTCTGATAGAGATGTAAATCGCCGAAAGTGTGAACGAAATCACCGGGTTTCAGCCCGCAGACCTGAGCCATCATCATGCAAAGCAGCGCATACGAAGCGATGTTGAAAGGCACGCCGAGAAAGAGGTCCGCGCTGCGTTGGTAGAGCTGACAGCTTAGTTCGCCGCGACTCGTGTCGACGTAGAATTGGAAGAGGGAATGGCAGGGTGGCAATGCCATTTCCTCGACATCGGCAGGATTCCATGCGCTGACGATATGGCGTCGACTCGTGGGATTGTTCCGGATCGAGTCTACGACACGTGCAATTTGGTCGATTGTCTCTCTGTTGTCGGCCACCTCCCAGGAACGCCACTGCTTTCCATAAACGGGTCCGAGATTGCCATCTTTATCTGCCCACTCATCCCAGATCGTGACTTTGTTGTCTTTGAGATACTGAATGTTCGTGTCGCCTTTGAGAAACCAGAGCAGCTCGTGAATGATGGAGCGCAGGTGAAGTTTCTTGGTCGTGAGGCAGGGAAAGGTCTCGCGTAAATCAAAGCGGGCCTGTGCCCCGAAGACTCCGATCGTACCGACGCCGGTCCGATCATCGCGCGGCGTGCCGTTCGTAAGAACATGATCAAGCAGGTCGAGGTAAGTTTTCATGGCGCGGGGAAGTATTAAACATCGTGAACCAACCTCCGCCCTTAGCAACCCTTTTCCCTCTTTCCGCTGGCGGGGACTCGGTCTTTGGTTTTAGAATGACTTGATGACAGCACGTCAGTATTTTTTCTCCGGACGAGTGCAGGGAGTGGGCTTCCGCTACTCGACCAAGCAACTTGCGAAAGGTTTCGATGTCCTTGGTTGGGTGCGGAATCTCGGCGATGGTCGCGTAGAATTGCAAATCATGGGTGACGAGGAGGAACTCGATGAATTCATTCAGGAAATGCACGATAGTCCGATGGGGCATCACATTCAGGAACAGGAAGAGCGTGCCGTACCGCTTTTGGAAGGTGTTAGAGGGTTTTCGATTCGGGATTAGATAATGAGTGAACACGCAGTCGAAGTTAACAATCTTACCAAGGTGTTTCGCACCGGGATCGGCAATCAGTATGTCGTTGCGGTCGATAATCTTTCCTTTCGTGTCGAGGCTGGTGAGGTTTACGGACTGATTGGTCCAAATGGATCCGGCAAGTCCACGACGATGAAAGTGGTGCTCGGGCTAATGGCGGCAAGCAAAGGGGAGGCAAAGGTTTTTGGTCTCGACAGCGGCGACATTCGAGCTCGGAACGAAATTGGATTTCTTCCAGAAAACCCATATTTCTACAAGCACCTTACCGGTGCCGAGACACTCAAATTTTACGGCAAGCTCTGCGGGATACGAGGTAAGAAACTCAAGGCGCGGGTTGAAGAATTGCTTGAGATAGTCGGCTTGGAGGACGCGGCGAAGCGTCGGCTCGGTGGATATTCCAAAGGGATGCTTCAGCGCATCGGTCTCGCGCAAAGTCTGGTGCAAAATCCACGCCTCGTCATTCTCGATGAGCCGACCGCTGGCGTCGACCCGGTTGGATCGCGTGAAATCAGGGACCTCATTTTGAGGCTGAAAGAAGAGGGCTACACGGTTTTTCTCTGCTCACATTTGCTGGAGCAAGTGCAGGAAGTCTGCGATCGTATCGGAATCATTTTTGAGGGCCGGATGCGCCGCGAGGGGAAACTCGAGGAACTCATCAAGATCGAGAAGCAAACGGCCATGACGCTGGAAAATGCTTCACCTGAGTTGCTCGCCAAGATCGAGGACCTCGTGGCGTCGGAGGAGGGCGCCTCTATCGTCGAAACCGGGCATCCCCGCACGACGCTGGAGAGGCTTTTCATTCAAATTGCAGAGAGGCGCAGCAAAGAAAAAGCATCTGCTGAGAAGAAGGAGGAGGCATCATGAGCGACGAAGCGATCACCCCACGAGCTCCGGGGAAAAAAGTACCGATATTCTCGGTCACTCGAGTCTGGACAATAGCAATGAGCACGGTGACGCAGCTCGTGCGGATGAAGACTTTCTACTTTCTTCTAGCCTTTGCCCTGCTTCTTCTCGTGGTGGGAAATGTAAGTTTTGCTTCCTCACCTGCGCAGGCTTTGTCGACTTTGAAGAAAGTTTCTTTTGGCGCGATCGATCTCTTTGCCTGGCTGTTTGCGATTGTGGCGACGGCTCTTCTCATTCCTCGCGATATTGAGGACCGGACGCTTTACACGATTCTCTCGAAGCCGGTTCGCAGGGGCGAATATCTTTTGGGCAAACTCGCCGGAGTCCTGGTTGTGATCGGCGTATCGCTAGCGGTGATGTTTGTGATTTGTTCGATCATGATCATCTGGAAGCAGGTGGGCTACATGGCAGACGAGCAGGCTGGTGGAGGAAGGAAGGAGGATATTGCGGCGTCTTTGGCTTTGATCGCAAAAAACGGATTCCGAATTGAGTTAGCTGCGGCGGCCTACGCATCGTTCCTGAAAGCAGCTGTCGTTGCTGCAGTTACGATTCTGCTTTCCACCTTCGCTTCGAGCTCGCTCTTCACGATCATCATCAGCATTCTCGTTTTTCTCGTCGGGCATGCCCACTCGATGGCGACAGACTACTGGCTGCGTGAAACCGACAACAGCATGGCAGTGCAGATGTTGTTGAAGGTATTCAAAATCGTCATCCCGAATTTTCAGCTCTTTTCGTTTAGCGAGGGCATTGTCACCGGCGCCGCGCTGGCACCTGGCGTCCTTTGGCAAATGACGTGGCTGACAGCGGGATATCTCGTCGTCTTCCTTTTTATCTCGCTCATCGCATTCGTCGATAAGGAGTTTTAATCCGTGAAAAAGCTGCTCCAGAAAATTCCCAAGTGGATTCAGATTCTTACCTTCCTCGCGGTATTCGGCATTGTTCGGGCACCTTTTGAGGATGATCTGCGGATGCGACTGGTCAGCAATGGCATTTTGTTGCCGCCTCCGGCAAAGGACGCTCTCGGCCAATTGAACCAGTCAGCCCTCATGGGAACGCTCGGAGGGCTGCGGAGCATTGTCAGTTCGTATCTCGTACTCGAGGCTTTTGATCACTTTTCCTTGAAAGAATGGGAAGAGCTTCGTTCGGATTACCGAGTCATCACCGCCCTCGAACCTCGCGACGAAAATCACTGGCGTAACGTAGTCTGGCACATTGGAATCAATGCGACTGCGAACATGGAGGTCGACGAAAAGATTCCCGAGTTTGAGCGAATGCGCCGATTCAATGAATACGCCGTTGGTGCAATAGAGTTGGCCGAAGAGGGCCTGGGACAAAACCCCGACTCGGCCATCATTCGACTGCAGCTCGCGGAGGTTTACAAGGAAAAGTTGAACGATTCTTGTGAAACAGCGCGAGTCTACGGGGAAATGATCGGACTTCCCGATTCGCCCGGTTATGTGAAGCGCTTTCACGGATACTATCTCGCCCAATGCCCCGGTCGCGAGAATGATGCCTACGATCACCTCATCCGGATGTATCGCGAGAGCGAAAACAACCATCTGCCCTCGCTGATTATTCACATAAAAGATCTCGAGAAGAAGCTCGATATTCCCTTTGCCCTGCGGATTTCGGATCCTTATCCGCCGCTACCTGGGCAGGGGAGAGCGAAGCCAGAGAATCCAGATGGCGTTCCTGATTTCACCGATCCGGCTCCGAAGTAGCGGAAAGGGATGGCGATTTCAAACATGAGCTCGGCTTCGCCTGCTTCATATTTTGCCATTTGAAGCATCAATTATTCTTTACTGAGATTATTTCAAAACGACTGGTTTCCATTGCGTTGCAAATCGAAGCATCTGTGTTTAGTTTCGTGGGCTAGTCTCCGCCTAGCCTATCACCAAATGCCCCGTTCATGAAATACGCCATTTTCGGAGATATCCATGCCAACCTTGAAGCATTCGAGGCAGTGTTGGAGGATGCCGATCACCAAGGCTGTAACGACCATATCTGTGTTGGTGATATCGTCGGATATGCGTCGGAGCCGAACAAGTGCCTCGCTATCGTTCGCGAGATGGACTGCCCGGTCGTAAAGGGGAATCACGACGAGGAGGCAATTCTCGATACTTCCCTTGAAGGACTCAATCCTCTCGCTCGCCACGCCATGGAATGGACGCGCGAGCAGCTCAACGAAGACGAGCGCGAATATCTCGGTAGCCTTAAGCTCGTCCGGCAGGTGCGCGATTTCACGATCGTTCATGCCACCCTCGACACTCCCGGAGGATGGACCTACGTGACGAACAAATTCGATGCGATGGCAAGCTTCAGCTACCAATTCACCCAGCTCTGTTTTTACGGCCACACCCACACTCCTCGTATCTACGCGAAAGGAGACAGCGTCGAGCCGATTGAGGAAACATCGGTTCAGTTGGAGATGGGCAAAAAGTATTTCATCAACGTGGGCAGCGTTGGCCAGCCTCGCGATGGCGATTGGCGCGCCTCCTACGCGATCTACGATGTCGAAAATCAAGAGGTGACGATTCAGCGCCTCGAATACGACATTCAGAAAACGCAGGACAAGATCATCGAAGCTGGTTTGCCCGAGATGCTTGCTCACCGACTTTCACTCGGAAAATAGCGTGAAGCTGACTGGTAACGAGCGGATTCTGGTGCTCAAACCGAGTTCTCTCGGCGACATTGTGCATACCCTGCCGGTTGTGAATGCGATTCGTCGGACTTTCCCGGATGTGGCAATTGACTGGCTCGCGAACACAGAGTGGTGTCCTTTGTTGGAAGGGAGTCCGATTCTTGATCGAGTGATCCCGTTTCCGCGTCGAGAGTTTCGCGGGGTTTCCGGCTTATTTCGGGCGAAAAGTTGGGCACAGAGGGAATTGAGAAAAGATCCCTACGACCTTGCACTTGATTTCCAGGGGCTGCTGCGAAGCGGGCTGCTCGCTCGCCTTTCCAAAGCAAGGAATGTCTGGGGTTTTTCCAACGCACGCGAAGGTGCCCATCTGCTCTACGGGAATTCGATCTGTGTGCAGGATTGGAAAGAAAAACATGCCGTGGAGCGAAATTGCGAACTTGTGCAGATGTTGGGCATCGAGACTCCGCCTATCGAGTTCCCTTTGCCCGAAGGAGATCCAGTTTCGATTCCCGAAGATCAGACTGACCGCGCTGTAATCCTTCACCCTTTTTCCAGGGGGGCAGGGAAATCCCTTTCTGTGGGGGAGGTTATCAATTTGTGTCGACAGCTGGAACCCCATCCCGTTTGGCTTGTAGGAAGGGCCGAGCTCGAAGGTGCCCATGCCTGGCCTGACAATGTAGTTAACCTGGTCAACAAAACTTCAATCCCTCAATTGATTCACCTGCTTAGGCGAGCTACCTGGACAATCAGCGTAGACAGCGGCCCGATGCATCTCGCCGCAGCTGTTAGTGACCGAGTGCTTTCCATTCACACCTGGTCAAATCCCGCTACCGTTGGCCCATGGCGACCGAATGCCTTTGCGTGGCGTTACGGAAAGATTCTCTCGGTAGACGAAATCCGGGCTGCCAATTTTGTGGAACGGCGCGATCTCAAGGGTCATTTTGAATCCCGTGAGCGATTGCTCGATCCGGTGGATATCGCAGCCTTAGCGGAGTTTATAAAGGAGAAGCTTGCTCCATGAAACACGTCGAAATATACACTGACGGCTCATCCCGCGGAAATCCAGGCCCTGGAGGGTACGGCACCGTGATTCGTTACGGGGCGCATGCCCGTGAACTGGCGCAGGGATTTCAAAAAACGACCAACAATCGCATGGAAATCCTCGCCGCCGTAGCAGGTCTGGAAGTACTGAAGGAGCCCTGCGAAGTGACGGTCTATTCGGATTCCCGCTACCTCGTCGACGCGCAAACCAAAGGATGGGTCGAAGGATGGAGGAAGCGTGGTTGGAGAAAAAAGGACAAGTCCGCTGTGAAAAATGTCGACCTCTGGCAACGGCTTGAGGAAGCCGCAGCCGGCCATACCATTCACTGGCAGTGGGTTAAAGGCCACTCCGGGCACGATATGAACGAGCTTTGCGATGAACTCGCGACCTCGGCAGCAGATGGAGAAAGAGGGGAGTTACTTGTGGATTCGGGATTTGACGGCTGAAAGCCTTATTCCTTTTCCTCGCAATGGCTCCTCCGGGAAAAGAAGAGGATAGGGAAAATGATAAGGAGTTCATGACTCCGAGACTTTGTCTTTTCCCCGTTGTTCTTTCCCTCCAAACCGTCTTAAATCTTTCCGCCCCCTCCATATCATGGAAATTCGAACAGAAGACTACGAAAAGCTTGGCAAATTCTACCTCGGTCGTGAATACGACTTGAAAGAAAAAGAACTCGAAGACGAACTGGTCCTTTACGACTCCAAAGACCTCGTCACTCACGGTGTTGTGCTCGGCATGACTGGTTCCGGAAAAACCGGACTCTGCGTCGGCATTCTCGAAGAGGCGGCGATGGATAACATCCCGGCGATCGTGATCGATCCGAAAGGCGATATCCCCAACTTGCTCCTCACCTTTCCCGATCTCGCGCCGGACAGTTTTCGCCCGTGGATCAATGAGGACGATGCCCAGAAAAAGGGTATTACCCCCGACGAACACGCTGCCAAGACCGCCGACCTCTGGAAAAACGGTCTCGCGAGCTGGGGCCAGGGCCCGGACCGTATCCAGAGCTTCCGCGACAAGGTCGATCTGACCGTCTACACACCCGGCTCCAACGCCGGACTGCCGGTTTCGATCCTCAGTTCGCTCGACGTTCCCGAGTTCGAAGTGCTCGACGATGCCGAGGCGTTTTCCGAGCGAATCGAGTCGACAGTCTCCAGTCTGCTTTCGCTCGTCGGAGTGGAAGCGGACCCGATTCAGGATCCCGAGCACATTCTGCTTTCCACCATTTTTGCCCATGCCTGGAAAGCAGGGCAGGGAATCACCCTCGAAAGCCTCATCCGCCACATCCAGGTTCCGCCTTTTGAAAAAATCGGTGTGATGGATCTCGATACGGTTTGTCCGGAGAAAGATCGTCGCGAACTCGCGATGAAGATGAACAATCTTCTCGCTTCACCCGGATTTTCCACCTGGCTGCAGGGCGAGCCGCTCAACATCAAGCGCATGATGCATACGCCCGAGGGCAAGCCGCGCATCTCGATTTTCTCCATCGCTCACCTCAGCGATTCCGAGCGGATGTTTTTCGTCTCCCTGCTCTTGAACCAGATGCTTGGCTGGATGCGATCCCAGTCCGGCACGGCCAGTCTTCGCGCCTTGCTCTACATGGACGAGATCTACGGCTACCTGCCACCGTCGTCGATGCCGCCGTCAAAAAAGCCGATGATGACCATGCTGAAGCAGGCGCGAGCCTTTGGTCTCGGCATTCTTCTCGCGACGCAAAACCCGGTCGATCTCGACTACAAAGCTCTCTCCAATATTGGAACCTGGTTCCTCGGCCGACTCCAGACCGAGAGAGACAAGGCTCGTGTTCTTGATGGTCTCGAAGGCGCCGCTGCCAGCACCGATGGCGGTTTTGACAGGCAGTCGATGGAAGAATTGCTCGCCGGACTCGGTAGTCGAGTCTTCCTTATGAATAACGTTCACGAGGACGCGCCGGTCGTCTTTCACGTTCGCTGGGTCATGAGTTATCTGACCGGCCCCTTGGCCCGCCGTCAGATCAAGCAGTTGATTGATCCAAAACGTGCCGAAGTGGAGGCCATCCAGGCGGCTGCCCCAACACCTTCTCCAGAAGCTCCCAAGCCGGCCGAGTCGCAGAAACTCCGCCCGAAGTTGCCTCGGGGAGCCGAGGACTTTTTCATTCCCGCTGGGCCCGATGTTCCTCCTGACGAGATCAACTACGTGCCCGCATTGATCCGCGTCGGCGAAGTGCGATACCAAGACAGCAAAAAAGGCATCAGCGGCAACGAATCTGTCGCGATGATCAACAAGATTGACTCCGATAGTGGAGATATCGATTGGAATCAGTCGCTCGATTTGCCAAACGGGATGCATGTCAGTCAGCTAGGGCGCGAGCCTCTCGCGGGAGCCGCCTTTTCCGAGCTGCCCCAACCCATGCTCGACACGAAGCTCTGGACGAGTCTGAAAAAAGAGCTCGTCGATTTCCTCTACGGCAATCACACCATCACGATCTACAAGAGTCCTCTCACCGGATTGCATTCCAATCTTGGCGAGTCCAAGGGAGACTTTCGGGCCCGATTGGTTCATGCGGCACATGAGATTCGCGATGAAAAAGTCGATGAGTTGCAGGATTCTTACGCCAAGAAAATTGAGACTCTCGAAGACCGAATTGCGCGGGCCATGGATACGGTTGCTGAGCAAAAAGCCCAGGCTACCAATGCGAAGATGGACACCGCAATGCGGATTGGCGGAACCATTCTCAGTGCCGTTCTCGGGCGCAGCGTTGGTCGTCGAAGCAGCAGTGCCATGACGGGCGCGTCGAAAGCCTGGAAAGAAAGTCGAGACATCGTTCGAGCGGAGGAAAAAGTGGAGGACTACCAGGATGATCTCGAAGAACTCGAGCGCGAGTGCGAAGAGGAGATTCAGGAATTGAAAGACCAGATGGATCCGATGACCGAAAAACTCGAATCCATCAGTCTTTCTCCCTTGAAGAAAAACTGCTCTGCCAAGTCTGTTGGTATCGTCTGGATGCCCTACCGTGTGAATCCTCAGCCACGGTTGGGAGCGGCCTGGTAGGCAGGTCGTCGCACTTCATAGAGAGTTAAGTCGTACACCTAACCCTTTTCGCCCACCCTTCATGACTCCTCAGCAGATCTCAGAACTCCAGCGTCTCGACAAGGCGCACCTTTGGCATCCGTTCACGCAGATGCAGAACTGGATCGCTTCAGAGGAGGATCCGCTCATTATTGCATCTGGGAAGGGAGCGGTGCTCGCTGATGTTGAGGGAAACAAATACTTCGATGGGAATAGCTCGATTTGGACGAATGTTCATGGCCACGGGCACCCGACGATCGATGCGGCGATTCGTGAGCAACTCGACAAGATCGCTCACTGTTCGGCACTCGGTTTTTCGAGTGAGCCGGCAATTCGATTGGCGGAAAAGCTGGTTGGTCTTTTCCCCGAGGAAACTCTGACGCGGGTTTTTTTTACCGACGATGGCTCGACTGCTATCGAGTGCGCCTGCAAGATGGCGGTGCAGTATCGGCAGTTGAAAGGCGAGACGGAAAGGACGGACTTTGTTTCCTTCGGAGGAGCCTATCATGGTGACACGATGGGTGCCGCCTCGCTTGGCGGAATTGGAACCTTCACCGATCGTTTCGGTGGATCCGGCTATCCTGTTCATCGAGTCGAATCGATGGAGGAACTGGCAGGATGGTCGAACGAAGAGGCGCAGTCCGCAAATGCAGTGATCATTGAACCGCTCATTCAGGGTGCCGCCGGGATGAAGACCTGGCCGGAGGGAATGCTCAAACAACTCCGGGAGTGGTGCGACCGACACGGCGTCTTCCTGATCCTTGACGAGGTCATGACCGGCTTTGGTCGAACCGGCCGCATGTTCGCCTGCGAACACGAAGAGGTGATTCCCGACTTTCTCTGCCTCGCAAAAGGACTCACCGGCGGCTACATGCCGCTCGCGGCAACGTTGACGACGGAGCGGGTTTTTGAAGCCTTCCTCGGTCGATACGAGGAACTTAAAACTTTTTTCTACGGCCACAGCTACTGCGCGAATCCGCTTGGTTGCGCCGCGGCTTTGGGGAGTCTTCAGATTTTTGAAGAAGAGGATGTGATTTCTTCATTGCCCAGCAGGATTGAATCGTTCCATCGCTATCTGGAGCAAACCGTTGAGCGCGTGCCTCATTTTGGCGATTTCCGCCAGGTCGGATTGGTTGCTGGGATTGATCTGGTCGACGCTGAGACAGGTGGCGAGCTGGATTGGAAGAACGAGACGGGAGCCCGCATTTGTCGTGCGGCCCGAAACCACGGGTTGCTGACGCGCCCCGTGCGCGACACGCTGACTTTGATGCCTCCCCTGTGTTCGACCGATGAGCAGATTGCGGACGCAGTCATAGCGCTGGAAAAGGCAACTGCTGAAGTGCTGTCGGCCTAATTCGGCTCGTACACAAAAAACCCAGGGCTATGCCCTGGGCTAGATTGATGTTACCCCTTTGGGGCGTGTCGCATCGGCGAATAGAAATTAGTCACATCCGCAACCGCCGCTACTGCAGCAACCGCTCTCTTCAAGGTCTTCCGGCTCGGGAAGGCGTCCCAGCTCAAGAGCTTTTCCGACGTGCTTGGAAACCTGCTGGACAATGCCGTTGAGGGCGCCTTCAGCCGTCATGAATCCGCCCGTTACAGGATTTTCTTTAAGCGCCTTGAGGAGACCCTCGTATTTCTCCACATCTTCTGGAGTGATCGTTCCTTCGTTCTGCTTCTGATGAAGCTCTTCTCCGAGTCCGGCAAATTCGCGATATTGCGCCTGAGCATCTTCGTCGGCGAAGAAGGTTTCGATTTTTGAGACGTTGTCGGTGTATTCACCCGACTTGAGAATCAGTGTGCAAAGCTCACGAGTTTTTTCGAGGACTGCAGAGTTGAGAGAAAGAGTTTCAGTCATAATTTTAGGTGTACGCCAGAAAGGGGAGTGGGACAAGAGGAAGATGGGGACGTGACATCACACCATCCCATAGCGAATTCCGTGTTGCGGCGCATTCTGCAAAACGGCGGTAGGAAGCTGAGGGAGGTTGGCGAGCGGACTGCATCGATCCCGGCGTATCAGCTCTACTGCAGCGGCCTGCTTGAGTTCGCGCCATCGCGTGTTCTCCAAATCAGGTGCGAGATGGATGTGGCGGAGGAGGCTGAGCCATTCCACGAAAGCACGCTCGACGTCTCCCGTGCCGAACTCAAGCTTTGCAGCGTGGCTGCTGAGCTTGTTGAGCGTTCCATCGAGCATCAGTGAAATGACTTCGGCAGCTCCCTCACCATAGTGAACAGGAAGGCCGAGTTCGAGGTAGCCCTCAAAATCGACGAGGCCGTGTGCCTGGCGACAGGCAGCGGCAAGTCGTTCGCTGCCCACGGAATCGATCAGTCGCTCGGCTCCGGGAATGGTATCGAGTTCAAAGCGGTGGCCGGCGCGGAGATTTGCGAGGTGGAGAACGATCTCTTCCACGGGGTAGTGGATATCTTCGAGCGCCGCTGCGATGGCGAGTCCTTCTCCTCCCTGGAAGAGGGAAAAAAGGACCCCTCGCTCAGTTGGCTTTCCGCTTTCCTCGATAAGACGGAGTTTTCGCCACGCCTGGGCGGCAGTCCCTGCAGCCGCTTCCCGAATTTCGCCGGAGTCTTCGTCGGCGTAGTGTGTTTCGGAATCAATTTCAATGGTGCGAGAATCAGGACTGTGGATGGCCTGGTCGTGACTGTCGAGGTAGACGTCAATTTGTGCGTTTTGGAAATGTCCTGTCAGGTAAAGCTGTTCGCCGCGTTTTACGACGCTTTCAAATTCGGCAGGAGTGATGAAATCGGCGAAGGCATCGGGCAGCAATCCTGCGATTTCATTCTGCGAAAATCGAACGTCGCGATGGGCGTCCGCAAGTTTTCCCGCGAATTTGGTAAGGCCAAAGCTTCCGGGTTCCTTCTCGGTCGCGACGGCGATCTCCATTCCGTAGCGACGTGGACCGCTGCCTTTTTGATCGAGTCGACAGAGACGGGTTCGGGCGGGCAGCAATCCTGCGACGAGTTGGCTGTTGCTTTCCGCTGGGCGGTTACGCGCTCGAAGAAAGGTGAGGGCATCTCCGAGCCGTCCCGTGACATTTCGCGCTGCGTTAGTTGTTTCCCATTCGCCCTCGGAATTGAACGTTTCCTTTCGAGTGGGCTTGAGGCCAAACAGGGAATTTCCTTCTCCTGATTCCCCAGAAGCGGAGGGGTCGGATTCGACGGAGTCGGATTGAAAACCGAGCGCGACCTTCTGATCGGAAAAGAGCCGGTCTCGCAATTCTCTGGCGGCCAGAAAAGGAGAGCCTCCATCTAGCGAGGCAAAGTGCATTCTCCGGATCAGGGTTGGCCAATCGACTTCGTTCTGTCGCCTCAGCTCGAGTGGGTGGGAATCGTAAAGACGTGGACTCTTGTCGCCAATTATAACATATCCTGTCTCGTCGAGTCCTCGCCGTCCGGCTCGGCCGAACATCTGAAGTAGTTCGTCTGGGGTGACAGTTCGCTGGAAAGGACCATCGCGGTAGCTGGTTTCAGCAACAAAGACCGAACGGACCGAAAAATTGATTCCCGCCGCGAGTCCCATTGTGGCGACGATGACACGGAGTTGTCCCGCTTTAGCAAGGGGCTCGACGACGGCGGCACGTTCGGTAAATCCGAGACCGCTGTGATGGAAGGCGACACGTTTCTGAAGAAGGCGAGCGAGCGATTTGGAGCATGACTGCTCAAGACTTTGGTCGCCCATGCGGATGGGATCATTGTTTGGCAAGGCCGCCGCAATTTTCGTGGCGATTTTCTCGGCGGCCTTACGATGCGGAGCAAAAATCAGCAGGGGACCGTAGTGCGAGAGCAGTGTCGAGAGCGCGAGTCTTTCCCAGAAATTTCGATACTTCCGCGGAGCGAGATTGGGAAGCGCGTCGAGTGGGATTTCTTCGAGCGGTACCGGGCGTTCTTTGGTCTCTACCACCACTGCCTCGCGCCCGAGACGGCTGATCCAATCCGCGACACGCGTGGGATTGGCAACGCTTCCGCTGAGAAGTAGCAGTCGCGTTTCTGGTGGGGCGAGTGCGACGGCGAGTTCGTAGTGCAGACCGCGCCGTCGATCGCCGATCATCTGGTATTCGTCTATAACGAGAATAGAAGGGCCATTTCCTGAGAGAAGTCGATCCCGCTGGGTTTCCAAGGTGGCGACGATGACAGGCGCATCGAGATCTTCGGCGAGATCGCCCGTAGCGATTCCGACCTTCCACCCTTTGGTTTTCCACTCGCGCCATTTGTCATTGGCGAGGGCGCGGGTGGGGACGGTGTATACGGCCTGACGATCCGGGCCGATCAGTTTTCCTTCGTCGGCGATTGACTCAAAAACGAATGTTTTCCCCGCACCGGTCGGGGCGGAGACAATTACGTCTTTGCCGTCGCGCAGGAAGCGAATAGCTTCCTGCTGCCAGAGGTCCGGGACCTGTAGCTGAACAGATAGACCTTCAAACGCGTTTTCGAGACCGCCATGCATAGGCGGAGATGGTTACGCCCCTAGATTTGCCAAGGGACTTTGATAATCTACCGGAATTAGTTCGGCTTTTCCTCGGCGACGGGAATCGGAGTGGTCTTGTCGCGACGCTGCGGCTTGGCGGCCGAGATGTTGACTGGCTTTCCGGTTTTGCTGATCGCAATGAGGTCTTGGACGATGTGGATCGACTCGCGCTCGTAGGGATCGAGTGTGTGAGGATACTCGAGAGCTTTGATGTCGGGGTCCTCTTCTTTCTGCTTGTCCCCGCGAGTCATTCCGCTGAGTTGCTCGTCGGAAAGTTTTTCGGCAAGAGTCAGGCCCTCCTCAAGAACGTTGTCCTGAGTGAGCTTGTAAATCGTAAACAGGTCCTTCTCTTGTTCCCTGATTCTGGCAAAGCGTTCGATACGCTCCTGCTTGCGAGCTTCGCGTTCCGCTTCGTCGTTTTTGGCCTTTTGCTTTCGCTCTTCTAGGTTGAGAGAGATCTTATTCTCTTCGATGCGCTGCTTTTCCTCACCGATTGTCTGGAGAATGTATTCGAAGCCGGGCGTCGATCCAATGCGCGCTTCAGATGCTTGCTTCAACTGCCGAATCGGAAGTGGCTTTTCAGAAAACGGGCCGTAATTGCTGGGCTTGATTGGCTCAACATCAAGCGCGTTCGGAAGCGAGTCTTCACCGATCTCAGCGATATCGAGAATGGAGGGAAGGTGAACGTCCGAAGCGACCCCGTCGAGTTGAGTGGAATGACCGTTGATGCGGTAGAAAGTCTGGATCGTCAGCTTGAGCGCACCCTCCTGATTGACCTGACGATTGAGCAGCAAGTTGACTCGGTTTGTCAGAACGGGACGAAGTTGTTGTACAGTTCCTTTACCAAAAGTTGTGGTGTCTCCCACCACAACAGCTCGGCCGTAGTCCTGCAATGCCGCTGCAAAAATCTCGGAAGCCGAAGCACTCGCCTTGTTGATGAGAACGATCATCGGCCCGTTG
>Ga0181594_10000558_pt1 | contig 34559 bp, 25 predicted proteins | sample 071ome_18_FD_145603 | JGI IMG/M metagenome (GOLD analysis project Ga0181594, IMG submission 145603) | Coastal salt marsh microbial communities from the Groves Creek Marsh, Skidaway Island, Georgia - 071413BT metaG (spades assembly) | ecosystem: Environmental > Aquatic > Marine > Intertidal zone... | reverse complement strand
CCAGATAGCGGTATCCTCGCCGGTCAGGTGAAGTCTATAGTATGAAGCATGGAAGACGACCGCTTTGTTGTAGCAATCACCCGGCTGGTCGGGGAGGCAGCTGAAACGCTAGAACTGCTGAGGATTTGCTTTTTCAACATCAACGTCCGGGCACCGCGCATCGAGCCGGGTGGGAGGGGGCCGCCACCGGCCACCCCAGCTTCGTGATGTCCAACAGCTTCACCAACCAAACGCTTGCACAGATCGATCTCTGGAAGAACAAGGACAACTACGCGGTTGGCGAACCGGAAAGATGACGCTGAGCGAAGGAGTCAGCACCCCAATGGGCGAGCCGATGATCCTCTTCATGTTTCGAGGATTTCGCTGAAGCGACGAGGACTTTTCAGCTAGATGTAAATTCTCAACCTTCGCTTTCCAGCGGTATGATTCGCTTGAGCACCATTTTGTTATCAAAGTTGAAGAGCTTCTCGAGGGGGGTGTTGGAGACGATCTTGCCGGCGTCGTCGATGATCACCCGGGTGGAATACTTCCCTTTCTCTACTTTACCTTCCAATCGGTCATTTTCGACGAGTTTGGCGAACACATTGACCTGAGGTTTGAAGGCATGAATCTCATTGTTCTCTGCCTGGCGCACCGCAGCAAGGATAAAGCCGTCGTCATCTTCATCGGGTGATTCAACCGTGAGGATGGTAGTGCCTTTCACTTCCAGAGCTTGAAACCTGGACTGCGAGATCTCAAATTGATCCTCTTTCCACTCCAGAAAGGCGAAGTGCCCTGTGCCTCCTTCATCGAATTCGATTTGAATGACTCCATCTTCTGCCTGCCAGGCTCCGGTCAGTTCATCCTGAAGAAGATCTGCCGTTGCATCAGTGATGTGATTCGTGGTTAGCACCGCGTCACAACTCGTGAGAAAGATGGCGATTGTGATGAGGGAAAGAAGAGTCCGGGGCTTCATAGCTATACGGTTATAATTTATCAGGATGTAATCGAATTTCCAAGGAGTCGCATTGATTAAAAAGATGGACGCATTGATCTGAATGATGTTCGTTCGGAAAAGAAAAAGAGCTGCTGGTTCAGACCATCAGGCTCTGGCGGTAGAGCATCGCGTGGACGCCGTCTTTTGACTGGAGCTCGTCGTGGGTGCCGACTTCGACAACTTCGCCGCCGTCGAGTACGTAGATCCTGTCGGCGTTACGGATCGTTGAAAGTCGGTGCGCGATGACAAAGCTGGTGCGTTTGCCCATGAGTTTCTCCAATACTTCTTGGATCAGCTTCTCGGTTTCGTTATCGACGCTGGCAGTGGCCTCGTCTTCGCCTAGTGGATGGCCGGCGGAGGAGTGAAAGCGGGAACTACCTACGGCGCGACCGATGAATATGGTTGGAACCTCACCGAGAATCTCATCCACGTGCATGAGATGCAGGCGACCAGCCTCCACCTCGCCGGGATCAATCACACCAAGCTGACCTACCGCTACCAGGGCCGACAGTTCCGGCTTACTGATGTGCATGGACACGTGCAGCACGGGATTTTTGTTTAAGGGCGATCTTGTCGAAAGATTAGCATCATCCGCTACCCATGAGCCACGTAGCGGAGCTTGCCAAAATTCCGTCCGGGTGAGATCTCGTGGTTAATCTTAGGCCGCTTTTTTGCATAGGATTGCGCTATCCCGCCATTTCGGGATTCGTTTAGAACTGTGACTTTACCCTCTATGAAAACCATTCGTGACTTTCTCTGCCTGGCTGTTTCCGCTGCTGTTTTATTTTCCCCTGCGATGGCGGAAGATTCTGCTCCTCTTGTCTACGAGGGAACTGATGGCCCCGGGAAGGGCAAGCACATCGTCTTCATTGCGAACGATCACGAGTATCGCTCGGAAGAGACCTGCCCGCTGATCGCCAAGATCATGGCCAAATATTATGGTTTTCGCTGCACTGTCCTGTTTGGGATCGATGAGGATGGGCACATCAGGGCAGGTGGTGCCCCGGTGCCGGGAATGGAGGCGCTGAAAGACGCCGACTTGCTGTTTTTCTACACCCGCTTCATGAAATTGCCTGACGAGCAGGCTGACCTGCTGGTCGACTACTTTGAGCGCGGCGGACCAGCCGTGGGCCTCCGAACTTCAACGCATTGCTTTAACGGTCAGAAGGGCAAGTGGGAGAAGCTGAATTTCAATTATAATGGTGAAGATTATCTCGGAGGTCTCGGTGAGCAGGTCTTCGGTAACACGTGGAACAAAGAACGCGGGCAAAGTCACTATGGCGGTAATCACCAGATGGGGGGGCGCATCACACCAGTGGCCGCAGCGAAGGATCACCCGGTAAACTCAGGGGTGACGCAGATGCACACCTATTCGGGCGCCTATAGCTCTCAGCCCCCTGCAGATGCGACTCCGTTGTTGGAGGTTCAGGTGCTCAATACCTTTGAGGCCAGTGATGAAATTAATACAGAGAAACCCATCGTGAGTGCGGGTTGGTCTCGTGATCATTACGTGGCTCCGTCAGGTGAGAAGAAGGAAGCCCGTGTGGTTTACACTTCCTACGGCGCATCTGAAGATGTGCTCGACGAAGACGCACGTCGCTTTCTCGTCAACGCCTGCCTGTGGGCCGGTGGTTGGGAGGATGTGATCACGCCGGACCTCGATGTCAGCATTGTTGGCGGATTTGACCCAGTTCCCTACACCACGGGTGCCTTCGCTCGCCAGGGAGTGAAGCCGTCCGACTTGGCTGGATGGGACAGCCAGGTCATGCCTGCCGAGGCTCGTGTTTGGGGCGTTGGTGACGCTTCCAAGGGCATGGTTTCCAAGTTGGCCCGGGCTCTGAAATCCCGCCCGGAGCTGGTCAAGAAGTTTGAGGCGACTTATCCCGAATTTGATGCCTCGCTTTACGAGGGACAGGAGAAGAGGTCGAAGAAGTGATTTGCGATTCAACCCGATTTCCAGCCTATGAAACTGGCTTCCTCGTTTCTATGTGTCGCCACGGCGCTGCTCACCCTGACACTGTTGCCCAAGACGGCGCTGGCCCGGCCGAAGAACTTCGTAATCATCCTGACCGATGACCAGGGTTGGGGTGATCTGAGCTGCTTTGGATCGGAAACCATTGCAACGCCGAATCTTGATCGCATCGCCGACGAAGGCATGCGTATGACGAGCTTCTACGTGGCGTCTTCGGTTTGCTCGCCTTCACGTGCCGCTCTCTTGACCGGTCGCATGCCCAAGCGGGTGGGGGTGCCGAATGTTCTCTTCCCGAATTCCACCACGGGCCTGCCGGCCAAGGAGATCACCATTGCGGAAATGCTGAAGGAAAAAGGCTACGTCAACGCGATCATCGGGAAGTGGCACCTTGGTCACCAGGCGCAGTTCATGCCGATGAACCAGGGCTTCGATTCCTTCTTTGGGCTGCCTTACAGCAATGACATGTCGATCGCGAAGGAGTTCGATATCTTGCCCGACATCAAGTTCTTCGAAGGCTACACCATGGATAAACTGGAGGAAGACCGGGTGCGTTACCTCACTCACTATCGCGAGCTCAGAAATGTCATGCCACTGCTTCGCGATAACACGGTCATCGAGTATCCGGTAGACCAAACTTTTTTGACTCGGCGTTACACCGAGGCAGCTGTCGAGTTCATCGAGAAGAACAAGGACCGACCCTTCTTTCTCTATCTGCCTCATACGATGCCGCACAAACCCCACTTCGTGGAGGAGGAATATGCCGGAACCAGCAGAGCCGGGATCTTCGGCGACATCGTCCAGCAAATCGACTGGAGTGTGGGCGAAGTGGTGAAGGCGATTGAAGCGCAGGGACTTGAGGAAGATACCCTGGTATTTTTCTGCTCTGACAACGGTCCCATTCCGGAAGGCTCGGCCGGCCCGATGAGGGGCAACAAGTTTTCTACCTTCGAAGGCGGTATGCGCACGCCGGCTATTTTCTGGGCACCGGGAACGGTGCCGGCTGGAAAGGTCTCCGATGAAATCCTGTCCACTATGGACCTGTTTCCCACTTTTGCCCACTACGCCGGAGCGAAGGTGCCTGGAGACCGCACCTATGATGGTTTCAATATCGCGGAACTGCTCGAAGGGAAGAACCCCAAGAGTCCGCGGAATGAAATTTTCTACTACGGCGCCAACACCGAACTGATCAACGGGATCCGGGTGGGGGATTGGAAGTTCCAACTCTGGGGCGTGCATCCCCGCCAGCGGAAGGAGAGTGAATCGCCCAAGCTCTACAATGTGGTCGAGGACATCGGGGAAGAGAACAACCTGATCGACCAGCACCCCGAGATCGCCGAGCGCCTTCGCAAGCGCATGGAGGAATTCGATGCCGGAGTGAAGGCGTGGTAATTTTATTTGGCTGTAACAAAGCTGCGCTGCTTTACCGGGCGTAGTGTTTCGGTGAATGGCAGCGTAGTAGGGGCGGCCCTCCGCCGACCGCGTTTAAAAAAACTTTGGCGGGTGGATGGCCACCCCGTCCGGACGCCCCGCCCTAACTGTCTTCCCTCAGGAAATTATATTCGGGTGACTCCACGTTGCCCTGAGGGTAGTCGCAGACTGCCTTGAGTTCTTCGGAGCTGTCCATTTCCTGGGCCTTATCACCGGTCTCTTCGATCTAGTCTTCGAGAATCCGGCGGTGCTACCTTAGGATGGAGGCATACTCGGGATCCATTTCGAAATCGTAGAGCTCTTCTTCGGGGCGCGTCAGGCTACACTGTTCTCACCTTCGTTTGCGCCATGAGATGCCAGTTTACACTGGTGGTTCACACCGGTTTCATAGGAATATGATTGAACGGATCTCCCGACGACTCAGTTTAAAGTTTTTCTCCGTGGCCGCTTTGCTCGGTCTCTCAGGCAAGCGCCCCGCACTGGCGCAGGGCAAGAAGGCGAGGTTGAAGCGCCTCGACCGCTGGGATCGAACCTACGACCGCATCTTTCTCGGGGGCGATTTCTGGGCCAATCCGATGGAGGACTGGACCATCAAGGATGGCTGGGCCGAGTGCATGACCGCTTCGGCCAATCGAAGTATTCATTCGCTGACGCACCAGATCGCGGAGCCGGGCAAAGGTTTTGCCCTATCGGTCAAATTTGGGCGCAGCCGCATCACCGGGAAAGATGGTGGCGGCGGCTTTCGCCTAGGGGTGAAGAGTGACATCAACGAGGTGAAGAGCAACGTCTTTGCGGGCGGTGGAATCAACGCCGGTCTCGTTGGCGAGGAGTTGTTCATCGGCAAGAAGAAGGTCAAACTTACGAGGTCGCTTAATGGCGATGTGGTCATCCTCGAACTCGAAGGTGCGGCTTCCGGCGATCAGGTGGAACTCACGCTCAGGGTCAAGTCCTGGGATGGTGCCGAGGAACTCGGCGAGGTGACGGCGAAGGCCGGGGCCGACAGTCTCATTGGAAACATTGCGCTGGTCAGCCAATACACCGGGGCCAAGGGCCGTAATGGAGATGTGCTCGGGCACCGTTTCACCGATTGGCAGGTGGGTGGCGACGCGTTCACCGTGAAGCCAGAGCAAGCCTTCGGTCCAATTCTCTGGTCCATGTACAGCCTGAGTGACTCCCGCGGTGATGAGGGCTTTGTCATGAAGATTTCGGCCCTACTCGGACCCGTGGGTGAAAAAGACAACCGCGAGGTGGATCTCGAAGTGCAGCGCAATGGCCAGTGGGAATCGCTCGGTAGCGAAACGCTCGATCCGGCGGCCTGGGTTTCCACCTGGCGGATTCCGAACTGGGACGAAAAGGAGGATACGCCGTTCCGTCTCGTTTACCGTGAGCAGCTCAAGGACGGCTCTGAATTACCGTCTGAGTGGACAGGTAAGATTCGCCAGAACCCATTCGGTCGCCCCGTCCGAATCGGTGGCCTGACCTGCCAGAAAGACTACGCTTTCCCATACGAGCCGGTGGCCAACAACCTGGTCAAGCTCGACCCCGATCTTCTTTTCTTTTCGGGTGACCAACTCTACGAGAACCACGGTGGCTTTGGCATCATTCGTGATCAGGAAGGTCCTGCGATTCTCAACTACCTGCGTAAGTTCTACATGCATGGGTGGGCATTTGGTGACGCCATGCGCGATCGTCCCACGATTTGCTTGACCGACGACCACGATGTCTTCCATGGGAATATCTGGGGTGATGGCGGCTCTGCCTTCGATACCGAGACTCCCGGAGTCTCCAAGTCAGGCTACCGACAGCCGCCGGGTATGGTCAACGTGGTCCACACCACGCACGCGAGTCATCACCCTGACCTCTACGATAACACGCCCATGAAGCAGGACATCAGGGTTTACTATGGCGACATGGTTTACGGTGGCGTCAGCTTTGCGATTCTTGGCGACCGTCAGTGGAAGAGCGGACCGGAGCGTGTCGACACCGGCACCGGTCGTGCTGATCACGTCTATGATCCGACCTGGGACACCGCAGCTCTCGACGTGTCCGGCCTCGAATTGCTCGGAGAACGGCAGGAGAAGTTCCTCGAAGAATGGGGAGATGACTGGCGCGGTCACAGCATGAAAGTGCTGCTCAGCCAGACACTCTTTGTGAACGCCGCGACTCACCACGGTAAGTATGATGGCTACATCAAGGCGGACCTCGATTCAGGTGGCTGGCCGCAGACGGCGCGCAACCGGACCGTTGATATTCTCCGCAAGTCCAAGGCACTGCACATCAACGGCGATCAGCATCTCACCACGATGACCCAGTATGGCTCGGCCCAACAGCGCGACGCGAACTGGTCTTTCTGCACTCCGGCGATCGCTGCGGGTTATCCTCGCTGGTGGCGTCCAGACGAAATAGAAGGCATGAGTCACCGGAACCGTCCTTCCCATGGTCGCGAACACACCGGTGAGTATCTCGATGGATTCGGCAACAAGGTTTACGTCTATGCCGTCGGCAATCCCGAGGTGGGAACCGAGAAACATCGCTACGACCTTGCTCATCAGAAGGCGAGCGGGTTCGGTCTCATCACCGTGGACACGGAAAAGAAGACTTACCTCTGTGAAAGCTTCAAGTTTCTCGTCGATGCTACCGATGGAAACCCTGCCAATCAGCACCCCGGTTGGCCGGTTACGATTCACAGGGACGAGAACGGTGGTGAGAACCGTTTGGAAGTCTAGAGCTTTCAGTATCTCGTCGTTTCAGTATTTCTGTTTTCCCAAGCCTGACACTTTTTTGACAACTTCCTCATTGGGGGAGTGACGGGTCTGGCTGTAGTGTAGGGCATGAAACGATATCTCTCTCTATCTCTGGCTGTATTTTCCTCCATGGCAGTCAATGCAGACGCTGACCATCCGGAACTGAAGCCATTTCCTGAGGCTGAAAACGGCCAGGTGCGTCATGTTATTGTCCTTCCTGAGAAGACCCGTGAAGAGGAAGTCGATTTTCAGGTTGAACTGATACCCGGTAAAGTGATGGAGACGGACGGGGTGAACAGAATCTACCTTGGATATAAGCTGGAATCTCGCCCACTCAAAGGATGGGGCTATACCTTTTACGAGGTCACGGGCGAAGGCGAGGCAATGAGCACTCTCATCGGAGTGCCACCGGGGACACCCAGGGTTGAAAAATTCGTCGCAGGCAAATCAATAATGATCCGTTACAACAGCCGCCTACCCGTCGTGATCTATAGCCCCGAGGGAGTCGAGATTCGGTATCGCATCTGGGAGGCGGGAGAAGAGCAGGTCATCAGTGAGTGACTCCTGCTCGCCAGAGACCGTCTCTCGTGGAGTTTACTGCTTCATTGCCGACCGCACCCAGTCCCCGGAGAATAGCATTCCGGCTTGGCTGGCTTGTTCACCTCGACCGGTTCGGCTTCGGGATCGTGGAGCGGCCAATCGTCGGCTTGGAAGGGAGATGCGGGGAGCCCTTCCTTGTTGTAGATGAGGTTACGCTAGGAAGGATTCATGGATCAGGCTTAACGAACGGCGACGGGATTCTCAACTTCCGGTGAGGAGACGACAACGAGTTCGTCCTTGATGCGCGCATTGGACCAGTGCCCCACCTGATTATTTCCTGCGATGGCAAATGAGTTACTGCTAAGGATTTGCTTTTTCACCCACAACGTCCGGGCACCGCACATCGAGCCGGGTTGGAGGGGGTGCAACTGCTAGGGATCTGCTTTATCAACCTCGTCGCTTCGGCAAGGGCTTAACTAGATCACCGTAGAGGTCGGGACGGCGCTGCTGGAAATTCCGGCTGTTGGTCCGGATCTTCCGGACTTTTTCCAGGTTCACGGTAGCCACGCTATACGATTCTTCCCGATCCGGGCACCGCGCCAGGATTCTCGTTGGTGGCTCTCCGATCATGGTGCCGCTTCCGTAGGATTGATTGGCGGTGACCACTGCGACATGGCTTTGGAACATAGCTGTCTTGACGATGAAATCTTCCACCGACCCGCGACGTCCGTTAATCCAGACAATGAGTTCCGCGCCTTTCAATGACAGGACTTTGAAGGGCTCGGGGAACCATCCGTCGTAACAGGTGAGAATTCCGACTCGGCCGAAGTCGAACTGGAATACCGGCAATTCCTGTCCCCTGTCCATGATCCACTCCGGATCATTCAACAGAAACCAATCGTGATCCCTGTTGGAGGGCGGCTTTGACCAGGGGGGAGTTCCCTCAAAATGATCAACGGCTGCATGAGTCTTGTGATACTTGCCCGCGATTTTTCCCTTCCGGTCGAAGATCAGTGCCGTATTGGCGAAGGATTCACCTTCGAGCTGTTCCCAACACCCCACGATCACGTAAATCTCGTGAGCTGCTGCCGCAGCTGCAATCTTGGCGGTGGATGGGCCGGGGACCGGAATCCGGCCTAGGACATATTCAGGAAATACGACCAACTGAGCCTTGTCCTCTCCGGCGCGCCCGATGTATGGGAGGAGCGCATCCGCCGCATCATATCCTTCCCGCCTGGCTTCGCCCTTGTCATATCCTTGGATTTGGACAGCGGCGATCTTTACGTGGGTCGTGGTCTCGCTCATTCTCTCGGGAGATTGTGAGGGATTTGTGTCCTGTCCTCTTATTAAGTCTGAGGAAATCAAGATGGAAACAACGAGCAAAAATAGGAATGATCTCATACGCAGATTTGATCGTTTATCGGAGCTTTTGCCAAAGAAAAACTTCCGGGCTGCCTCGTTCGCACAGCTAGCACATGCTCGTTTGGGCTCTCAGGCGTGAGAACCCCGAGTGGAAGTAGGTATTTGGGAGATTTGCCAACCCGGCGTTGATGCCTTGACTGCTCTCGACGAAAGAGGTTCCTTGGTAGGATGACTGATCAGGATTCCGAACCCCCGAGCGAAGCATCCCATGGTGAACCAGTGAAGTCTCCTTCCTCCTCGGGGGAGGGCGGGGAATGGGAGGGTGCGGGAAGAGTCATCGGTCGTTTTGCAGGCAAAGCGGGTAGCTTTTTCGGAAAGGCCAGCGAAGCGGTCAAGTCCGAGTATAAAAAGTCGCAACAGCGAGAGGGAGGTAGCTCCATCCAGAAAATCTGGGACCAGGCCCGCGACTACGTGAAGAAGGGGACCGAAAAAGAAAACGTGGCCCGCCTCAAGGAACTGGCTTTCCTCGCGAAAGAGAACACCTCGGAACTGTCCGAGGGAGCCGCCAAGCGGATTGCTCGAATCTACACCGACTGCACGGGCAATTCGGCGACGGCGGCCGAGGTGAGACAGGTGGCCCTTCGTTTCGGAGTGATGGCGCTGGTTACCTTCGTGACGTCGTTGGTGCTAGGGCGCGCTGGAGCGGCGCAGAACCTTTTCTCTGAGGTCCGGGGGATGGCAGCCGATGCGGAAAAGGCTGACTTCGACGGCAATTTTGAGGAGCACACCGCTCAGTTCTACTCCGATGAGGGTGGAGCGGAAGGCTGCACGGGGGTCATTGATGCGGATGCGGTGGTTGTTGATCTGGAGTGAATGTTGCGGGGCTGATTCTAAGTCTGGAATACTCAACTCAATCAGATGGAACGCGAATGGCCGCGAATTGACCCAATACCCTCGACGGATCGAGTCGACCTGACGGCGGAATTCCGGGAGTTGTTTTCGCACTTTTGCTGGTGGATGATCCAATCCGATGAAGAGAATTCACGTTCAGGTTTTCCTTGTTTTGTCCGTGGCGCTTTCGGCCGCCGGGCAGGACATCAATTATTACGACCCCTACAGCCCGGCCCATGAATACCATACCCGGGAACTTAATGATCCGTTCACCCGGATGATGGCGGATTTCGAATCTGGGAAGCGCGAACTCGACAAGAGCAGTGGAAAGGCATTTGTCTCCAGTCTGCTGGAACATCTTGATGTTCCAGCCAGTTCTCAGTTGCTGGTTTTTTCCCGGACCAGCCTTCAAACGCGGAAAATCTCGGGGAGTAATCCCCGGGCGATGTATTTCAACGAAGACGTCTACGTCGGTTACATTCCCGGCGGAAAAGTCGAAATCATTTCGCTCGATCCCGAGCTGGGAGGAATCTTCTATATTTTCGATATACCGAAGGGCGAAGAACTACCAGTAATCGAGCGTTCGGGTCGCTGCATGAACTGTCACGCCGTCGCTGAGACCCGGCGAATACCTGGGCTGTCGACGCGGTCGGTGATTCCCGGTTCCAACTGGGGCAAACTTGTGGCGTTCCGCGACAAAGAAATTGGGCACCAGATTCCTCTCAGTGATCGTTTTGGGGGCTACCATGTGACCGGGAATCCGGGCGACTTTGACCACAAGGGTAACCTCAAGGGCGAGAAAGTCGGTGGAAAGATTGTCACCGAGCTGCTTGAACCAGGTACGGAATATGACTGGTCTGCGTATCTCACTGAGACCAGCGATATCCTTCCGCATCTGCTCCTAGAGCATCAGTCAGGATTCATGAATATGGCTTTGGAAGCCTCCTACCGGGGGCGAACCTATCAGCATATCGGCAAGGGGGAAATCAAGCCAGAGCATGCCGTGGTTCTCAACAAACTTGCCGAGGAGCTCGTTCGCTACCTCTTGTTTGCCGACGAAGCAGAATTTCCTTCCGGAGGGATCAAGGTTGACCCCCAGTATCGAGAGGATTTTCTCGCCAATCGCAAGGAAGCATCGGGCGGGATCTCGCTGAAGGATCTCGACCTGGAAACCCGGATGTTCAAACATCGTTGCAGCTACCTGATCTACAGCGACGTTTTTCAGGCCACTCCCGATCTCTTCAAGCAGCAGGTATACCAGATTCTCGGCGAGGCGATCAGTACAAAAAAAACGGATCCGGATTTTGCCTACCTTGCCGCCACGGAGAAGAAGGCGATCCGCCACATTCTCCGGGAAACGCTCAGCGATTTGCCGGACGGCTGGTGATCCGGGAAAGCTTCAGGAAACTCCCCGGCTTCAGCTCGAGTCCCTTCTCGCGTATCAATTCGAGCTTGATCCTATGGAGATTGCTGGCGATCATTGGGTAATGAAAATAGCTCTTGCCCTAATAACTCTCCTTGGAGTGTCGGCGCTCCAAGCCGCGGAACCACTGATTGTTCCGGATGAAGTGATTTTCTTCGAAGACCTCGAGAATCTAGACGGTATCAAAAAGGAAGCTGCCGAAGCAAACAAGGCCATCTCTTTTCTTCTGATGGAACCGGGCTCTACGTGAGGTCCCTCCAACGCCGCCAGTTTGACGGCAATTAAGGCAATGAAAGACGAATCGGTGATCATCTTCGTCGACGGATCGAATCTCTACCTCACCCCGAAGCCGGTTCGGGATTCCATCGCGAAAGCTCCCTTAACCGCCACGCCTATCTTCGCCGTTTTTGATCCTGCTATTGAAAAGAATCTTGGCGTCGTGGGATACAGTGGAATTCGAAAACGGGAAGGTTTGAAGAACATCATGGCTGAAATTGCCAAGATGCGCGGCGATGTGCCGGGAACGTAGGAACAATTATCCGACTGAAACGGGAAAGAAATTCTTTTTCCGCCCCGCCGCACCCGCACTCTCCGGGACGGATTGTGATTTATGATGATGGAGATCTGTCACACCGTCTCGTCTCGCACCTATCCAGCCGATGGGAAGACGAATCAATCGGGTAACACCTGCGGCAAGGGCAGTGCGTTCGCCGCAGTCGTAATCCTCGTCGTGACACTTGCATTTTTGACTCAAGTGGGAACTGCTGAGGAAGAGCAGCAGGTCGCCTCCGAGGCCGATCGCCTGAAGAACTGGCCCAATCTGTTGGGACCGGCGGCCAGTGTTTCACCAGCTACCGGCCTGTTGATGAAATGGAATGGCGAGTCCGGCGAAGGAATCAAATGGAAGACCCGGATCCCGCTACCCGGCTACAGTTCGCCGATTTTTTGGGATGGAAAACTCTACCTGACTGGTGCCAACGCATCGACCCGGGTCGTCTATTGTATCGATTCCGAAAGTGGAGGAATCGTTTGGGAGAGACGGGTGGAGAATATTCCCGGTTCCCCTGACAGTGTTCGGGTCGCCGAGGGCACTGGATACGCAGCACCGACGATGGCGACGGATGGCGTTTGGATTTTCGCCAGCTTTGCGAATGGCGACCTGGCAGCATTCGATCTTGAGGGCAGCCCAGTTTGGTCTAAGAATCTCGGGAAACCAGAAAATCTATACGGTCATGCTTCGTCGCTGGTTACCCATGGCGACGACCTGTTGATTCAATATGATCAGCAGAATACCGGATATGTCGCCGCATTGGATGTGGCAACCGGGGAGGAGCGCTGGAAGACGATACGGGAATTCGGATCTTCTTGGTCGATGCCAAAGGTTGCGATGATCGGTGCGCGCGAGGAGGTTATTCTTGCGGCCGAACCGACGGTGGTTTCCTACGATCTGAAATCTGGCAAAGAACTCTGGCGGCTCGATTGTCTCAGATATGGCGAGGTGACCTCGGTTCCGGTCTACGGTGACGGTCTTGTCTACGTCTCCGCGGATTCCGCCAATCTCAGCGCGATCGATGTGAAGACTCGAGAAATTGTGTGGGAAAGCGGCTTCTCCAAGCCAGGGGTTTCGACAGCCCTGCTTCACGAGGGGCTGCTCTACTGTGGTTCCGATGACGGTAGCTTTGCCTGTTACGACGCCAAAACCGGGGAAGAGCTCTGGGCCGATTTCGCGGATGACGGTTTTTATGCTTCCCCTATCCTGGCGGACGGCAAAATCTACATGCTCGACCGAAGTGGGACGATGCACATTCTCAAACCTGGCCGTGAATTGGAGGTTCTCGGGCAATCTGTTCTCGGAGAGGAAGCTTCCGCTACGCCGGCAGTGGTCGGCGACAGCATCTACATCCGTGGACTGAAACACCTCTTCCGAATCGGTCCCTGATCAGAGGGACAAGCGACAACTTCCGGCGATGGTAGAGTGCTTCTCCTCGACGGGACGAGTTCTGAAAACTCTTTTCTACAGTCGCTTTCAGGAATTTCTCGGCAAGCAGAGGCCTGCGGAACTGAATTTCGTTGATGGCAAGGCTCCGGGCCGAGTTACACGAATCCGTTTTTCGGAATTTCAGTATCAAGAGATAGACTCAGGTTCCCGCATGACGGAAGCCATGCCGTCGATTTCAGGCTGGGCCAAGTTGGATCGCAATGCGAAATAGGAGCGCGACTGTTTTACGCAATTCTGAGGTGGTCTTGGCTTGTCATCGACCTGTCGATGAGGGCATAAGAGGTGCTTCTGCAATTCTTTCATTCCATGTCTTCATCCGCTTCGACTCGTACTTCGCTTTCGCTTTTCACCACGCTCAGCGTGATGATGTTCGTTTTGTTCTTCACCTGGGGAGCGTGGTTCGCAGGCCTCGGTAGATTTATGTTTGAAGCTGGGTTCAGTGCTCAGGCAATTGGCAACGCCTATTCCTGCACTCCCATTGCGGCCATCGTAACGCCATTCTTCATTGGTATTTTTGCGGACCGGTTCTTGAACGCGGAACGGTTGCAGGGAATCCTGATGATCCTTTCCGCCGTGTTCATTGCCGCGGCCCCGAATTTCGCTGATCCGGAAAATCCGAATCTTTTCATTGGTCTGCTTCTCGCTCATTCTCTTTGCTTCATGCCGACGCTGGGACTTTCGAATACGATCTGTCTGAAGCACCTTGCCGATTCAGAGCGTGACTATCCGCGCGTTCGAATCTTTGCCACCCTGGGATGGATTGCGGCAGGTCTCGCGATCAGTTTTGTGTTCCAATACGACACATCAGTCTACCAGTGTTATGTCGCTGCCGGCGCTGCCTTGGTAGTTGGGGTTTATTCCTTCTTTCTCCCGGGAACACCACCACCAGCAAAAGGAGAGAAAGTGTCTTTCGGCGAACTTGTCGGTGCAGGGACATTTCCGTATTTTAAGAAATTCTCTTTCGCTGTATTCATGATTGCCTCGCTGCTCGTTTGCTGCGCCTTCATGCCATACTGGGCGAACCTCGGCCCATTCCTCGGCCAGGCTGGAATGGAAAAGACGACCGCGTTTTTGACCTGGGGGCAGATTGCGGAGCTTCCCGTTCTGTTTTTCGTGCTACCGATTTTCCTGAAAAAATTCGGAATCAAATGGACGATGATCATCGGCATCTTTTGCTGGATTCTGCGCTACTTCGTTTTCGCAACTGCGGCAGGCAGCCTGGCTGACGGAGCTGTATTGCAGGGCGCGGTTACCTCGCTGGCACTATTCGGCGTGTTACTGCACGGATTTTCCTACGATTTTGTATTTGTGTCAGGCTATCTCTATGTTGACCGGCACGTCGATGAAAAGGTGCGGGCACAGGCGCAGGGATTGCTCACGGTCTTTACTCAAGGGATTGCATTTCTGATCAGTTCCCAGGTTCTCAGCGGTTACTACGCGACGAAAATCATGGGTGAAGAAGCAACCTTTACAGAATGGAAACAGTTCTGGATGCTGCCGGTGGGTTACCTGGTCGTAATCCTGGTTGTTTTTGCGCTTCTCTTTCGAGAAAAGAAAGAGCCGTCCGACGCTGCTGTAGATTAGTCGCTCCGGCAGCAATCCTTGAGAAATTAGGTCATCAGGCCTTTTCGCAGTCGGAATCGAAGGTGGTGCGACTCATAAGGCAGTTCTATGGGTCGACTCGGATGGTAATGTGCTTCGCGATTTCTCGTTCGGCCCTGCTAATGCCTTGCTCTTGACCGACGCGGAACTCGTCGATCTTTTTCGCGAAGTGAAGCAGGGGATCGGGGATTAGTTACCTGACGCTGTCTGCGTGGGATTGGCGCGCGTTCGAGAAGAGAAGGAGGCCTTGCGGGTTCGATCTGCGATGCCTGTGCGGCATTAGGAGGGCAAAAAGCGAAAAGTTGACCTGCCAGTCTTTTTCTCAGGTAGCATCTGTGCGAATAGCTGTAAGATATGCGCTATCAGGCAGTAGCGCGATTCGGTGGTTTAGCGCGCGAAAGGAAGTGGTAAAATTAGTTTATGTCGGTTCCTCGATAGCCATGCTTTCTTTTCTGACTTCAGCCAAAGCCTCTATGCATCCTTCGCGATTCCTTCTAGGCACTGTTTCGACCCTGTCGCTACTTGCCCCGAATTTTGTGTTCAGCGAAGAGGATGAAGAACTGAACTTTGTCCACGACGTGGTACCCATTCTGACGAAAGCGCACTGCAACAGTGGTGCTTGTCATGCCAAGGCAGATGTAGGGCAACGCGGCTTTCGACTTTCCTTGCTTGGCTTTGAGCCACAGGAAGATTACGAGCATATTGTGAAGGAGGCGAAAGGTCGCCGCGTTTTCCCCAATGCGCCCGAGCAGAGTCTTTTTCTTCTTAAGGCGACAAATACGGTGCCGCATGGTGGGGGGAATAAGCTGGCGCGTGGATCGGAGGAATACAAAACGCTCGTAAAATGGATTGGGCAGGGGATGCCTTATGCGGACGAGTCAGACCCGGAACTGACAGCGATTGAACTGGAACCTAGTCGCATGACGATGGCCAAGAAGGCCAAGCAGCAGTTGAAAGTCACCGCAAAATACTCCGACGGATCGGAGCGTGATGTCACCGAACTGGCGCTCTACGAGGCAAATGACAAGGCGATGGCCACCGCGGGTGAAAAGGGACTCGTGGAAACAAGTGACCTTCCCGGCAATGTCGCGGTTATGGTTCGCTACTCGGGAAAAGTGTCTGTTTTCAGCGTTTCTATTCCGCTTGGGGCACCGGTTGAGAATTTGCCAGCGACTTCGAATTTTGTTGACGAGTTAGTCTTTCAGAATTTGAAAGAGATCGGGGTGCCTCCGTCTCCGGTTTCCGACGATGCTACTTTTCTTCGTCGAGTTACTCTGGACATCGCGGGCCGACTTCCAACGATCGAGGAAGCGGCCGCCTTCGCAGCTGATACAAATGCCGACAAGCGAGATCGAGTGATTGACGCTCTACTTGACAGTCCAGACTATGCCGACTACTTCGCTAATAAATGGGCCACACTGCTGAAAAATCGGCGTGAGAGCAAAGCCGACATCACTGCGAATTTCGCTTTTCATTCCTGGGTTCGTGATAGCCTGCTAGCCAACAAACCCTACGATCAATTTGTTCGAGAAATTCTCGCGGCGACCGGGACGATTGTCGAAAATCCGCCCGTTGCCTGGTACAAGCGAGTCAAGTTGCCCGAGCAGCAGCTCGAAGATGTTGCCCAACTCTTTCTTGGCGTGCGTATGCAGTGTGCGCAGTGTCACCACCATCCCTTCGAGCGGTGGAGTCAGGGGGACTACTACAGTCTCGCTGCTTTTTTCAGCCAGGTGGGGAGAAAGCCAACCGCGATAGCAGGAGAGGATCTTATTTTTCACAAGCGGGGAACCGCTCAGTATGTGAACAAGAAAACGGAGCAACCAGTGAAGCCAGCCGGTCTCGGAGGGCCTTCTCTGGAGGTTGCGCCGGACGACGATCCACGTTTGCAGCTTGCCGATTGGATGGCGGAGGAGTCGAATCCGTTTTTTGCCAAGGTTCTCGTGAACCGATACTGGAAGCACTTCTTCAAAAAGGGGCTCGTCGAGCCAGAAGATGATCTTCGCGACACCAACCCGCCCACCAATCCCGAGTTGCTTGATGCGCTGGCAAAACACTTCATCGAAAGTGACTTCGATCTAAAAGAAGCGATCCGGGTGATCGTCAGCAGCAAGACCTATCAATTGAGTGCTCAACCCAATGAGCACAATGCGGTCGATCATCAGAACTTCTCTCACTTTTATCCCAAGCGTTTGCAGGCGGAGGTGCTTCTCGATGCGGTTGACTGCTTGACCGGTGCGACGACGAGCTTCGCTGATCTTCCAATGGGAACTCGCGCAGTGGCTTTGCCGGACAACAGCTACAACTCGTCGGCTTTTCTCAAAGTTTTTGGACGTCCCGATGCAGCGAGCGTCTGTGAGTGCGAGCGGGTGCAGTCGTCGAGTCTGGCGCAAAGCTTGCACCTGATGAATTCTTCGGAAGTGAAAGGCAAGCTCGCGACAGCAGGCGGGCGCGCCGACCGTCTTGCGAAGTCAGAGGAGGAAGATGCGAAGAAGATTCATGAAATTTACCTAGCCGCTTTCTCGCGACCGCCGACGGGAGAAGAACTGAGTATCGCCGAAAGTCATATTAATATTCCGCGAACAGATTCCGCAGGGAAGCCGATTGCTCCAGCGACAGCGAAGAAAATGGCCTACGAGGATCTGCTCTGGGCGATCATGAACACTAAAGAGTTTCTCTACAACCACTGAGCCGATGATCCGAAAATTCTCCTATCTCATTCTCGCGTCGGCAATCCTGTTGGTCGCAAATTCTGCTCGTGCCCAACTGGTCGGATTTCCCGATCCCCATCTTCTCACAACAATGCCAATGGGGGCGCAACAGGGGGCAACTGTTGAGGTCGCGATCACGGGGCAACACCTTGAGGACGTTACGCAGCTCATTTTCTCCGATCCGAAAATCACGGCCAAACCTGTGATTGGAGAGAATGGCAAGCCAGTCGAGAACAAGTTTGTCGTATCCGTTTCGAAGGATGCGCCGATTGGCATTCATGATGCCCGTGTCATTTCGCGATTGGGGGTTTCTTCGCCGCGAGCTTTCACCGTGGGGACGATGAAAGAAATCGCCTGTACGGAGCCGCGTGATTCGAAGGAGAAGGCGGCAGCTATTTCCGTGAACTCGATCACCAACGCGGTGATGCCGAAACGTGCGATCGATCACTATTCTTTCCCAGCCCAGAAAGGGAAAAGATATGCGATTGAATGCGCCGCTGTGGGAATCGACTCCAAGCTGACTCCGGTAGTGATCGTCGCAGACGCTGAGGGGCGAGACCTGCTCGTGAATCGCACGGGCGGAGTGATCGACTTTCAGCCGGATGCCGATGGCACCTATATGATCAAAGTGAACGACCTGACCTATCAGGGAAGCGATCGCCATTTTTATCGACTTGCCTTGCAGGAAGTTTCTGCGGATGGCCTTCCGCCGCGCCATCCTTCGACGGCAAAAGTAAGTGCGGCTTCCTGGCCTCCGCCCGGTCTGTCGGAGAAGGCAAAGTCGCAGGAAGTGGAGCCGAATGATGAAGCCGACCGCGCGCAAAAGATTACGCTGCCTTGCGATATCGCCGGATCATTTTATCCGGCCGCCGATGTTGATACGTTCGAGTTCACGGCAAAGAAAGATGAGGTCTGGTGGGTCGAGGTGGCGTCGGAAAGAATGGGGCACGCGACAGATCCTTTTGTGCTCGTCCAGGGCGTCATGGAGAAAGACGGAAAGAAAACGCTCGTCGATGTTGCGGAACTCTACGATATCGCGAGTCCGCTTAAGGTCAGCTCTAACGGCTACTCCTACGACGGGCCGCCCTATGACATCGGCTCGCCAGATGTTCTTGGAAAAGTCGAGATCAAGGAAGATGGCGTTTACCGACTCCAGGTTCGTGATCTGTTTGGAGGAACTCGCAACGAGCCCAGCAACGAATATCGGCTAGTCGTTCGTAAGGAACAGCCTGATTTCGCGATCGCTGCCTGGGCTGTGCATATGACTTTACGAAATGGAGACCGAGCTGCTTTTTCCAAACCTCTCGCTCTTCGCACCGGCGATGCCACGGTCCTCGAAGTGCTTGCTATCCGGCGCGATGGCTTTGCCGGAGATATCGATCTGAAAATGGAAGACCTGCCGAAGGGAGTGCAGGCGACCGGATTGAAAATTCCTGCCGGCAAATCGGTTGGTCATATCGTTATTACTGCTGATGCGAACGCGAAGCCGGATTTCGCTCTCGCTTCGATCACGGGAAGTGCAAAAATCGATGGCAAGATGGTGACTCGTCCCTGTCGACTGGCGACGATGGAGTGGCCGGTGAAAGATGCCAAGCAGGAGATCCCGGCTCCTCGCTTGGTTAATAGCATGCCTGTTTCCGTGAGTGATTCCGAGGCGGCACCTCTGAGCTTTTTCGCCGCGGAAGAAAAGGTGTGGGAAGTGACTGAGGGTGAAAAATTGACGATCCCACTGAAGGCGGTCTGGCGGGAGGATTTCACGGGTACCTCAATCAAGATGAAAGCTCATGGTGTTGGATTCGATCGACTGGCTCCTTTCGAATTTCCTCTCAAAGCTGAAAGCTATGATGTTGAACTCGACCTCGCCACACTGAAAACGAAGCCGGGTGAATACGACCTGGCATTCTACGGAGGTGGAGTTGCCAAGTATCGTTATAATCCCAAGGGAGTCGCTCGTGCTACGGCAGCAAAAACGAAGGCGGAATCCGAAGCAGCTGCCGCCGCAGAGAGTGCGAAAAAACTGACAGCCGAAGTCACCAAAGCCGCACCCGAGAAAAAGGCAGAAGCAGAGGCGGCTGCCAAGGCGGCTACGGAGAAACAGAAGCTAGCCGACGCGGCGAAAGCAGAAGCCGAGAAACATCTCGCCGCTGTTACCAAGGAAGCCGCACCCAAGGATCGTGTCGACATCCTTGTCTCGAAGCCGATTCGCATCGTCGTTAAGCCGAAGGCGGAAGAGGCAGAAAAAGCTGTTGCACAGGCCGCACCAAAAAAATGAAAGCTATTTCACAGCTGGGATTCTGCCTCGGGTTCGCATTGATCCCGACCTTTGCTGCGGCGGAACTGGACTTCTATCGGGATATCTATCCATTCCTGAAAACGAACTGCGTTTCCTGTCATAACAAAACGACAACGAAGGCAGGTCTCAACATGGAGACTCCGGAGCTGATGATCAAGGGGGGTGACAACGGTCCTTCCATTGTTCCCGGTAACAGCAGCGACAGTCTTCTCGTCGAAGCTTCCGCGCACTCGGATTTCATCGAGATGCCGCCAAGTAAAAACAAGACCGGTGCGCGCCCGCTGAATGGAGCGGAACTTGCCAAGCTCAAGCAGTGGATTGATGAAGGAGCCAAGTCCTCAACGCAGGAGGCTCGCGAGGTTGTCTGGCAGGCTCTTTCCGCTGAGGTGGATCCGATTTACTCCGTAACCATGACCGAGGATGGCCGCTACGTCGCATGCGGACGCGGCAATCGAATCTTTGTCTACGATCTCGCGCTTCGTAGCTTGGTGGGGGAGGCAACTACTTCTTCCGAAGAACTATCCGCCCATCGCGCCCTGGTCAACTCGCTTGCCTTCAGCCCTGGGGGAGATCGTCTTGCGTCCGGCAGTTTTCGCGAAGTGAAAATCTGGAAGAAGACACAGGCTCCGGCGTCTACCCGGAAAGCTGACCCGGCTTTGGCAATCGTTGCCGCTCAGTCCCTGCCGAGTGGGAAACAGATTATCGCGGCTGACAATAATGGAGCTGTAGTCATGATCGATTCCGCTTCCGGCAAGGTCGTGCGGACAGTAGAGAAAGCCGTTTCCGGGAAAGTGGTCGCACTTTCTGTATCGCCCGATGGCACGAGGTTGGCCTTGGTTTCTTCTCCGTGGAATCTGCGTATCTGGAACCTGGCGGATGGGAAAAAAATTGCGGAGCAGGGAATGCTGGATCCCGCACTGGAGGCCAGACGAAAGGCTGCCACAGCCAAGGACGACGAGGCGGCAAAGAAGGTAGCAGCCGATCTTTCTGTTGCCATAGCCAAGTCACAGGGGACGGCAACGACGGCTCTGGGCTGGAGCGCTGACGGGAAAAATATCCTCACTGCAACAACGGACAATCAAATTCGCGTTTGGCCAATGCCGGCTCCGGGAGCAGCTTTCACCGCTCCGAAAATCCTGACTGGAGCTGTTGGTGTCACCTGTTTTGCCGCTTCCGTCCCAGGACAAGTGGTAACCTGCGGTAGCGATAACAAGATTCGAATCTGGAATCTCAGCGACGGAAAAACGATCCGTCAGTTCGGAGCCGCTGCGGAATGTGTTGCTATTTCTCCAGATGGCAAATCGATTGCGACAGGCACAGCGGACGGGCGGGTTCGTTTGTGGGATGCAGCGGAAGGGAAGGAATTGTTTGATCTCCGGGGGACGCCGCAACTCACCGCGAAGATAGCTGATTTGCAGAAGACGATTGATCGGGGAAAGCTGGAGCAAGCTTTTCAAAAGGCTCGCGCCGCAGCAATCACGGCTCGGGACAAGGGGCTCGTGGATTTGTTGAAGAAGGCCAAGGACGCGGTCGTCGCGATGAACAAAAAACTTCCCGAAGCGAAGAAAGCGATTCCTCCTTTGAAAGAGGCACGTGTCGCAGCGGAAAAGAAAGTAGCCGATGCTGAAGCGGCTCTCAAAACCCCGCCCGAAGGAAAAACCGTGAAGGTGCTCGAGTCCGAATTGGAAAAGGTGAAGGTTGCCCTTCAGGCGGCGGAGACAAAGGAGAACGACGCCGTCGCCGCGATTGCCGCATTTGAGAGCAATATCACCGATGCGCAGGCGAATCAGAAAAAGATCACCGAAACGCAGGCTGCCAATGCCAAGGACGTTGCCGCAGCTCAGGCAGCAGAGGCCGCGGCAAAGAAGTATGAGACAGAAGCGACCGCCGCATTGACTGCAGCGAAGAAAGAGGCAGCGGCGATAGGGCCGAAGCCGCTCGCGCTCGCTTTCTCGGCTGACTCTACCCGGATTGCGGTGAGCTGTGTCGACGGTTCGATTCGAGCGTGGACAGTCAATACGGGAACTCCGCTCGAATATGCAGAGGGGACTGCCATTGAATCTGCCAGTCTCGTGGTGCGGCCAGACGGTTCATTCCTTTCCGTGGGAGGAAACGGGGCCCAATCGACCACGGCTTCGAATGCTCGATGGGAATTCGAAAAGGTTCTTGGCGGCGAGAAGCAACCGGAGTTGTTCGCTGATCGGGTCGAGACTGTCACCTTCAGCCCTGATGGAAAAGTTCTCGCGGCCGGAGGCGGTGAACCCTCTCGATCCGGTGACATAACTCTGTTTGATGTCGCATCAAATGGGGTTATTTCGACGTGGAAAGAGTGCCATACCGACAGTGTCATCAGCCTCGATTTTTCTCCCGATGGAAAGTGGCTCGCTTCCGGGGCAGCGGATAAAATCGCACGCATCTACGAGGTCGAGACAGGTAATCAGCTGAATCTCTTTGAGGGCCACACCCATTACGTGAACGACGTTGCCTTTCGGTCGGATGGCCGCGTCCTCGCAACGGCGGGTGGCGACGGAGTCGTCAATTCCTGGGATCTCACGATTGGCGAGAGAAAGAAAAAGATCGAAGGGTGGACCAAAGAAGTCACCTCCCTGGAATTCATCGGAGCGACAGATCGAATCGTGACCTCCGCCGGCGACAACCTGGTTCGGATCGTCACCGATGCAGGCAGCCAGGTTCGCGCCATATCCAAGCTTCCCGATTTCATGCAGGCCGCAGCGAGCACAGCCGATGGAAAAATGATTGTCGCCGGGGGCGAAGACAGCTTTCTCCGAGTTTGGAATGGAGCCGACGGTAAGGAGATCATCGCCTTCGGAATGCAGTAAAAAACGTAGTATCTTTTCAATCAACCACCTGATTCATCATGTCATCGATTTTGACTCCGTCTAAACTCTCCCACTGCTCCGGTCCTCTCGATCGACGAGGATTTATGCAAATAGGCCTCACTGGGATGGGATCACTTGGGCTTCCCGGCCTCATGAAATTGCGTGCCGAAAATGCGACTAAGCCAGATAGCGAAAAGACTGCGGTCATCCTGGTCTGGTTGCCCGGAGGATTATCGCACGTCGATTCCTACGATCCGAAGCCCGACAGCGGAAGCGAATACAGCGGCCCCTTTAAAGAGATTTCCACGAAGATTCCGGGAACACGTTTCACCGAGATGTTACCAATGCAGGCAAAGATCGCAGATAAGTTTTCTGTTTTGCGTTCCATGAATCAGGGCGCGGGAGGGCACCCGGCTGGTTCGATGCAGATGTTTTCCGGAGATCCTGATACGCGCGACAAACCAAAGCCCAAACTTCCGGATTGGATGTCGGTTGCAAATTATCTTCGTTCGCAGCAGGGCGATGGAAGTAATCCCTTGCCACACTACGTAGGGGTCAATCCTGCCCCGGCAAATTACAGCGGACCGGCTTACCTGGGAAACACCTACTCCGCATTCAGTATTACCGGTGACCCCAATCGTCCTGACTTTGAAGTTCCGAATATTGGAATTACCGATCCGGCAGAGACTCGACGGCTCAGCGAGCGCCTTGCCTTGCGGAAGAGTCTCGACAAGATGGAGCGTGCTTTTGACAAGGAGGGAGAGCTCAGTGCGCTCGACGAATTTGAAGCACAGGCGATGACCTTGATGACCAATCCAGCGACCCGCGATGCTTTTGATCTATCTAAAGAAGATCCGGCACTCCGTGATCGATACGGCAGGAATCGTTGGGGGCAGCAATTGCTGTTGGCTCGTCGTCTCGTCGAGTCAGGAGTCGATGTGGTTACCTCAACCTTGAGTGGACCACTGTGCGGACGGGTGAATAATTGGGACGATCATGCCGTGAATCAGCATCAGTTTGAGGCACTTCGTTTTCGGATGCCGAATTACGATCGTGCCGTTTCCGCTCTCATTGAAGATGTCTACAACCGCGGACTCGATAAGCGTGTCCTCGTTGTCGTGACAGGTGAGTTTGGCCGTACCCCGAAGATCAAATACGATCGCAGCACCGGAGCCGGAAATGCGAGTGGCCCAACCGGGACTTTGCAGCCGGGGCGTGATCACTGGCCACGCGCTTTTTCCAATATCTGGGCTGGAGGCGGAATCCAGACGGGTGCGTTGATTGGTGCCACCGATAAGAGGGGAGAGGACGTCGTGGAGCGGCCTTGCGGCCCTCATGATTATCTCGCGACGATCTACCACCATCTCGGAATCGACTACAACAAAGTCACGATCGATGACTTCAACGGTCGCCCAACGCCGATCGTGAATAAAGGAAAAGCCATTCCAGAGTTGATTGCATAACAGTTTGAAATCTGTAGCCGAGGTCTCTGACTTCTGAGTTAGCATTGTTAGAAAATGCGCGTCCGATCTGGCCTCAGAGAGACCGGCGAAAGAGGCTCCAAGCCCAATCTTGTAAATCCCCCCCCCATAGAATTACTTAAACTCGCGAAAATATTAAAATTTGAGAATAATCTTTGATAAATTTTAAAATTTAACTTTCACGAAGGGGATTTGCATGGTACTGATCCCAATGGTTTCTGGACGATTGTTTTTGCATCTTTCCACGATAGGTCTCTGCGGATTTCTGTCGGTCGGTTGTTTGGGAAAAAAGAAAGATACGACGGTTGCTGTTGAAGAGCAGGTGCCGCCTCCGGCTGCATACCCGGATCCTCCAAGGTATCCTGATACTTCGGGAAGCAGTTCTTCGCATGCTTCAAATGCGCCAGCGCCTTTCCCGGCAGCTTCAGCTCCAGCCCCCGCAGCGCCGACTAAACCTGCATTCAAGCTTCGACAGGGCGAGCAATTGGTTGAGCACAAAATTACGCTCGGAGAAACTCTCTCCAGTATCGCACAGAAATACAACACGAGCTATCGACGCATTCAGGAAGCGAATGGGATGTCGAATACCAAAATTATCGCGGGCAAAACGATTCAGGTTCCCACTTCGGCGCCTCCAAATTTGAAAATGAGCGGCTCTACTGCAGTAGAGCCGGCATCTACGCCCAGTTCTCCTTACAGCCGCACAGGTGGCCGATACGGATCCGTGACTTCGACGGCTCCTTCCGCTCCGGCGACGACGTCGACAAGGAGTTATCCGGGGACGGTTTCCCAATCGCCCGTATCGTCCAGCCCAGGGGTATATCCGTTGACGACCACTGCGCCTCCAGTTTCCTCTTCGCCTTATCCTTCAACTACGACAGCGCCAGTTCCTCCAGCGAATCCGGGGGCGACTTCGTACCATCCTTCGACGGCCCCTCAGGAGCGGACTGGCGTGGTTTCTCCGCCGACTCCGCCGACTTTTCCAACTCCGAATTTCGGGGGAGGAAACGTGCAGTTCTCTCAGTAGTCTTTCCAGAAGAAAACGAGGTCTCGAGAATGAGTGATTCCATTTCCGTTGGTGTTATCACAGTTTCCGATCGTGCGGCGGCTGGAGAGTACGAGGATGATGGAGGTCCCGCTCTCTGCAAAGCCTGCGACGAGTATGGTTGGAAAGTGGAAGCGGAAGCGGTGATCCCGGATGATCTGAAAAAAATCCAGACGACGATTCGTGCGTTCTCAGCTCAGGGATGTGGATTAGTTTTGACGACCGGGGGAACAGGTGTCGATATTCGCGATGTTACGCCCGAGGCAATTCGAGGAATCATGCGCGTCGAGATTCCCGGTTTCGGGGAATCGATTCGGATTCAATCTCTTGGAATCACGCCGAATGCAATCTTGTCACGTAGCCTGGCTGCGATTGTCGATCGATCTCTTGTTATTGCGTTGCCGGGAAAACCGACTGGAGCAGTGGAATGTCTTGGCTTTGTCAAAGGAGCCATTCCCCACTCGGTTAAGCTAGCCTTGGGAGTGCCAACTTCCTGCTGAGCTTGTATTTGCGCTCGCGCCAAAATGGGCTATTCCTCCTCGGCTTTCGCTTCCTTGATTGTTGATCGGTAGAGTTTGCCTACCGTCAGCCCTTGCACGGCAATTGAGAAGATAACGATCATGTAGGTGAGTTTGAGAAAAAGACCGCGACCGGCTTCCTCAGGAAGGGCCAGGGCAAGTGCCACGGAAATGCCTCCGCGCAATCCGCCCCAGGTCAGCATTTTGATCGCACCATCGCTGAAGCGACGGAATGGTTTCAGGATGGTGACGGGAACGGAAACCGCCGTCGCACGGCAGGTTAGAGCGACAACGATCATGATGAGTCCGAGCAGGAACGTCTGCATCGTGAATTGATTGGAAACGATCAGCAGTTCCAACCCAATCAAAGCAAAGAGCAGCGCATTGAGAATTTCGTCCACCAGCTCCCAGAACAGATCGAGGTGTTGGCGGGTCGTGTTCGACATGGCGAGGAGACGGCCGTGATTTCCGATCATGAGACCAGCAACGACCATGGCGAGAGGACCAGACAAATGCCAATGCGACGCGAGGGCGTAGCCGCCCGTTACGAGTGCGAGAGTGATGAGCACTTCGACCTGATAGTTGTCGATGTTTCGGAGAAGGTAGTAGCCGAGAAATCCGATCGCGGAACCGAATGCGATGCCTCCAAGGACCTCGACAGCGAAGAGCTCCGCAATGTGGCCAGCCGAAATTTCATGTTGGCCGGTCGCGATCGAGAGAAGTGCGAGAAAGACGACAACCCCGACACCGTCATTGAAGAGTGATTCGCCGGTGATTTTCGTTTTGAGGCTCTTCCCGACTCCGGCCTTCTTGAGAATTCCGAGAACGGCAACGGGATCGGTTGGAGAGATCAGTGCACCGAAGAGCAGGCAGTAGATGAATTTCGTTTCAAAGCCGAATAGTGGCAGGAGAAAATAGGCTGCTGTTCCAATCAGCGCGGTAGAGAGAACGACTCCGACTGTCGCCATGAGCGCTATGACCCACTTTTGCTTGGCGAGATCGGAAAGGTCGACGTGAAGAGCTCCCGCGAAGAGTAGGTAGCTCAGCATGACTTCGAGGAGTACGTTAGAAAAATCGATCTGACTAACGATATTCTCCGCCATTTGCTCGATGGCGGGAACGAATAAACCGAGGACAATGAGGGTGAACGAAACAACGAGGCTCATCAGCATGATGCCAATCGTTGTCGGGAGTTTGAGGTAGCGAATATTGAGGTAGCCGAGCAGTGCGGCAATCACAAGAAGGATGGCGAGGAGTTCGAAGAGGGACATAGCGGAGGGAACTGGCGGAGGGATGCTGCGCGCCGTGGAAGATTAGAGGATGAAATTTTTCAGGTTGATTCTGAGACGGGAGAACTGTGGTCAGCTTGATTCAGAAAATACCAGGTAAGAAGGGCAACGAGGAGCAGGGCAATGGCCCAGATTTTCCAGAGAGGATCGGTTACAGTCTGGTGTTCGACAATTTCTTTGGGCAATCCGGAAAGATCGGAGCGAGATGCTGCTTCGGAAAAGTCTGCTTCTCGCGTGTCAGCGAAATTAGCTGAAGCGAGTAGCAGCGGCTTGTTGCCCTGACGGACGGTGAAGAATCCGGGCTGGGAAGGGGCCTGAACCAGAGCCGCTCGATTGAGAGGAAAGGTAGACTCTCCGGAGTCGTCAGTCAGCACGAGTGGCGCAGCGTTTTCGCCGGTATCGAAAGCGAGATCCACGGGTTGGCGAAGTTCGGCGTTTTCGATCCGTGCTGCGATCTTGCCGGTGCGTACGGAATCCACGAAGCGGTGAACCAAGACTACAAGGGAGGGAAGCCGCGCAGCGTTCGACTGGATGACATCGAAGTTGAAAATGAGTTGCTGAATTTCTCCTGACTGGCGCAGGAGAATGAGAGGGCGATCGCCTTGCCAGAGCAACGGCACATCTCTCTCGCCAATCGGGATAGAAACGGTCGATTTTGCGATGAGTCCCTGCCAGTTAAGGCTTTCGATGAGAGCGTGGTTTGCTGCGACGATGGGCCCTTTGAAGAATGTTCGGGGCACATTCTGCTGATTGAGGAGCACGATCGAAACGGGTGGTGCAGGCCTCGGGTCGAGCGGGTTGTACGTTGAGAATACGAGATCAGGCCGGGCGTTTTCGTCGTCCGGATTTCCCTCGGTGCTAAAGAGAGGAGCATTCTCGAGGCTACCGATGATAGCTGTGATGAGCTCGTTTGCGTTTGGGGAGACATTGTGGGCGAGGGTGATCTGCTTTGGTTCGGGGCGAACAATATAAAGACGGTCGTCACGGGTGAATCGGTCCGCTCCGAGGACGAGCTGGACACGCTGCGCGTTGGCTGGGAAAACACCGGACAGAGTTCGCGTCGCACCGGGCTCCAGCGTGACGGAGCGCCTCGAGGTTCGCTCCTGCCCTGCGGCGAGAAACCACTCCCGTGTCTGTGGGGTGTCGGAGTAATTTCTGACCGTGACCTGCCAGGTGGTGTCATCACTCTCTTCCGGTGATCGCACGGAGAGACCTGTAAATCCGACGTTTTCGATAGGCTCTCCGAGGCTGAGAAGGGTGGCTCCGTAGGGCAGTGACTCGTCGATATGATCCGTCACGTAGATGAGTGCGCCTGTCGTTCCGGCGAGACTGCGCCCGACGCGGAGAGCGCCTTCGGGAGAGTGCGCGCTATTGGAGGGCTTCCATCCGTCCAGTGAGTCTATCAATTCCGAAAACGATTCTCCCCTGTAGAGCTTTTTGCCCTGCAAATGTGATTCGAGAACGGTGTATGCGGCGCCCCCCGTGCGCCGTGTCAGTTTCGGGATTTCTTCGCGAATGGCATTGAGCGATTCTTCGCGAAACGCATCCATCGAAGCGGAGCAATCTAACACAATCACAATTCGCTGAACGCTGGAAGCCAAATTCCATCGCGGAGCGACGAGTAGCCAGGTGAGGACGAGAACAGACAGAAGCTGTAACCAGAGCGGTAAAGAATTACGGAGTTTGTCGATTTTCCTCCCTCGGAGGCTTCGCCGGTCAATTGCGTCGAGGAGAAAAAGCGTGCTCGCGGGGAGGGTTTGCGACTGGCGTTGGAGAAAGTGAATCAGGAGAATCACAGGGATTCCGAGAAGGGCCCAAAAGCCAGCCGGGTTGGAGAAAAAGAAGGGCATCAAAGGCAGACTAGCTCAGGCAAGTTGGATCGCGTTTGCGGGGATGGCTTCGCGCTTTACCGCATCCTCAAAGGTCAGGTCAGCCGAAATGCGGGCGAGGGGAATGCGTGCGCGGATCGCGGCGGCTTTCCAACCGTCGAAGTGGCGCCGATAGGTTTCGAGATAGCGCAGCAGCAGAGAAGGATCGACGCGGCGGTCGTGCCGGGTGGAAGTTTCCGTGTCGACAAAATCATAGTTTCCATCCCAGCCCGGATCGGCCTCGGTCCGGGAGTAGGGGCAGAGGACAACGGCGAGGCCGTTGCGATGTTGCAAAGCACGAATTGTTATTTCCGGCGGAGCGGGGAAGAGCAGATCACTGATGAGCACTCTCATGGAGCGGGCACGGAAGGGGATTCCCCCCAGTTTTGGCTCAACCGAGGCATCTGTTTCGGGAATTTGTTCGGCAATTTCTCTCCAATGGCCCGAAATGAGAGAGTGAGTTTCGATCGGTTTGGCATGGTCACCTTTCACGAGATACAAGTGCGATGCCGCTCCCGATTTCTCTGCAGCGGCTTGGCAAAATGTAAACAACTCCAACGCACGCGTCGCTTTTTCGGGGACGGCGAACATCGAGCCCGAAACATCAAAAGCGATTTCGACCACGGGGCGGACTTCCTCGCGATAAAGCTTGAGCGAGTAGTCGCCTGTTCGGGCGTAGGCCTGCCAGTTGATGTGTCGGGGATCATCACCGGGGAGGTAGTTGCGGTGGTCCTGGAAATCGAGTGAGCTTCCGACACCGAGTCCGGCGTAGTCACCGGGATTTCCCCGCCAGTTGCGATCACGCAGTGGCAATGTGAAAAGGTCTGAGTAGCTCCGCGCCCGAGTCGCGATGGCGTCGCTGTCGACTGATGGAGGCAGTATAGGCATGGATTATTTCGGAGATTTCAATGCGGAGAAAAAGGCCCGCACACTGCGGAATTGTCTTAGCAGTGGGAATCCGATACAGAGAAGGAAAATGAGGGCGGCAATTGCAAAGTGAATTGGCTCATCAACGTCGTTTTCCGCGGCAATGAAAACGGAGGGAATAGGTATAGCGATATAGGCTATTTCCTCCCAATCACGAAGTGCATTCGCTATTGCCATCACCATGAGCGTGATTCCGAAAAGCGCAGCCTGAGTAAAAAGGTAGATTCCGAAGGTGTGGTTCATCGAGCTGTGCTTCGCGAAGAAGAGATGCATGATGAGCAGCGGGAAAATGATGAGGTTGCTGAAAGAAACGAAGAGAGTGACATCTCTAAGTTCATCGAAAGCAATGCTGCCAGAGAAATTTTCCAGCAGCGAAACGGTGCCCCACCACAAGCCGGAGCAAACGATAAAGAAGAAGATTGCGCTGATCCATCCAGGGCAGAGAATGAGACCCAACCAGCGATGAATCGGGGATTTGCGGAAGGGAACACAGACTCTGTCGAAAACAGGGAGCGGCTCTGTCAGAGCATCGATGCAGGCGAGTCCCAGAATGACCCCGCTGAAGACGATGATGGCTTCCCCTCCGTCGAAGAAGTAGAAGCCCTGAAACAGTATCGCAAATCCCAGTGCAATGAGTCGCTTGCGCGTTGCCTGGTTTTCCGAGAGCGGAGCGATACGACTGGCGCCGAAGTAGAGGAAAAAGAGAATGCCGTAGACTGTTGCTATAGCGAGCATCACACCCATCATGGGTTCGGGAGCTCTCCCGTAAAGACCAAAGACCGAGTAAGCAACGAGGTTAAAACCGGCGATCGCGAGGACGATGAGCACGAAAAGAAGAATGCCCCTCAGAATGATACTCTTGAAAACCGAGCAGCCAATTGTAATCGCCGTGAGTAATCCCGAGGCCAGCCCGATTGATACGATGGCTGCGAAATCAGTGACGAGATTTACGTTTCCAAAGAAGTATCGAATCACGAGATAGGGCAGGACGCCCGCGAGAAAGAGCAGTCCCTGGGCATTGAGAGCGGTCCATTTCCCCAGGGTGATGCGCCAGCCGTCGAGCCGCGTCAGCTGGATCAGGTCCATTGTATTGAGCTGATACTCACCGCTCAGCGCATTGAATCCACGCAGCGGCTGGATGATGAGTAGCGTCGCCGCAATAAAGAACCAGAAGAATCCGTTCGAGTCATTCGATCCTGGATTCGCAAGACCTGCGAGCAGGCAGAGAATCATGAAGGTCTGCAGCAGAATGAATGCAATAACGAAAAGATTCGTTCGCAGGCCCTGACGAAGTTCCTTTACGAGAACCGGACTCAAGCGCGACGGGAAGTCCGAGAGCTTTGCTTCAAGCGGAATCGGAGCAGGCGCTGCAGGTGCGGATGCAGGGGATTCTGTAGGGTCTGGGGTCAACGAAGTTTCAAGTGTGAAGAGTGGTAGAACAGACTTCCCAGTTCGTTTTGCAGCCCACCGAGCCGGTGCTTTGGAGAGTGGACTGGGAAGTCCGCTTTTCAGTTGTGATTTGATCCGGCATAGGGACGGTTTCGATATTGGTGCGAAAGGGGTAATTCATTCAATTTACTATAGCTTCTCCGGATGCTTCGATTTCTCCGAGGATTTCGATGAAGGCGTCTTCCAGTTTTCTTTCTTCCTGGTGAAACTCGGTTACGGGAAGCTCGGAATTGATCATGCGTCGAAGAACGCCTGCGATGATGTCTTCCTCTATGGAATCAATTTCGATACGGCCACCCTGTTTGGTAGAGTCGATAAATTTTACGTTGGGAGAGAGCTCAGCCCACTCGCGGAGTTTATCGGAATCTTCGATAAGCTGAACGTTGACGATGGTGGATTCGGCGGAGCCTTTGCGGAGACTTTCGGCGGAGCCGTGATGGATGATCTTGCCGCCGTTGATAAAGAGGAGGCTGTCGCACATTTCTCCTAACTCAGAAAGAATGTGAGAACTGATGAATACGGTTTTTCCCTCCTCTGCGAGAATTCGGATTAGGTATTTCAACTCGACGCGCGCCTTCGGGTCGAGACCAGCAGCTGGTTCGTCGAGAATGAGGACATCGGGATCGTGAAGGAGAGCACGTCCCAGGCAGAGCCGTTGGCCCATTCCTTTACTGAGTTTGTCGATGAGCCGATCGGAAAGCGATGTCAGATCGGTAAACTCCATGACATCGAGGATGCGATCCACTCGATCCTGCCCTTTGAATCCGAGAGAACGGCCAAAGAAATCGAGATACTCCAGCACGGTCATGTTGGTGTAGGTGCCGTAGTGGTCGGGCATCCAGCCGATACGCTGACGGACTTTCGCGGGATAGCCAACAACATCGTCTCCACAGATTTTCGCGGTTCCTCGCGTGGGGTAGTCGAGTGTCGCGAGGATGCGCATGGTTGTTGTTTTTCCGGCTCCATTTGCACCGACAAAACCGACGACCTGGCCACGCTCGATGGAAAAGGAGATTCCCTGGACTGCGTGAAGCCCGTTGAAGCTGCGCCAAAGGTCCGTCACTTCGATGGCGGGTGCGTCTTCGGGGGATGCATCTTTTTCGGGAGGCGCGGCCTCGACCATCTCGAGTCCGTCGGGCGTCGGAACGCCGACCGCCGGAACGCCGACCGCCTGTGCCTCTTCGTTTTCGGGTATATCACCAGTCTCACTCATTGGGCGAAGGGGTATCGGTTGATGCTGGCGCTGCGTCGGTGGAAGGCTCCCCCGGGGAATTCGCTACTCCGATGACGTTGCCGCTGAGGAGCAATTTCTCGGTCTCCCAATCGATGCCTCCATGTGTTTCAAGGAAGAGATCCGATGATTTACTGCTGATGGCGAAAAATCGACCTGGCTCGTTTGCGAGGAAGCGAGTTCGTTTGCGGAGGCGATCGCTGAAACTGGTGGAGAAGTTGCCGACCCATTCTTTGAAAATCTCCTTCGCCACTGGCTCGAGAGGAATTGGGCTGCCGGGTGCGATGTTCTTATTTTCTGGAGTCGACCAGTAGGTGCCATCGGGAGCGTGATAGACGAGTTTCTCGATCGTCGAGGGGAAGCTGGAAACGAGCTTGGGTGCTCCGTCTTCCTGCGTGCCAGTCTGCTCGATTCGGGCCCGAGTCGGCTCAACGGCGCGAAGGGAAAAACCCTGCTCCGAGCGGCTGCGGAAGAAACCACCGTTGTAGCGTTCGCGATCGTAGCGAAACGTCAGATTGGTTCCGCTGTTGGGTTTCAGGGTGTTGAACTCGCTGTCGCGAAGATTGACGGGATCGATTGCAGGGATGCGTTCGTTTTCGAAGTCAGTCCGGATCATGACGCCGGTTCGGCTGACTTGTTCCTGTGTGATATAGAGTCGCATTTCTCCGCCCCCTGATTGGAGGTCGGCGAAAGCAATTCGGTATCCACGTCCGCCGAGTCCGTCGCTGAAAAAGATGATGAGAATGACGATGACGCAGGCAGCGAGCGAGATGATAGGAGTGGTAACGAAAAGTCGATGACGTTTTCCCGGTGCTGCGAAGTAGAAGAGGTTTACGGGTGCAACAAGGATCGCGAAGATGAGAAGAAGGACGAAGATTAGTGTGTTATTGAAATTGCGGCTTCCAAAGTCGTCAGCAAGATTCCAAGAGGTATCGTAGTTATTGGTGATTTCCTGGGAGCGATAGGGAGAACTTCGATAATCGGCGGTGAGGGTGGAGTCGACTTCGTTGCCATTCCATTTTTTCAAATTGATTATCCCGAGGCTGAGGCGGGCGTAGGAGTGGGTGGGGCGGGTGTGGAGAAGACCTTCGATCTTGAGTGCATCAAAGTGGGTGCTGTGATTGTGGCCAGAGAGGTCGTCTTCGGTGCCGAAAATATCGAGGATACCTCCTAGCCTTACCCACTCAAGAATGGCGCGGCGTTGGGCTTGATCGATTTGCCGCCAGGATTCCAAATCGATCAGCAGGTAATCGAGGGCGGTGTAGGCGCGCCAATCGGTGGAAAGCTGCTGGGGATTGTAGGAGTTGGCGAACCGCGGGTCGTTGGAGTTTCGCTGCTTCACTGTCTTGTCCAAGGTCGACAGGCTTCGCTGACCAAGGCGCTGGCTCATCGCGATCGTGGGAATGTTGGTTACGGTCTGGTAGCCGGTATTCCGCTCGACGGATGGAAGTCCGGGCGATGTGATCCTGGTGAATACGTTGCGATAGGAATACGCTGTGAATTCCGGCGCGAATGGGAGAATGATTTCGGTCTCCACGGTCGCTCCATCTCTTACCTCGATGCGCTGGTCCGTGACGGTCCGCAGGGTGCGGCCGGAATTTCCCTCGCTGATTTCCACATTCCAGACGCGATCCGCCCCGGTATTATTGATGATGTTGACCCGGAAGGGAAGGGCGCCATTTCTCGCCGCTACTCCGAAAGTGCAGTTGACCTCTACGGTCGTATTGCGGAGCTTCGGATAAACGTGCCGCAGGAGTTGCGTCTCTGCCGTGGCCGTGTTGATGAAGACAGCGGTCAGGACGAGTAGCAAAAGGAGACTGCGTATTCTAAACATTCGGATAGGGGAAAGCTACGACTTTGGGCGGAGGCTTCTTTCAGTGCGACCTTATTCGTCCTTGAGAGTGGCGGGCAGATCGAGGTCCTGCCTGGGCACCTCTTCGAGGAGCGCTTCGACAACACCTCGAGTGGTTTTG
>Ga0181594_10000550_pt1 | contig 34779 bp, 44 predicted proteins | sample 071ome_18_FD_145603 | JGI IMG/M metagenome (GOLD analysis project Ga0181594, IMG submission 145603) | Coastal salt marsh microbial communities from the Groves Creek Marsh, Skidaway Island, Georgia - 071413BT metaG (spades assembly) | ecosystem: Environmental > Aquatic > Marine > Intertidal zone... | reverse complement strand
ATATCTCATTGGCCCCACCACTGGCAGAGCGTTTCTCATCACTGCGGGTGATGGTGTGTTTGCGGTCACAGTTGATCGCCTCGAGGGCACCACTGCGATTCTGGCTGATGTGCTCCCCCGTGGGCTGTCACTCACTGCATCAGCGGAGCTCCGCTGGGCAGGCTACACCTATACAATCCCAGCAGCCCACACTGGCACCAGAGGTGTGCTCGCGTGGCGTATCAGCTACACAGCCACTGCCACCCCTACCAATGAGCCAGTGGGTGCACAGGGCACAGTGCAGATTGTGCGCCACCCATTTGCCACCGGGCTGAGCTCGAGCTCCCTGATTGCGCATATGCCGCAGATGGGAGATATGATCCCGCGCAGGCAGCAAGATCTGGAGCCACAGGTGGCAGCTGCACTCGAGGAGCTGGCGCTGCGCATCAGAGAGCATATTGGGCCAGAGCAGACAGAGGATGATATTTTCAACCCTCACGTTTTTGCGCCCGCTCACAGGTACCTGGCAGCCCAGCTGATCTATGAAATGAGCGCTCAATCTGATCTAGCTGATCGGGCTGGAGAGCGCGCAGCTGATCTGCTCGAGCGCGCTCTAAAGCAGTTGGTGCTGGATACTGATGATGATGGCCTCATTGATGCCAATGAGATCGATGTGCGCAGGGCAGGGGGCAGCCCCACTGATGTGCGTGGGGTATTCTCCCTCCCATCAATCGAGCCAACAGAGGGAGAGCGGGTGATCGCTCAACAATTCCCTCGCTGGCGTGGGATGCAGCACTGATGCCTAGTCAGGTCACCTTTAAGTCATTCAAGGTGCCAGCTCTGTGGAGCGCTGCAGACTCTCAGGTCACTGCATTAGACACCGTCGCACTGATCAAGCGACGGATCTATAAAGGCATAGACTCCACAGGGCGCCCATTTCTGAGCTATAGCACGCGCCCCATCTATGTCCCTAAGAAGGGAGCGCGCCTAACACCTAAAGGTGGGCGTGAGGCGCGCGGGGGGCGCAGCGTATATTATGCGGGCGGCTATGCAGAGTATAAGGAGAAATCCCGCAGGCGGGTGGCGGGTGGTGCCAATCAGACGGCAGAGGTGGATCTCACCCTGAGCGGCGCGCTGGTAAACAATATCCAGCCCCTGCAGGTGAGCAAATCTGGTTACATAATAGGGCTCACCTCAGCAGTGAGAGGCTATGGCTATCGAGTAAATGAGCGGCGCCCATACCTTGGTCTCTCTCCAAATGACGTTAAAATATTGAGCGCTGCTGTGGCTGCGCGCATCAGAAAGAAGCTGCCCAAATGAGCCAAGGGATCTCATCTGCACTCGACCTGCTGATCAGCCGCCTCGAGGCACTCACCCCTAAAACAGATCCTACGCAAGGGTTTGTGTGTGTGGATGCTGCGGGCGGGCAGGAGCTCCTCACTGATAGGCGCCCCAACACGCTCAGGCTGTTTGAGATGCGCATCACAACTCCTGCCCATGATGATGGGCAGGCTGGCATCACAGGCCGCAAGAGAGCCACAATTGAGGTGAGGGTGCGCTATGATGTGCCGCGTGATGTAGGGCTGCAGGAGCGCATGATGGGAGAGGATGCCTCACAGATCATTAATTCGCTGCGCAATCCTAGCTATGATCTGCCCAACACAGGGATCACCAGCCTCATCACAGGTGAGCCCCTCCCCACCCCCGTGCTGGGGCAGGATGGAAACCCTATAGCGATCCTGCTCTCTGTCCCGTTTGACCTGCTCTATCAGGAGGCCTTCTAAATGGCTGTCACTCACAGATCTCTATCAATCGTAGGAGAGAGCTCATTTGGCTCATTGGGCGCTGATGGTGTGCCCAGCCCCTCTGGCCTCACGTTTATCAGCATCCCCTGCGAGCGCGATCCTATCGTTGTACCGGGTGAGCCCCCTGTGTCAGAGCGCACTGAGGCGAGGGATGGCCCGCACGGGCTGCCGCCAGAGCTCGACACCACCAGCGTGGGAGGCACCCGCCAGCAGCGGCGCACTGGCACCCTCTCTGTGCGCTGTGACTTCACCACCCTGGGCAGCAGCGCAGCCAATTATGACGCCACTGCTCTGGGCCTCCTGCTGGGTGCTGGATTCTCACGCACTATCCCGGGCGCTGCCTCTGACACAGTGACAGCTGCTGTCTCAGATAATCGCTTCACCCCTACCGCTGCCGCTTCATTCAAGCTAGGTGGGCTGATGGGTATCGAGCTAGATGGGCGCGCAGAGTATGCGCACATCACTAGCGTCAATGCAGGCGGGGCTGGCGATATTGGGTACAGCCCCCAGCTCAGCAGGGCGCTCAATACTACCGCTCCTGATGTGGTGCGCCTGCTGGAGACCTGGTTTGTTGCTCGAGGCAACAACAGCGGCAGCGTCAACAGCTCTGTTGCATTTAGGGTGGATGGTGTTGGGGTGCGCAGCTATGCGTTTGGATGCAAGCTTGAGAGCCTCAATATCACCATTGATGGCGGGCGCCTGATGGGTGATTTCGTTTTTCAGGCTGCGCATATCTATGATGATCATGGCTCTGCCAGCGGGCCTATCGAGCCCACCACCCTCACTGGCAGCACGCCTCATTTCCGCAGCTGTTATCTGCGCCTCTCTTCCACTGCGAGCACCAGCCGCACCACTGTGGCTGGGCCCACGGGTGATGAGCTCGACAAGATTGACCTCTCAGTGAGCGAGTTTGATCTCACCATCACCAACACCCTCACCCCTGTGGGGAGCTCCAGCTCCCTCATTGCGATGAGTGATATGGAGGTGTCTGATGTGGTGGTGGAGTGCAACATCACGGTAGACAGCCCCAACACTGTGATCGCCAACGATTTCAGAGATGGTGTGATCCGCTCCCTGCTGATCGGCTCTGGGCCTGTGGGCGCAGGGCAGGGCATGGCCCTTAATCTGCCAGGCGCATATCTCACGGTTGATCCGCAGATCCGGCAGATTGATGGTGAGATTGTGCAGCAGCGCCTCACCTACTCTGCCTCTAGATTTGGTGGTGACGGTGGCAGCACTGATGCAGCCAACAGCCCGTTTAGGCTCGCACTGGGGATTTAAGATGTTTCATTTTGCCACTGATGCCGCGCAGGAAATTGAGGTTGTCTCCACCATTGATCCTGCTGTGCAGGGCAGTGATGATGACAAGGCGCGCTACCTGCGCACCCGTGATGAGAGTCTGCTGCAGACTGAGGGTGCTACTCGATTTGTGGTGCGGGCGCTCACCCCACCACAGCGTGAGGCGGCAGAGGTGGCAGCTGGGGTGTACAAGCGCAGCGAGCTGGGGCGCCAGCTCTGGCTGGGCCAGCCAGATGACCCCACAGAGCGGGCCCGCTGGCAGCACAAACTGCCAGAGGATGAGCGCGAGGCGCTGGGCTCTTATGAGGGTTATCTGGCGCGCGTCTATCGTGAGATGATGCGAGCTGGGCTGGTGCGGGTGGTGGGCCATGATGGTGATCCGCTCGAGCTGATTGATCGCATCCGGCCAGATCACCACAGGCAACTGCTGTGCTCTGAGCTAGTGGCGCATATCCAGACGCTAAGCACCCTGCCCCCAGAGGGAAAATAGCAGCGGGGGCCAGCGTCTGGCTGCAGCACGCTGGCTCCCGGGCATGGAGCTGTGAACAATGCCAGACGACCCCTGGGCTGCGTGCGCGCCGGGGCAACTGTGGGGGGCCATTCCTAGACGGTCTGCCATGGGTGCGCTCTGATGATCAGGGGCGCTATGTGATGGCATATCGAGTTGCGCCAGATTGTGATGGTAGCTGGGGAGAGCAGAGGGTGCGCTCATGCCCTGTGGCCAATGGCAACAGACTGGCGCCGCTGTTGCAGGCCTATCAGCGGCAGCAGGCTGGGCTCTGCTCTCTCTCTGATCTGTTTACAGCTCCCAGCTGCGCAGTGCTCGACCTATTTTCAGAGCTCAGCCAGCAAACACACCTAGCGCAGGCTAGGATGAGACAAAGAGCAGCAGAGGAGGCTAGCCATGGCAGCAGCGGGCGCAGTTGAGATCAGGGTTGAGCTAGACGGGGCAGGTAAAGCTGAAAAGGCACTAAACAACATATCCAAGGGCGCTGAGCGCGCCGCGGGTGGGTTTAGCGCTATGGGCTCTACCCTAGAGGCCAGCTCAAACAAAGTCACAGCGAGCCTAGGCGGGATTGCCACCAGCGTGGGCACGCTCACCTCTGGCATCTCTCAAATGGGCGCTGCAACTGCCACAGCGGGAGCTGGTTTTATGGCGCTCGCAGGCCCAATTGCAGCTGTTGGCGCCGCTTTTGCCGGGGTGGTTTTTGCGGTCAAAAAATACATTGATAGCACCAATGATGTAGAGGAGCGCCTAGAGGCCATCAGGGTAGGCGCGGCTGAGTTTACAACCGTTTTAGAGCAGCTCGCAGATGCAAATATTGAGCTAACAGCTGCCGAGCATGCCAACCTGATGCAGCTGAGCACAAATGCGCAGATGCAGACAGAATATGTGCAAATCCTCAGAGAGGGTAATGGCACCATTGGTAAGCGAATTGAGTTAGCTCAGCGAGAAATGGCTAGAGCATCTGCAGCGCTGCAGCATGCGCAGGCAGAGGCAGAGGCGCAGCGTACCACCATCAGGCTACGCCTAGAGGGCAACCGTCAACTCACAGCAGCTAGACGCGCCCAGCTTGAAGATCTCGAGGTGCGTAAACTCAGCCATGATGCGCAGGTGCGCTACAATCGAGCTATAGAGCGAACGTCTAGAGTAGAGGCAGAGCTGATCCCGCTCATTCAAGAGGCAGCTCGAGCAAGGCGCGCTCTCACCAATGAGGTAGAGCGCCAGCTTGAGACGCAGGGGCGCGCGGCAATCGAGGCAGCAGAGCGTGAGAGGGCCAAGCTGTTACAGGAAAATGCCAACACCCTGCGCAGCATAGGTGCGCTGCAAATCCAGACTGAGGCAGAGGCTGCCCAGGCGCGGATGAATACTCTGCAGTTTCAGAGCAGGCAGCTGCAGATACAGCAGCACCAGCGGATCTCACAGGTTAAGGCGCTAGAGCAGGCACAGCTGCAGCGCATCAATACAGTATTTGAGGGAGAGGTAGCTGCGCTCTCTCGCCAGCTGGAGCTGCAGACGATCACTGCACGCCAATACAATGAGAGGCGCGCAGAGCTCGAGGCCCAGCGTGCTCAACAGCAGCAACAATTCGCATCTGATCGGGAGCTCGCAGAGACGCTGATCATTGAGAGCGCGATACAGCGCCGCAGAGCTTTGAGGAGAGCAGCAGCGGAGAAGCGCCGCGCTATGGCGCAGCAAGCTCGAGCGCAGAGAGAGGCGCAGGAGCGGGCAGAGCTTCAGGATTTAGCGCGCCTCGAGGAGGCGAGGATAAGGCTCTACACTGAGGGTGAGCAGCAGCGCATAGCGCTGATTGAGCTACGCCACAACACAGCTCAAGCGCTGGCTCAAACAGAGACACAGAGAGAGACAGCATCCTTAGTGCGCCAGCGTGAGCTGCTCGATATTGAGCGCCAGCGCGCAGCAGAGAGAGAGCAGCTCCTCGAGCAACTGCGAGATCTGAGCGTTCAAAATGTGGAGCTCATGCATGATCTCAATGCAGCATTTGCCCAGCTAGAAGAGTTCGATTTTACCCCATTGACCCAAGCAGCAGAGCAATTCAGCCAAAGCATCCTAACCTCTGCAGTCACTGCTAAATTCATGGGGGAGAGTATGAAGGCTGCTGTGGGTGAGGCGCTCACTGCAGTGGCCATCCAAGCCACAGTAGAGAGCCTAATGGCCACAGGCCGCGGGCTCATCGCTCTGGCAATGGGCCTCCCAGCTGCTGGTTATTTCCAATCTGCTTTGGCGTTTGGGACAGCTGCTGCAGTGGCTGGCAGTGTTGGCCATGCGCTCACACCAGGAGAGAGCTCTGGTGGTGGTGGCGCTGGCAGACGCTCTGGTACTTCACCCTCTGGAGCTCCACAGGCTGCCCCTAGAGGCGCTCGAGGTGATGATCAGGATAGAGCACCCATCACCATCAACGTGAACATGGGCAATGCTGTGATCTACGACACACAGGCAGCCGCTGAGCGCGCATTTGCTGATAGGGTGGTCAGGACAATCAACAGCCCGCGCAGAGGCGCTGTGCGATTGAGGAGGAGCTGATGCCTAGTCCAGACAGCGCGCCTAATTTTGCCCTACTCACAGAATGTGATCTGCGAGATCTTAGCGAGGTAAACCTCTATAGGCGGGGCACCACATTCATCAAAATCACCATGGCTGATGTCGTCTATCAGGATATGATTGATTTTCTGAATGGCTATGCAGCAACACAGAGCCTCACTGATACAATTGAATACTATGCAACAGCTGGCGGATCACCCACCGCCGGCGGGTGGGGCGTGGCGATCAGTGATGAGGATCTGATCACCATCACGCACTCTGGCACTGCGTTTGATGTCGATTATGCTGCGGGCACAGATTATCTCGGAGTGGGCGCAGCCACCGTGAGCTCTGCTACTGTGGGCACCAATGAGGTGGCCACTATGCCCAACGCATGGGTGAGGGGCAGGGTGCTGGGGCCATGGTCGATCACGATCACCCCGGCAGCGGGCGCGGCATTTACTGTGACCGTAGATGGGGAATATCAGGATCTGCGCGTGCTCACCCGCGATCCTGCATCAGGCAGCACAGCAGATGCAGATGCCACCAACTCAACCCTCTCTCTCTCGCATATAGACACCACAGAGATGGGGCTGGCTGGGCTCAACAGTATTAGGTGGCTGATCGATGAGGAGGGGCACGCAGTGGTGAGCTACCCTAGCGCGGTCACAGCGTTAAGCTGGTCAAGCACAAAGCTGCGCAACCTGCTAGGCTTCACAGGCTCTGAGGCCCCTACTGCGCTGGGAGGCTCGAGCGTCTACAGTAGACTGCGAGCCAGCTACCCCTGCGCCATGGTGCTGCTGCCCACCCGCCCTGTGGAGCGCCACCAGCTCAGCACAGACACAGTGGCCACTGCGCGGCGCCTGCTGGGTGGAGGTATGGTGAGCAATCGCCTGGCCACCTACACCAGCAGCCGCATCTCATTTTATCTGGATGCAGAGGCAGACAGCCGCGACCTGTACCAACATTGGGGTGATCGATTTATCCGATACACTGGCCCGGGCCAGCGTCTCACCTATGTAGGAGAATGGGGAGACTCGAGGCGCCACACAGCCCCCATGGCTGTGCAGGGTAGCACCTACATCAACTCACGATATGGCACCCTCTACACCATCCAGCCAGAGCGGGGGCGCTATATCGGGCGTCTCCTCGAGGCAGATTTTGATCTCAACTATCCAGGGATGCTGCGGCGCAGGGTGCCGCTCTCCCTCACGATTGAGCATGATGGGGTGGGCTGATGGCTAACTCATTCACTGCACCCACCAGCGGCTCAGGGCTGATCCCCTCACCTGATGCTGTGGTGTCTGGCCAGATCATTCAGGCAGACACCATCAGCCGCTTGGGCAATATGCTCAACTATGCCCACGCACAGCTAGGCTGCTCACCTGTAGTTTCACAGGGCTGGCCTGATGGCGTGTTTAGCGTGATAGGCACACCTGCTGCGCCTAATGCTCGCTGGCGTATCCCAATCCCCTCCAATGCCCACTCAACCCTGCTCATTCATGTTAAAGCAGACAACAGCAGCAATGCGGGCAGCATCACGCTCGAGGAGCTCACCAACAACAACACCAGCACAATCAACCTCACCTCCACCTCGAGGTGGTATGAGGGCACCCTCTCTGTGGGTGCGCAGGCTGGCACCTATCTAGAGATCACTGCCACAGCGGACGCCACAGCAGGCACCACCACCATCAGCTATCTCTCCCTGCAGTGGCAGCCCCTCAGCAGCCCATTGGCTGCAGGCGTGGTGGATAGCAAACACAGCAGCTCTGACATCACCCCCATGGGGGCCAATCGGAGCGCGGCTGATTATCCCCTCTCCTCTGCTCGAGGGGTGGCGCTGCTGAATTCTTTAAAAGAGCTGGCAAAGCGCCCCCGGGTGTTTTTTGCCTGGAGCGGCCTACAGAACGCAGCCCCGATTACCGCGCCTAAATCTATGCTGCCCTCTGATTTCCAAACCAAATCTGCACTGAGCCGCAAATGGGGAGGCAGCAGAGCGCGAGAGCATGAATATGAGGCGCATATCTACGCCGCCACCCACGGCAATGGCGACGATAGAGAGATCATCTGGCGAGATCAGCGCGCCACTATCCCTGCGGCACAGATTGCGCCAGCATGGCAGACGCTCACCACTGATGAGCCAGAGCGCGTGAATGAGCGCCCACCCGCTGCTGATCTGGAACTCCTGCGTGATGGGCCCACGCTGCCCAGAGAGTCTGCGCTGCGCGCGCCCGCATCACCAATTTGGTCAATGGTAGTCTGGGGGCCCTGATGGCACTGATAAACGCATTTGAGGCAGCCACCCCATCACCTAGAGCGTGCATGGTGGATGCGCCAGTGATGGGGGGCACAGTGGCGCAGATGATTGATCTGATCAATCACCTAGGGGTGGGGCGCTCACGTCGCGTGATTCATGCAAATTTCACCAGAGGTCAGGGCACCTTCTCTGATCTGGATGATCCCACTGATGTATTTCGCCCGCTGATCATCCCTCCCCCCAGCGCAGAGACGCTAGAGATCCCATTTCTCAGCTCACCTATTGGGCGGCACTTGTTGCTCTTTCTCACCATCCAGGCATCAGGCACCACCCCCTCCCTGCTGGCTGAGCTCTACAAGCTCGACACCACTGGCTCACCTCACACCCTGATTGATGCGGGCTGCCAATGGGACACAGTAAACAATCGGCTTACGCCAACAATCGAGCAGCGAGGAGTGGTCACCTATCCTGTGCAGGTGATTGGCACAGGGGCTCAGGTGCAAGCTGCCAGCGGCGGTGTGGATGATCCGCGCCCGTTAGTGGTCCCTCTGGCCAATAGAGGAGATAATCTAATGTTGCGCCTCACAGCCGCTGAGGTGAATGTAGAGGCAGTGGACATTTTCGAGCTGTATGAGGAGAGCTGGGCGTGAGTCTCACTGATCAAAATCAGAGGCGCAGGTTTGCTCTCGTTATCGCAGGGCTGCCACAGGTCTACTATTCTGGCAGCTCCACTGGCCTCTCATCTGTGAGTGCGATTGGCTCAACCCTCGCAGGGGTGGCGCGCACGTTTTCTGAGAGCATCATCTCAGTCTCAGACTATGGCGCAGAGCTCGAGCCCATTGGAGGTGTGGCGAGCTATCAGGCCATCACCATCTCTCTGGCAGTAGACCGCAGAGGGGGCGCATCAGAGCCTGGCACTGTATTCTCTAGGCTGGGCCCTCGAGCCACTGGCGCCTCTCATGCGTTTCTCCTCGAGCCAATCAGCCACACAGACACCACCCCGATCACAGTAGACACAGATCGAGATCTCTCTGGCGTCTACTCTGCAGGAGACCTCTGCCATATTGATGCTGAGACATTCAGAGTCTCAGGCACCACTGGCGGGGCCTCTCCAACGATAACCCTAGATCAGCGCGGGGTGGGTGAGACGCCTATTCAGGATCATCAGCTAGGGCTGGCTGGGAGCAATAAGCCAGAGCTCACTGATCAGGTCGTCTACTGGCGGGGGCGCCGCGCCTCAATCTGGGTGAGCTCTGGGCGCAGCGATGGCAGCTGGGGTGGCTGGGTGGAGCTGATGCGGGGTTTTCTCGATAGCACGCCAGAGGTAGATGAGGGGCTGGCGATCACCCTCGAGGTGGTGCCTCTCACGGCAATGGTAGATGAGGGGCTCACTGGCGGGGTGAGCAGACAGACCACACTGCTGCATGGGTATCACGATTTTGAACAGGGAATTGGCGACACCTTTGAATGGGCCTGCGGCATTGGCTGGGGTGCATTTAATCCACAGGATATGCCCAACATTGTGGGGGAGGGGGCCGCGACCTGGAGCAGCCATGCTGCCAATAACATAGTGGACACAGGCGGCCATGATCACCCTACGATTTTTGACATCACCCTACAGACAGCAGACGGGCAGCCATACACTGAGCACCCGCGCATTGGCCTCCTCTTTCTGCGCTATAGAAACGCGAACGGCACATCATCAACGATCACGCTGCGTGTAGATGCCTATCACTATCATGGCGCTGATCTAGAGGGCTATGAGCTCGATCAAAATGTGCATACCTACAATTTCGGGCCATTCCAGCATGGCTACAGCACCCCTGTGCTGGAGCTCCACAGATACACCATCCCATCAGGGGTAAGGCTGTGGCCTGCAGAGTTTATCTCTGGCTACAATGCCGCCAGCCCAGCCGATCAGACTGGGCTGGATGGTGGTTTTTTGAAGTGGGCAATGAGGGAGGCAGGGGGCCTGCTGTATTGGGATTTGACGCCTCATATAGATGCGCCGCTGCGAGCGGCGGTCTACACCTACAGCAGCTGGACAGCATGGTTGGGGGATGAGCTGCCCAAATACTATGACGCCAATGGGCCCCAGCTGCCGCTCGCACCCGGGCAGCAGATGGTGGTGCCAATCGACCCTGCCACCTCTGGCGCCCAAACCTATCCTAGGGTGTGGCCAGATCAGCGCTCTCTGGATGAGGGCACCCTCTACCCTCGAGAATGGCGGCAGCAGGAGCTCTCCCGGCAGAGCTATCGCTTTAGAGATTATGCGCTGGGTTGGTGGCAGCCATCAGAGCGCATCCTGCTGATCAGTGAGCAAATATCTGGCATCCCTAGTGCAGCTGGGGGGCAGACGTTCTTTGTTTCTATCCGCTCCTATGATCGGCGCAGAGATGAGGAGATCACGCAGTATGTGCGCGCCACCCATCAAACAGCAGTCACCTATGACGGGGCCACTGTAGGCTATCGCTTGCACCTATCCCGACGCCAGCGCACCAGGATGGTGCCTGTTGTCGATTGGGCCAGCCGGGGCGCAGAGAGCAGGGCCATCATCAGCAGCTCTGTGAGATTTGAGGATGCCAGCCCGGGAGAGGTGTTGCTCACGCTGTTAGAGAGCGGAGGTGGCGGGGGCATCAATGGCACCTATGACACCACAGGTGTGGGGCTCAACATCTCCTCAACATTTATTGATGAAGATTCATTTCTCTCATTGGGTAGCGGCACCCGCATCTCAAATATGACCTTTAGCCTAGCTGGTGATGATGTAGAGATCAGAGCGATCTTTGAGAGCGTGTTGCGCTCGATTGGTGCAGCCATGGTGCTGCGCCGCACCAGCACAGCTAATGCGCGCCTCAAGCTCACGCTGGTGCCGGTAGGTATGGAGGTGGCCACCAGAGTGAGCCAGACGGTGGGCGCTGGTGATTGGCTGGCAGATCCGCCACCTAGCTGGGGCGTCTTTGAGGCGAGCGTCAACCAGCTGCAGGTAGCCTATGATTATGATGAGGATGAGGCAGAGTTTAGGGGTGAGGCGACGATCAACAATGAGCGCGCCATCAATTCCTATTCGCAGGAGCGCCTCTCCTTAGACCTCAGCCTCTACGGTGCCACTGCAGAGGAGCTGGGGCAGAATACAGCAGACATTTACTCAGCGCTGCGCCCTGTGTTCACCCGCATTTTCAGGATTGCCTCTGATCCCGTGCGCCTCTGGCGGGGCACAGTAGGATTTTATCTGGGGCACTTGCTCGAGGTGGGCGCCTATGTGCAGGTGAGCTCCCCAGAGCTGCGCGGCTATGGGGATGCCTATGGTGTAAGCGCAGGTGTGGGCATGGTGCGCAGCGTGCGTCAAAGTCTCACAGGTGAGGGAGTGGAGGTTGAAGTGCTGCACTATGGATTTGGCAGCACTGGCTGGAATGTTTCGGCAGAGGTGGCAGCCATCACCAATGCCACCACCATCGAAGTGAGCAGCCTTACTTATGGGCGTGGGCAGTCCCCCACGGGCGCCACCCGCTATGATGTAGAGTTTTTCAGCGTGGGTGATGTGATCGACTATATCCCCCCGGGTGATGAGGATGCTGCCACCACCCACACAATTGCCAGTATCACTGGAAATGAGATCACGTTCAGCGCAGCGCATGGGATAGCCAGCGCCGCGGGGCATATCGAGCCCACCACCTATGACTCAGCCCCGGCCTCTCACCAGGCGCGGGCATATCTGGCAGACGCAGCGGGCACGCTGGGGGCTGCCGCAAATGATGGGCAGGAGTATCTCTGATGGCGAGACCCTCAAACAAAGATCTGATCGAGAGAGCGCGGCAGTTGGAGGCACAGCTGCTGGAGCTCCAGGGCGGGGCAGATGCGCAGGCCACCCACATCAGGCACCTACGCAGAGAGGTGGCCTCAATGATGCTCGACCTGCCCGCAGCTGAGGGGCGCATGGGAGAGTGCGCGCTCACCTCAGAAGTGCAGGCAGCTGCCGCGGTAGCGCTCGAGCGCGCCCAGGCAGAGTTTGAGCGTGATGTCACAGAGCCCGGGCTGGGTGGAGATTGGCAGCGCATTGACCCCTACATCAGAGGTGATGAGGGGCTGCAGTGGAGCTGGGAGGAGCCCTATACGCGCGATGGGCAGTTTGCTTGGTGCGGCGCATTTGCAGCTCAGTGCTGGGCCTCTCTGCTGCCGCAGATCCGCAAAAAAACTCTGCCCTCTACTTATCGGCTCTGGCGAGATTGGCAGGCGCGCAGGGTGCCTGTAGATGGGATGCAGCCGGGTGATATTGTGGTAGTATTTAATGACTCAGCCAGCGCAGCAGATAGGGAGGCTAAACCATATGGACAGCATATCACCATCTGCAGAGAGCTCGCAGGAGATGGCAAATTCAGCACCTATGAGGGGAACGCCAGAGCCTACGGGCCCGGCGGAAACTACAGAGAGGGTGTTGGCACCAGAGAGCGTGCTCTCTCCTCAATCGCAGCCGTCTACCGGCCCCAAGCTCAGGATCTGGCTTGAGGCGATTGGTGGGCGCAAGATGGCTGCCTATCTGGTCTCAGTGATCGCCACCTCTGCGCTAGCTCTGATGGGTGTAGCCACCACTGAAGTGCTGCTCTCTATCCAGACTGCGCTGGGCGTGTTTGTGGGCGGCAATGCCGCAGAGCATAAATTTTCAGGGAGGGCCCAATGAGGGTGAACAAAACACCACCCCAGCAATCTGCGGGGTATATCGGCTCAATTGATACCAGCACCAATGCTTCAACAGATTGGACGGATCTGGTTAGCACTGATGTGCAGGATTCTAAAACCGGCTCCGCCATGCCTGCAGGGCTGCAGTTTATCAGCATAGGTGTGCGCAACACCTCAGCTACAGGTAGCGCCTACCTCAAGCTGCGCGCTCGAGGTGGCGCGGCTGATCCTGTGGCGGCAGAGATTGAGATCCCAGCCACTGCTGCTGTCGCTCTCCCAATCGCAGCAACTGTCGGTGGTGTGATCACTACAATCGCTTACAAAAAGGCTGCCGCTGGAGATGAGCTGATTTTTCTTCTGGGCCTCTCAGACCCCACTATTTAAGGGAGTATACAAAAAATGACATTGATGATTTCTGGTGGCGGTGGTGGTGGTGGCGCAACTGCGCTCAGCGGGCTCTCTGATGTCACCCTGGGGCTGCTGGCCAATGGCCAGATCCTGCAATACAACAGCGGCTCAGGGCAGTGGGAAAATACAGCCCTCACGGGGCAGCTTACCTATCAGGGCTCATTTGACGCGAGCACGGGCACCCCTGCGCTCAGCAATGCGCTCAAGGGTGATTTCTATGTGGTGAGCGTGGCTGGCACCCAGTTTGGGCGTGATTGGGCAATCGGCGATCACCTCATTGTAAATGCAGATATGGGTGGGGTGATCGACAACAGCAAGATCGACAAGATCGACAATACAGACGCAGTAAGCTCAGTGAATGGTGCCACAGGTGTGGTGGTGCTCGATTCAGATGATGTGGCAGAGGGAGCAGCTAACCTCTACTACACAGACGCCCGCGCCGACGCCCGCGCAGATGCTCGCATTGCGGCATCCAACATGACGGCTCTGGCAGATGTCAGCTATACGGCAGGCGCAGGGATCGATAACTATGTACTGACTTATGATCACGCTGCAGGTGGCTGGCGTGCAGAGGCAGCAGCATCTGCGCCAGTTGATAGTGTGAACGGTGCCACAGGTGTGGTGGTGCTCGATTCAGATGATGTGGCAGAGGGAGCAGCCAACCTCTACTACACAGACGCCCGCGCTGACGCCCGCGCAGATGCTCGCATTGCAGCGTCCAACATGACGGCTCTGGCAGATGTCAGCTATACGGCAGGCGCAGGGATCGATAACTATGTGCTGACCTATGATCACGCTGCAGGTGGCTGGCGTGCAGAGGCAGCAGCATCTGCGCCAGTTGACAGTGTGAACGGTGCCACAGGTGTGGTGGTGCTCGATTCAGATGATGTGGCAGAGGGAGCAGCTAACCTCTACTACACAGACGCCCGCGCCGACGCCCGCGCAGATGCTCGCATTGCAGCGTCTAACATGACGGCTCTGGCAGATGTCAGTTATACGGCAGGCGCAGGGATTGATAACTATGTGCTGACCTATGATCACGCTGCAGGCGGCTGGCGTGCAGAGCCAGCAGCATCTGGTGGCGGCTCACGCCCTAACGTCTACACCCAGAGCGCCTCATTCACCATTGGTGATGGCACAGGCACCGATCCTGGCGCAGTGACCGCGGCAGAGCTCGAGCGCGTCTATCTGATCAACAATGGGGCCTCTGCAGTCACTGTGACCCTGCCAGCGATCAGCGGCAATGTGGGCGCTGGGTTCAAGCTGCAGATCAAGCGGCTGGGCACTGCAGCAGTGACAATTGATCGCAACAGTGAGGACATCGACGATCAGGCAACCAATCAAACCCTCTCAGTGCAATATTCAAGCTTTACCTTGGTATGCGCTGGGGCTGGTGTTGGTTGGTACATCATTTAAGGGGGCGCGCATGAGTTACCCGGGCACACAGGATGCAGATGGGCCATGGTTTCAAGGTCTCACCACTGCGGGCACTGCCCTGCAAGGTGTGTGGACAACAGATCTCATTTCCTATGATTCTGCGAGCAATTTCACAGCCACCCTGGCGAGCGGCCTCAAGGGAAATTGGCGCATCAATCCCACCCTAGAAAATAATGGTGTGAGCCCGTTTGGGCTCAATGCTTGGTACCCAAGCGCATCCAGCCCTGTGGATGAGTATGGGCAATTCCATGAGTATCAGACCTCTGGCATCCCCCTAGGGCCCGAGGATCTGATCAGGGTGGGAGAGAATCATGCGGGGCTGATCAGAGAGGCTACAATCTTTGGCCGTGAGGTTAGGTTTGGCGCATTTGACCGCTGGTCCACACTGGTGGAGGTGGTGCTGTGACCTTTCTGCAGGTGTTAGATAAGCCAGTGCAGGTGTCCTATTTTGAGCCCAGCTTTAGCGGCAATCCAACAGCAGGCAGCTATGTGACGCTCACCGCGGGGACCATTAACCAGGCGAGCGTCACAGGCTCTGGCACCACAACAATCTCACTGCCCGCTGGGCAGTATTTTGTGCGCTGCAATATCGGGGGCACAAAAACTGGCGGCAGCTCTGACCTAGCCTATCAACTAGAGTTGGGTGGTGTTTTAGTTGGCAATGAGGGGGGATTTGACACCTCATCAGCTCATAGGGTCTCAACCGAGTACACAGAGTATGTATTCGAGATAGCAGTGAGCACTAACCTGCGAGTTAAAATCAACTCTTCGGCAGGCACCAACTCGATCACTGCCACCTACTCTGGCATGATTATCAGGAGGCTCAATTGACCGCAATTCCCATAGCTGTAGCCTCCCGCTGCTCCACCACCAAATGCACCAACCCCACTGCTGGCTTCATTTCAGTTGGTGGGGTGATCAAATTTCAATCCTTCACCTACCGTGGCAAACCGCACCTGTGGACCTACAACAGCGGCACAGGTGTCTTTAGCCTAAACTCCAGCTGTACCTATGTTTTTGAGGCAGAGTGTTTATTCCGCACCAGTAGTGTTGTGATCGCCAATGCGCAATATGCGATTGTAAACAATGCCAGCAATGCAGAGGTAGCAGACGGGTATCGCGCAGTCTCTAAATATTACGGTGAGGCAGACTATTACGGCACCTACTCTGCCACTGGCGATGAGATGGCAATGGCAGTGGTGGATGGCGGCTCCGTTGGAGCTGTCCGCCTCGAGCTAGTGGCCTCTGACCAGACGGGTGGCGTTACGTTTGACCCCAACCCATCTGTATCCACCTACTACAAAACAGGCACCCGGATGATCATTACAGAGTATCAACCTTAAGGGCACCAGCATGAATGAGCAGTTAAGGAAATATCAGCACCACCTCATCTGCGCCGCTATCGGGCTCTCCTCGCTGCTGCTGGGGCGCTGGAGCGTGGGCACGCCACCCAGCCACATTGAAGAGTGCGCGCCTGAGATCGCTGCGCTCGAGGAGAGCGGTGAGCAGATCGCGCAGCTCGAGCGGGCGCAGCTGGGCGCTGAGGGGCGCGGCCTCGAGCGCTGCGTTGCCCGTGAGCGCCAGAGCTGTGAAGAACGCATCCGGGCCACAGAAGATGCCGCCAGCCACCTGGACTGCATCATCTGCCGGCAGCGCTGCCCCGATGGTGCGATCCCATGAATAGCGCGCTAATCCTCACCCTCTCTGGATTGCTCGCAGCCCCTGCCCCGCAGAGCGGCCTACAGCCAGAGCTTTCACAGCGCCTCGAGGTGGAGGCGCACTGGCTGGAGCAGGGGGAGCGCGCCCCGCGCCCGGGCTTCCTGGTGCGCCGGGTGGAGCTCGCGCGCCTTATCGGGGAGCTCCAGACAGAGGCCAGAGCGTGCGAGGGGCGCGTGCGCGATCAGCAGCAGCTTTGTATGCGTGAGCTGGCAGCCAACACAGCCCGCTGTGATGAGCGGCTGGCCCCCCTCGCCACCAGAATTGATGAGCTGCAGGGGATTGAGGATCAGCTCACAGAGCGTCTCTCCCAGCAGCGCAGAGAGCTCTGGTGGTGGAAGGTCGGCACCGCAGCTGGTGGTGGCGTGCTCCTCACTGCGCTCACCCTCTCACTGGCTCGATAGGAGGCCCCATGGATAGCATCACGATCAGCGGCGCCGCAGTGTTCACAGCGCTGGGGCTGGCGTGGCAGTTTGCCCGGGTCAAGGCAGAGCACGCAGCCCGCATGGCAGTGCTAGAGCAGCGGGTTGTCAGCCTCGAGGCGCGGGCCAAATCTGTCGACACCACGCTGGAGTTGATCCGCGCAGAGCTCCAGCAATTGCGCGAGATGATGGCGCGGCTTGAGGGGCACTTCAAGCGCACCCCTGCCCCGCGCTGAGGGGGGTGTCAATCCCAGCGCGTGGGATTGACACCCCCGCGCTCTAGCGTCTGCGTCGACTAAAGAGCAGGCTGATCGCCAGATAGGCAATCAGCACAATCAGGGCAGAGCCCATCACTGCTCGCTCCCGCTGATCTCCTCTGGCAGCAGCAGCGGGTGGGCTGCGTAAAAGGGGCCATCCAGAGAAAAGTGCTCATCCACCAGCCTGCCCAACTCCTGATACGTTCGAGGCGGCGCGACAGCGGCTCCGCGCAGATACAGCATGGCAGTCTCTGAGGGGATATTGCGCTGCTCGAGGATTTGCTCAAAGCGCAGCTTGATATGGGCGGGCGGCCCAGCAGGCGCGGGGGGCGCAGAGGGGCGCGGGGGCGCAGAGGGGCGCGGGGGCGCAGAGGCAGCGCTGGGGCGCGGGGGCGCAGAGGGGGCAGGCGTCTCGCTGGGTGGCAGCTCTGGCACGCCCACCACAGCGGCGAGGGCTTCGCGATCCTCACCCTGAAAGAACGCTGCCTCTTCAGTGCTGTAGGTGTTGGCGCCGCTGCCGCCTGCGCCAGTGGTGATGTCGCTGAAGATCAGCGTGGCGGCCTCAGTTTTTGCGCGCGCCTCCAGCATCCGGGCAGGATACTGGCGCCAGGTGTTGCTGTTTGCGATGCCTGCGCGCTGGGCATCCTCCATAGTCCAAGAGATGCGCTGGGGTGAGCGCCCGCGCCGCTTGATATCGAGCACCACCGCATTGGGGGAGCGCTCGACAACGCGCAGATCTTCCAACAGCCCGCTGCGCTCCACATCCCCCCACTGCAGGGCAGCGTGCTCTGAGAGCTTGCCCCCGCGCATGGTGTGGGCAGACTGCAGGGTCTGCGCCATGTTGAGGCCCCGGGGCTCCCCCATAGCTCGCCAAGCATAATAGACATCTGGCGGGCTCTGCTTGGCATAGGTCGAGGCGCTGATGCGCTCAGCCTCCTGCATCTTGAGCGCGGCCCGCTTCTCCTCCAGCTCCAGCTGGGTGAGCTCATTCTGGAGCTCCAGCTGCCTCGCCTGCGCCAGCATCATGCGCGCAGCAGCCTGCCGCTCGAGGAGCTCCACTTGCGCTTCATTGGTGAGCATGTTCATCTTTACGTCTCCCCTCTTGCGCCCCGCCCATTGTGTTGGGTGGGTGGGGCGCAGTGTTAGTGTTAGTGTGGGCGCGCGGCCCAGTTGAGGATCTCGAGAAGCGTGAGCCCCGCCGCGAGATGGATCAGCCCCCACACCACCCAGCTGGGCAGCGTGCGGCGCGTGGCGGGCGTGGCGGGCGTGGCGGGCGTGGTGAGCGACCGCTCCTCGAGGAGCTGCTGCTCCTCGTGATAGCGCCGCTTATACTCCTCATACTCTCTGCGGCAGATCTGCTGGCAGTCAGGCATTATTGATGCTCCGCTCAGCGCAGCGCTCGCAGGAGAAGCGGGCGCTGGAATAGTCGCTGAAGATAAGGATCTCGAAGTCGCCACCGCACTCACAGCGCGCGTTGGAGCAGACCGCCTCCCCCCAGCTGGGGGGACAACACGCGAGCCAGTGATAGGCTGCGATGAACTCAGGGGACGCGATCCACGGGGTGTCAGGGTCCGCGGGGTGGTCTTGGTTGGCTCTGATGTAGTCCATTCTCTCTCCTTTTATTTCTGTGTGGTGGCGCGCAGATCATGCAGCGCCGCGCAGGGATCGCAGGTGAGGATGAGGCCATCCTCGCTGTGGTAGTCCAGGAGCTCGATGCCCCACTGGCCCAGAGCGCCGCAGCAAGCGCAGCGGGCAGTGATGGTGATATCGTCAATATCCCTCACGCGGGCTGGGAAATGCCCCCGGGTGGAGTAGATGTGGCGGGTGGTGGGGCGGCAGATGACCTTCACTGCTGCCCCCGCTGCGCCTGCCGGCGCAGGATCTCAGCCTCCAGCATCTCGCGCACCAGCGCAGAGCGGCTGAGCCGAGGGGTGGCGGCGCGGGCGTGCGCCAGCTCTGCGTCGAGTTGCTCGAGGAGCTCGCGCGGCAGGCGCTGGTTGTAGGTGATCATCTGGCTCATTCTCTCTCCTCTTCTCTTCGGCCTCTGGCCCTCTGGCCCCATGGCCCCGTATACAGATCCCCCCCCTCCCCTCATTGGGAGTGTCAACATTATTGACAACACGCAAAGAGGTTGTCAATACATTATTGTGACCCAATGAGGAGGAGGGAGAGAGATGGGCTGTAAGCCGGGGCCTCACGCCCCATCATTCGCTGACCTGCGCGCCATCTGGCAGGCAGCAGACCTGAGCCCGGGTGCAAGGTTGGCTCTGCTCGAGCTCACCAGCTATCTGGATTATCAGACGGGGCAGCTGGGGCGTGGCCCCCGCGCGCGTATCGTCGCGCAGCTGGGGTACTCGGAGAGGCAGGCGAGCAATTTGCTTCAAGAGCTCAAGCGCCAAGGATATGTGCAAGGGCGCCGCCTCATCATCCCCCAAACTGTGCAAGATAGTGCACAGGTGCAGAATAGTGCACCTGTGCAAGATAGTGCACAGTTTGGGGTGCAGGATAGTGCACCGGAAATGGGCAAGATAGTGCACACCAAATGTGCAGTTTCTTTCCCCCCATACCAACCTCTACCAACATCTACCAACAGCAGAGAATCTGTTGAGCAGACTGAGCGCGCAGGCGCTGGCGCCCAGCAGCAGGGTAAGCCAGAGGCGCCAGTCAACTCTCCCCCTGCCTCTGGTTGGGATTGGTGGAGCTCGCCAGCACCCCAGCCAGAGCCCGAGCCCGAGCCACAGCCAGAGCCAGAGGGAGAGGTCACCCCCTACTTCTCGCGCCTAGCCTCATCAATCGAGGCCTACCACCAACAATTCAGAGGAGAGAGCCATGAGTGAGCTAGTGCATATCGGGGGCGCAGTTGATCGCCTCGCTGCTGTGCTCGAGGGTTTCCGCGCAGGCGCACACCGAAAAGAGGCCGCAGAGGCAGAGGCGCTCGAGCAGCCCCCCACCTCACTGCTCGAGCGCCTCGAGGAGAGCGCAGAGGTAGACCCCACCCAGCGGCGCAGGGTGGTGGTGGCGCGGCAGCTGGGGCGCTGCAACCTCAATTGTCTGCCCTGCGCGGGTGGGGGGCATGGGCGCAGCACTACAGATGACGCTGGGCGCCGTCGCTTCAAGCTCTGCCCGTGTGGGGTGATGAATAGGCAGCTCAGGGCTGTGCAGAAGATGCGCCTGCCCGCGGGTGCCCAGCGCCTCACGCTCGAAAACTATGAGATGCCAGAGGGGCTGGGCGCGATCCTCGAGCGCTGGTTTGAGCTGGCAGACGCAGGCGAGGCCCCCGCGCTCATCCTCACGGGGCCCCCTGGCACAGGCAAAACCCACTTCATGGTGGGGGCTGCGCTGAGGGCCACCCTATCCGGGCGCAGGGCTGCCTATATCGAGGCGCACCACTACCGCTCATTGCTCTCAAACCAGATGGATAAGGTGGAGGGGCATGAGCAGATCGATGCGGGCGCCAGCATCAAGGGTGCCCGCGCACTCTTCATTGATGAGGTGGGGATGCAGCGGGGGGAGCTCGAGCGCAGAGAGATTTGTCGCTTGCTGCATGAGGCGCACGCAGCTGCGCTGCCCGTGATGATCAGCTCTAACCTCACGCCTGCTGAGTTGGGATTTTTTGGCGCAGGCTATCTCACGGCGCCCGTGGCTGATCGCCTCAGGGGCGCCTGCCGCAATGGGGAGCTGCACTATCATATGGGGGGCCCCAGCCGCCGCTAGACAAAATGCGGCGCACCAGCCTATGCTCTTTTGTCCGCGATGCGGCTCTCACCGCGCCAGAGGGGGATGGGCCCTCTCTGGCGTTTTTTTATGCTCAAAAAAAAACCCCCCAGCAGAATTACCGGGGGGGGTGGGCGCATAACCCCTCATGCGCCCAGCGCTGCAAGACCAGCACAAAAGCATTGCGCCACGCGGGTCGTTTCGTCAAGTTTGAGCAGAAGCGGCCCACCCGCGGTTGGTGATCTGGAGAGAGGTCTCTGCGGGTGGGTTTTTTATGATCAACGCGCGCGTGATGTATGCCTGCCTTAAAATTAAATCCAGAAGTGCAAGAGCGAATCTGTCAGATGGTGGCGCAGGGGGTGCCCCTCGAGACAGCAGCCCGAGCAGGGGGCGTCACCTATCAGACGCTCAACAATTGGATGCGCAGGGGCGCAGAGGGTGAGGCCCCATTTGCCTCATTTCGAGCAGAGGTAGAGGAGGCGCGCGCGATCAGCGAGGCCAACCTAGTTGCGCTCATGAGGCAGGCCGCAGTAGAGGGCAGCGCAGGGGAATGGCGCGCAGCTGCGTGGCTGTTGGCGCGCCGCTGGCCAGAGCGCTGGAGTGAAAAGCGGCAGCTCCAAGTAAGCGGACCTGAGCAAACGAGCACCCAAATGGTGCAGGGGCTTTTTGCGCAGGTACAGGCGCATCTAGGTGTCACCGCAGAGGCAGGGGAGGCAGATGATGAGCAGTGAGCCAATGGCAGACGCAGCCCACGGCGCCACGCGCGTGGTAACTCCTGACGAGGCTGCCCGTCTGGCGCAGGTGCGGCTGGAGCTCCAGCACCTGCAGGCCCATATCTCCCTGTGGTGCCCACCAGAGCAGCTAAGTAGGATCGAGATCGCCCTGGTGGACCTGAGAGAGCGGCTGGGAATACCGGCGCCCCCCATCTCATTCTCACGCTAATGCCATTTCCGCGCCCCCGGGCGTGGCCCCATTGAAGCATCAGCTCCCTTGTGTCGGTGGAGCGCCAGAGAGCCTATTTCCGCGCCCCCGAGCGTGGCCCCATTAAATCAGGATAGAATATGGCAGGCAGCATTAATAAGGTTACGTTGGTGGGCAATCTGGGCCGCGACCCAGAGGCAAAGACAACCACCAGCGGCAAAACGCTGTGCCGATTTTCTCTGGCCACCTCAGAGCGCTGGACAGACAAGGCGGGGCAGCAGCAGGAGCGCACTGAGTGGCACAGCATCAAATGTTGGGGAGGGCTCGCAGCGCTCTGCCAGCAATATTTGCGCAAGGGTGCCAAGGTGTATGTCGAGGGGCGCCTCTCGAGCAGGGAGGATGATCAGGGGCGCAAATTTTGGGATGTGGTGGCCAGTGATGTCGTTTTCCTGAGTAAGAGAGACTCTGCACCAGAGTCTACCCCAGCCCCCAATGAGCCAGCCAACAGCTGGGGGCAGCCGCAGCCACAACCTCAGCCTCAGCCACAGCAACACCCAGGTGCGTGGGGGGATTGGCGCTAGATGAGTTGATTGGGGCTCTGCCCCACCCCGGGGCTCTGCCCCACCCGCTAAGGACAACATATATGCAACAACCGTTATTTTCAGGCACGCGCCCACGGATCGAGGATCTGGGCAGCTACCAGCTGAGAGAGCCAGTAGCTCTGGCGCTGGCGTGCGGCTTCAAGATCAGGCAGCAGCACAGTGGCGCCACTCAGCCCGCAGCAGCGCAAGATATGGCCCTCTCCCTGCATTGGCTGCTGGCGAGCGCGCATCAGGGGCGCGGGGTGCGTTGCACTTATGTGCAGCTCTGCCGGGCCTTCAAGGCAGCCCATTTCGGGCGCACTAAGAAGAGCAGGGATAAGACGTTTTATCAGGGGCGTGTCAAAACCCTGCTGGCAGTGTGTCTGCAGTTTGGCGTCCTCGAGGGTGAGCTCTTCTCAGGCCCCGGTGGGCGCACAGCGGCAGAGCTCAGCATGCGCCTGCTCAACCCAGACCGCATCTGGCAGCTCTACTGGGCGGAGCCCGCGCGCCCACGCGGGCTCAGCGGCGCACAGGTGCGGGCCGCCTGGGCCACCTACACCCCGCAACAGCAACTAAACCTAGCGGGCTCCAAGGCGGCGCTCGATTGGGCGTCAAAACACTTCCTGCCCTCAGCAGAGCTCTCTGAGCCCGAGCCTGAGCCCGAGCCCGAGCCCGAGCCCGAGCCCCCCGCAATCGAGGATGAGCTGGCAGAGCTGAGGCTTATGATGCAGCGCCTGCTAGATCACCTAGGAGTTTCCAAATGAGCGTATATATCTTGCACCAGCTGCCTCTAAAGGCGCTGCCGGATGAGGCACAGCTGAAGATCAAAAGGCTGCCCGTGCCCCGCGCCATGATGTGGGCGCACACCCAGCCATGCATCAATTGCGTCCCCAAACGGAATAAGGTCGCTGAGATCTCGCGCTCATTCGCCCCGCTCGAGGATAAGCCACCCAGACTGGGTAAGCTGCGCCCGGGTGACCAGGCGCTTGTGCTGCTGGCGCCAAACACTGCGGTTTACAGCCCAGCAGATCTCACGCCGGTATTAGTGGAGGTATTGGTGGAGGTAGAGGCATGAGCGCCGACGATCTTCAGGTCGCGGTGCATAACCTCGAGCTGATCCACCAGATCGCCGCAGAGATCCTGCGCCGCGGTAACACCCCCCATGAAGAGGTGGCCCTCGCGCAGCTCGCGCGGGCCCTCGAGGAGGCGCGCGCTGATCAGCGTGGTGGGTTGGATAGCTCTTTGCCTCAGCTCATCCAGACCTCAGAAGCGATCACGCATGCATGGCAGAAACGCACCACTTATCTGCGAGACAAGCTCCACCAGATCCTCGCAGGCGAGGGGGAGGGATGAGCCACTGGCAGGCAGTTGAGGAGCTGCTGCTCACCCTCTCCTCAGGCCGCGGGGTGGTATTCGCCCGCTGCGCTTGCCGGCGGTGCAAGGCAGCTGGGCAAACCTGGCAGCTCGAGGCAGAAGACGCGCGCCCCCTCTCTGAGGATGAGGCAGAGGAGGCCTGGATGCTTCAGCGGCAGGCCGCTCTGCGCTCTGCCTCGAGGCGCAACTGATCAACCCACATATAGACGCTGCTTTCTACGATCGCCCTATCGGGCTCCGCGAGGGCCTCGAGCGCCACTGGGGTATACCCGCCACAATCGGCCCGCATGAGATCTGGCGCCTCTCCCTCAGGGGCAAACAGATCAAACAGCCGCCAATCTTCTGGCTCGCAGGCCGCACAAATGCACTGCGTTAAGATCACGCCCACCTCACCGCGCGCCATATCAGGCAGCACAGCAGCCAGCCAGCGCTCCTCCCCTGCGGCTGGCGCCGCATTGCGCGCAGAGAGTGCGCGGTGGTGCAGATAGTGCTGATGTCGCCACATATGGCGGCGCCCGAGGGTGTTGAGCCCCAGCCGCGCGCGGTGGATCTCGCGCTCCTCGAGGGGGGCCCCGCCATAGATTGGGGTATACTCATTTACGGTCTCGAGGATCTCTGCGACGGGGCGCCAGAGCCCCACCCGCTCAATCAGCAGCCCCAGCAAGCCATCCTGATCCCACCCCTGAAACTCACGCTCTTTCTGGCGCAGGTATCCCCACAGGCCAGAGCCGTCTGGTGCGCGGTAAGGCTGCCCGAGAAATTCACAGAGCGCGTCAATGTTCTTTGTAGTGTCCATACAATCTCCTCTCTGCAGTCATAAGAACGCAGAGGCGCCAAATATTCGGATATGGCATGATAAAATTAATCGACAAAATGGGCTCTGATGTAACGGTGGCCAATGTTGCTCGCGTTTCACTGGGCCGCACCGTCACAGAGATTGGGCCGTCAGAGCAGAGCTTGATCGACTACTTGATCCGGCACCAGCACACCAGCCCGCTGCGCCATTGCTATGCGTCATTTCATGTAGTGGCGCCCATCTTTGTTTTGAGGCAGTGGGGCAAACATCAGATAGGCTGCAGCTGGAATGAGATCAGCTATCGCTATGTGCAGTTTGATGCGGAGCGCGCAGGCGTCTGGAAGCCAGAGATCTGGCGTGAGGCTGCGCCTGGTACCAAACAAGGCAGCGGGGGGCAGCTCCCAGCTGATCTCACCCTAGAGGCAGAGAAAGCATATGTGGAGGGCTGCGAGGCAGCAGCCGCGGCCTATCAGAAGCTGATAGATGCTGGCGTTTGTCGAGAGCAGGCGCGGGCAATACTGCCACAGGCTGTACAGAGTGAGGTGATCTGGACAGCCTCTCTTCAAGCGCTACTTCATTTCCTAGACCTGCGCCTAGCACCAGATGCCCAGCAGGAGATCAGAGCGTACGCGCAGCAAGTTGAGCGCATTGTGTTTGACCTCTGGCCTGTGACGCTGGGGGCATGGCGCAGAGAGCGCAACCATTGAACCCGCGACACCTAGCTGCGCGCCTCAGCTACTGCCGCACGCTGGCGCAGCTCTCACCCTGTGACCGGGCGCAGTATGGTGCGCTGCTGGTAGACGCACAAACCAACACCATCATCGCTGAGGGCTGGAATGGCCCACCTCGAGGGCCAGCGATCAGCTGCGGGCCTGATGGCTGCCTGCGTGATCAGCTCGCCATCCCATCAGGGCAGCGCTGTGAGGTGGGCTGCCATCATGCTGAGGCCAATGCAATCGCCAATGCTGCCCGACGCGGCGCCGCAGTGAATGGTGCCTGGCTGATTGTGAGCGGGGCGCCCTGCCTGCAGTGTGCCAAGCTGGCTCATCACGCCGGGGTGGCTGTGGTGTGGTGCGAGCTCGCAGGCAGGGATGATGAGGGGCTGAGGTATCTCTCAGAGCACGGGGTGAGGGTGCACTGCGTAGTTTAGAACAGCGTAGGCTGCTTAGCTGGCTTACGCGCCCCCAGCTCCTCTGGTGGTAGGCAGCCCCAATGCGCGATCCTGGCTCGAGCAATCTCCGCATACTCTGGCTCGCGCTCGATACCCACAAACTCAAACCCTAGCTGGGTGGCAGCGCAGCCAGTGGTGCCGCTGCCGCAGAACGGGTCAAGGATCACGCCCCCCGGCGGGGTGATCAGCTTGCAGAGCCAGCGCATCACTGCGATCGGCTTTACGGTGGGGTGCACATTCTGCCGCTTAGTCTCACCCCGTTGATAAGGGTTATCTATCGGCGTCCCTCTGCCATCACCCACTGCGCGGGCCTCGAGCCCCACCAGCCCTGCCTCACGCTCCTCTCTGCTGGCCTTACCCTCATAAAAGAAGCGGCTGGCCTCAAAACCTGCCTGCAGATCAAGAGCTGCGCCTGCGCTAGGATCTAGGAGGATATTGGCTGGCCAGCGGCCTATTTCTTGACCTGTGCTTTGCATTGGATCTTGCTGAGCATACTTCCCATAAATATGAGATTGCTGGGTTCTAGGAGTTGTAAAAATATATTCATCAGTCTCAATCCTACACCCATCAATGTTGAGCCCCCCCACCCCCCACTGCTCAACATTCTCTGCCACAGAGCCAGCCAGTGGCTTGCGGCAGAGCAGGATCGGCTCATGCGCTGGCTTGAGGGCTGTGCCCCAGCCAGACCACTGCTGCGCTAGAGGGGAGGCGGGGGCTGTAATATCAAAGGCACCCATACCCCCAGAGTAAATAAGGCGAGTGGACCCACTGACACCTGCACCAATCACCTCACGCTCAGCCCCTGCCCGCTTATCGAGCGCCTTGCTCACATCATGAGATTTTGGGAAGCCACTGCCATAAAGCCAGTGAAGCATATCTCTCACCTCAAACCCAGCCAGCCTCACTGCGACCCCCATCAGGTCTACAGTGCGTGAGCCAGCGAAGATCACAGCATGGCCCCCTGGCTTGAGCACTCGATATACCTCACGCCAGAGCTCTGGCCCGGGCACAAATGCGTCCCAGCTTTTACCCATAAAGCCTGCCCCGCTGGGCTGATACTCTTCACCCGCCAGCCACGCTGTGAGCGCTGCGCTCACTGCCCGGGGGGAGCAATTGCCCAGCCCATATGGGGGATCAGTGACCACTGCATCAATGCTAGAGTCTGGCAGCGTTTTGAGGTGATCTATTGAGTCTGCATTGATGACTGTGGCGCTCAAAATCTGCCCCGCTTCTCCCATGGCTTTATCTGTGGCGTTGACGGGCGCGCTGGAGCTCCAGCAGCCCTGCGCTCGAGCGCCTGCCCATCATCCCAGCGCCAGCAGATCAGGTCATAGCGCAGGGCGTCAAGAGGATCCTCAATGCCTGATTTCACAGGTTGCTCTCTGCGCTTATCCCATGCATATCCTGCAATTGCCTTGCGCAGGCTGTTGCCCGGGGCATTGCGCCCTGTATCCCAAACCTCTTGCGTGATGCGGTATTTGCGCTCCCATATTGCTCTCTTGAGGCGCTGCACTCCATTCATGATGTCAGTTTTCACGGGGGAAGTTGACCAGCGCAGCTTCAGGCCCAGCCCATGCGGGGGAGGGTAGCGCAGCTCCTTAAATGTGCTCTGTGCGGTACGGTCGCTGCGCGCGGCGCCAGCCTTATCGCCACAGCCAGCATCCAGCCAAATGCGGGGGCCAGGCGCGCTGGCTCTGTGGGCGCGCGGCCACGCAACCGAGAGGATCATGCGGCAGAGCTCCTGCAGGCTCACCTCTTTGGGATTGAGCTCAGCGCAGATGATGTCTGCGTCTAGCTCCTCATCATGCGCGATGATCAGCACGCTGGGCTTTCTAAATCCCCAATCCACTGCAATGCGGGCTGTCATATCCTCCCGATATTGCCAGCCCTGCACAATATTCTCTGCCTCTGAAAACTCCGAGTAAACCAGCCCGCTGGGTGGTGCAGGTTGGTTTAGGATCATTGCTGCTCGCTCCTCTGGCGGCAGCTGTTCTGTGGCTCTAAACCACTCCTCAGAGAGATTCTCTCTGTTGCTATATGAGGTGTGTAGCAGAGGGGTGCAGCCAGCATCCTCTGCGAGATCAACCCACCAGGCGCCCATCACTGGCAGGCCGCACATCACCAGCATTGGAGATGGCCCGCTACGCAGGCGCCCCAGCGCTTTAAAGGCCACCTCTTGCGTCATTGTTTGGGCCTCATCAATGAGCGCCACCCCGCTAGTGGCATTGATGCCCTCGAGGGGATTGTGGCTGGCGTCTCTGGTGCCCGGGCGGAAATAGCTGCGACACCACACAGATGAGCCCGTGGCGGGATCGCTCCAGATGCCCTGCGTTTGAGAGTAGCTCCAGCCTAGAGGCCCTAGCCATTTCTCGATCTCTGGCTGTAGCACTGTGCGGTAGCGCTGCGCTGTATCGGTGATAAGGAGGCTGCTGGTGCCCGGGCGCATATTGCTCACCCATGCGAGGGCAAACACCAGCGCTGAGGTTTTACCTGAGCCCCAGCCAGCACGCACTGCCACCATGGTTTGCTGGCGGGTGATGGCCTCGAGGAGCTCGAGCTGTAGTGGGTTCAGTTTGATCATTTGGCGAAAATCTGCACACTGCTTTAGATTGTGATATTAGTCACACAGGGGGACTGATGCACAAACTAGGCTACGTTAATCGGGATTTGCCGTATAGAGGCCAATCACCAACACCTGATCTGCGGGTGATGGGGATTTCGGGCACCTATCTGCAATCTGGCTACATTAGCGGCAAAGAGCAAAATCACAGACTCACTGGCTCTGCGTGGGTGCGTGAGGCTGAGGAGATGCTCGCCACTGATGCCAGCGTGGCTGCCAGCTGGCGCGTGCTCAAGCAAACCCTCCTCGAGGCCAAATGGCGCTGGGAGCCCGGCGATGAGAGCGATGAGCTCTCAAAGCGCCTGTGCGAATACGCCAATGAGGCATTTGGGTTTGATGGCTACCCGGGGCAAATCACCATCCCATGGGAAGATCAGCTTGCCTATATGTGGGAGTTTGCACCCATAGGCTACCGCTATTTTGAGGAGCTCTACCGGGTGGCCCCCTGCGCCTCTGGGCAGATGCGCGTCTGGCTCGATAGGTTCGCAGACCGTGAGCCCTCAGCGCACCTGCGCTGGGAGAGTGCAGACGGGCAGAATCTAGACGCAGTGCTGCAGGCCACCCGGGGCAATCGCCAGCCCCTACCAATCCCAGCAGATAAGCTACTCCTGCTCACCCTCAATCAGACGGGCAGCAACTTCGAGGGGCGCGGGCTGTTGAGGCCAGCCTGGTGGTGGTGGCGTTTCAAGCAGCGCACCAGCAACCTGATCGGGGTAGGTGTTGAGCGCTGGGCAGTGGCCACCCCTCGCATCAGCGTGAATCGAGCTATGGCAGAGGAGATGGGGCTCACTGATCATGATATAGACACCATGATTGATCGGGCGGCAGCTCAGGCGCAGGCATATGTGGCGCAAGAGCAGAGCTATCTGGTTGATAACCCTGTGGTCTCATTCCAGACCTACGGTGAGCAGAAGCTCGACTCCACCCACGCGCTCAGCATTATCAGGGAGTGCGATAACCAGATTGCTCAGAGCTTCCTAGCGCAATTCTTGCACCTAGGGATCACAGATACAGGCGCTCGCAGTGTTGGTGAAGTTCACCTCTCAGTGTTTAGGCGCAGCGCTCTCAACCTATGCGATATGGTTGCCTCGAGGGTGGGTGGGGTTGATCGTCGCGCAGCGGGCACTATTGGGCGCCTCATTCGTTGGAATTTCGGAGAGGTCAACCCAGCACAGCTGCCAGTGCTCAGGCACTCTGGCTTAGATGCTGATGAGCTCGCAGAGAGCCTCTCTAGCCTGAGCACGCTGGTGCAGTTTGGCTTGCTCACGCCAGAGGATGATCTCGAGCGCAGCATCAGGCAGCGCATTGGTGCTGGGGAGCTCCCCGATGAGGCCTCGCGCTCATTCTTTGACCGGATCAGCGCCACTGCACCTGCGGGTGGTGGTGGGCTGGCGCTGGCTGAGCGCTACCGCAAGCTCATGAAGGGGGCAGGCAAATGACGCTAGGCGGCTCATTCGAGGCTCTGCTGGCGCTATGCGATCAGCGGGTGGCGATCAATCGTCTGGAGACGCACAGCCCAGAGCGTGGCTCGACCCATAAATGGGTGGTCTCATTTGCCCCATATGCGACCCCAGAGAGATGGCAGCAGGAGAGTCATATCCGGCTCAGTGAGGCGCTCAATCGCGCCGTTTCTACTGCACAACTGCTGGTTTTTAGCGGCTATGCAGACAGCCCACACACCCCCACCCAGCGTGCGCGGGCAGCTAGAGTAGGTAGGGCAATATGAGCGCTAAGCGCAAACTGAGGCGCAGGATCTCATCCACACTGCGGCGCCGGTTGGCAGAGGATGATCCTAAGACGCCAGCGCCCGCGCGCGATCAACGCACTGGCTCTACCCGCAATCGCCCGGGCTCTGCATCATCTACCCGCGGCGGCATCAAAATCTCTGATGCTGCAGAGGCTGCGCTCGAGGGGCTCAGAGATGAGCACAATGAGCGATACTCTGCCCCCGGGCGCAGGGTTGATCTGGGGATGCTGCGGGCTGTCTATCGCAGGGGCGCAGGCGCTTTCTCTGTGAGCCACAGGCCCAGCGTCACCAGCCGCAATCAGTGGGCGCTGGGCAGGGTGAAGGCCTTCCTCCGCTTAGTGGGCACAGGCGAGCGCAAAAAATCCTACACCACAGATGATGATCTGCTGCCTAAAGAACACCCCAGCTACAAAGCCAAAGAGCAGGCCACAGAGCAGCTGGCAGAGCGCTATGCGCACATTGATTTCTCTCCCCCTGATGGGGTGCGCAAGGCAGCAGCTCGAGCGCTCGAGGTGAGGGCAGAGAAGCCCCCCTCGCAGCGTGGCATGACAGCTGTGGGCCTCGCGCGTGCGCGTGATCTATCCAACGGCAAAACCATCAGCCCCGAGACGGCCCGCAGGATGCTGGCGTATTTCACCCGGCATGAGGTGGACAAAGAGGGCTCCAGCTGGCCAGAGCAGGGCAAAGGGTGGCAGGCCTGGCAGGGCTGGGGTGGGGATGCTGGATATTCATGGGCCAGAAAGCTGGTGAGACAAATGGATGCAGCAGATCAGAGGCTCGCAGAGCGCCCCACCTATCGAGCAGCCTTCAATGAGATAGCACTGGCAGAGGTAGATGGGCTGGTGGTGGTGGTGGATGATGGCCAAACCATGGGCCGCCCATTTGTCACCCTGAGCGCTGGCAAGGTCTCCTCGCGCCTATCAGGTGATCTAATCTGTGATGTGACGCCAGAGCACCTAGCAGAGATCAAGCGGGTCTTTGATGCTCGCAAAAACGCAGACCCTGTGATCATTGATTGGAATCATCAGAGCGCCCCCGGGGGACAAAGCACCCCTGAGGAGAGTGGCGCACTGGGTGAGATTGCAGAGCTGCGGCTCTCAGAAGATGGGCGCCAATTGATTGCTGTGCCCGTCTACAATCAACGGGGAGCTGAGGTGGTGGCTGCTGCTGGTGGCACCCTCTGGAGCTCCCCCGAGTTTTTCCTAGGTGACGTCTACGCCAGAGAGAGCGGTGAACGCACTGGCTCTGCTCAGCTGTTGGCAGTCACCCTCACCCCCCGCCCACAGCAGGCAGCGTCTGCACTCGAGCGGGTCACCCTATCAGAGGAGATGAATCTGATGGATGTAGCAGAGATTGAGGCTATCGCAGACCTCGAGCAGGCTAAGGCCCTCCTGAAGCAAAAGGATGCGCTGGTGCGTGAGCTCGAGGCCCGTCTAAAGGCCAGCCGCGAGGAGATGGCAGAGGATGAGGATGATGCAGAGGAGATGGCAGAGGCCAGCTCTGATGCTGAGGAGAAAGAGCAGATGGGCGAATATAAGCGCATGAGTGAGCAACTCACGCAGGCCAACACCGCACAGGCTGCCCAGATCCAAGCTCTCACTGAGCAGGTGCAGGCGCTCGCAGAGAAAGAGGCCACCACGCGCCGTGAGGCAGAGGTGGGTGCATTGCTCCGAAGCGGACGCATCAGCCCCGCAGAGCGTGATGTGGCAGAGCACGCCTGGGCGCTCGCAGAGCGGGGTGATAGCCTTTTCTGGGAGATGTTTTCGCGGCGCGCCGCAGAGCACGCAGTCTCTCTCTCTGAGATTGGCCATGGCGCCAGCGGGGAGGAGATCTCCCAGGCGACGATCGCCCAGCGCGCTCAGGAGCTCGCCAGCTCTGAGAGCATCACTTTCTCTGAGGCATATGAGCGCCTCGCACGCACTGAGCCCGCTCTCATCAAGAGCGCGTTTGGAGGATTCTGATGAGCGATAACAACAGCACCATCATCTCATGCGTGGCGGCTGCCACCATCACTGCGCTACAGGCGGTCAAGTTTGACGCCGCTGGCAAGGTCACTCCCTGCACTGTTGAGGGTGAGATCGCCTGCGGCATTGCCCAGCGCCCAGCAGCAGCGGGTGAGGTGGTCGAGGTTTGCGTGCGCGGGCTCACTAAGGCCATCGCCGGGGCAGACCTCTCCGAGCAGGGCCTTCTCATGGTCAGCGCCGCGGGCAAGGTGATCGACTTCGCAGCAGGCGCTGGGAAGTACAGCGTTGCATCTTGGATCCCCAACATCAATCACACCACCACTGCAGACGCTCAAGAGGTCTTTGTGATCTTTGATGGCGCCTCTGAGCAGGGAGCATAATTTATGGCATCTGGCGGCTATAGCAGTATTCACCCAGTAAATGAGATCCTCACTGGTGTGGTCAACGAGGCGATCCCCAGTGACAGCCAGCTGATCGCCCCGCAGGCGTTTGAGCCTATCGAGGTGCAGGATCGCAGCGGCACCATTCTCATTGAGGAGAGCCGAGCGTTTATGGGTGAGGCAGGCGCTGATCCCCAGCGGGCGCCCGGCGCCAGCCGACAAGCGCTCTCTCACTTCACCCGCTCGAGCACCACCTACAAGTGCGAGATTTACTCTTTTGCGGATAGCATCCCAATGGAGGATATCGAGGACAGCCAGTATCCAATGGCAGAGCAGATGCGTAGTGCGCGGCGCGTCAAGCGAGCCCTCCTGCTGGCTCAGGAGAAGCGGGCAGCTGATCTACTCTTCGATACGGGCACGTTCGCTAATGCCAGCCCAGCCACCAAATTCAACGCAGCAGGTGGTGAGCCCCTCACCTACCTCTCAGAGCAGATTGATGTGCTCCGGGCTGCTAACCACGGGATCATGCCTGACACCATGATCTTGGGTTATGATGTTTTCCGCGCACTGGGCCGCAATCCTGAGATGCGTGGCTACATCACCACGGGCGCTGGTGGTGTCGCATCTGGCAATCGCCTTCTGCAGAATGATGTGATCCTCGAGGTGTTGCGCGATAACCTTGGCATCCAGAACATTTTGGTGGGTGCTGCGCGGCGCGAGACTGCAGTGGCTGGCGCCACCTCTAGCGAGGCGCAGATCTGGGAGGCAGAGACCATTGGCCTCTATTCCATGCATGGGGGAGATCCACAGGTGGGCCGCAGCGGTAACCTCAAGATCATGCCTCTCTGCGCTGTTGATCTCCGCTATAAGGGCTACATCGCTGGCGAGTACGACTCTCAGGATATGGTGCGTAAGCATGTTTATGGCGAGCACGTTCAGCAGTTCAAGGTGATCGACGCCACCCGCGGGCGCCTGATCACTAACTGCCTCGCATAAGGCGCTTCTGTGAGTTGCCCGCTGTGCTCACAGCGCCATCACCACCATCTAGCAGAGAATGGTGATGAGCGCGCGCTGGCTGATCTCGCCTCTCAGATCAGAGAGGCCAATACAGCCAGACAGCGGGACATATTGAGAGCTACCCGGGCGCAACTGCGCCTAGAGGCTAGCCTCGACAAAAAATTGAGGCGCTCTCTGCGAGCTGCAAAGAGCGCAATCAGTGATGCAGTGCAGGGGGCAGCTGATAGCGGCAATCTGCAAACGCTGCGCAATCTAGATCGCACTGATCTTGAGCGCTGGCTTTTAGATGTTGGCCTAGGTGATCTGGTGCTAGACATCACAGCGGCAGAGCGAGATACCCTCGCAAATGTTGAGCAGCTCCTACTGGCCTCCTCTGATGGCTTTGATGTCAATGCGATTGAGGGAGTGGGGCAGGCGCTGGCTGATGACACCATCTCTGGGATCATTGATGATGTAGTGATCCCAGATGTGCAGCGGGCAGTGCGTGATGCGTTAGCTGGCGCACAATTCACTGCAGATCCTGCAGAGGTGATCGGCTCTTTGGATGCCGCACTGCGCTCTGCAGAGGGCAGGCAGATCACAGAAGCTCGCACGCGCATCACCTCATTTGGGCGTGAGCTCACTGCGGTGGCAGCAGAGAGCGTGGGGATTGATCACTATCTCTACACAGGGCCGATAGATGGGATCACCCGCCCATTTTGCAGGCAGCTGGTGGGTAGGGTGTTCACCAAAGCTCAGGTGCAAGATCTGCGCAATTATCAAATTGAGCCCCCCTTAGTGCGGGGTGGTGGGTACAACTGCAGGCACACCTGGGCGCCGGTCTCAGAGGAGCTGATTGAGAGCGCTGATCTCTCGAGGGGCACCAATGCAGATGTGCGCAGAGCCAATCAGGCAGCGAGGGCCGAGAGATGAAAGCTACGCAGAATCTAGACTATGCCCTCTACTGGGAGGCCCCCAGCCCTCTGCAGGCTGCACCCAGCATTGGCTACACCACCCCAGCGGGCACAGTGCAGGCACCCACCAGCATGAGCGCAGTGAGGGCTGCGCGCACTGTGACAGCTCTGGGTGGGGATAGGCGCACCCTCACCCTCACTGCGGGTGATGACAGCCAATATCTCATTGGCCCCACCACTGGCAGAGCGTTTCTCATCACTGCGGGTGATGGTGTGTTTGCGGTCACAGTTGATCGCCTCG
>Ga0181594_10000549_pt1 | contig 34803 bp, 33 predicted proteins | sample 071ome_18_FD_145603 | JGI IMG/M metagenome (GOLD analysis project Ga0181594, IMG submission 145603) | Coastal salt marsh microbial communities from the Groves Creek Marsh, Skidaway Island, Georgia - 071413BT metaG (spades assembly) | ecosystem: Environmental > Aquatic > Marine > Intertidal zone... | reverse complement strand
CCGCCGTCTCGGGCATGGAATCGACGCCGTATTCCTTCTTCATCTTCGGATTGATGAAACGCCAGCCGATGGTGGTGTCCTCGATCTGTGAGGAACGGGAAAACGGAGAGGTCGCCTTGGGAACGACAAACGGCGCGCGGGACATGCCCTCGACACCGCCCGCGACCACGAGCTCGGCTTCGCCCGTCTTGATCGCGCGTGCGCCTGCGGTGAGCGCCTCCAGACCCGAGCCGCACAGCCGGTTCACGGTCGCGCCCGGCACATCGGACGGCAAACCCGCCAGCAGCAACGCCATGCGCGCGATATTGCGGTTGTCCTCACCGGCCTGATTGACGTTGCCGTAATAGACCTCGTCCACCTTGTCCCAGGCCACGCCCGGATTGCGCGCCATCAGCGCGCGCATGGGAATGGCGCCCAGATCGTCGGTGCGGACCGACGACAGGGAGCCGCCGTAACGTCCGAAGGGTGTGCGGACCGCATCACAAATGAAGGCTTCAGCCATGTTGGTTCTCTCCTGTGTCATGGACCGGCGCGCACTCAGGCGGCGGCCGGCCGTCGTCCGTGGAAGGCATCGTCCAGCAGCGCGCGGATACCGTCGCGCGTGACAGGACGGGGATTGAAGTAGGGATTCTGGGTGGCGATATCGGCAGCCCGGTCAAGATCTTCTTCCTTCATGCCGATCTCGGACAGCGCCATCTTCGCGCCCAGGGATTTGGCTAGGTCGAACAGCGCTCCCGCCGGGTCGTCGGTGCCGAGCGCGCGGGACATGCGCTCGACCATCTCCGGCGCGGCCGCCGCGTTATAGGCCGTCACATGAGGGATGACCGCCGTGTGGGTCTCCGCATGGGGCAGGTTGAAGCTGCCGCCCAGCGTGTGACAGAGCTTGTGGTGGAGCGCCATGCCGACCGCGCCGAGCGACGCGCCCGACAGATAGGCACCGTAGAGCGCGTCGCTGCGCGCCTCGATGTTGCCCGGCTCCCTGACCACGACCGGCAGCGCGCGCGCCAGTGCCCGCACGCCTTCCTCGGCCATCATGGAAATGATCGGGTTCGCGGTCTCCGAGTAGATCGCCTCCACGCAATGGGCAATGGCGTTCATGCCGCTGGGCCCGGCGATGAAATCCGGCAGGGTCAGGGTCAGGTTCGGGTCATAGACCACGGTCGTCGGCAGCACCTTGGGGTCGCGGCCGGTCTTCTTGATGCCGTCCTCGGTCAGCCCCCAGATCGGCGTCATCTCCGAGCCGGCATAGGTGGTGGGCACGGCGATGATCGGCAGACCGAATTCCAGCGCGATGGCCTTGCCCAGCCCGGTGGTCGAGCCGCCGCCGACAGCCACGCAGGCATCCGCGCCTAGGCGTTTGGCCTCGTCACGGGCCGCGCGCGCCACCTCGACGGGCACATGCATTTCCGCCTTGTCGAACACGCCCGCCGAACGCGCACCTAGGCGTGCGGCCACATCCTCGGCCTGTTCGCGCTGCTGGGGCGTGGAAAGAACAAGCGCCTTGGCGACGCCCAGCCGCTCGACCTCCTCGGCCAGACGGTCGAGACTGCCGACCCCGAACACCACCCGTCCGGGCAGCGCCTCGTAGGCAAATGCGCGCATCCAGTCATCCTCCCCACATGATCCGGACGCCGTTCCGGCCCGGTTTCAAGGGCGCAAACTATCGCACAGCGCGCGAAAGGCACATAGGCCGCCGCGCGGAGTGCGAACAGCAGGAATGCGCCGCGCGCCGGCATACCGCAACGCGGCATTTCGCAACGCGGACCGGGCTGTTGTAGGTTTGGGACCCGTTTGTCCCAGCCTCCAGGCGTGCCATGTCAAATGTCCAGATAGCCCGTTTTTCAGAGATCGAGTCGCAGGGTCCGCGCTTTGCCGCGGAACTGGACCTGCCGCTCGCGGCCTACCAGAAGATGACGGCGGAGGAGTTCTACCTGCTCCTGTCCTCACCAAAACTGGGTGGGCCATTCGCGACCGATCCCGGCATCTCCGATGACCAGGGTCTGGTCGCCGCGATCGTGAAGTGTTCACCGGGACAGGGCCCGTACCTCCACGCCCACTACAACACGCTGGAAAACTTCGTCGCGCTGGACGGCAGCTTCCGCATCACCTGGGGCGATATGGGCGAGAACGAGACGATCATCGACCCGCTGGACATGGTCTCGGTGCCGCGCGGCGTGGTGCGCGCCTTTGCCAATGCGACGGACAAGCCAGCCCACATCATGGCCTTCATCCGCGGCAACACACCCGAGGATTTCGCGGACGTGGCAATGACCCCGGCAGCGGCGGATGATCTGCTGCAGACCTTCGGGGACGGCACGGTGGACAAGATCAGGGAGATCGGTTGGCGCTTCGATGCCAGCGTCGATGCGCCCACGGCCCGGGTAAGCCCCGACACCATGGAAGCGCAGGTCGCCCGGTTCGCCCGGCTGACGGCGAAGGACGCGGACGGCCTGGCCACCTACGCCATGATGGCGCCCGAGGGCGCGGGAGCCGCCGTTGCGGGCGACCCCGGCCTCTATGCGAATATTCTGGAAATCGCGCCGGGTACGTCGGCGGAGCTGGCAGGCATCACCGGCAAGCGCAACCTGATGGCGCTCACCGGGCGGACCATCGCCACCCGCGACGGGACCGAGGAGATGCTGTCGCCCTGGGACATGGCGACCCTGCCGGACGGCACGTCATGCCGGCTCGCCAACCCGGGCGATGAACCGGCACGACTGCTGTCGATCGAGGTGCGCTAGGCGCCTTCCGCGACATCCCGGCCCTTGATCTGTTCCTTCGACTTGCCGTCCGGATTTTCCTTCCAGAACGCGTCGTAACAGTCATGGGTCGCATAGGGCATGATCATGCCCGGGTCGAACGGATAGGGCTCGACGCCTTCCGCGACCTTGCGCGGCCAGGCGTGATCGGCGAGCGCACCCTTGCCGATGGCGCAGAAATCGCCTTCCTCGTCGGACAGCGCCTGCTCCGCCACATCCGGATCGTGCAGCTTGCCGTTCGCCATGACCGGCAGGCCGGTATAGCGCCGGGCCAGACCGGACAGGCTCTTGTCCGTCCCGAAGACGGGTGAGACACCCAGATGGGCGCTGCAGTCCAGGAAGTCGATCCCGGTCTCGGCGAGGCGCGGGAAGACGACCTTCGCGTCGTCGTCGCCTCCGGGCCAGACATAGTCGAAGTCATTGACCTTGGTCTGGGAGATACGCACCCCGACCGGGGCGTCCGGCACTGCCGCCCGGATCGCCTGCAGGACCTCGCAGTGGTAGCGCACCCGGTTCTCAACGGGTCCGCCATACTCGTCATCGCGCAGGTTGGTGTAGGCGGTCAGGAACTCGTCCGGCAAATAGCCGTTCGCGCCGTGCAGCTCGATACCGTCGAAACCGACCTCGATCGCGCGGCGTGCTGCGGCGGCATAGCTCTCGACGGCTTCGGCCATTTCGTCACGGGTGATCTCGCGCGGGGTCTGGAAAACGGTGCCGCTGCCACGATAGCGCGGAATCTGCTTGCCGACAGGTGTCACCACCGACGGCGCGATGGAGCCCTCGACCCAGTGGTTGCCCTGGTTGATCGCGCCGCAATGGAAGATCTGCATGAAGATCGGCACGCCCTCGGCATGCACCGCCTCGACAACCTTGGCCCAGGAATCGCGCTGTTCGTCATTGGCGATGCCCGGCTGGTACGCATAGCCCTGGCTGTATTTGAGATCGATATAGACGGCCTCCGATATGATCAGCCCCCAGCCGCCGCGCGCATAAGATGCGTAGTAGTCACGCATCTGGTCAGTGACGATGCCGTCCTCGGTCGCGCTGGCGCGCGTCAGCGGCGACACGACCGCGCGGTTGGCCAGTTCCACGTTCCCGATCTTTTTCGGCGAGAACAGGTTGGGGTAGGTCTCAACCCCGGGTCCACTCAATGACATTCAGAAAATCTCCCTGACTTCCGGACGGATACGTCCGGTCCTTATTTTTCGATGGGGACGCCCACGAGGCTGCCCCACTCGGTCCATGACCCGTCATAGCTGCGCACGCTTTCATAGCCAAGCAGCTCGGTCATGGTGAAATAGGCCAGCGTGGCGCGATGGCTGAGGCGGCAGTATGAGATCACGTCCTTGTCCGGCGTCGCGCCACGCGCCTCAAGCAGCGCGCGCAATTCGTCGGGCGCACGGAACGTCATGTCGTCGTTCAGGAACTCGTCGAAATAGAGGTGACGGGAGCCGGGGATCCGCCCCGCGCGCTCCGCGCCCACATCCGGCGCGCCGATCATGTTCACCCGTTCGCCGCGATACTCTTCCGGCGAACGGTGATCCAGAAGGACAGACGCCTCGCCCGCCTTCAGCTCATCCAGCAGGTCCACGATTTCGGTGAAGCGTACCCGCATCGCATCGTTGCGTCCGGCCGGAGGCGTATATGTGACGGGCGCCGGTTTCGCCGGCACCTCGGTGCTTTTCGGACGGCCCTCTTTCTCCCACAGCACGCGCGCGCCGCTGAGCAACCGCACATCCCTGTGGCCCAGATAGGTGAACACCCACCAGCCATAGGTCCCGAACTGCACCGGATCGCCGTAGCAGACCACGGTCGTGTCGTTGGATATGCCCAGTTCCCCGCACCGCTTCGCGAACAGTTCCGGCGAGGGAAAGTCACGGATGGTGTCGTCCCACAGGAAATCCTTCCAGAAGAAGCCGTGGGCGCCCGGGATGTGCCACTTGTCGTAGGACTCGGTTCCGGTCCAGTTGAATTCGAGGATCACGACGTTCGGATCGTCGAGGTGTTCTTCCAGCCAGGATGGCTCCACCAGTCTGTCGGACACGTTCACCCCACCCGTTCTGCGTTTCGATGCTAGACTTGACGCGGATCAAAGCGTGCCGGACCGCGAAAATCAATGCGACCAAGCGACCGTGGAGGGCGTTGTGACGGATAAGCGCAGCATCGGGATCGTCAGCATGGGCGATATGGGCCATGCCGTGGCCCGAACTCTGCGCGAGGGCGGGCATGATGTCGCCACCGCACTGGACGGACGCAGCGAACGGACCCGCGCACTGGCGCAGACGGCCGGAATCGCCGATGCGGGAAGCCTCGGCGCCCTGATCGCGCTTAGTGAGATCATCCTGTCGATCATGCCGCCCGCCGCCGCGACCGGCTTCGCCCGCGATGCGGCGCGCGAAATCGGCGCGGCCGGAACCCGGCCGGTCTTTGTCGATTGCAACGCCATCGCCCCCGGCACCAGCCGGGAGATCGGTGCAATCTTAATCGATGCGGGTGCGTCCTTCGTCGATGGCGGCATCATCGGCTCACCGCCGGGCCGGCGCGCGCCCACCCGGCTTTATGTCAGCGGCGAACAGGCGGCGGCCATCGAGACGCTAGCCCGCCCGGACCTGCTGATCCGCAACCTTGGCCCGGAGATCGGCGCCGCCTCGGGGATTAAGATGTGCTACGCGGCCCTCACCAAGGGAACCATGACCCTCGACACGCTGGTGCTACTGGGCGCGCAGGCGCTCGGCCTGTCGGAACCGCTGCTGGTCGAGTTGTCGGAAAGCCAGGCCGGGCCGCTGGAACGCATGCAGAGCAGCGTGCCGTGGCTCGCCGCCGATTCCGCCCGCTGGGTGGGCGAGATGGAAGAAATCGCGAAGACCTTCGAGGGCGCAAACCTGACGCCCCGCATGCACGAAGGCGCGGCGGATATGTTCAGCCTGCTCGCGCAATCCACGCTGGCCGCCGAAACCCGTGAGACCGCCGACCGGTCCCGCACGCTCGACGAGGCCGTCAAGGCCTTCGCAGCTACGCTTTCGGCTTGCGCGCGCGACGCGGCCGACTAGGCGGACCCGAGGAACCGGTGGACCGTGCCGGACGCGCCGGTTTCCTGCCGCCCGGTTTCCCCCTCGCTGCCGGTTTGCCCTTGCCGGCCGGTTTCCCCTTGCCTCCCGGCTTGCCTTTCCCCTGTGCGCGATGGGCGCCGCCGGAAGGCCGGCCGAGATTGCGCAACTGACGGACCAGCGCCTTCATCTCCCGCCGCTCGTACTGCAGGTCTTCCTCGCGCTGCCCGTCGCCGCGCGCATCGCGCAGCAGCTCATCGATCTGGGCCACGACGTTTTCCGCCGTGCGCGTCACCTCGTTGATCTGGGTCCGGTCGTGGCACCGGAGCACCACTTCCTGATTCATCATCAGATCGGAGAACGCATCGGCATCGGTCTTTCCGAGCCGGTCAAGCGTCCGGTCCACCTCGACCCAGGCCGAGCGCCAGTCGCGATAGATGGACGGGCCGCGCTTGTCGCCACGGACACGGGACACGATTTCGAGCTGGACCATGATCCGCACGAACTGCCAGACAACAAGCCGCAGTTCCGTACCGCCGGACCGTCCGCCCGCAGGGGCGTCGTTCATTCAGGTGTTTCCTCGCGCAGGCGGCCGTGTTTCGGGCCGCAATCGGCGCAGTAGCAATCAACGATTTTCCGCCGGGGCCGGCGGACATAGTGATAGGCACGTTCACATCCGGCACAACGCCAGATGATCTTCGCATGGGCTTCCCGGGACAGGTAGGGAATGCGATGGCGCACATTCGGCACCTCGCCCAGCAGACGCATCATTTCGCGCCAGCGCGCGCCGTGCCGGCAGGAACGGTTGTGGGCCAAGTCGGCGAGCACATGGGCGCATTCGTGGATAAAGGTGGCATCCCGGTCCTTCTCGCAACCCTGCTCCAGCAGGGCGGCATTCAGGACGATCCGGCGTTCGGCAGTGTAGGCGGCCCCAGCCAGGGTGCGCGCACGCCGGCTGATGACCACGGCGCAATCGAGCATTTCGCGAAATGCCGGGTCGAACTTCGCCGCCCGTGACAGACGCGCGGACAGGCCCCAGCGTTCCGCGATCTCGCGGACGGTGCCGATCCGGCGGTGTCCCCTGGCAAGCGATTCAACGGACAATGGAAATCACCCTTCCTGCCTGTTTCGGCCGGGGCAGTTTACCATGAGCGGCGGCAATCTGGTCCAGCCGAACAAGCACATCTTCGGGCATCGGCGCGGACCTGCGCGTGTCCATGCTGACATGCAGGCTGATGAGTTCGTTGGTCGAGGCCAGATAGCCTTCCTCCGCGTGATACATGAAATGCATGTAGTGCAGCCGCTTGGAGTCGTGTTCCAGAAGCTGGGTTTCGAACCGCATCTCGGCGCCCGCCATCATCTCGCGGTCATAGGTGATGTGGGCCTCCAGCGTGAAGGTCGAGGCGTTGTTCGCCGCCATGTACTTCTCGCCCAGCCCGACGTAGTCGAAGAAGGCGTCGGTCGCGTGGTCGAAGGCCAGCATGTAATAGGCCAGGTTCATATGGCCGTTGTAATCGATCCAGCCGTTCTGCACGCGCTCACGATGGAGGGTCAGCGGCGAGGCGATATTCGGCAGGCTTTCGGGCGTGGTCTCTAACATGGCGCGAGCATAGCCCGTCCCCGTCCCTTCGCAAGCGCTCAGCCGTGGATGGCCAACCGCCGCGACATGTCGGACTGGAAGCGCGCGTCCGGGTCGATGCGCGCCAGAACCTCCCGGAACCGGTCGAGCTTCGGAAACATCCGGGCGAAGGACTGCGCTGTCATCAGTGCGTCCTTGGCAACGTAGAGTCGCCCGCCGTGATCCAGCACGATCCGCTCGATCTCGCGGTGCAGATCCTCGACCCCCGCCCGGCGCGGCAAATCGACGGCATAGGCCATGCCGTGCATGGGGAAGGACAGATATCCCTCGCCGGGACCGCCCATCGGCTTCATTACGGCGGCGAAGGAACCCGCACCGGCGGACGACACCGCTTCCATCACCGCACGGATCCCCGCGCCCTGGATTTCATGGGGAAAGCCGGTGTGGATCGAATAGAATCCGCGCCGCCCATAGACGCGGTTGAACCCCGGCATGCTGTCCAGAGGAAAGAAGAACGGCCCCAGGCCGAGGCGCGCGTCGCGCCCTTCGGGCGGCAGCTTGTGGTAGCGGCGATCCGTGTACCAGCGCAGCAGCGCCGGGTGCAGCAACGCCGAGGGTGGCTGGAAGCGGATCGGGCGCGGCACCGGCGGTGGGGCCATGCCCGTCTCGTCCGGCGCGAAATCGCCATACTCCAGGATGCCCCGGCCCAGATCGCGCCCGCGCGCCATCGCATCGACCCAGCCGAACAGGAACGGTGTGGTCGCGCGCGCTTCCTCGATCGCAGCGATCATGTCGTCCACACTCGCCATGCGCCGGTAGCGCGTATCGACCCCACCGGACGCCACAGGCATCAGGCGGAAACACACGCGTAGGATCGTGCCCGTCAGGCCGATCCCGCCCAAGCTGGCGCGGAAGATATCTTCATTCACATCGCGCGAGGCCCGTACCACCTGGCCGCTTGCCATCATAAGGTCGATCCAGACGACATGGTTCCCGAAACTGCCAACCGCGTGATGGTTCTTGGAATGAATGTCGTTGGCGAAGGCGCCGCCGACGGTCACGCTGGCCGTGGCCGCGGACACGGGAAAGCAGTATCCCTCGGGCACGAAGAGTTCGAGCAGGGCTGCGAAATCCACGCCCGCCTCGCACACAACCTCGCGGCTGGCCGCATCGAATGACAGGATGCGATCGAGGTTGCGGGTTAGGATGACCTGGCCCGCGTCGTCCAGAGACGCATCCCCATAGCACCGCCCGCCGCCATAGGCGATGACGCCGCGCGCGCCGCGATCCGAGATTGCCGCGCGGAGCGACATCTCATCCGATGGCGCGCAGGTCGCCGCACGAGCAAACCGGGCCCGGCCCCAAGTCGTCAGTGTTTGTTCACTCCACACCGTCATAGCACCGGCCTAGTCTTAGCCTGAACGCACAAGACAGGTTACCAGCATACCGCCCGCTCGCACGGCTCCCCATTTGCCCAGACCATAACGCCCGCGATTAACCCATTCCCCATGAGGACATTAGCCAGCGGCAAATAGTCCATGATGTTCATGTTGAGCGGTTCCGATCGGCTGCATAGGGAACGGGGAGTGGATCAATTTTGTTCGTCTTAGAGAGCAATACCTCGGCGAACATCCATTTTTCTGATGAGAGCGATGACCGGGAGTGCCAGCAGAACCATCCAGCCCTTACCGATCACTTGGCCGAGAAGGAAATCTAAGCTGCCAAACGCTAAGTAGAGAAAGATAACGCTGTCCACAAAAAGGCCAACCACGCTACTCGCGAATACAGCTAGTACCAATCCCCGCCGCTGCAGCGGCGTGTAAACGGCGAGGTCAGCCATTTCAGATATGAGGAATGCTGCTGCTGATGCCACTACGAGTTCCGGGGAAGCAACAAAACCAGAAAGCGCAGCTCCAACCAGAATCGCCACTACCGCCAAACGTACGCCAAGGCGTCTTTGCACTAGGTCTCTCAGCACCAAAGCGAGGCCTATCATAAGGACACCGCTCGGGGCGAAAATCCCCGGTGCTACAGGTAGCAGGCACGGGCCATTTGGTACGCATTCAGTGCCGACGTTGCCTATCAGCCAGTTTGCTGCCGGAATACATGCGCCAAACGCAATCAAGTACAGATAACCTTCTTGCTTAGGAGACATCATTTCATCCTATGGGCGCTATGGCGATTGAGTTTCGGTTTAAACCAACAGGCCTAACAGTTGGTGGCGTTTCGCTGTTCTTGAAAACGCTCCCATCCTTGACGCCGCAACTCACATGCTGGGCAAGAACCGCAGCCATACCCCCATTCGTGACGCGAGGTGCGATCCCCGAGGTAGCAGGTGTGAGTTTCTTCCAAGATCAGATCGACGAACGAGTGGCCTCCAAGATTCAAAGCCAGTTCCCATGTCTTTGCCTTATCGATCCACATAAGCGGTGTGTGGATGACGAAGCGATTGTCCATCCCGAGTGTTAGAGCGACTTGTAGAGCCTTAAGTGTGTCGTCTCGGCAGTCGGGATAGCCTGAGTAATCGGTTTCACACATCCCCCCGATCAAATGTTTGAGGCCTCTTCTATAAGCTAAAGCTCCGGCAAACGTTAGGAACAGTAAGTTGCGTCCAGGCACGAACGTTGATGGAAGACCGTTCTCCTGCATTTCAATTGCGACCTCGCTGGTCATCGCGGTGTCGCTGATGTTGCCAAGGACTGAAATATCCAAGACATGATCCTCTCCCAACTTATAGGACCAGTCCGGGAAATCTACTCTCAGGTGCTTAATGAAACTCTTGCGACATTCAAGCTCAATGCTGTGGCGTTGTTGGTAGTTGAAGCCAATGGTTTCGACTTTCTCAAAACGATCTAGGGCCCAGGCGAGGCAAGTCGCACTGTCTTGCCCACCCGAGAATAGTACGAGAGCACGATCGTTCACCGGCGAAGCTTTCTAATTTATGGGGAGGGTGGTCTAAGATTCACGAATTACGTCTTCATCAGATTTTTGACCCGCCTTGACCGCGAACAATCCGAGCGAGACAGTCGCTTAGGTGTTGAATAACGGGGGGCGAGCTTTGCCCTTTCTTCCATAGACCATAGGCCGTTGGAGAATTCTAATAACTTAAAGTCCAAGTTGCATTACGCTTGATACTCTCCAAACACGGTACGACTGAGGGCCGGTTGCTCGCACCATGCAACGCGTCGGCAATCTTCATCCAGAAACCACTCGCGATCATGCCCACGCTATGAACGGATCTCGATGTTATTGGGGTCATGCCCTCACAGGTTTCGGGGAAAACAGCTCGCACACACCACTAGTATTCGCTGATGAGCTCATGCGCCCGCACCTCTCCTTCTTCAGCCGAGATCATCTTACGAATAGTGCCATTACTCCGCTAATGCATGATAACCCGCTGAATTGCATTACCCGAAATAACACCCCGTGGATTTAGGGAATGACGGAAACATCCCGAGGATCTACGGGATAAATTTCTGGCTTGCCAGTTTCCTGATGCTCACGGCGACATCGCTCTACCTGACGCTGGAGAAGACACGTCGCGGTGTGCTTGTTGCGGTGCTAGTTCCCCTCGCGGTCTGCGTGTTGGCCTACGTCGTCTTCCTGCGTATTTTCTATGTGCCGTTACCGAAGGCGACCTGGTGGTCTGGGTTCAGCTGAGCCGCAGCGCGGACTGTCTTGATCTCATGGTTATCCGTAAAGAACCAATCCGACACCTGGTCCATCAGGACAAGGGCATCAGCCTGCAAGCATAAGACTCCCGCCTATCGACACTGGCTATGATCAAAACAGGGTACAAATACCGGGTACAAATAGGTTCGAAGCCAGATACTAAAAACCCCAGAAACGAGGCGTTTCCGGGGTATTTGTAGAAATTGGCGTCCCCTAGGGGACTCGAACCCCTGTTTCCGGCGTGAGAGGCCAGCGTCCTAGGCCACTAGACGAAGGGGACGTCGTGGCGCTGCAGAACAGAGACCGCGATATAGCGAACCCGGCGCACGAATTCAAGCAGCGCCTCCACCGCTCCCGACGTGTGAGACAGCATCGGCCACCGCCGCAAGGAAGCCGTCGATCTCGACTTCGGGTGTGCTCCACGAGACAACAAGGCGGATCGTGCCGTCGTTCCCCACCCGGTAGAAGCGGTGGCCATCCGCTTCCAACCGATTGAGCGCGGCCAGAGGTAGGCGGGCAAACACCATATTGCCCTCGACCGGGCGCACCAGTTCGGCACCGTCCAGCCCCGCGAGACCAGCGCCGAGACGCGCCGCGCCCCCATTGGCATAGCGCGCGGCCCGCAGCCACGCATCGTCGCTCAGGTAGCCGTCGAGCTGGGCCGAGACGAAGCGCATCTTCGACAACAGATGCCCGCCGCGCTTGCGTCGTTCCCCGAAGGCCGCGGCGAAATCCTCGCGGAAAAAGATCACGGCCTCCGCCGCCATTGCCCCGCCCTTGGTTGCCCCGAAGGACAGCACATCGACGCCGCGCTTCCACGTCGCCTCGGCCGGGGTGCAGTCCAGCGCCGCCAGCGCGCAGGAAAACCGCGCGCCGTCCATGTGGAGCACCAAGCCGTGCCGCTGCGCGACCTCCGCGATCGCATCGACCTCGCCATGGGCATAGACCGCGCCCGCCTCGGTCTCCTGGGTGATGGAAACGGCGGCGGGCGGCATGTTGTGCACGCCGTGGGGCCGGGCCGCCGCAATCGCCGCGTCGAGCGCAGCCGGATCGAGCTTCGCGTCCGGGCCCTCGACGAGGGTCAGCTTCGCGCCGCCAGTATAGAACTCCGGCGCGCCGCATTCATCGGTGTTGATGTGGCTCAGGGGATGACAGAACACCGTGCCGAAGGGCGGGCAGACCGCCGACAGTGCCAGTGCGTTGGCCGCCGTGCCCGTCGCGACCGGGAATGCCCACAACTCCGTCTCGAAGATGTCGCGCAGCTTCTGCGACACGCGCCCGGTCCACGGGTCGTCGCCATAGGGCATCGCGCTCACCGCGGCGGCCTCGCTGACCGCCGCGATCACTTCCGGCAGCGCACCGGCCACATTGTCGCTGGCAAAGTTCGCGGGCGCGTTGCGCCGTGCGCTCACGGGCGCACCGTCAGCTGTACCGTGCCGCGCCGTGTGTCGATGACGAAGGTCCGCGCACAGGCTTCGCGGCTGGTGGGCGCGCCGCCCGTCACGATCACGAGCCGCGACCCGTCGGCCTCGGCAGAGACGATGTCGCATTCCGGCGGCAGATCAAGGTCCAGATCACGCGTTGCCGCGCGCGTATCGGCATCCGAATCAGCCGCCACGGGCGCATCCTCGCCATTGCCCGCGCGACGCGAGGCGTCAACAATGCCCCAGATGACGGCGATCAAGGCGATCACGATGAGCACCCCGAGACCGATGACTATTCTGCGCAGCGCGTTGACGCTCATACCGTCCCCCTCGAAACGACGGGCAGTCTAGGGTCTTGGCGCAAAAAGACAATCCGGCGACGGCGCGGGTCGCGGTCGATCCCGCACAGGCGGGCGAACGGCTCGACCGGCTGCTGACGGCGATGCTGTCCGGCGACGACGGCGCCCTGTCGCGCTCGCGGATCAAGACCCTGATCGAGGGTGGCCACGTCACGCGCAACGGTGCGGTGTGCACCCAGCCCTCCGCCAAGGTCGCGGGCGGCGACGAGCTGGCGGTGACCATCCCCGCCGCAGAAGACCCCGTACCGGTCGGCCAGGACATCGCGCTCGATATCCTGTTCGAGGACGAACACCTGATCGTCCTCGACAAGCCGGCGGGACTGGTGGTCCATCCCGCGCCGGGCAACCCCGACAGCACGCTGGTCAACGCGCTGATCGCCCATTGCGGTCCGGACTTCACCGGGATCGGCGGGGTGAAGCGGCCCGGCATCGTGCACCGGCTGGACAAGGACACCAGCGGCGTGATGGTCGTGGCCAAGACGGCGGAGGCCCATGCCGGGCTGGTCGCGCAATTCTCCGAACGCAGCGTCGATCGGGCCTACCGCGCCGTCGTCTGGGGCCTGCCCATGCCGCCGGCCGGCACGATCGAGGGCGATATCGGTCGCCACCCGAAGAACCGCAAGAAGATGGCCGTGGTCACGCGCGGCGGCAAACCGGCGCGCACCGGCTACAGCACCCTCACCGTCTATGGCGGCGGCGTCGCCGCCTTGATCGAATGCAAGCTGGAGACCGGGCGGACCCACCAGATCCGCGTGCACCTGACCCATGCGGGCCACCCGCTGGTGGGCGACCCGGTCTATGGCCGCGCGGCGGGACGGCGCAGCGCCGTAAAATCGCTCGGCGAGGACGCCGCGCGCGTCTTGACGGAATTCCCGCGCCAGGCCCTGCACGCATTCCGTCTGGGCTTCACCCACCCGGTTTCGGGACAACACATTGATTTTGAAACAGAAATCCTGCCGGACATGGCCGAATTAATAAGATTTTTAGAATCTATCTAAGATATTGAAGATCGGCGCAAAACCGCCATATTTGTTGGGTACGGTGATCACCATCGAAACCGATTTCGGAATCCGCCCGTCCGGGCCGATTCCAGGGAGAGTGCCATGGCCACACCACAGCTTCCCTCGCTGACGCCCGAAGGCAACCTCTCGCGTTACCTGCAGGAAATACGCAAATTCCCCATGCTGGAGCCCGAGCAGGAGTTCATGCTGGCCAAGCGCTGGCAGGAACACGAGGACGTGGACGCCGCGCACCAGATGGTCACCAGCCACCTGCGTCTCGTCGCCAAGATCGCCATGGGCTATCGCGGCTACGGCCTGCCGGTGGCCGAGCTGATTTCAGAAGGCAATGTCGGCCTGATGCAGGCCGTGAAGAAATTCGACCCGGACAAGGGGTTCCGCCTGGCCACCTACGCCATGTGGTGGATTCGCGCCTCGATCCAGGAATACATCCTGCATTCGTGGAGCCTCGTGAAGATGGGCACCACCGCCGCGCAGAAGAAGCTGTTCTTCAACCTGCGGCGCATGAAGGGCCAGCTCAAGGCGCTGGACGAAGGCGACCTTCCGCCCGAGCAGGTCGAGTACATCGCCCGCGAACTGAAGGTCTCGGAAAACGACGTGGTGCAGATGAACCGGCGTCTGGCCGGGCCCGACGGCTCACTCAACGCGCCGCTGCGCAAGGACGGCGAAAGCGACAGCGAGTGGATGGACTGGCTGGTCGATGAATCCGAATCCCAGGAAATGGAGCTGGTCGAGCAGGACGAGCTGGAAAAGCGCCGTGAACTGTTGAGCCAGGCGATGGGTTCGCTGAATGAGCGCGAGCGTCACATCCTGACCGAGCGCCGACTGCGCGAAGATCCGGTCACACTGGAAGATCTGTCCCAGGAATACGACATCAGCCGCGAACGTGTGCGGCAGATCGAGGTGCGCGCTTTCGAAAAGCTTCAGAAAGCCATGAAGAACCTGGCCATCGACCAGCAGGTCGCCGCCGGCTGACGCCGGTTATCGGCAGCAATCAGGCAGGCTTCGCCGCGTCTGCACCGGCCTTCTTGCGGCCGGCCAGCGCGGCCACTGGCGGAAGGCTTTTGACCGCGTCGCCCCATTCCTCATTCAACCGCTTTTTCTCGCGCTGCATGGCCTGAATGCGCCCATCATTCCGCACGCTGATATAGACCGATGCGACCTTGGGCATGACATAGACCAGCCCCCAGCCAAAGGCTGCGGTGCCGAACATCATCGCCAGTGAAAAGACATCCGTGACCACCAGCGTGGCCCGGGCCATGCTGGCCCCGGAGATGAGAATTTCCGCCACGAAGGGGACCACACCGGCAAAGTTCATGGCCGTCACCGCGATGGTCGCATTCCGGCCCGGGTGGCGATCGACAATCGCTGCGACCAGGGACGGGATCATGCCCACCGCAAACACCAGAAGCGCCGGCATGGCAAAAAAGGCGAGGCCGACAATAAACAGCGTGAAGACGGAGACCGTATAGGCCCCGCCCGATTTCCGCTTTCCGGCCGCCGGCTGCGCCTTTGCCAGACCTGCGGTCTTTTTCTTGTCCTTCGCCATCGCTTCAGGTCGCCCGCATCATGATGACGATAACTGCCGCCGCGACAGCAACCAGGCTTCCGATATTCGCGGCGATCTGGTGGCCCAGCAGCAACGACTGGCGACGGAAGGATTTCGCGTCGGTGCGCAGACGCTCAATCTCACGATCCAGCAGCGCATTGCGCTTTCGCGCCGCCTCGAAGCCGCGCTCGTCCCAGGTCCGGTTCTTCCGGTTGTCGAGAATGCGCACCAGATCGTTCAGGCTGCCTTTCGATACAGCCTTCCGGGCCGCGCGGTGCAACCGTTCACGCATGGGGACGTTCTTGTACTCGTTGATCGCGGGCTGCAGGTACTTGAGGAACATATCGTACAGCTTTGGGGCTGCCGTTGCGCTGCTCTTGCTCTGGACATACGCCAACAGTCGAAGTTGGGACATGCGCTCACTCGCCTCCTCGGTCGCGTCCGCAATATCCGTCAGCTCCTTGTCGATGGAACCGGAAACACGCGCACCCAGGAACGCCGCAATATGCCGGTCGAACAGGAACCCGCCATCCTCGGCGTGTTCCTCCATCGTCTCCAGAAGTTCGCGCACTTGCAGCGGCGCGCTTCCCCCGAGCAACGGACTGAGACACGGCAAGGCCGGATTGAGTTCGTAGGCGCACCGTTCGATGGAAAACCCGGCACCGCGGCGCGCCAGATAGACCGACATCTTCTCGGCCACCTCCGCCGCGACAATCATCCACGGTTTAGGTCGGACCTGAACCTCGTGCCAGAAGCTCATCAGTTTTCCATCGATCAGGCCCGTAAAATCCTGGCTCATCGGGGCGTTGCCCAACGCGCTGGCCGTGGCCGTCGCGAAGCCGTCAGGCATCACGACCAGTCCCCGGAAACATATCGGCCCCGTCGGGTTCAGGGTGATCAACGTTCGCGAAAGCACGATGTCCGGCGTCATCTGTTTGGGTCCGCCAGGACCCGGATCTGGACAGGCAGCGATTTCCTTCGCGAGGCTGCGGTTTTTCAGGCTGCGGTCGGCCCAGTTCTCGATATCCTGCGTCGCGATCACCTTGACCGCCTTCTCCCACTTTCGTGACAGCAGATAGGCGAGCTCAACCGCCGTGTCGGCCTTGTCACCGTCGAATTCGAACGGCCGATCCGCCCGCGCCACCGGGGCAGGCTGCGACGGGTTCACCCGGCCCGTCTGCACCCAGTTGGACAGGTCCGAAATCGACCAGCGTTCATGGTCATCATCGCGCATCAGTGCGCGCACGACCGGTGCCAGTTCATTGTGAAGCTTGTTGTCACCGAGCAGGGCATTGTAGCTGCCGAGCTGGATGCGTCGGCGCATGATTTCATCATCATCAAGCCCCGCGACCGGATTACGGCCCAGTGCGAGCATCATTATCGTCACACCGATCGCATAGAGGTCGTCGGCCATGTCACCCGCGCCGCGTCCACCAGGCAAACACCTCGCACGCTCCAGCGGCTCGAACAACGCCGGCTGGTCCAGGCCGGGCGCCGCGCTAAAGACCTGCCCGGAAATCACGGAATCGTCATCGCCGCTTCGAAACAGATTGGTCGGCCGAATATTCCGATGGCTGACGCGTTCGTCATGCATCGTCTTCAGAAGTTCGATGAGCGGGATCAGCAGATCGCGCTTCAGCTCCCGAATGAACCAGGGCCGGATTTCCGATTCCAGGTTGGGCATCAGGGCCGGACCGGGCGGCTGTGGAAGGATAATTATGATCTCTTCACGGTTGCTCGCGGGCCAATCGACACGACCCCAGCGCACCGGCTTCAGGATCGAACCATCAACAATGCCCTTTGCGCTCACGATGGCCTTGTGCCGCGCCGGAACGGCGCGGTCCAGAACCAGGGCATAAAGGCTACGGGTGGGATTTTCGCGGTCGAAGGCGACATAGGCGCGCGCGCTGACGGTGCAAAGATGCGGCAGCACCACGTCCGGCTGTATCGCGTACCGGCCGGCGAACACCACCTCATTGCGCGTAGCCGCAGACGGACCCGCCCCCGCATTCGCGGGAAGGTCGTCCAAAGCCCCGATCAGGTCGGCTTCAAGGCTTGCTTCGCTCATCCGACATTCATCATCCGTTTCGCCAGGCGCATCCTGCGATGGCCCCGCACCCCGCCAGACTAGGTGGCAGGCGGTAACGGATGGTTAATGGCGGAAAATGTCAGTCTGCGAAGGGATCGCGGACCAGAATCGTGTCCAGACGCTCGGGACTGGTCGAAAGCAGCGCCACCGGCGCGTCGATCAGCTCCTCCACCCGGCGCACATACTTTACCGCCGTGGCCGGCAGCTCGGCCCAGCTTCGCGCACCCGCGGTGCTGTCCTGCCAGCCTTCGAGCGTCTCGTAGACCGGTTCCACCTCGGCCTGATCCCGAATGCCAGCCGGAAAGATCGAGATTTCCTCGCCGCGCAGGCGGTAGCCCGTGCAGACCTTGATCTCTTCCAGCCCGTCGAGAATGTCGAGCTTCGTCAGCGCGATGCCGTTGATGCCGCTGACCCGGATGGCCTGGCGGACCATCACCGCATCGAACCAGCCGCAGCGGCGCTGGCGGCCCGTCACCGTGCCGAACTCGCGGCCCCGCTCGCCAAGTCGCGCACCGATCTCGTTGGCCTGCTCCGTGGGGAACGGGCCGCTGCCGACGCGCGTGGTGTAGGCCTTGGTGATTCCCAACACATAGCCGATCGAGCCGGGGGCCACACCGGAACCCGCCGCCGCCTGCCCGGCCACAGTGTTCGATGAGGTGACATAGGGATAGGTGCCATGATCGACGTCGAGCATCGTGCCCTGCGCACCCTCGAACAGGATGCGCTTGCCGGAACGCCGCGCCTCGTCGAGCCAGTGCCAGACCGGCACAGAGAAGGACAGCAGGCGCTCGGTGATCTCGCCCAGCTTGTCCATCAGTTCGGCCTTGTTCACCTCATCGGCGCCCAGACCGCGCAGCAGCGCGTTGTGGTGGAACAGCAGGTGATCGACGCGCTGGGACAGGATGTCCCGGTCCGCCAGATCGCACACGCGGATCGCGCGGCGCGCGACCTTGTCCTCATACGCCGGGCCGATGCCGCGCCCGGTGGTGCCGATCTTGTCGGCGCCGCGCGCCTGTTCGATCGCACCGTCCAGATAGGGGTGCAGCGGCAGAATCAGGCTGGCGTTGTCTGCGATCTTCAGGGAGTCCGGTGTAACCTCGACACCCTGCTCGGCGATCCGGTCGATCTCACTCATCAGGGCCCAGGGATCGACCACGACGCCGTTGCCGATCACCCCGACCTTGCCCGGCCGCACCACGCCAGACGGCAGCAGGGAGAGCTTGTAGGTCGTGCCGTCGATGACCAGCGTATGGCCCGCGTTGTGACCGCCCTGGAAGCGCACCACCACATCGGCGCGCTCCGACAGCCAATCGACAATCTTGCCCTTGCCCTCGTCGCCCCATTGCGAGCCGACAACCGCAACATTCGCCATCGAAATCTCCTCAGCCGGCCTCAACCGGAAGCGCGACGGGCTGCCCGTCGGCCAGATAGTGGGTGCAAGCCAGACGGCGCGCCTCGGCCGCCACGTCGGTGACGTCCTCGAAGCCGTTGACCGTGATCCAGCCCTCGTCCCGCAGCGCACGGCCGGCGGCGTAAGCTGTGTCGCCCGGCAGATAGACCCGCGGCGCACGCTTCGCCTCGGGCACGGCCCGCATGATCGTATCCAGATAAAGCGACACGCCGGTCGCCGGCTCGCCCGCCTCGGTGACATATCGCCCGCCGCGGCCCAGTTCGCCGCGCACACCCTCGGCGAAGAGGGTGAAGCTCACGCCCGTCTGATATTCGAAGCCCCGGTACTCGACCGGATCGAGGGTCAGCGACAGGTCGGGCAGCGCCGCGCGCACACCTGCGACCACGGCCGCCAGCCGCGTGACCTCGTCACGCGCCGCCGCCGGAAGCTCGATCGCCTGCAACTCGCCGACGACCTCCTCGGCCGGGCCGACGGACGCGATCATGGCGCACAGGGCCTTGGCCCCGCCGGTGAAGATGGCGCCTTCCCGGCGCAGGATCTGTTCCGTCTCCCCGATATCCTTGCGGTCGAGGGATTCGCGCAGATCGGCCACCGCACCGATGGACAGATCGAGTTCGGCGAGCACATTGGCGACCAGCGCCGGGGAATTGATGTCGATTGTCGGCTCCGCAATGCCCGCCGTCTTCAGGGTTTCGGCGGCCAGTACGATCACCTCGACATCCGCCGCCACCTCAACGGCACCGATCAGTTCCACACCCGCCTGGGCGAACTGGCGTTCCGGACGAAGCTGGTTGCCGCGCACGCGCAGAACCTGGCCTGCATAGGACAGACGCAGCGGGCGCGGCACGTCGCTGAGGCGTGTTCCGGCGATCCGCGCAACCTGCAGCGTGATATCGGCGCGCACGCCCATCATGCGCTGGCTGACGGGATCCATCAGGCGGAACATCTGCCCTGCGAGGCTGCCGCCGCCATTGGCGCCATTTCCCGCCAGCGTCGCCTCGAACTCGACCAGCGGCGGCTTCACCTGCTCGAAGCCGCAGGACGTGAAGACGTCCATGATCGCACCAATGACGGTGGATTCCTGGGCTGCGCGCGGCGGCAGGACATCATGCAGGCCGGCCGGCAGCAGGGCCGTATTTTCAGGCTGATTGCTCATGATCGCGCGCGGTTTAGCGGGTTTGGGGCGCTTGGGCAACGATCCCGGGACGATTCCCGGACATTGGAACAGGCCGGGCGGAGGGCGGCGCGTCCTGTCCGCCCGCCCTAGCGCTGATTGGCTTGGGTGACCTTGTCCTCGACGGTGCGCAATCCTGTGTCCGCGAGCGTACGTTCGCCGGACAGGAGGGCCGAGAACATCTGGTCCGCATTGACGCAGAATTCACCGCGCGCGCGCGAACTGCGGATCGACGCATCATTCGCAAGCTGGGTGATAAATCCGTCCAGCGCCTTCTGCGCGCCACCGCCGTGGTCGCGGCGAAACATCCGGCGCAGCACGCGCCCATGTTCGACCAGTTCCTGCTTGAAGTGCGAAATCATCGAGTTGTAGTTCTGGCGCATGTCGCAGGCGAGCGCGGCCACCATCATCTCGCTTTGCAGTATACGGACATTCACCGCATCGGTCTCGCGTGCATCGCGAGGCTGAAAGGCATGTGCAGGCACGGACACGACCATCCCCGCCAGCAGGACCAGCGCCGCGCAAACAGACAATTTCCTCATGAAATCAAGACGTTTCACGTTTCCATCTCCGCATTCTCGTCCGGCACTTTCCTGCCGGATATTCGCCAAACGCGCCCGCAGACTAACACCTTCTCGCTGCGTTGCCAGACGAATCGCGTTCACGTTTGCCGATCGGTCGGGCCAAATTCACGCCGTTCACGGCCGCACGGCAATGACGGTGCCGTCTTCGCGAATATAGACCGCATACACCGTCCCCGACGCATCCAGCACCGCCGGCCGTACCGCCGAGACAATCGTCACCGGGTTAGCCACGCGAAGGATTTCAACGGCATTGTCCTTCGCAAAGGTTACGAATCTCAGAAGGGTCCGCCGCGGCCCGGGGAGCGCGATATCCGCGATACCGTCACCGTTCCAGTCATGGACCGCCGCCATCTCCTGTTCCCGGCTGCCGATGGCATGGTTCGAGAACCCCTGTTTCTCCCCGTCAGGGACGAGTTCGCCGTCGCGAAGCTCGTACAGCTTGAGCACACCGCCGATGTGCGGCGTTTCGACATAGGCGATCTCGACGGCGCCGTCGCCGTCGAAATCCGCGATTCCGGCCGGATTGAGCCACCGATTCGGTTTGCCGATGGGCGGCACCTCGCCCACAAACTCCGTCCCGCCCGGCCCGGATCGGAACACGGCCAGCGTCGCACCGGCATAGAGGTATGACTGCACAACGATTGCCTCGTCGCGCCCGTCGCCGTCGAGGTCGTAAAGTCGAACACGCCGGTCCTCGAAAACAGAGCCCGTATCGAGCCGGTAGGTCCGCAAACTTCCGTCCCGCAGTTCGAGTACGAGACCGCCAGCCTCGGTCTTGTCGCCTAGGACGCCATGGGCGTAACGCCCGGTCGGATCGGTCAGCCAGGCCCGCGCGATGTCGTTGGCCCCGGCGGTGACAATGCCGTCCGGCAGGATACCGTCGGGACGTGGCCCCGCATCTGGCGGCACGTCCTGCTCCTCGCCCAACACCAGCTTGCCGCCTTGTAGCGACAAGGGACGGACCTGTCCGTAAGCAAGGCGCAAACCGACCCGGGATGGCGCCTCACCGATTCCAGGTCCAGGCCCGTCGAGCCGGACAAGGCTAGCGCCGCGTTCCGGGGCCCGCATCTCGTACACCGTCTGCGCCTGTGCGGCCTCCGGCGCGAACGCCAGGGCCGCCAGCAGGGCGAGACGGTGCAGGATCGACATCAGAAATTGAGGGCCTTGGCCTGGACGACGTTCGGCAGCGCGGCAACTGCCTTCAGCACGTCTGCGGGGACTTCCTGGTCCACCTCGACCAGCGCGATTGCATCGCCCCCGGTCGCGGTGCGGCCGAGCTGGAACGTCGCAATGTTCAGACCGGCATCGCCCAGCACCGTGCCGAGGCGACCGATCAGTCCCGGCTTGTCCTCGTTTGTGACATACAGCATGTGAGAGCCCAGTCCGGCTTCCATCGGCACACCCTTCACATCGACGATTCGCGGACGATCACCGCCAAACAGCGTCCCTGCGACGCTGCGCGACTGGTTCTCTGTCACCACCGTCAGGCGAATGAGCGTCTGGTAATCGCCTTCGCGGTCCGTGCGCACTTCCGACACTCCGATGCCCCGCTCGCTCGCCATCACCGGGGCGTTGACCATGTTGACGCTGTCGAGGAGTGGCGAGAGGAGACCCTTCAGCGCCGCCGCGGTCAGCGGCTTGCAGTTCAATTCTGCCGCATGTCCCTCATATTCGATGGTCACACTTTTGAGACCGGATTCGGTGAGCTGACCCGCGAAGCTGCCCAGCAGTTCGGCGAGCTTCATGTACGGCATCAGCCGCGGCGCTTCCTCCGCCGAGACCGACGGCATGTTGAGCGCGTTCACGACCGCGCCGGTCAGCAGGTAGTCGGACATCTGCTCGGCCACCTGGATCGCGACGTTGACCTGGGCCTCCTCGGTGCTGGCGCCCAGATGCGGCGTGCAGACCAGGTTTTCCATGCCGAACAGCGCGTTTTCCTTGGCCGGCTCCCGCTCGAACACGTCGAGCGCCGCCGCCGCCACATGACCCGATTCCATCGCGGCCTTGAGGTCAGCCTCGACGACCAGTCCGCCGCGCGCGCAGTTGATGATGCGCACGCCCGGCTTGGTCTTCGCCAGCGCCCCGGCATCGAGGATGCCGCGGGTCTGGTCGGTCAGCGGCGTGTGCAGGCTGATGAAGTCCGCCCGCTTGAGCAGGGTCTCCAGATCGGCCTTTTCCACGCCGATGTCGCGCGCGCGCTCGTCGCTGAGGAACGGATCGAAGGCCACGACCTTCATTTTCAGGCCCAGCGCGCGGTCCGCGACGATGGAGCCGATGTTGCCGCAGCCGATGATGCCCAGCGTCTTGCCCGTCAGTTCCACACCCATGAAGCGGGATTTCTCCCACTTGCCGGCCTGGGTGGAGGCGTCGGCCTGGGGAATTTCGCGGGCCAGCGCCATCATCATGGCAATCGCGTGCTCGGCGGTCGTGATCGCGTTGCCGAAGGGCGTGTTCATCACCACCACGCCGTTTGCCGTCGCGGCCGCGATATCGACATTATCGACACCGATACCGGCGCGGCCGATGACCTTCAGGTTGGCGGCGGCGGCGATGACCTTCTCGGTCGCCTTGGTGGCCGAGCGTACCGCCAGGCCGTCATATTCGCCGATGCAGGCGATCAGTTCGTCCTCGGACATGCCGGGCTTCACATCTACTTCGATACCGCGCGCATCGAAAATCTCGCGTGCGCGATCGCTCATCTTATCGGAAATCAGGACCTTGGGCATTGGGAATCCCTCCGCTGGGTTTGCGGGTGTGTTGATTGTTCGGGGAATGCGGGTGGGCCGCGCCGTCAGGCGGCGGCCGCAACCCGTTCGTTCTTGACGGACTGGTAGGCCCAGTCAAGCCACGGCATCAGCGCGGTGAGATCACCGGCCTCGACAGTGGCACCGGCCCAGATGCGCAGCCCCGGCGGGGCATCGCGATAGGCGCCGATGTCATAAGCCACGCCCTCTTTTTCGAGGAGGCTCGCCACCGCCTTCGACACCCCCGCCTGGTCGTCGCCGGACATGGCCTCGAACCAGGGATCGACGATCTTCAGGCAGACGCTCGTGGTTGAGCGCGTTGCCGGTTCATCGGCCAGAAAAGCGGCCCAGTCCGATGCGGCGATCCAGTCGCCGATCACGTTGAAGTTGGCGTCCGAACGCGCGATCAGGGCCGGCAGGCCGCCGATCTCACGTGACCAGTCCAGCGCGTCGAGATGATCCTCGACGCACAGCATGGACGGCGTGTTGATGGTGCTGCCTTCGAAGATGCTCTTGTCCAGCTTGCCGCCCTTGGTGAGACGGAAAATTTTCGGCATCGGCCAGGGCGGCGTATAGCTTTCCAGCCGCGCCACGGCGCGCGGGCTGAGCACCAGCATGCCGTGCTGCGCCTCACCGCCGAGGACCTTCTGCCAGGACCAGGTGACAACGTCGAGCTTGTCCCAGGGCAGGTCCATCGCAAAGGCGGCGGACGTCGCGTCGCACAGGGTCAGGCCCGCGCGGTCGGCGGCGATCCAGTCGCCGTCGGGCACACGCACGCCCGAGGTCGTGCCGTTCCAGGTGAACACCACGTCGCGGTCGAAATCGACCGCGCCGAGGTCCGGCAGCGCGCCATAGGGCGCATCGAGCTGGCGGATATCGTCCAGCTTGAGCTGCTTCACCACGTCATTGACCCAACCCTGGCCGAAACTTTCCCAGGCCAGAAGGTCAATGCCGCGTGCGCCGAGCATCGACCACATCGCCATCTCGAAGGCGCCGGTGTCCGACGCCGGCACGATGCCGATGTAGTAGTCCGCGGGGATGCCGAGAATCGCCCGGCTGTCCTCGATGACACGCTTGAGTTTTGCTTTGGGTTCCTTCGCCCGGTGCGAGCGGCCGATGCTGGCTGACGCGAGCGCATCAAGGGACCAACCGGGTCGCTTGGCGCAGGGGCCGGAAGAGAACAGTGGATTGGCCGGACGGGTGTCCGGCTGGCGGGTAGTGTCTGTCATGTTACGCGTCCCTCACAGAACGCCGCGCCCCGTTGGGGAGGCGTGGCCCGTCGCGGAAACTAGATCAATCGCGTGGAACGTCAATAGCCCGATTGTCGCAGGGGGAATTTTTTCCGGGCCGCGAGACAGAAACGTCAGGAAAGGCCGTAATACCAGGGCGCGACAAAGCTGAAGACCAGCCAGACGATAACCAGCAGCGGCGTGCCGACGCGCAGGAAATCCGCGAATCGATAATTGCCAGGCGCCATAACCAGCAGGTTGGTCTGGTAGCCGATGGGCGAGGCGAAGGAACAGTTCGCCGCGAACACCACGGCGACTGCGAAGGGCTCAACCGGCAGCGACAGGCCGGTGGCGATCCCCACCGCGATGGGCGTGAACAGCACCGCCGTCGCCTTGGTGCTGATGATATTGGCCAGCACCGCCACCAGCAGGAAGAAGGCCGACAGGACGACCGCCGGTGACGCGCCGCCGACGGCAGACAACATCAGACCGGACAGGAATTCCGCCCCGCCCGTGGCCTGGAGCGCGCTGCCCAGCGCGAGCGCGGCCGCGATCATCATCACGATGGTCTGGTCGATGGCGCGCGTCGCCTGACGCACATTAAGCACGCCGGTCAACAGCATCAGGCCTGCGCCGGCCAGCGTCGCGATCGCAATCGGCAGGATACCCAGTGCCGCGACCGCAATGACGCCCACGAAGATCGCCATGGTGCTGGCTGCATGGTGCACGGCAGGCATTTCCGTCGTTGTCCATTCGAGCAACAGAACATCCGGGTCGCCCCGCAAGGCGTTGATGTCGCTCTCACGGCCCTGAATCAACAACACATCACCAGGTTCCAGCGGAATTTCGGTGAACCGCGCCCGGATCATCTGCGAACGCCGCTGAATGCCCAGCACGACGCAGTGATACTTGTAGCGGAACCCGATCTGCAGAAGCGTCTGCCCGACATGACGCGAGGCCGGCGTGACCATGGTCTCCGCGAGAATCTGGTTGCCCACCTGCCAGCGCTGGTATCCCTCCTCCGTCTCAAACCGCTCCCAGTCGTCACCCAGTTCAGGATGGAACTGCTCCGACTCCCCCTTGAGGGCTTCCGTGAGCGCGGTTCGGGTTGCTGCGACGACAACTATGTCACCATCTCCCAGGGTGAACGCATCATCGAAAGGCGGATGAAAAAACTCCCCGTTCTGAATCACGACCCGTACCGTCATGTCTTTCAGTTCTGGGAAAAATCCGCCGCGCGGACGCATGCCGTCAAACTTGGCACCTTCGCGTACGGTGATTTCGGCCATGAACTGCCGGCCGCCGCCGGCAATGGCGCTGGTCAGATGCGCCCGTTCCGGCAACAGGCGTGGACAGGCAAAGATCACATAGACCACTCCCACCAGCGCCAGCGCCAGGCCGGGGATGGCGAACTGGAAGAAGGAGAACCCCTCCTCACCCAGTTCGATCAGCATGCCGGAGACCAGCAGGTTCGTGCTGGAGCCGATCAGCGTGACCATGCCGCCCAGGATCGAGGCGAAGGACAGTGGCATCATCAGCTTCGTCGGAGACTGGCTGAGGCGGGACGCCAGGGCCTGCATGATCGGGATGAAAATGACCACGACGGGCGTGTTGTTCATGAAGCCGCTGACCACCAGCACCGCGACAAAGGCAAGCCCTGTGGCCAGCGCCGCATGACCGCGCCCGTAGCGGAAGAACATCTGCGCACCTGCTTCCAGGATGCCGGTGCGCGCCAGCCCCTCACCCATCACCAGCAGCGCGACCACCGTCAGCAACGCCGGGTTGGCGAAGCCTGCGAGCAGCTTGGTGGGATCGAGGATATTGGCGCCCCCCGCGTCTCGCACCGGCGCGAAATGGAAGAACACCAGCAGCGCGCAGATCACACCCAGCGAGGTCAATTCGAGGGACACACGCTCGGTCGTATAGAGAACGAGCGCGGCAAGGATGACGGCAAAGGTCACCCACATTCCCAGCGCGGCCGGATCGAGCACGGCGGCCAAACCACTCATGCGCGTGTCTGCTCAGTCAGTTGCGTGCGAAGCGCAGTCTATCACGAGGCGGCCGGTCACGAGCCGGAACCGGCCCGGGCCTTCACGAAGACGACAGCCTCGAAGGTCGCGACCACACCGGCTTCGGTGCTGACCGAAAAGCCGAGCCGGACCACGCCGCGCGCGGGGTCGGACTTTGTCGCCCGCGCCTCGATCACCCTGACATCGGTCGAGAGTGTGTCGCCCGGGCGCACCGGCGCCACCCAGCGGATGTTGTCCATGCCCGGCCCGCCGAGACCGGTCTCATCCACGGCGCCGGTCCGGATGAACTGGCCGGTCGCGATCGCGACCGTCTGGAATCCGCTGGCGATCAGGCCGTCGAACACGGTCGATTTCGCCAGTTCCGCATCGGTGTGGAAGGGCTGGGGATCGTACTGGTTGGCGAACCAGGTGATCTCGTCCTCATCGAGGCGAACCGGTTCGGTCTCGATGGTTCGCCCGACGGTGTAGTCTTCCAGATACCAGCCGGTCATGCCGCGTCCTCCGAAGGGCGCCGGCGCAGGAAGGTCGTCGTCCGAAAACTCGACACCAGCGTGTCCCCCACCGAGATACGGAACTCCAGCCGGATAATGCCGCGATCAGGGCGTGAACTCGATTCGCGGGTCTCCAGTACCTCAACCTGCGTGTTCAGCGTATCCCCGGGCCGCACGGGCGCGAACCAGCGCACCTCGTCCATGGCGGGACCGCCGAGCGAGTTTTCCGCGAACAGGCCGAGGCGGATGAACTGCGCGAACGCTGTCCCGATGGTCTGGTGGCCGCTGGCAATCAGTCCGCCATAGGCGCTCGACTTCGCCCCTTCCGGGTCGATGTGGAACACCTGCGGATCGTACCGCCTGCCGAACTCGATGATGGATGCCTCGTCCAGGGTGACGGGTTCAGTCGCGAACGTGTCACCGGGCGAGAACTCTTCCAGATAGCGTGCCGCCATCAATTCCGCTCCGTCAAAACCGGCGCGGAACCTAGCCGTTTGCGGGTCCGGAATAAAGCCGCCTCAACCGCCGTGCGTCAGGAAGCGGCGCGGCGCGCCTCGTCCTGCGCGGCCTCCCAGGCCAGGATCGCGCGCTTGGTCCGCGGCTCCCAGCGGTAGCCGGAGATAAATCCGCCGTCGCGGATCACGCGGTGGCACGGCACCACCCAGGAGACGGGATTGCGGCCCACGGCCCCGGCCACCGCGCGCGCGGCCTCCGGGCGACCGATCCGGCGCGCCAGGTCCGAATAGGTCACGACCGCGCCCGGCGGGATTCGCAGCAGCGCCTCCCAGACCTTGAGCTGGAACGGTGTGCCGCGCAGCACCAGATGCAGATCGCCGCCACCGAACGCCGCCTCGGCATGGGCGCGCGTGGCCGCATCGTCCTCGACCAGGTCGGCTGCACCGAAACTTGTCGCCAGATCGGCCAGCGTTTCCACCCGGTCGCCCGCGCCGTCGAAGGCCAGGCCGCAGACACCGCGTTCGGTCGCCGCGATCAGGCAATCGCCGAACGGGCTGTCGTGCCAGCCGTAGCGCACCTCCAGCCCCGCGCCGCCGGCCTTCCACTCGCCGGGGGTCATCGCCTCGTGGCTGACGAACAGATCATGCAGGCGCCCCGGCCCGGACAGGCCCGCATCGAAGGCCGCGTCCAGCACGCTGCTGGACTCGGCCAGCGCCTGCTTGGCGTGATCGAGAGTGAGATACTGGACGTACTTCTTGGGACTGACCCCGACATAGCGGGTGAACAGGCGCTGCAGGTGGAACGGGCTCAGCCCCGCCTCACGCGCGATGTCCTCCAGCGACGGCTGGTTGCGGTAGTTCTCCGCCAGCCATGTCAGCAACCGGCCAACCAGCGCGAAGCCGTAGTCGTCCTCATCGGCTGCGTGGGTATCGGTTGCACCGGGATATTCAAGCATATCTGTCACGGTCATCTTCCGGGTTCCTTGTACAACGTCCGCCGCCGGGGGAGCGATTCCGGAATCCGGCGGCAGCTTTGGGGAACCTATGGCACCGCCCGGGCGCGCCCCACCCGGAACTTGCGCAAATGCCGTGCTAGTTGCGCTCGCGTTGGACCAGCACGACCCCCGACAGGATGACGCCGGTCGCCACGACCAGCAGCGGTGTCAGCGGCTCACCCAGCAGCAGCGGCGCGAGGCCGATCCCGATCACCGGCTGCAAGAGCTGCAACGCGCCGATCTTCGCGACGCCGCCATCGGCCAGCGCGCGATTCCACAACAGATAGGCCAGGATGGTGGAGCCCCAGCCGAGCGCCAGGATCGCCATCCATCCATGGGCATCGATGCCACGCAGCGTCTCCATGCCGGAATGAACCGCCACCAGCGGAATCAGCAGCGCCGCGGCCACGACCACCGACCACATTGTGACGGTCGTTGAACCGATCTCCTTGGTCAGCCGCGCCCCTGCGATATAGCCGACGACCCCCATGAACATGCCGATGAACACCAGCACATCGCCCTGCCAGCTCACACCCGCGACCTCAATGCCGATGGCCTCCCAGATCAGCAGCAGCGCGCCGGCCGTGCCGGTGACGATGCCGACCCACCAGCGCCAGCCGGGCATCCGCCGGTCGATGATCGCGGCGAGAATGCCCGCCATCACCGCACCGAAGGCTGTGCCCGCCGCGGCGTGACCCGCCGTTGTGTGCTGCACTCCCCAACTGAACAGGACCGGAAACAGGACCAGCCCGCCCGTGCCCGAGACGAAGACCAGGAAACACGCACGCGCATTCAGGGGTATCCGGTGCCTGCCCACCAGGATCACCAGCGCGGCCAGCGGCGCGGCAACGACCGCACGCATGGCTCCGACGGTGACCCCGTCGGCAGATCCGGTCGCAACCTTTGTGAAGGCTGCGGTCGCGCCGTAGATCAGGACGGCGATCAGCGCAAGCGTGTAGAGCCGTACGGCATTGGTTTCGGACATCCGGCCCCCGACCCGGAAGTGATCCCGGTCAGCGGCGCTGGACCAGCGCCACGCCGAACAGGATGATCACCGTGGCCGCGATGAGCATCGGCGTCAACGGCTCCGCGAGAAACACGGCGGCCCCTGCGACCCCTACGACCGGCAGGCCAAACTGCCACACGGACATACGACCGATGCCGCCGCGCGTCAGCGCGAAAATCCAGGTGATGTACGCCACCACGGTGGACCCCGCGGAGAGGTAGATGATTGCGGTCCAGCCGAGCGGCTCGATCGCGGCCCAGGCCGCGGCATCCATGCGCAGGATGACAAACGGCAGCTGGATCACCGCCCCGACCACAACGCTCCACATGGTGACACCGATGGATCCGTAGCGCGGGGTCAGCCGCGCGCCGACCACAAAACTCATGGCCGCGGAAAGGCCACCAGAGGCGCAGAGCAGGTCTCCCTGCCAGGACGCATCGACGGAATCGAGCCCGATCGCCTCGGCAATCAGGATCACCACACCCACAAATGCCACCGAGACCCCTAGCCACCAACGCCCCGGAGGAAATCGCCGGTTGACCAGTGCCTCGAGCAACCCGGCGAATACGGGGGTCGCCGCCGCGACGACGGCCGCGTGCCCCGCCGACGTCAACCCGACGCCCAGTGTAAACAAAACCGGAAACCCGATGAGCCCCGTCACACCCAGGGCGAAGATCAGCCATTTGTCTCGTCCGTACCACGGTAGCGGACAACGCAAGACCGCAAGGATCAGGACAGCGAGCGGCAATGCCGCGACCGTTCGCAGCAAGGCCAGCGAAAGGACATCGACGGACATTGCGCCAAACTTGGTGATGATTGGCGTACCGCCCCAAACGAGGACCGTTAACAAGGCTCCGGCGGTGGCGAGCGAGAAAAACCCGACGGCTTCGGGGGAAAAATTTGAGGACTTGTTCATGGGATCAGGACTCGAGACGCCCCGGATCTACCGTCACACCGTGATCGAGCGGGCCGTGGCCATGGCCGTAGCCGGGGGCCGACAGGATCGCCGCGCGCACATAGCGCCGGGCCCGCTCCACAGCATCGGCGAGCGCCATGCCCTGGGCAATTCCGGCGGCAACCGACGATGCCAGCGTACAACCGGTGCCGTGTGTGTGGGTGCTGTCGATCCGCGCACCGGCGAACCGGACCGTCCCATCGGGCGTGACAAGCAGATCGACCACCTCATTGCCGGGGACATGGCCGCCCTTCACCAGCGCCGCCGACGCACCCATCTCCAGCAACCGTTCGCCCGCGCGCTGCTGACCGGCTTCATCGGCCACCGCGATCCCTGTCAGGGCCTCTGCCTCCGGCGCGTTCGGTGTCAGCACGGTGGCGCGGGGCAGGATCAGCGCCGCCAGCGCGTCATGCGCGCCGGTGTCGAGGAGCCGCGCGCCGCCCTTGGCGACCATCACCGGGTCGGCCACCAGCGGGATATCGGGCGCATGTTCCACCAGTTCCCGCGCGACGGTCTCGATCACCTCGACGCTGTGAAGCATACCCGTCTTGATCGCATCGGCCCCGAGATCGTCGAGAACAACGCGCATCTGCTGCGCCACGAAATCCGTATCGACCGCGAAAACGCCGTGCACGCCTTGGGTGTTCTGGGCCGTGAGCGCGGTGATCGCCGTCATGGCGAACCCGCCAAGCGCCGTGACAGCCTTGATATCCGCCTGGATTCCGGCACCCCCGCCCGAATCCGAACCGGCTACGATCAGCACCCGTCCCTTCATGCCGGAAATCCGCTCAGGCCGCGGCGGCAGCGGCGATGGCGCTGGCGATATCGTCCACGACCGCGTTCACGGCGGCCTCGTCCCTGCCCTCGGCCATCACGCGGATGACCGGCTCTGTTCCCGAAGGACGGATCAGAACACGGCCCTCCCCGGCCAGCCGGCTCTCGCCCTCGCTGATCGCGGATTTGACCTCCGGCGCATCCATCGGCGTGCCGCCGGAAATGCGCACATTCTTCAGGATCTGCGGATAGGGATCGAACACCTTGGAGAATGCGCTCATCGGTGTATCGTTGGTGACCTTGCCCGCCAGCACCTGCAGGGCGGCGATCAGCCCGTCCCCGGTGGTGGAATAGTCGCTCAGGATCACATGGCCGGACTGCTCGCCGCCTAGGTTGAATCCGCCCGCGCGCATCTGCTCCAGCACATAGCGGTCGCCGACCTTGGCACGCTCCAGCCCCAGGCCGATGGTCTCGAGGTATTTTTCCAGCCCCAGGTTCGACATCACCGTCGCGACCACGCCGCCACCGGTCAGCCGGCCTTCCGCCTGCCAGGCGCGCGCGATCATGGCCATGACCTGATCGCCATCGATCTTCGTTCCGTGCTCGTCGCACAGGATCACCCGGTCCGCGTCGCCGTCCAGCGCAATGCCGAGATCAGCGCCGTGCGCGACAACCTGTTCCTGCAAGGTTTCCGTCGCCGTCGCGCCGCAATCCTTGTTGATGTTGGTGCCGTTGGGCGCGATCCCGATGGGCACCACGTCGGCGCCCAGCTCGTGGAAGACCCGCGGCGCCACCTTGTAGGCGGCACCATTGGCGCAATCGACGACCAGCTTCAGCCCGTCGAGCCGCAGGTGCCGGGGGAAGCTGTACTTCACGAACTCGATATAGCGGCCCGGCGCATCTTCCAGCCGCCAGGCGCGGCCCAGCCGGTCGGACGGCGCGAGGTGGTCGAGAAGCCCGTTCTCGATCAGCGCCTCGATCTCCTCCTCGACCTCATCCGACAGCTTGTAGCCGTCAGGGCCGAACAGCTTGATGCCGTTGTCCTCGAACGGGTTGTGGGAGGCTGAGATCATCACCCCCAGATCGGCGCGCAGCGAACGGGTCAGCATCGCGACGGCGGGGGTCGGCATCGGTCCGACCAGCACCACGTCCATGCCCATGGCCGTGAAACCGGCCTGCATGGCGGGCTCGATCATGTAGTTGGACAGGCGCGTGTCCTTGCCGATCACCACCGTATGGCGGTGGTCGCCGCGCGTGAAACGGCGGCCCGCGGCCATCGCCACGCGCAACGCCGTCTCGGCGGTCATCGGCTCCATATTGGCCTTGCCGCGAATGCCATCGGTGCCAAACAGCTTGCGTGCCATGAACAGGCCTTACGTTGTTCCGGTTCAAATCCCGGTGGGTTACCGCCTTATAGCACCGGGTTCGTGAGCGTTCACAAGGCCGTCATACGGCCCAGCCGGATGCGTGACGCCACACATCCAGCGCCCGGCGGGTCTCGTCCACGTCGTGGACGCGCACGATCTGCGCCCCGCGCGCCACGGCTGCCAGCGCGGCGGCGACAGAACCGGTCACCCGCGCCTTCGGATCGGTCTCCCCTGTCCACACGCCGATGAAACTCTTGCGCGACAGACCAACCGCCAGCGCGCAACCCAGTCCGTGGAACACCGTGAGGTCGCGCAACAGCGCTTCATTGTGGGCAACGGTCTTGCCAAAACCGAAACCGGGATCGACGGCGATCCGCGCCGCCGGGATACCGGCGCCGCGGCACAGGGCCACCCGCCCGGCCAGCATCGCGTAAACATCGCCCACGACATCGCCATAGCTGGGGTCGTCCTGCATGGTCTCCGGCGTACCCCGCATATGCATCAGGACAACGGATGCGTCTGATCGTGCGATCGCCTCGACTGCGCCGTCATCGGCCAGAGCGCCCACATCGTTCACGATGCGCGCCCCGGCCTCGACCGCGGCCTGCATGACAGCAGTCTTGCGGGTGTCGATGGAGACCAGGACCCCCTCATCGGCCAGCGCCGAGACCACCGGCAGGACCCGCGCGCATTCCGCATCCACGGAGACCGGGGCCGCGCCGGGCCGTGTGGACTCCCCGCCGACATCGATGATATCCGCGCCCGCCGCCACGAGCGCGCGTGCGAAGGCGATAGCCGCGTCGGGATCGGCATGGTCGCCGCCGTCGGAAAAGCTGTCGGGCGTGACATTACACACGCCCATGATACGCGGGCACGCGCCGGTGCCGGACAGGGCCAGACCGGCGAAATCCGCGCGCGGCGCGCTCAGGCGCTCAAGGGCATCCGCCAGCGCGCCATCGTACTCCGAAAGCACGTCCCCGGCCGCCTGGCGCAGTTGCGCCGCCGACAGAACGTCTCCGCCCAGCCGGGCATGGGTAAAGGCGAGCGGGCCGCCCGCCAGCGCGAAGGCCGCTCCCTCGCCGCACAGGCGCAGCGCCGCCGGGCCGGACACCAGTCCCTCGGGTACCGGCATCACATTGGTTGCCGTCTCGGCATCGAAAAAGGGCTCCCGCGTATCGGCGGAAGCCCCCTGTCGCTGATTCATCGTCGAAACCGTCCGCTGCGTCAGCCCTGGGGCTGCGGTTCCGGCTCCATGCCGCCCGACGGCCGGTCCTTTTTGTTCGCGCTGCCGCTGGTGGGTACCGAGGAACGCGGGCGATCGGTCGAACCGGATTCATCGTTGTCGGACCGGTCGATGGATTCACCCTTGAGCAGATGATCGACCTCATCAGCGGAGAGGGTCTCGTATTCGAGCAGCCCGTTGGCGAGCGTGTGCAGATCTTCCATCCGCTCGGTCAGGATACGGCGCGCATCGGCCTCGGCCGTGTCGATCAGCAGGCGGATCTCGTCGTCGATGACCTTGGCGGTCGCGTCGGAGACGTTCTTGTGCTGGGACACGGAGTGTCCGAGGAAGACCTCTTCCTGATTGTCCTCGTAACGCAGCGGGCCCAGCTTCTCGCTAAAGCCGTATTCGGTGATCATCCGGCGCGCGAGGTTGGTGGCTTCCTTGATGTCGTTACCGGCACCGGTTGTCACGTGTTCCTTGCCGAAGATCAGTTCCTCGGCGACGCGGCCGCCGAACATCATCGACAGCTTCGCCTTCAGCTCGTAGATCGAGTAGGTGTAGCGGTCACGCTCGGGCAGCGACATGGTCACACCCAGCGCGCGGCCGCGCGGGATGATGGTGACCTTGTGCAGCGGGTCGCAGCCATCCTTGGCCAACCCGACCAGCGCATGGCCTGCCTCATGGTAGGCCGTGAGGCGCTTTTCCTCTTCCGTCATCACCATCGAGCGGCGCTCGGCGCCCATCAGCACCTTGTCCTTGGCGTCCTCGAACTCGGCCATGGTGACCATGCGCCGGCTCTTGCGCGCCGCGATCAGCGCCGCCTCGTTCACGAGGTTGGCGAGATCGGCGCCCGAGAAGCCCGGCGT